>Ga0247829_10001426_pt1 | contig 10884 bp, 8 predicted proteins | sample 12C_Control_Day4_FD_207765 | JGI IMG/M metagenome (GOLD analysis project Ga0247829, IMG submission 207765) | Soil microbial communities from agricultural site in Penn Yan, New York, United States - 12C_Control_Day4 | ecosystem: Environmental > Terrestrial > Soil > Agricultural land | place: USA... | reverse complement strand
CGGGCGAGCAGCAGCGCGCCCGGGTCCCAGCCGCGATGCGTCGGCAGCAGGTGCTCGTGACCGACGAAGAGCGGCCGGTAGCGCTCCGGCACGACGTTGCCGGCGTGCTCGCAGCTGATGACGAGTCGATCGGGGCCGATGTGCATCGGCGCGATTCTGGCCGAACGTCGGGTCGCAATCGCGCGCTGGCACGCGCCGGTAAGCAGCGGAGCGCTCAGCTCAGAAGCGGAAGTCGTAGTTGACGTATGCGCGCAGCTGCGGCGCCGTCTGCGGCGAGCCATCCTGATGCAGCCACGAATAGCGCAGCGTCGCGACCAGCCCTTCGAGCACGGTTCCCTTGGCGAACGCGTATTCGGCTCGAACATTGGTCTCTTCGCGATCGGGAAGCGCCGCGCCCGTGGTCGCGTTGACGCGGCTGCGCCCGCTGGCGTAGACGATCCCGGTCGTGAGCCCGGGAGCGCCGATGCTCGCGAAATCGAGAGTGCCGCCGATCCCCCAGGCCTGTTCGCCGGCGGTGTTGAACGGAACCTGCATCAGGTTGAGATACGACGGGTGGTCGCCGTACGGGTTCTGGGTGTCGAATCCCTTGCCCGTCTGCGTGTAGTACAGCTGCCCCCCGAACGGCCCGCGTGCGATCGTCGCCTGCAGCCCCGCACCCCAGGTCGAGAAGTCGCCGATCTGCGCGGCGCCGACCGACTTCTGGTGTATGTATTGCGCGCCCAGCACCAGCACGGTCTGCGCGTCGAGGGCGATCGGATACTTGCCGTCGGCGTAGAACGTGTTGAACACGTCGTCCGTTGCCTGAAAGTCAGCGCGGACGTACCCGTTCTTGACGAAGTCCCAGGTGGCGCCGGCGAACACGGTGCCCTTTTGGCTGGCGCTGCCGCCGGCGGCGTCGGACATCCACACGAAGTGTTCGGCGTCGCGCTTCTTGATCTTCGTGATGTACCCCCCGGTGTACGACACGTCGCTCGCGGCGCCGGTCAGCGTGTACGCCTCGAAGGTGTTCGGCACCATCCGGTTGTCCTGGATGTTGATGAACGGGCGATTGATCCGCTGGCGGTAGCCGGTGAAGGTCTGGCCGAGTATCCGCACCGAGCCGAACGCCTCGCCGAGCACCGCGATCGACTCCTGGCCCGGCGCGAGAAGTCGGGTCCCGTCCTTGTCGTCGGGCCCGTAGAGCTTGAGCGAGGTGTAGCCGACGAGGCCGACCTGGAACATGTCTCCCCACCAGGGACTGCGCAGGCCGGCCCATCCGCCGAGCGCCCACGCGGAGGCGGGCGCGCCGGTGAGGCTTTCCTGGTCGAGGTAGTACGTGCGCAGATGCAGCACGGGCTCGAAGCCGCCGTAGGGCTTGTCGCCGCCGGCAGCCGGCGCGACGGCTTGCGCCGCCGCGGCGTTCGCCAGCATCAAGCAGGAGATCGCCAGCCACTGCGCGGGCGGGAACGATGGGACGAATGCCAATCGGGAACGCGACACGATGACTCCTCCGCGGTTTTGCGCGCGGTGGATTGTCGGTGCCGTGCACGAACCGGCAACAGCCCTAAGGTGCTAGCCTGGGACCGGGCGTCCCGCTGCTAGCGGTTGCAGGCGCGCCGCGCGTCGCTGTCCCCGGTGGGGTCACAGTTTTTCGTCGACGGAACGTGCACGCTACCGGAGGAAGTCGACGCGCAGGCCGTGAGAAGCGCTGCGCCGACGCAAAGGCACGCGAGAAGTCTCACCAGATTCAGGCTCGATGTGTTCATCGTTCGAGCTTGCCACAAAGCCGTCGGGGATGCCTGCGCAGTTGACGTTCAGCTCGGGGTGAAGCTGTAGCCCTTTCGGGCAATTGCTCATTCGATGGCGGCTCGCAGAATCGCCCTTGGAAGACTCGGACGCAGCGTCTCTCGTTGCGGACTCGAGGCCTCCGGGAGCACAGCATGATGCGCAGGCTGCACGATCCGATGCGAGTTCTCACGAGCGCGACCTCGATCGCGCTCGCCGCCCTGCTACTCCTCGTCCCCTCGACCGGCATCTCGCAGTCTGAAGCGAGCAAGAGCGGCGCGCCCCCCTTCAACGACAACATCGACGACCCCGCCGAATGGGGCAAGGCGTTTCCGGCGCATTACGACCACTACCGGATGTCGGTCGACATGAAGCGCACCAAGCACGGCGGCAGCGAGGCCGTGCCGCAGACGCCGACCCAGGCCGACCCGCGCTCGGTGGTCGCGCGCTCCAAGGTCGAGGAGGACAAGGGCCTCAAGGCCATGTGGCAGGGCTACGCCTTCTCCGAAGATTTCCGCGAGGAGCGCGGCCACGCCTACATGCTCGAAGACCAGCGGCTGACGAAGCGCCAGGTGGTCGTGAAACAGCCGGGCGCGTGCGTGAACTGCCATGCGTCGATGTACCTGGCGTACAAGAAGGCCGGCGACGGCGACATCACCAAGGGCTTCGACAAGATCAACGCCATGCCGTACCCGGAGGCTTCCAAGCTCGTGAAGCATCCGGTCGCCTGCATCGACTGCCACGATGGCACGACGCTCGCGCTGCGCGTCACCCGCCCTGCGTTCATCGAAGGCATCCGTGCCTACAAGGCTTCCCTGGGCGTGAAGGACTACGACGTCAACAAGCAGGCCTCGTCGGCCGAGATGCGCGCCTACGTCTGCGGCCAGTGCCACGTCGAGTACTACTTCAAGGGCCCTCAGAAGAGCCTCGTCTACCCGTGGGCGAAGGGGCTCAAGATCGAGCAGATCACCGCCTACTACGACGAGATCGGCTTTCGCGACTGGACGCACAAGGACACCGGCGCTCCCGCGCTCAAGGCACAGCATCCCGAGTTCGAGACTTGGAGCCAGGGCCCGCATGCGCGCGCCGGCGTCACGTGTGCCGATTGCCACATGCCAGCGATCTCCAAGTCGTTCACCGATCACTGGGTGCGCAGCCCCATGTTGAACGTCAAGGCGGCCTGCGTCGGCTGTCACAAGAAGCACGATGAGAAGGCCACCGCCGAGGACCTGCAGGCTCGCGTCAACGAGATCCAGGACAGGCACTGGGCGCTTCGCGAGAAGGCGATGACGGCCGTCGTCGCGCTGATCGACGACCTGAAGGCGGCGAAGGCCGGGGGTCGAAAGGAGGCGGATCTCGTCGCCGCGCTCTACCTGCAGCGACGCTCGCAGTTCTACCTGGACTTCGTCGAGGCGGAAAACTCCACCGGGTTCCACGCACCGCAGGAGTCTGCGCGCATCCTCGGCGAGTCGATCGACTTCGCCCGCCAAGGCCAGATCGCGCTACGCGACCCGGCGTTCAAGCCGACCGTGCCGGTCGTCAACATTCCGCCGCCTCCGCCAGCGAAGCCCTGAGGCGAGATGCCGGGAAATTCGCAGAAGACTGCAACGCGCGGCCGGCAGGGGCGGCTCGGGCGCGCATGGCGGCGGCTGCGCAGCCCGAGCGCTCGCTGGTCGGTGTTCGCGCTCGTCGCCGTGGGCGTCGTGGTCGGGGCCCTCGCGATCATCGGCACCCAGGTGATGGTCCATGTCACGGGCACCGATGAATTCTGCGGAACGGCGTGCCACTCGATGCAATGGGTCGCGAAGGAACACCAGGAGAGCATCCATGGCGCCAGCCGCACCGGCATGCGCGCGACGTGCCACGACTGCCACATTCCCAGGGACTATCCCGAACTCCTCTGGTACAAGGCCGCGGCCGGCACGAAGGACGTCATTGGCGAGATCCGCGGAGTCATCTCCACGGAGGAGAAATTCGCTCAGGAGCGAAAGCACATGGCCGCGCTGGTGTGGGCTGAATACAAGGCCAATGACTCGCGCGCGTGCCGCGGCTGCCATGAGTTCTCAGCGGAGGTGCTCGCAAAGCAGCAGGAAATGGTGCGGCCCATCCACGCGCCCGTGCTCGACGGCAAGGCGACCTGCATCGACTGTCACAAAGGGGTCGGGCATGCGGCGCCCTGAGCGCTAGGCAGCGCGGTCACTCCGACGTGGCTTCAGCGCAATCGAGGACCTGCTCGGACCTCGGCGAACCCTCCCCGGTCACTGGCGAATCACGCCAACACGCCCGTTTCAACTCTTCGACGCGGGCCCAGGCCCTGGGGCGCAGGCGCTGCTTCATCGTCACGAACGCCGCCAACTCCGCGCGGAAGAACTCCGACGTCTCCGCAGGAACGGATTGCTCGGCCAAGGTTGCGCTTTGCATGACTGAAATTTTGGGATGGCTCTGCGTCTGGAACGTGTCTCTTCCCCTACCACCGTCCCCGAAGAGGGCAGGTTCGAAGGCGAGTTCAACCTCTAGGCCTGCCAGAAGGGCTTGCCGCTCTCGAACTGGGCTTGCGACCGCGACAAGCCGATGTCGTGAAGAAGGTAGTCGTCGAGATGGGCCAGCTCGCGACGCGCGCGAGCACGCCGGCGCCATTGCCTGAGGATTGCCACGACGCGGTCGATCGGCCCCGCTGCTTCGCTACGCGGCTGCCGGCTCCCGCGTAGCGCAACGAAGTAGAGCAGGACGGCGCCGCCGCCACGAAAGAGATCGTCCACCACGGCTTACCCCGGTAATGACAACGGGAGTCATTGCACGGGGGCGCCATTGCACGACGGTTTCGCCGCGCTGGTTCCCCGTTTCGACTGCAATGCGTGACCTGGGATGCGCTCGCCATGGGATCCGGTGCACCGACACGACGGCCATGAGGCTACAACTGCAATCGTGCGCACCGCAGATGAAACCGCGCCGCAACCGCCTTGGTCGAACGTTCGACGGCATCACGTTCCCCGACGTGGAGATCGAATGAACGACCGAAGACTGATCGACAAAGTCCTGATCACCGGCCTGGCAGTGGTCGCGTCGATGGGCTGGCTGACTCTGACAGTGGCGCTGCCCCTCGCGGCTTAGCTGAAACCCAGCGCCTGTCCTGCCGGTCGCCCCACTCGGCGCGCGAAGAGTCCCGAAGCGCTTCGGCTTGTCCTTTTGCGCCGTCTCGCCGCGCATGGCGTTGCGCGCCTCGATAGGGTCGCGAATCAATTACAGCTGTAATCCAGGCATTGAGCGCCGAAACGAGAGCGCAACCGCGACACGCCCAAAATGCCGGATGCAAAGGCCGCGTCCGCTGCCGATCGGGCGGCCTGGCGGCCGGGGTGGCCGCATCGCCGTGGTTTGCAGGTCACCATCGCGAGGATGAGAATGCGGCCAAGCTACCGGCATCGAGCGAGATGAGTCCTGCCGAGTCGTCCGAGACCCTGAGGCCGCGCGGCCGGTCGTGGCGCCACATTCCCTGGTTCGGCGGCCTGTTCATCGCCGCGATCGTGGCACTGGCGGTGTGGGACGTCATGCGCGGCTACCGCGCCGCGGCCGACGACACCGATCGCGAGCTGGAGACGCAGGCGCGCGTGATCGCCGAGCAGACCGCTCGCAGCGTGGGAGCCGTCGACGTGGTGCTGCGTCACGTCGCCGCCGAGTACAAACGCGGCCGCCTCGCCCGCCTGAGCGCCGACGAGCTGCACCAGTACCTGCGCGAGCTGTCGGTCGGCTTGAAGCAGATCGACGGCTTCGGCCTGTACGACGCGAACGGCAGCGCAGTCGCGCTGTCGTGGGAGGCGTCGGACGCAAAGATGCAAAGCATCGCCGACCTGCCGGGCTTTCACGCGATGCGCGCCGACCCGGAAGCTGAGCTGGGCATCGCCAACGTCATGCGCGCCGACGACGGCGTGTGGGCGCTGCCGCTCGGCCGCCGCCTGGAGAAGCCGTCGGGTGAATTCGCCGGATTGGTCGGTGCGCGCGGGCTGGTGTCCTACTTCCAGGACTTCTACCGCGACATTCGAGTCAACCCCGGAACGAAGGTGACCTTGCTGCACCGCAACGGGCCCTTGCTCGCTCGCTACCCGCCGGTGGAAGACTCGCTCGGCAAGCGGTACCCGGCGATCGATGCGACGCTCGCGGCGCGCGGCGCCGGCGATGCCGGACCCTTGCGCTTGCGCAGTCCCGTCGACGGCGTCGAGCGCTTCGCCGCGGTGCGGGCCGTGCCCGACTATCCGCTGGCCGTCGTCGTCACACGCGACGTTCAGACCGCGCTTGCCGAATGGCGCGCTCAGGCAACCGGTACTGCGCTGCGCACGCTCGCGCTCGCCCTGCTGGCGGTGCTGCTGCTGGCGGTTCTGGCGCGCCAGGTGCGCCGACTCGACGCCGCGCACGAGTCGCTGAAGGATTCGCGCGAGCGTTTCGCACTCGCGGTGGCCGGTTCCGACGACGGCATCTGGGACTGGGAGCGCGAAAGCGACGCGATCTACGCGTCGCCACGCGCTCGCGAGCTGTACGGACTGCCGCCCGGGCCCGAGATGACATCACGCGATGCGTGGCACGCGCAAGTGCAGGTGCACCCGGACGACGTCGCGCCCCGGTTCGCGGCGGTCGAAGCGAACCTGGCGGGCGAGACGCCGCTGTACGAGTTCGAGTATCGGGTGCGCCATCCCGACGGCCAATACCGCTGGGTACGCGCGCGCGGCCTGTGCGTGCGCGACGCCGGCGGCGTGGCGCTGCGCATGGCCGGGTCGGTCAGCGACATCGACACGCGCCGGCGCGCGGAAGAGGCGCTGCGCGTGAGCGAGGAGCGTTTCGCGCTCGCCGTCGCCGGCTCGGACGTCGGGGTCTGGGACTGGGACCTGCGAGCCGGCATGGCGTTCGAATCGGCTCGCGCGCGCGCCATCCAGGGCCTGCCGCCCGGACCCGAATTGCAGAGGCTGGACGATCTGGTCGCGTCGCTGCGCGTGCATCCGGACGACGCGCCGCTGCGCACTGAGCGCATTCAAGCGCACTTGGCGGGCGCGACCCCGGCCTACGAAGTCGACTACCGCGTGCGCCACGACGACGGCCAGTACCGCTGGGTGCGCGTGCGCGCGCTGTGCATCCGCGACGCGCAGGGTCGGCCGTACCGCATGGCCGGCTCGGTGGTCGACATCGACGCGCAGCGCCGTGCCGAGGAGGCCCTGCGCCTTTCCGAGGAGCGCTACGCGATCGCAATGACCGGCTCCGACGAAGCCCACTGGGTCTGGAATGTGAAGACCGACGAGTTGTTCTCGTCGCCGCAACTGCACCGGCTGACGGGCATCGAGGGCGAGCTGCCGGTGACGCGAAGCGAGTGGAAGGCACGCGTGCCGATGCATCCCGACGACCGCGAATCCACGCAGCGTGCGGTCGATCTTCACCTGGCCGGGCTGACGCCTCGCCTGCGCGTCGAGTACCGCGTCGTCGACCCGGTCGGCGGCGCGGTGCGCTGGATCTCCAGCCGCGGCCAGTGCTTCCGCGACGCCGACGGCCGACCCGACCGCATGGCAGGCTCGACGCTGGACGTCACCGAGCGCAAGCGCGCCGAGGAGGCGCTGCGCGAAAGCGAGGAGCGGTTCGCGCGTGCGGTCGAGGGCTCGAACGACGGCATCCTCGACTGGGACATCACCAACGACCGCATGTTCGCCTCCGAGCGCGCGATGCGCATTGCCGGTCTCGACTCGGACGTCGTCGTGAGCACGCACGACGAATGGCTGGCGCTTCTCTCCATCCATCCGGACGACGAGCCGGCCGTGAAGCGGACCTTTCGCCGTCAGCCGCAGGGTGGCCATGACGCGCAGGAGGCCGACTGCCGCGTGCGCCATGGCGACGGAAGCTGGCGCTGGGTGCGCATTCGTGGCCGCCACCTGGGCAACCTGTGTGGTCGGGCGACGCGATGGTCGGGATCGATCAGCGACATCGACGCGCACAAGCGCACCGAGGAGGCGCTGCGCGAATCGCAGGAGCGCTACCAGCTCGCGGTCGCCGGGTCGAACGAAGGCATGTGGGACTGGGACATGCGCAGCGAGACCTTCTTCCTCTCCGCGCGCGCCCAGGAGCTGCTCGGCCTGGAACCCAGCGGACCGATGCGCCCGTGCGAGGGGTGGTGGCGCTTGTTCCACTACCACCCGGACGACGCCAAGCGCGTGCACGACGGGTTGAAGGCCTACCTCGACGACAGCAGTGCGGCGCACTGGGAGGTCGAGTACCGGCTCCACCACGGGAGTTCGGACAGCTGGGTCTGGTTCCGCGAGCGCGGCGTCGCACTGCGTGACGAGCAGGGCCGGCCGTACCGGATGGCCGGTTCGCTCGAAGACGTCACCGCGCGCAAGAACGCCGAGGCCGAGCGCGACCGCCTCGAATCGCAACTGCGCCAGGCGCAGAAGCTCGAGGCGATGGGAACGCTGGCCGGCGGCATCGCGCACGACTTCAACAACATCCTCTCCGCGATCCTCGGTTACGGCGAGCTGGTGCAGCGCGACTGTGGCGAAGGCACGTCGCAGCGCCGCCACATCGATGCCGCGATGAGCGCCGCGTTGCGCGCGAAGTCGCTGGTCGAGCGCATCCTGGCGTTCAGCCGCAGCGGCGCCAGTGAACGCGTGCCGGTCAACGTGCAGTCGGTGGTCGACGAGGCCCTGATGGCAACCGCTGCGTCGCTGCCGCCGGAGGTGCGACTCGAGCGTGAGCTCGGCGCCGGCGATGCCGCGGTGCTTGGCGACGCGACACAGATCCATCAGGTGGTGATGAATCTGTGCGCAAACGCGGTGCAGGCGATGCGCGCGGGGGGAACGCTCGGCGTGACCCTGCAAACCACGCACCTGGCCGAAGGCAAGTGCGTGTCGACGACGCAGCTGGCACCCGGAGGCTACGTCAAGCTCGCCGTGCGCGACACCGGCACCGGCATCGCGCCGCAGGTGTTCGAGCGCATCTTCGATCCTTTCTTCACCACCAAGTCGGCCGGCATGGGCACCGGCCTCGGGTTGTCACTGGTGCACGGCATCGTGGCCGACCTGGGCGGCGGCGTCGATCTCGAAAGCCGAGTCGGCGCCGGCAGCACATTCACCGTCTATTTGCCATGGCACGGCAGCACGCAGGCGACCGAGGCACAAAGCGAGCCGGTCGCCGGCGGCAGCGGCGAGACGATCCTGCTGATCGACGACGAAGAAACGCTGGTGCGGCTGGGCGAAGAGATGATGGCCGAGCTTGGCTACGAGCCGGTGGGGTTCGCGTCGGGCGCCGCGGCCCTCGAAAGCCTCCGCGACACGCCGCAGCGTTTCGACGTAGTGCTATCCGACGAAGCAATGCCCGAGATGACAGGCTGCGAGCTGGCGCGCGAGATCCGCCGCATCCGGCCCGACATCCCGATCGTGCTGATGAGCGGCTACGTGACGCAGGCGCTGATCGACCGCGCGCGAGAGATCGGCATCAAGGACGTCCTCGCCAAACCGCTGGCGGCGCGTGACATCGCGCGCAGCCTGGCCGACGCGTTGCACGACTGAGCCTGCCGCTGACGTCGTCGTGGAGGACGCGGTTCGATTCGCAGGCCGCGCTTGTCATCGTGATGCCGGGCGCGCCAGGCGATGTACCGCTTCGATCAGCGTCGCACGCGCGATCGGTTTGGACAGCACGCCGGCGACACCAAGCGTGGCCGCACAAGAGCCGCAGCAGCCGACGCTGGCGAAGACCGTGGGCGAGACGACGAGGATGGGCACCCGCGGGTAGCGGAGCCTCGCTTCGGCCAGTGGCTGCAGGTCATCGTTGCGCAGGAAGGCCAGCTCGAGCACGATCAGCGACAGTGGCTCGGCGGCCGAGTCGGCCGACGACGGATCGAGGACCTGCCAGCCCTCCTCGTCCAACCACTCGACGAACAGCGAGCGGGTCGCCTGGTCGGTCTCGAGAACCAGCACGTTGCGCGCGTTCGCCGTCGCGTCCTCTCGCTGCGATGGGTGGCTCACGGACCTAGCGACCCGGTCAGGCCGTTCGTTTGCGATGCAACATTGTGCGACGCCATCGCATGCCGCAACGATTCGCCGGAATTACGTTTGAAATCGCGTGGCGCTTCGAAATTGCCCCCGAATCGCTCGCGACCGCGCCTCGCTTGCTAGCATGGTCGATCTCGTCGATGGAGGCGTTGTCATGGAAGCGGTCTCGCATTGGCAACCGCACGTCGTCGCGCTCGACGACGATCCCGCGGTGCGCGAACTGGTGGCCGAATACCTGTCCGAGAACGACCTGCGCGTGACGGCGCTGGCCAGCGGGGGCGAGCTCGACGCGACCCTGGCAAGCGACCCGATCGATTTGCTCGTGCTCGACCTCAAGCTGGCCGGCGAGGACGGCATGCAGATCGCGCGCCGCCTGCGCGACAGCACCTCGTCGCTGCCGATCCTGATGCTTACCGGTCGCTCCGAAGAGGCTGACCGCGTGATGGGGCTGGAGCTCGGCGCCGACGACTACCTGACCAAGCCCTTCAGCCCGCGCGAACTGCTGGCGCGCGTGCGCGCCTTGCTGCGCCGCGCCGGCGCGCAGGCCACGGTGGCCGACGCAATCTCGCGCGTACGCTGCTACCGCTTCGGCACCTGGGAGCTCAACATCGGACTGCGCAGGCTGAAGGCGCTCGATGGCTCGATTGTCGAGCTGACGAACGGCGAGTTCAGCCTGCTGACCGCTTTCCTGTCCGCACCCCAGCGCATCCTCGCCCGCGATCAGTTGCTCGACCTTTCGCGCCTGCACAACGCCGAGGTGTATGACCGCTCGATCGACGTGCAGATCTTGCGGCTGCGGCGCAAGATCGAGCCCGATCCCGCGAACCCCACGTACATCAAGACCGAGCGCGGCGCCGGCTACCTGTTCGACGCCGAGGTGCAGGCCATGCGCTGAAGCCACGCCGCTGAACGTGACAAGGTGAGCGGGACCCTCTCAGTGCAACGACGAAACGTGCCAGCCACCGCCTAGCGCGCGAAACACATTGGCCTGCGCCTCGGTCAGGGCCCGCGCTGCATCGGCGCTTTGCGCCTGCGCGGTCAGCGCCAGCCGGTCGGCGTTGATCACGTCGAGCCGGCTCGACTCGCCGCCGTCGGCGCGGAG
>Ga0247829_10001425_pt1 | contig 10887 bp, 4 predicted proteins | sample 12C_Control_Day4_FD_207765 | JGI IMG/M metagenome (GOLD analysis project Ga0247829, IMG submission 207765) | Soil microbial communities from agricultural site in Penn Yan, New York, United States - 12C_Control_Day4 | ecosystem: Environmental > Terrestrial > Soil > Agricultural land | place: USA... | reverse complement strand
CTGCTCGAGCGCACCCACGCGCATTGTCTGCGGCTGCCCACGCTCGTCAGCGTGCTGTGGGTGGCGCACTGGGTCGGCTCGTACCTCCTGATCCTGGGGCTCGGTGGCTACCCGATCGGTGCCGCACAAATGCTGCTGCTCGCGACCCTGGCGTGCGGGCCGGCGCCGCTCGGTCACGCGATCGCCGAGTGGATCACGATGTCGATCCGGCGCGAGCTCGGCCACCTCGCGGATCGCTACGGCCTCACGCTCGCACTGTCACCGTCGACGATCCGCCGTCAGATCTCGTTCTATACGATCTGCGCCGCGGTGGCGCCGGCAGGCTTCATGGCTGCGATCGGCGTCGCGGCGCGCCTCGGCGACTCTCCGATCTCGACGCTGTACTACGGGGTCGTGCTCGGCGGCGTCGGCGTCGCGGCGTTCTCGCTGCTCGTCGCCTTCCTCGTCGCCCGCGCGCTGACGCGCCCGATCATCGAGATCGACGATGCGATCCAGCGTATCGCGCAGCCCGATCGCCCCGCGGAGTTCGCGCGGATTCCGCGGTTCCAGGGCAACGAGATCGGGCGCCTCGCCGAGCACACGAATACGCTGCTGTCGTGGCTCGAACGCGACGCCCGGCAGCGCGCCACCGTCGATCGCGAGCTCGCGATCGCGCAGGAGATCCAGACCTCGATCCTTCCCCAGCGCTGGCAGGTCGACGGTCTCGACATCTCGGCCTCGATGGTCACCGCGACCCGCGTCGGCGGCGACTACTACGACATCCTGCCGCGCAGCGGCGGAGGCTGGATCGGGATCGGCGACGTCAGCGGTCACGGCGTGAGCGCCGGGCTCATCATGCTGATGCTCCAGAGCGTCACCGCGACGATGGTCGCCGCCAATCCCAACGCTTCGACGCGCGAGATCGTGGTCGCGATCAACCGCGTACTCGCCGACAACATCCGCAAGCGAATGCGCGGCAACGACTTCATCACGTTCACGCTGCTGCGCTACGACGCCGACGGCCACCTCCGGTTCGCCGGCGCTCACGAGGATCTCGTGATCTGGCGCGCGAAGTCGGGGCGCTGCGAGTGCGTCCCCACGCCCGGCCCCTGGGTCGGCGTGCGCCGCGACATCGATGCCGTCACCGTCGAGAACGAGCTCGTGCTCGAGCCCGACGACGTCCTCGTGCTCTACACCGACGGGGTCACCGAAGCGCGAGACCGCAACGGCAAGCTGTTCGGCATCGAGCGGCTGTGCGAGACCGTCGAGGCGCACGCGAAGGAGGATCCGGCCGCGATCGTCGACAACGTCGTCGACGCCGTTCGCCGATGGGGGCGCGTTCAGGAGGATGACATCTCCGTCGTCGTCGCTCGCCAGGTCGGGATGGCACGCCACGCCGCGATGAACTGATCAGCGCCGGTCGTGCGCGTGGAGCCACGCCGTGACGACGCGATACGCCTTGCGCTGCGTCTGCTTCGCAGCCTCGAGACGCTGCTTCGCGCTGCGCGCTAGCTCGAGCGCGTGCGGCCGCTCGGCGCGTACGGTCCACAGCGCCTTCGCGAGCGAGAGCTCGGTGTGCGCGAGGTCCTCCGCGTCCGTGTCCGCATCGGCGGTGCGGATCGCGAGCGCTCGCTCGAGAACGTCCTTCGCGAGTGCGGGCCGCTTGGTCGCCGTATAGAGGTCACCCAGTGCGGTCAGCGAGTAGCCGAGCTCGGGGTCGGTCTTCGACTCCGCCTCCACGATCGACTGCGCCTCGCGCAACATCGCCTCGGCGCGCTTGGGGGCCTTCACGATGAGTAGCTCGCCGTAATCCGCGAGCAGCTTCACGCGCAAGGGGACGTCCTTCTTGGCGTCGATGATCTTCAAGGCGCGCTCGAAGCTCGCGGCCGCCTCGTCGACCTTGTCCTGCTGGCGCAGCACGTTACCGATGGCGCGCAGCGCGTCGGCGACGTCGGGATGCTCGGGGCCGCGCAGCGCCTCGTACATCGCGAGCGCACGCCGGTACATCGCGACCGAGTCGTCGAGCTTCTGCTGCTGGTCGTACAGCGACGCGAGGTTGTAGAGCACGAGTGCGATCTGCGGATGCTTCTCCGGGAACACCTCGAGGCCGCACGCGAGCGCCTTCTGGAACCAGGTCTCGGCGGCGGCATAGTCATGGCGAGACCACGCGACGGTGCCGAGGTTGTTCAGCGAGGAGAACACCCACGGGTGCACGTCGCCGAACAGCTTCATGCGAAGCGCGAGCGCGCGCGTGTGGATCTCTTGCGCGGCGTCGAGGTTTCCGAGCTTGCGCTCGATGCCGCCGAGGTCGTTGAGGACGATCGACATCGGTGCCGACTCGCGCTGGCCGAGCTGCTCGTACACCGCCTGTGCGGCGAGCAGCTTCTCGCGCGCCGCGGGGAGCTTGCCCTTGGCATCGAGGATCAAGCCTTCGTAGTGGGTGAGCTGCGCACCGAGCTCGGCGTGCCCACCGACGGCCTCGAGCGCGGCGCGCGCCATCGTGATGGCCCAGTCCGCGCGCTCGAAGTTCCGTTCGCCGAGGCCGAGCACCCACGCGAGCGCCGACCATGCCTCGACGGCGACGAGACGATGATTGCTCGCGTTCGCCGCGATCGCCGCCTGCTCGAGCAGCTTCACGGCGGACGTCGAGTCCCCCGTGCGATCCTTCAAGTCGCCCGCGACGAGCAGCGCCTCTGCCTCGAGTGGGCGGTACGCGAGGTCCTGCGCGACCTTGGCCGCGGCCTCGGCCTTCGCGAGTGCGAGCTCGGCCTTGCCGAGCAAGCGCAACGCACGCGCCGCCGACAGCTCGGCGCGGGCGACCTCCACCTGCTCGCGCATGATCTGCGCCGACGGCGGCATCGGCGCGCTCAGCGCCGCGACGTCTTCGCACACCGCGAGCGGGGACAATCCCATCACCGCGCGTGTGGCGCCCAGCGCGATCCGCGCGTCGGCCTCGACGAGGCCTCTCGTCAGCGCCGCGAGCTCGTCGCGCTTGCGATCGAGGCACGTCATGCGCAGCGCGAGCGTGGCGTCGGTCTGTTCCTTCCGCACTCGCGTCGCCTCGCACGCCTGGCGGCGCGCCGCGATCCAGCCGTCCGCGTACCGATCGAGCTGCTCGCCGGCCCGCGCCGCGATCGCCTTGCCGTCCTTGGGTCTGGCCTTGGCGAACGTCGCCGCCAGCTTGTCCTTGATGCCTGCGTCCCACGCGCCCGCGAGCTCCGTCGGCGCCACCGCGCACGCATCGGCCGCCGGCGCGCGCGAACCCGCTGTCACCGCCGTCACCACCACGGCCACCGGCACCGCCGCCGCGAGCGCACCGAATGCGAGCCACTTCCGCGTGGAGCGCGTCGACGCCGCGCGCAGCTGTGCGAGCAACGCCGGCAGGTCCGCATGACGCTCCTCCGGCGCGGGACGCAGCCCGCGCGCGACGAGATCGACGACGCGCTGGGGCACATCGGACTTGCTCGGCCGCGCGAGCTCCTGCCGCTCGATCGCCACCGCGAGCGACGCCATCGTGCTGCCCAGGAACGGGCGCACGCCGAACAGCACCTCCCACGCCACGATGCAGAACGCGAACTGATCCGAGCGCGCGTCGATCGGGTCGCCGGACAGCTGCTCTGGCGACATGTACGCGGGCGTTCCCATCACCGCGCCGGTGACCGTCATCGGGGTCTGCACGTCCGAGTCCGGCACGAGCGGGATGATCTGCTCGCTCGTGCGCGCACCGAGGTGCGCGATGCCGAAGTCGCTCACGCGCGCGCGGCCGTCATCGCCGACGAGCACGTTCTCGGGCTTGAAGTCGCGGTGGATGAGTCCGGCCGCGTGCGCCGCCGCGAGGCCCTCGCCCGCCTCGATCAGCTTCGCCAGCTTCTCGCGCCACGTGCGATGCCCCGCGGTCAACCACGAGCGCAGCGTGCCGCCGCGCACGTACTCCATCGCGACGTACAGCCGATCGCCGTGGCTCGCGACCTCGAACACCGTGACCACGTTCGGGTGCGCGAGCTTCGCCATCGCGATCGCCTCGCGCTGCAGGCGATCTCCGCCCGAGCCCGCACCGTGCAGCTTGACCGCGATGTCACGCCCGAGCGTCAGGTCGCGCGCGAGGTACACCGCGCCCATGCCGCCCCGCCCGAGCAGGTGCTTCACCTCGTAGCGCTCGCCCAGCGCGACCTCTTCGTCCAGCGGCGCCGCCGTGGGCTCGCTCCCCGGCGGCGGCGTCCCGAGCGCCGTCGGACCGGTCGCGAGCGAGTGCATCGCCCCTCGACACGTGGGGCAGCTCTCGACGTGCGTCTCGAGCTCGCGCATGCGCGGCGGCTCGAGCGTCTGCTCGAACATCGCCCGCAGCGCCTGGTCGTCGGGGCAGCCCACCGACCGCGAGTGTATCAATCGATCTCGCCGCCGACGACGAGGTAGCCGGACTGATCCTCGATCGTGACGTCCTGCACGCTGACGCCGCCGAACGAGGGCAGCGGCACCGCGCCGACGACGCCGCTGCCGAAGGCCACGATGCGCGCGAGGCCGAACGACGACACCGCCTCGAACTGCGCGTTCGACAGCTGGTTCGCACCGTCGATCCCCTCGTCGGTGATGTCGACGAACACCGTCGGCGTGCCGACGTCGAGGCGCATCGCGCCGTTGGCGTTGGGCTTCACGACCAGGTTGACCTCGGCGTTGAGCACGACCTGGGTCGTGGTCGCCGTGCCGTTCTTGAACGAGGCCATCACGTCACCGATCGTGAGCTTGAGCGCGTCACCGCTCGCGTCGATGAACGGCGGCACCTTGGCCGACAGCTCGACGCGGTCGTACAGCCGGCCGACCTCGCCGTAGCTGCCGTTCTTGAGATCGATGCCGGCGTCCATGCCGCCCGCGGCCCAGTAGCTGTTGAGCAGCTGGTTCGCGGCGTCGTCGGCGACCGCGAGCTCGAAGCCGCGCGTCATGTCCATCGCGGGCACGACGTTCGGGACATAGACGAAGCCGGGCGAGCTCGAGTCATTCTGCGCGCGCAGCTCGGTGTCGAGCTCGATGATCGCACCGGCCGGATCGATCTCGATGCGTGCCGGCTTGACCTTGACGTCGACCGGCGTGCCGAGCACGTCGATCGTCTTGGTCTCGTTGAGGCCCGCGAGCGCATCGTTGAGGTACGGGACGGCGACGCGCTCGGTGACCCACGCGAGCACCGGACCGATCGCGGTGTCGATGTGGAGGAGATCGACGATCTCGCCGGGGATGCCGCCGAGGTCGACGTTGAAGCCCTGGATGCGGACGTCCTGGTCGTCGAGGTAGATCTCGAACTTGTCGGCGTTGACGCCGACGCGCAGCACGCCGGAGATCGAGATCCGGTCGGCGCTGATCGTGATGGGGCGCGAGCCGTTCGCACACGCGACCGCCCAGTTGAGCCCCATGTTGACGCGCGGGCGCACGAGCTCGGCCGAGAGGTAGATGCCGCCGGTCTGCGGCAGCAGCTGGATCTTCGTGGTCGCGTCGAGCGCGAGGTTGGTGATCGAGCCCTGCACGAAGAGGCAGTCGGGGCCGGTCGGCGCGCCGTAGTTGATCACCGGGTTGAGCGGGGCGACCGTGCTCATCAGCGTCGGGCCGGTCATGAAGCCGGTGATGCCGCGGCCGACGGCGTCGAACGCCTGCGCGGTCATCGACGCGGTCAGCGCCTGCGGGACCGTGGAGTTGATCGACTCGAGGGGACCGGTGACGACCGCGCGCGTCTCCTTGCCCGTGTTGTCCTGCGCATCCTTCGCGATCGCGTGGATGAGGTTGGTCCCATCGGTGACCGGCACGACGGCCTCGAACGTTCCATCGGGGTTGACCGCCGCGGTGACGCCGTTCACGGTCACCGAGGTCACGCCCTGGTCGTCGATCGCGATGCCCTTGACGGTGAGCTGCGAGACGTCCCCCGCGAACGTGCCGCGGGTCGGAGACGTGATGCGCACGCGCGGAGCGTAGGGGTCGATCGCGGGCGCGTCCGGGTCGTACTCCTGATCGCAGGCGATCAACGAGCCGGAGGCGAGGACGAGACCGAGGAGGCTAATGGCGTGGCGCATGAGGTGGCTCCCGTGGGTGGAGCCAGCTCGAGCAAGAAGGAGGCCACGCCCGGGTGCCACTTGCCTTCCTTGGGCGCGGTCGAGAGCTCGACCCGGCCATGGCTGCGATCCTGCCAGGAGATCCGCGTGGTACGCGGCTCCGACGTGCCGATGGCCAGGCTCTTCCCCACCGGCAGCGCGAACGTCACGAGCAGCACCACCCACGGACGCGCTCCGCTGGGGTCGACCCCGACCTTCGCCTGAACCTTCGTGGGAACCAGGCGTTTGCCGTCGATCGAGACCGAGAGCGGCGCCATCGCGAACGACCCGAGCAGGTCGCGCAGCGCCTCCAACGCGTGTGATTTCGGGGCGCTGGCGGCGCGGCGGAGGACGGTCTCGGTCGCCTCGCCCGAGCTGGGCCGGTAGCCGACCAACAGTGCGATCTCGCAGGGTTCGACCTGCACCACGACGTTGCGCACCGGGGGGAAGGAATGGCCCCAGGCAGGCCCTGCTGCCAGGCAAATGGCAACCGCGGTAGCCACTGCCAACGCTCCTGCGCTGCGCGTCATCCCGCGGGGATCGATCATGGCGACCACTCCGGCAGCTTGTCGAACTGCGTGCGGACGTCCGGCCGCGACGCGGGCGGCGGCGCCTTGCGCGGCAGCGGGGCCTGCGGCGGATCGAAGCCACCGCCATCGGTGTCGATCCAGATCGGGTTGGTGATCGCGTATGGCGTCGAGATGTGGAGGCGCTCGGGCTTGAGGTTCGACGCGATCGGCAGCGACGAGAGATCGATGCCCGACGCGAGCGCGGAGATGATCACCGTCGCGTCGAGCGGCGGGAACTCGACCGGGGTCGACACCGGGAACATGTTCGCGGTGCCCGTCGCCTCGGCGACCACCCAGCTGTCGCGTGGCAGCGCGAGCGTCACCGTCGTCTCGTAGTCGGTGCCCTGCGCCGCGGGGATCGCGCGATCGGCGACGATCGCGCCGCCGTTCGTGTAGACGATGAGCCGATCGACGGGCGCCCAGCTCGGCGCCCGCACGCGCACGCGCACCTCGACGCTGCCCGATGCGCGCACGGTGTCACCGATCATGCCGCCCTGCGTGGTCATCTCGACGAACGGCGCGTTGGTCGTGATCGCGCGATGCGCGTGGATCGCGCCGATCACGTCCTCGCGCGAGAAGCCACCCGGCGTGTCCTTGCCCTCGCCGACGTAGAGCAGCGTGCGCGCGTAGCCCGGCTCGTCGCCGAGCAGGTGGTGCGTATCCGACGAGCCCATGCCCGTCGCCGTGTGTCCGCGATCGAGCAACGCGAACCATGTCTCGACGGTGCCCGGGAACTTCGGGTGACCGGCCTCGTCGAGCACGATCTCGCCCGGCACCGGCTGCGGATCCGGGAACGGCCCCGGCGGCAGCGGATTCGGCGCGCGGTAATGGTGGATCTCCTCGGTGCGCAGCCCGGTGAGCAGCTCGACCGCATCGAAGTCGTAGCTCATCTTGTCGGCCTGGAACTCGTCGCCGTACGGCGCGAACACGCCGAGGATGCCCGACGGTGTGACCGGCGCGGCGGTCGCGGGATCGATGAAGAACTGGGCGAAGTAACCGAGCACCTGCTGGCGCGGGTGATTGACCTGCACGATGCCGGTCGCCGGATCGACGGCGAGGGCGCGCAGCTGATCGAACAGCTTCTGCGGCGGCTGATTCGTCCACGTGAACTCGCCACCGCGCGTCGAGCCCGGATCGATGCGCAGTGGATAGCCGTTGAAGTGCCCCATCTCGAACGTCGTCAGCTCCACGCCCGGGATGCCGAGCAGCCACGCATCGAGGCCCGACGCCGCGATCGCGGGCGCGTAGTCGGTGATGTAGTTGTGGTCGGTGGCGACCGCGACGTCGAGCCCCTCGGCCGCGCAGCTGATCACGCGATCCTCGATCGGCAGCCCGGAGTCCGTCGACGGCTGCGCGTGCAGGTGCGTGTCTGCGCCCACCCAGCCCGGCGTCGAGAACGCGCGCTCGAGCACGACGTTCGCCTCCGTGAACGCGCCCTCGCGCAGCGTGACTTGTTGCCGCGTGATCTCGTACTCGGGGCCGCGCGTCACGACGAGCTCGTAGGTGCCCGGGCGCACCTGCGCTTGCACGCGGCCGTCCTTGGTCCACCACGCGCCCTCGATGAACTTCGCCCTGTTGTCGAACGACGTCGGCCGGCGGTGCTCGCCGAGCTGGAACGAGTAGAGGTGCTCGCGTGGATCCTTGCCGATGTTCGCGCTGTCGAACGTGCCGATCAGCTGGACCCGCGCGGGGGCATGACGGCCGACCTCGTCGATCGCCGACACCACGAGCGTCGCCGGTGGCTTCATCTCGATCTGCACGCCGGTCTTCTGGCCGACCGCGATCGTGAACGTGCGCCCCTCGGTGGTGAGGCGATCGTCCTTGAGCACGCGATAGTTGTAGGTGCCCGCGGGTAGGCTCGCGAGGAACGCACCGTCCGCATCGGTCTTCGCGTGGTTCACCGGACGGTTCTGCCCGTCGAGGATCATCACGTTCGCGTCCGCGACCGGCGCCGACGTCTGCGCATCGATCACGCGCCCGCCGAACGAGCCCGTCGGCGTGCCGCGCAGCTCGTAGATCGTGTCCGCCACCGAGGCGACATCACCATCGCCGACGACGAAGTACGACTTGAACGAGAAGCTCTCCTGGGCGCCGAGGATGTCCGGCGGACGCGCCATGAACACCGCCGCCACGCCCGCATACGTGAACGGCAGCACCATCGCGTGCGGCGAGAGCTCCTGCATCGGATAGCTCGGTGCGTAGGCGTTGGCGTAGTTCCACGGCGCATCGGGGATGGTGAGCCCGTACGACACGCCTTCGCCGCGGCTGGCGAGGAAGTCGACGACGAGGCCGGGGAACCCTGGGAACCCGCCCGCGATCCGGTAGCTGTCCTCGATCGCGTACTGCACGTTGAACCCCGCGACGCCGGGCGCGAACAGATCCTGCTCGCCGCCGAACAGTGGCAGCTGGCCCATCGGCACCGAGAGCGGGATGTTGACGATGTCGGGGACCTGCTGGCCGAGGAGGTTGTCGAGCTCCTGCGGATTCAAGTACGGGAACGGGTGCTGGCCGCCGTTCGGCGCCTTGTTGGTGACGACGGTCTCGATCTCGACGTAGCGCTTGCCCGGATACAGCCGGTAGATGTTCTTGAGCTCGAGGTTCGACGGGAACACGAGCCCCGTATTGAGCAGCGCGACCATCTGCAACAGATCGCCGCCGGTGCCGGTGACGGTGACCTCGGCGGGCCCACCGTCGTCACCGCGCTTGGTGATCTCGACCTTCGTCGGGTTGATCACGGTGAACAGCACGTCGGGCAACAGCTCGGCGAGCTGATCGTTGCCGCGGGCGCCGGCTCCTCCGACGCGCTGGAGGTCCGCGTCGACGAGCGAGCCGCCGAACGTGGTGTTGACGCGGCCGTAGGTCGAGACCTTGTTCGGATCGTTGTAGACGCCGGTGTCGGCGATCACGAGCCGGATCTGGTCGTTCTCGAGGAGGAAGTCGCCGATCCGGCCGATCGCGTGCGGGCCGCCGATCGCATCGTCGAGCGAGCCGATGATCTGTGCGCGTGCGTGGGGCGCCGAGTTACCGCACGCCGAGGCGACGAGCGCCGCGAGCGCCAGGCACCTCACGCCAGGGCTCACAGCACGACCTCACCGGCGAGCTGGATCCGATCATTGGACAGCGTGCGCGCCGCTTGCTCGACGACGTGCACCGCTTGCAGCTGGAAGCGCAGGTGGAGGTGCGGGATCGCGAGCGACGCACCCGCGGTGTGCTCCATCACGCGATCGGTGAGGATCAGACTCGAGACGTCGAGGATGCCGAACCGGTAGCCGAACGTGATCGGCGTGGTGCCGGGGATCCGGAACAGCACCTGCCCGTGCGCGCCGAAGCCGTTCTGCACCGGCCCGCCCGTCGTCGGGAACGAGGTCCGCCGCAGCGCGATGCCACCGGCGAGGACCAGGGGGCCGCCGATGAACCGGCCACCCGCGGTCGCCTCGAGATCGTCCTCGTCCCGCTGTTGTGGGAGCGCCCCCTCGGTGCGGCGGTTGAACCGACCGCTCGCGATCAGCGCGCCGCCCTTGGGCAACCGCACCAACACACTCGCCGACGCCGACGGCGTGTCGTTGTCATTATCCGACGCGTACTCGTCGGCGCCGTTCTGCACCGCGAGCTCGAAGCCGATGCCGGCGCTCCCCGTCGACGGTGTGTTCAGGCGCAGCGCGGCGCCGAGCGAGCGGCCGGGCGTCAGGCCGCGGGTCTGGAACCCCTGCGTCGGCCGCACGCCGCGGCTCTCGATCGGGCGATCGACGAACGCGCGCCGGATGTCGTCGTCGAGGTCTGGATCGACCCACGACAGGAAGTAGCCGGCGCGCACGAGCAGCTCGCCGCCGAGGCCGACGTCGGCGAACGCATCGCGCAGCACGAACCGCAGCTTGCCGTCCGGGATGTTGACCTGCAGGCGCTCGTCGACGGCACCTTCGGCCGCGAGCACGAGCGAGACGTTGCGGCGCGTGGCACGCACGCCGAACCGCGCGTTCTGCAGCTCGAACCCGTCGTCGCGGCCGATGAACTGCACGTTCGGATCGTTCTGCACGATCCGGTACTGCATGCGCAGGTACCCATAGGGCTCGAACGTCCACTGCTTCGGCGCGATCGACGGCGTCATCGACGCCACCGGTGGCGGCACGTATACCCCCACGGTCTCGGTGCGGTCGTCGCCCTGCGCGGGCGCTGTCTTCGTGGGTGGCTCGGGCGTCACGGGCTCGGTCGCACCGGGTGCGGCGGCGTCGGCCTCCTCGTCGTCTCCCTGCGCATGAACAGCTCGGGGC
>Ga0247829_10001424_pt1 | contig 10888 bp, 10 predicted proteins | sample 12C_Control_Day4_FD_207765 | JGI IMG/M metagenome (GOLD analysis project Ga0247829, IMG submission 207765) | Soil microbial communities from agricultural site in Penn Yan, New York, United States - 12C_Control_Day4 | ecosystem: Environmental > Terrestrial > Soil > Agricultural land | place... | reverse complement strand
AGGACGAGCAGGGAGCGCTTCATCGCGTCACCTCGAGGATGCGGCTGTTGATCGTGTCGGAGATGAACAAGTTCCCCGCGGGCGAGAAGTCGATGCTGAACGGGCGGGCGAGCTTGGTCTCGGTCGCGAGCAGGCCGTCGGTCTCGTCGAGCCCGAGCTCGCCGGTGCCGGCCACCGTGCGGATCGTCCCGCTCGTGAGGTTCACCGCGCGGATGACGTTGTTGTCGGTGTCGGCGATGTAGAGGTCGCCGTCGGGCCCGAATTCGAGGTCGCGCGGATGCTTGAGCGTCGCGCTCGTCGCGGCACCTCCGTCCCCGCTGTAGCCGGCCTCACCGCTGCCGACCACCGTCGTGATCGTGCCCGAGGCGAGGTCGACCGCGCGGATGCGATGGTTCAGTGAGTCGGCGATGTAGAGCGTGTCGCCCGCGATCGCGAGGCCGCCCGACGGCTCCGGGTTGGAGTTCGCCTCGAACCCGAGCTTCGCGTCGAGCGCGGGGCCGCCATCGCCCTCGAAGCCCGGCATGCCGCTGCCCGCGATCGTGGTGATCACGCCCGTGGCCGCGTCGATGCGGCGCACGCGGAAGTTCTGCTGATCGAGGATGTAGAGGTTGCCCTGCGCGTCGCGCTCGAGGCCCTTGGGCTGCTTGAACGTCGCCATCGTGTACGGCCCGCCGTCGCCTCCGAAGCCCGCGCCGCTGCCGGCGAGGATGCGCACGTTCCTGGTCGCCGGGTCCACCTCGCGGAGCTTGTGGTTGTGCCACGCCATGATCAGGACCTTGTCGCCCTCGCCGCGCGCGAGGTCGGTCGGGTGATTGAGCTGCACGTCGATGCCGAGCACGCCAGCCGGTGTGCGCTCGGCGCCACCCGGCACGCCATCGCCCGGGAACACGGGATCGATCCAGCCGACGAGCGTCTCGACCGTGTCATCGGCGAGCACGCGCCGGACGAGGTGGTTGTTCCAGTCGATGAACCACACCGTGCCGTCGTCCGCGAACAGCATGTCCATCGACCAGTACAGCTCGGTCGCGAGCCGGTGGTGGCCGTCGCCGTTGAACCCGACGACGCCGGGGACGCCGGCCCACGTGCAGGCGTGGCCCGAGACCCGCTCGCAGGCGGAGCGCCCGACATCGAAGTTGTCGCCGCACGCCGCGAGCCCCAGCGCGCTCACGATGAAAAGTCCGTACCGCTGCATCGTTCCCTCCGAAGCCCGCCTAGCGTGCCATCACACCGGATGAAGATCCAACGCGCGCGTGGCAGGCTCGGGGGCGTGTCCTGGCTCCGCGCTGTCGCGTCCGCCACGCTCGTCGCCGTCGCGGTGCCTGCGGCCGCGGCGCCTGGGTCGATCGACGCGCTCGCCAAGGAGGTCGCGAAGCTGCGCGGCCTGCGGCTCAAGAAGCCGATCGCGAGCGAGATCGTCGATCGCGACGAGCTGCGGCGCCGGCTGCGCGCGATGGCCGAGGAGGCCACGACCCGCGCACACACCGCGGCCGAAGGCTTCGCGCTCGCGCGCTGGGGCCTGATCCCGCTCGTGCTCGACTACGAGGCGCTGGTCATCGACATCTTCACGGAGCAGCTCGTCGGCTACTACGATCCGGCGACCGACACGCTCGCGATCTCGAAGGCCGCCGCCGACGATCCCGCGCACGCCGAGCTGGTGCTGGCGCACGAGCTCGCGCACGGGCTGCAAGATCAGGCGTTCGATCTCGAGAAGTTCGAGGACCTCCCGCCGGCCGAGACGGATGCGGCGCTCGCACGGCGCGCGCTCGTCGAGGGCGATGGTGTCGCGCTGATGATCGAGGTCATGCTCGCGCGCCAGGGTCAGGCCGCACCGTGGTCCGCGCCCGACGTCGCCGCCGTGCTCGATACCAGCTTCGCGCGGCCCGGCGGCGGCGATGCGTTCGATCGCGCACCGTTCGCCGTGCGCGAGGCGCTGCTGTTCCCGTATCGCGCGGGCACGAGCTTCGTCGCGGCGCTCCGCCGCCGTCAGCCGTGGAGCGCCGTCGATGCCGTCTACCGGCGCCCACCGCGCTCGACGGAGCAGATCCTCCACCTCGATCGTTACGTCGCCGACGAGGCGCCGATCGCCGTCGCCCTCGCGACGCCCGCGGCGCTGCGCGGCTTCTCGCTCGCGCACGAGGCCGTGTGGGGCGAGCACGGCTTCGCGCTGTTCCTGCAGGCGCACGGCGTCGACGCAGGCGTCGCGGCGAACGCGGCCGAGGGCTGGGGTGGTGATCGCATGCTGTCGCTGACCAGGGACGCCGACCGCCGCCCCGAGCGCGGCGTCGGCATCGCGAAGCTCGTGTGGGACACGGAGGCCGATGCGATCGAGGCCACCGAGGCCGCGATGCGCGCCGTCGACGCCGCCGTCCTCGGTGCCACGTTCGAGCGCGGCGCGGAGCGCATGCGCTGGCTCGCCCTCGACGGCACGGTCGCGTCGGTCGAGCGCCGCGGCACCACGCTCGTGGTCGTGCTCGGCGCACCGGCCTGGGCCTCGGCGCAGCTCGCCGCCGAGCTGTGGGCTCCGTAACTCAGAACCGACCGACGACTCCGATCGAGCGCGGTGTCACGGCGAACCGCGTGAACCGCTTCTCGATGTAGCGCTGCCGGCGCTCGCGGAAGTAGGCGGTCGCGACCAGCGCGACGCCCGCGGCCTGCGCGATGCCATCGAACGCGAGCAGCCACTGGTCGTCGTCGTCCTCGTCGCTGCCGTCGGCGAGCGTGACCCACGGCCCGGCGACCGGGATGTACAGCCAGCGGTTCTCGTCGTCGAGGCTGGCCGCCGCGAACCCGATCGACAGCCCGTAGCTGCCGAGGAACGTCGCCGCGCCCGCGACGAACAGCGGGTTGTCGTAGAGGTCACGGGATGACTCCTCCTCGGGCGCCGGGGCGCGGGGAGGTTGGGCGCTCGCCGTGGGCGCGAGCACGCCCAGGATCACGAGTCCGAGGGAGCATCGGCGCATACAGGATCTCCTGGCGACCAACGCTGCAAGCGCACGACCAGCGCCGCACCAGGAGTGCGCACCGGCGCTCAGGCGAACAGGTATTGCTCGAGCGAGACCAGGCGCTGCACGTCGTGCACGTCATCCTCGAGCAGCGGCACGAGCGCGAGCGTCGCGTCGGGGCCGCCGGCCGCGCGCAGCCTGTCGACGGCGGTGGCGTCGGCCTTCGCGAGCGCCTCGAGCTCGTCGTGCGCGACGAGCAGGGCCTGCGCCGCCATCGTGCGCGTCGTGCCCGAGAGGCCGAGGCTCGCGATCTGCGGCTGCGCGGCGAGCGCGGTCTCGAGCGTGGCGATGCTGGCGTCGGTCGGCCGCGAGGGATGGACCCTGTTGACCACGAAGCCGACGCGCGGCATGCCGGCGGTCTCGAGGCGCGCATGAAACGCGAGGGCCTCGCGCACGGCCATCGGCTCGGGGCTCGCGACCAGGAGGAAGCCGACGCGCGGCTGGCGCAGCAACGCGAACGTCTCCTCGGCGCGCTTGCGGAACCCGCCGAGGATGTCGTTGAACTCGGTGAAGAACACCGAGAGGTCGTCGATGAACTTCGCGCCGACGAACTTCGCGAGGCGCTTGATCACGAACGAGCCGCTCTTGCCGATCAGCGACCAGCGCGAGCCGCCTTCGCCCTGCAGCTTGCGGAACCACTCGATCGCCGGCGAGTCGATCGCCTCGCTCAACTTGCGGGGCGCATCGAGGAAGTCGAGCGCGTGCGCCGTCGGCGGCGTGTCGACGACGATCAGGTCGTACTTGCCCGACTGATCGAAGTCGTGGAGCTTGGCCATCGCCGCGTACTCCTGCGCGCCGGCGAGCGAGCCGGAGATCTGCGCATACACCGGGTTCGCGAGGATGCGCTTCACCGCCGCCGGATCCTTCGCGTGGCGCGTCACCACCTCGTCGAACGCGGCCTTCTGGTCGAGCATCATCGCGAACAGCGAGCCACTCGTGCTCGGCGCGCCCGCATGCACGAGCGCGCGGTCGACCTCCTGCACCTCGTGCCCGAGCGCGGCGAGCCCGAGGGAGTTGGCGAGGCGGCGCGCCGGGTCGATCGTCAGGACCAGCGTCTTCTTGCCGCGGCGCGCGGCGGCGAGCGCCAGGGTCGCCGCCGTCGTGGTCTTGCCCACGCCTCCGGAGCCCACGCACACCAGAATGCGTCGCTCCATCAGCACATCGACGAGGCGGAGAGACGGCACGGTTTCCACGCGGATAGCATGCATCGGCGTGCGGTGGCAAATGGGGTCGTGATATGAAGCCGCGGCAGTGAAACGCGAGCTGATCGTCACCGCGGAAGGGCGTGACCGGACGGTCACCGTCGAGGGCCCGGCCCCCGATGGCACCTTCCGCGTCAGCATCGAGGGCAAGGAGCTCGTCGTCGACGGCAAGCCCGTCCGCCCGGGCACGTGGTCGCTCGTCATCGAGGGTCGCAGCTTCCTCGTCGATCTCGATCGCCGCCGCACCGGCATCGCCGTCTCGGTCGGCGCGAGCCAGACCCTGCTGCAGGTCGAGGACGCGCTGCACAAGCGTCTCGCGCACGCAGCCGGTACGCGCGCCACGTCGCGCGGCGGGTCGATCCGCGCCCCGATCGCCGGCAAGGTCGTGAAGGTGCTCGTCGCCGTCGGCGATCAGGTCGAGCCGGGCACGCCGCTGCTCGTGCTCGAAGCGATGAAGATGGAGAACGAGCTCGCTGCCGAGCGCGGCGGCACCGTCGCCTCGATCACCAAGCAGGCCGGCCAAGCCGTCGAGACCGGCGAGCTGCTCGTCGAGCTGACCTGAGGACGCACGACGTCCGGACCACGCCCCGCCTCATCTGATCGTCGGGCGGTGGCTGCAGCCGATGTAGATCGCCTTCACCAGATCGCTCTGCGCGAGCTGCGTCAGGACCGGATAGCTCGGGTTGCCGATCGAGAACACGTCGTTCACGTAGTGCGTGAGATCAGGCGGCTGCGAGCAGGTCGCCGCGAAGCGGTGCAAGCTCGACAGCGGCATGTCGGAGTGGAGCGTGACCTCCACGCCGTCGGAGCAGCCACCGGGCCGCAGCGATGAGGCGTGGCCATGGAGCTTCGCCGCAGCGGCCGGCGGCATCGCGGCCCTGGTCGTGTACGCTGGATACGCGGTGCAGCGCCTGGCGAGCCGCGGCTCGGTGAGCTCGCGGACCGCGGCGGCGACCAGGTCGCCGTCGAAGCCCTCGCCGGCGAACGCGTTCCACTCGCCGGTCGTGCCGGTCTTCGCCTCGATGTCGCGCGACAGCAAGTACTCGGTCGCGTAGAAGTAGATCTCGACGGCGGAGCGCGGCAGCACGAGCAGCGCAGGCTCGTCGCGGTGCAGCCGGCTCAGGTAGTGCGCGGGATTGCCGAGCACGATCGCGCCGGCGTGGGTCTCGAGGACGCGCGCCGCGAGCTCGCACGCGGCACCGCACCGCGGCGAGATCACGACGGCGATGCGCGCGCGGGTCGGCGGCGTCGTCGTCGCCGGCATCGTGCCCACCAGCGGCGCCCACACGGCACGGTCGCGGCCGTCGGAGGTGAACCGCGCGGCGTACGCGACGACGTACGGATCCGCGGTCGCCGGCCGGTGGATGGAGCGCAACGGCCGCAGCGGCCGACGCCCGGTCACCCGCTCGAGCCACGGCAGCAGCGGGCGTGGATCACCGCCGGTCGCCTCGCGGAGGTCGAGCACGATCGCCTTGGCGTTCGCGAGGGGTGCGAGGTCCGCGTCGAACCGCGACCACGCGGGGTCGGCGCCGTTGGAGAGGTCGCCGATCGCCAGGCGCATGACCCCGCGGGCCTCCTCGGTGATCGTGTACGGCGCGGCGGGGCTCGCGGGCGCGGGCACCATGAACGGATCGCAGTGCCACAACTCGTCGGGCGGGCGGGCGCAGATGCGCTGCCGGGAGCCGACGTCGAGGAACCCGCGCGCGAGGCTCGCCACCGACGACGGATACGGCGACATCCGCGCCGGACTGGCGCGGTCGCGCGCGGTGCTCAGGTAGTCCGCCTGTTCGCGCGTCCGCGTCGCGTAGAATTCGTCGACCATCGCGAAGTAAGCCGCGAAGTCCTCGAGCATGCCGGCCTTGTCGACCATGCGAGCCTCGTTGCGGCGCATCGCGGTCTGGCGATCGCTCCACGGCGTCTCGGTGACCTTGATCCGATACGACAGCGGTCCCGATGGTCGGGCGACCGGCACGGGCGCGGCGGCAGGCGCGGCTGCGGCGTCGGGTGGCACGAGCGCCGCGGTGACCAGCGGTGGCGGAGCGCCGGGGCCGGGCGCGGATGGAGCCGGGGAGGGCGTGGCCCCGCAGGCCGCGAGCACGAGGACGAGGAGCGATCGCTGGTCGCGCACGCTCATGAAACGCGTCACCGCCGAGGATCGGGAAGTAATTCGTCGCAGCTCCGGCGCTCGATGTGCATGGTGAACGGCCACACGCATCAACCGGTGGGTGCGTGGGTTACGCGCGGACCTCGATCGGTGTCATGGCATCGCTGCGCGCAGTGGCGGCGAGGCAGCGACGGCACCCGGGAGGCCCGGCGTGCGATCGCGCGGGATGTGATAGCGCGTGAGGATCCGCGGCGTCGCTTTTCGCACTTCCTCGGTGTCCAGCATGATGATGCCACCCGAGGTGGTCTGGATCTCGACGACGCCGCGCGCCGCCGACAACCGCGCGACGAAGTCTTCCATGTCGCGAGGGATGTGGCCGTCGATCTTCGCGACCGCCTCGTTGTAGAGGTGGCCGTAGCCGACGTTGATCTCGTCGGCGAGGATCTGCGTGAGCACGACGATCTCGTTCTGCTCGGGCGTGCGGTAGCCCAGGTAGTAGTAGTTCAGGAACTCCTTCGGCGCCTTGTTCCACCACTTGTCCCAGGTGGTCAGGTAATCGCGCGTCAGCGTCTGGAACACGAAGCCGGCGTAGACGAAGTACGCGGGCGGCTGGTCGTAGCGCGAGCGCGGCACGAGCGGTTGCCACGGGCGCAGCTCGAGCTCGACGGTGCGCGCGATGCCTCCGCGCTTGATCGCGAGCTCGATGCGATCGCCGGTGTAGCGGTGGCCGAGCACGACGTCGTAGCGGGTGCGGTAATGGCCGTCGTACTGGACGGTGCCGTTGTTCGCGATCGGCAGGCCGTCGATCGCGGTGATCACGTCGCGCGGCTCGAGCACGCCGTACGCCGACCCGCTGTAGTCGACGTGCAGCACGACGACACCGCGCTCGCTCGGGTTGAGGCCGAGCTGGCGGCGCAGCAGTGGATTTTCGAGGTTCTGCGTCGTGATGCCCAGCGCGGGAATCTCGGGGCGCTTGTCGGCCGCGACGCCGTCGAGGAACGCGCGGATCAGCGGCGGCGGGACCATCTCGCCGATGTTGTCGACGCCGGTGAGCTTCTGGAACGCGATGCCGACGACCTTGCCGTCACCGAACACGGGGCCACCGCTATTGCCCGCGTTGATCGCCGCGTCGACGGTGACCGCCAGCAGGTGGCGCTGGCTGTGGCTGTAGCGCTGGACCTCGATGCGCGAGACCACGCCCTCGGTGATCGAGATCTCCTCGCCGCCGACCGGGTAGCCGACGACCGCGACCTCGTCGCGCAGGCGCGGCATCGGGCCCAGCTCGGCGGGCTCGATGTCGGCCAGGAAGTCCTCGGCGACCTCGAGGAGCGCCAGATCGCAGTCATGGCTGACGGCCTTGACCCGGGCGATCGCCTTATCCGGATGGGACTGCTTCTGGATCTGGAGGAAGGTGGCGTTGGCGACGACGTGGGCGCCGGTGAGCAGCAGCCCGTTGCCGATCACGACCGCCGATCCGGTGCTGTTCGAGGGGGTCCGGGCCTGCCACGGGCCGTCGAAGTCAGGGTCCTGGGAGGTCGCAAAGACGCGAATCACCTCGGGGTAAGCCACATCGTCAGCCTACCGTGGTGAACCGGCATGGGCAAAGTCCGCATGGTATAGGGGCAGGCCCATGGTCGAGCCGGGACTTGCGCTACAGGCGGTCACGCCGGCCCAACTCGCCGAGGCAGTTCCGGAAGTTACCCTCGCCGAGGCGCGGAAGATCGTCGCCCAGGTCCACCGGGGGGAGCCGGTCGCCGCCAGCTCGGCCGTACGCCGCACTGCGGCAGAGGCGGTGCGGGCCGCCGGCCACGTGCCCGCGCTCGAGGTGGTCACGGAGGCGGCGAGCCAGATCGATCCGTTCGTGAAGTACGCGCTCGCGAGCGGCGAGGCGCGGTTCGAGGCGGTGCGCATCCCGCTCGAGCATCCGGGGCGGTTCACCGTCTGCGTCAGCTCGCAGGTCGGGTGCGCGCTCGCGTGTGCGTTCTGCGCGACCGGCCGGCTCGGCCTCACGCGCAACCTGGAGGCGTGGGAGATCGTGGAGCAAGTCCGCGTCGTGCGCGCGCGGCTGCCCCACGGCCGCGTGCATGGAGTCGTGTTCCAGGGCATGGGCGAGCCGCTCGCGAACCTCGACGCGGTGCTCGCCGCGATCGCGGTGATGACGGAGCCGTGCGCGCTCGGCATCGACGCACGCGCGATCACCGTGTGCACCGCGGGCCTGCCGTCGGGGATCCGCCGCCTCGCGCAGGCCGCGCCCAACGTTCGCCTCGGCCTCAGCATCTCGAGCGCGATCGCCGCACATCGCCGCCGCGTGATGCCGATCGCCGAGCGGCACGACCTCGACGACGTGATCGCCGCGTGCGCCGAGCACGCGCGCACCACCGGCCACGCGCCGATGTGGGCCGTCACGCTGCTCGCCGGCATCAACGACAGCGACGACGATGCACGTGCGCTCGCGGCCCGCGCGCACGCGTTCACCGAGGCGACCGGCCGCCGCCCGCGGCTCTCGCTGCTCGACTACAACGCGATCGGACTCGGCGATCCGTTCCAGCGCTCGCCGCGCCTCGACGCGTTCCGCGACGTGCTCTCGGCGGCGGGCCTGCCCACGCACCGTCGCTACTCCGGCGGCAGCGACGTGGCCGCCGCGTGCGGGCAGCTGGCGAATGCGGTGTAAGGTCGCCGCGTGCACCCGGTCCACGACATCGAGGTCCCCAACGACATCGCGACGTTCGTCCCGGCGGTGATCGAGATCCCGCGCGGCTCGCACCTCAAATACGAAGTCGACAAGCCCACCGGCCTCCTGCGCCTCGACCGCGTCCTCTACTCCGCGGTCCACTATCCGGCGAACTACGGGTTCATCCCGCGCACCCATGCGGATGACGGTGACCCGCTCGACATCCTCGTGCTCATGCAGGAGCCGGTCGCGCCGCTGACCATCGTGCGCGCGCGACCGCTCGGCGGCATGCGCATGGTCGACGAGCATGGCGGCGACGACAAGATCATCGCGGTGTGCGTCGACGATCCCGCGTACGCGCACTACGAGACGCTGACCTCGGTGCCGTCGCACGTGATGCGCGAGCTCGATCGCTTCTTCCGCGACTACAAGGTCCTCGAGGGCAAGGGCGACCAGGTGGACGTCGGCGCGATGTACGGCGTCGAGCAGGCGCTCGAGGTCATCACGCACTCGCGCGCCGCGTACGACCGCGGCGAAGGTCGCTAGGCCTTCGCGCTCGGGCGCTCGCTGACGCGCTTGTGCCACGCCGCGAGGTGCGGGTGCGTGGCGCCGTCGATGCGAATGCTCGAGACCTTGCCGAAGTCGATCGCACACATCGCGGTGATGTCGGCGACGGTGAAGCGATCGCCGCCGATGAAGCTGCGGTGCGCGAGCTCGCCTTCGAGCCAGTCGAAGCGCTCGGCGAGGTGGTCGCGCATGACGGCGGCGAACTCGGGGGCCTGCTTGATGCGGCCCTCCCAGAACTTGTGCGTGTTGCGGAACACCTGCGCGATCGGCCACAGCAGCTCGAGCTCGGCGTGGCGGTTCCACATCTCGATCTGCGCGCGCTCCCACGCGTCCGCGCCGAACAAGTTGGGCTCCGGGTGCATCTCCTCGACGTAGCGGCAGATCGCCATCGACTCGCGCAGCACGCGGCCATCGGCGAGCTCGAGCACCGGCAGTAGCGCGATCGGGTTCTTCTTGCGGAACTCGGCGGTCTGGTGCGCCCGATCGGCGATCAGCACCTCGATCGTGTCGTACGCCACAGCCTTCTCGGCCAGAAACACACGGACCCGACGAGGATTCGGGGCGCGGGGGTCGTGATAGAGCAGCATCGAGCGCAATCTACCTCACGATCTAATACAATCGAACGGATGCGGACCGTGGGGATCCACTTCTATCGCCGTGCGCTCGGGTTCGGACTTTGTCTGGCGCTCGCCGCCGGCTGCAAGAACAAGGGGGCGGATGCGGCGCCCGATCCGGCGGCGCTCAAGGCGCAGCAGGATCTGGTCGCGCGACGCGATGCGTTGATGCAGCAGCGCGCCAAGCTGCAGGACGAGTCGAGCAAGCTCGAGGCGAAGATCGTCGAGATCAAGGCATCGGGCGGCGACACCGTCGAGCTCGAGCAGAAGAAGAAGGAGCTCGACACGCAGATCGAGCAGCAGTCGACGAACCTCGAGTCCGCGTCGCAGGAGCTGACCAAGCTCGCCACACAGATCGAGGGCGCGGCCGGCGCCGCCGTCGCGCGCGAAGCGAGCCTGGCGCGCCGCGAGGCCGCGGTCGCCGAGCGCGAGCGCGCCGCGAACGCGAAGCTCCAGGAGCTCAAGGAGCTGATCGCGCTCGAGCAGAAGAGCGCCGAGAAGTGGAAGGAGGGCTGCACCGCCGGCGCGGCCCCGGTGATCGTGCAGCAGGTCGCGCCGCCCAAGAGCGCCGACGGCAAGTACACGCGCAGGGAGGTCGACTCGATCGTGTCGAAGGCGAAGTCGGCGATGGCGAAGAAGGGCCTGATCTCGGCCGACCTCAACGGCCTCGACGGCGAAGTGACCAAGGCGCTCTCGGAGAGCGACTGGACGCGCGCCTACATCCTCGC
>Ga0247829_10001423_pt1 | contig 10888 bp, 10 predicted proteins | sample 12C_Control_Day4_FD_207765 | JGI IMG/M metagenome (GOLD analysis project Ga0247829, IMG submission 207765) | Soil microbial communities from agricultural site in Penn Yan, New York, United States - 12C_Control_Day4 | ecosystem: Environmental > Terrestrial > Soil > Agricultural land | place... | reverse complement strand
CTCTGAGCGTTCCCGAACAGCGAAAAGGTGGACGTGATGCCGTCGGGCATCAGCGTCGCATTCGCCTGCACGTTCGCGGCCCCCCACGCCGCGGCCGCCCGGGATGCGACGGTCGCCTCGGCCGTCTCGTTCCACCCGTATTGCGCCGAGCCGAAGCACTCGTTCTTGTCGACGTGCGCCGTGGCGATCAGGTAGTGCCCGAGCTTGCGGCTGGACAGGTAGCCGACCGGGGGCGCATAGAGCCGGAAGTGGGTGCCGGAGCAGAGGCCGCTCTTTCGTCCGGCGGTCGCCACCCAGATGGCGCCTGTGCCGTCATTGATCCGGGCATACTCGTTCGACCCGGCCAACGACCAGCCGATCCCCGAGTACACCTTGCCGACCGACGCATTGCCCCAGAAGACAAGGTCGACCGGCCAGTCGACGTTGCCTGCGGAGGCCTTCTGCGAGTCGAAATCGAAATTCCTGAACGAGTCACCGCCGTAGTGCACGGTCTTCAGGCTTGTGGTCGTGCTCGCCATCGCACTGCTCACTCCGACCACCCAGAACACCAGCACCACGACGACAAGGATCGGGCCGGCACGACGGAACATCGTCCGACCCTACGACTTCGCGCGCCGGTCTTCAACCAACCATAGCCTGTAGGCTATCGGAGTGACCTCGGCCTTGATCCCGCGTCAGCAGTACGCCGCGCTGGAGCACTGTGTGTACCTGAACCAGGCGTCGCTCGGCCTGGTTCCGAGCCGCTCGGCGAGCGCCATGGTCGAGTTCCTCGTCGATGTTGCCCAGTACGGAAACCTGCGACTCTCCGACGACGCCGAGGAACGGATCCTCGATGACCTCCGGGCGGCCGCCGCGGAGCTGCTCGACGCGCCGCTGCGGTCGATCGCGGTGGTGGGAGGAGCGACCGAGGCGCTGGGTCAGCTCGCGCTCTTGACGGCACAGCCGCACGGCGAGGTGGTCCTCGTGACGTCCGACTTCCCCAGCGTCACGCATCCGTGGTTGGCGGCGCGCGAGCGGCTCGGGACGCGGATCGCCTGGGTCGAGGACACACCGGGACGGGATCTGACGGCCGCACTGACGGACGGCATCTCCCGCGACACCACCGCGGTGTGTTTCAGCGCAGTCCAGTACACGACCGGATCGATGGTCGACGTCGGCGAGGTCGTTCGGTGCGCGCACGCGGTCGGGGCGCGGGCGATCGTCGACGTCACGCAGATGGCGGGAGCGATGCCGGTGAGCCATCGCTCGTGGGCTGCCGATGCGCTGGTGTGCAGCGGGTACAAATGGCTGTCCACACACGGCGGCGTCGCCCTGCTGGCCGTCTGCGACCAGCTGCTCGAGAGCGTGCCGCCCATCCTCGGCTGGAAGGGCGCCCGGCACCCCTTCCAGTTCGAACCCACGGCGCTGGCGCTCGCGCCCGATGCGCGACGGTTCGAGCTCTCGACGATCGCATACAGCTCCGCCGTGGGTCTGAGCAGTTCGATCGACCTGCTCACCGGAGCCGGTCTTCCGGCGATCGCCGGACACGCCGAAGCGCTGGCCCGCGAACTGGTCGCCGCAGCCGCGCCCCGGGGCTGGACGCCCTACCGAGATCTCGACGAGCCGGGCGCGAGCCACCACATCGTCTCGCTGCGCCATCCCACATTCGCCGCACGACCGGTTCAGGCACGCCTCGCCGAGGAGCACGGCATCGTGGTCAGCTCGCGAGGCGACGGCGTCCGCGTGTCGCTTCATGCCTACAACGACAGCTCCGACATCGACGCGCTCGCCGGGGCGCTTGAGCACGCCGGCCGGTAGGCGGACCGTTCGGGACTGGTTGGGATTTCTAGTGCGTCGGCGTCTCTCGTGGGCCGCCGACTCGTGCGCGGAAGACGTGGTACGTCCAGCCCTGGTAGAGCAGGACGAGGGGGACGAAGATCAGCGCGACGATCGACATGACCGCGAGCGTGTAGTGCGCGGACGCGGAGCCGCTGACGGTCAGGCTGTTCGCGAAGTCGGTGCTCGAGACCATCACCCGGGGGAATAGGCTCGTGAACAGCGTGACGACGACCGCGATCGCGGCCGCGGCGGTCATCGCGAACGCCCATAGCTGGTTGCGCCGGTGGGCGAGGACGACCGCCAGGACGAGCGCCGCGATCCCGATCGCGGCAGGCAGCACCGGCGGGAAGACGTCCTTGTCGTTGCGGTCGACCGCAACGACGACCGTCCAGATCAGGAACACCGTGCCGAGCACCGCGGAGACGGCGGCGAGCCTGCGAGACGCACGGCCGGCGCGGTCGAGCAGGTCGCCCTGCGTGCGCAGCGTGAGGTAGGTCGCTCCGTGGAACGCGAAGATCGCGACGACGGCAACTCCGGCCAGCAGCGTGTAGCCGTTGAACAGATCCCAGAACGATCCGTCGAAGTCGCCGCTCGAGTTGATCGGCGTCCCGTACAGCAGGTTCGCGAGTCCGACGCCCCAGATCAGCGAGGCCCCGAAGCTGCCGATCGCGTTCGCCCACAGCCAGATCCTCCGCCAGCGCGGGCTCTCGCTCTTGGTCCGCCACTCGAACGAGACCACGCGGATCATCAGACAGAAGAGCACGGCCAGGAGTGCGATGTAGAGGCCGGAGAACATCGTCGCATACCAGGCCGGGAAGGCCGCGAACGTCGCGCCGCCCGCCGTCACGAGCCACACCTCGTTGCCGTCCCACACGGGTCCGATCGAGGCGAACATCGCATCGTCGTCGTCCTCGTCGCGCGGCAGGAACGGGAGCAGCATGCCGACGCCGAAGTCGAACCCCTCGAGCAGGAAGTAGCCCGACCAGAGCACGACGATGAGCACGAACCAGAGGTTCTGGAGATCCATCAGTATCCGATCGCCGGCGCCGGCGAGCTCTCGCCCGACTCGCCGCCGCCCATGGTCGAGATGTCACGCCCGGCGTAGCGCCGCATCAGCCAGACGTCGAGCACGAGCAGGATGGCGTAAAGACCGACGAACACCGCCAGGCTGATCGCAAGCCATGTCGTCCCGACGGCGGGCGAGTTCGCATTGGCGGTCTTGAGCAGCCCCTGCACGATCCAAGGCTGCCGTCCCATCTCCGTCAGCATCCAGCCGAGTGCACAGGCGACGAATGGCAGGACGCTCGTACCGACCGCGATCCACAGGAACCACTTCAGCCGCTCGAGCCGCCGCTTCCAGTACAGGAACGCGCCGACCACGGCGACCAGCGCCACGAACGAGCCCGCGTACGCCATGCCGCGCATGCTCCAGTAGATCACCTCGATCGGCGGCAGATAGTCGCCCTTGCCGTACCGGGACTCGTACTGCTGATTCAGCTCGTTCAGCCCGGTCACCTTGCCCTTGAACGAGCCTGTTGACAGGAACGAAAGCAGCCCCGGCACCTCGATCGAGTAGCGCGGCGTCTCGTCGTTCTGGGTGAAGCCGCCGACCTGGAACAGCGAGAACGCGCACTTCTGGCAGTCGTCCCACTGGGCCTCGGCCGCCGAGATCTTCATCGGCTGTAGTTCGGTGACGAGGATCCCGAAGTGGCTGCCGAACCACAGATTGAAGCACGAGACCGGCACCAGCACGATCAGCGCCACCCTCGCGGCCGGCCGGAACACCTCGACGTTGCGCCCCTTTGCGAAGTGCCAGCAGCACACGCCGAACACGACCGCCGCCCCGCAGGTCAGGCCGGCCAGGATCGTGTGGCCGAAGGCGTAGATCGCCCAGCGGCTTGAGAGCAGCGCCCACACGCTGGTCAGCTGCGCCTCGCCATCGACGATCTTGTAGCCGACCGGATCCTGCATGAACGAGTTCGCGACCAGAATGAAGTACGCCGACAGCCAGGTGCCGGCCACGGCCGTCCACAGCACCGCGAGGTGGACCCGGGGGGACAGCCGGTTCCAGCCGAAGATCCAGAGGCCCAGGAACGTCGACTCCAGGAAGAATGCCGCCAGGCCCTCGATCGCGAGAGGCGCGCCGAACACGTTGCCGACGAACTTCGAGTAGACCGACCAGTTCATCCCGAACTGGAACTCTTGAACGAGGCCGGTGGCGACGCCGATCGCGAAGTTGATCAGAAACAGCGTGCCGAAGAAGTGCGTGAGCTTGAGCCACGCCTCGTCGCCGGTCCGGTGCCACTGCGTCTGGAAGATGGCGACGATCGGGCCCAGCCCGAGGGTGAGGGGCACGAACAGGAAGTGATAGAGCGACGTGGTCGCGAACTGGGCACGCGCCAGGTCGACGGCTGTGTCAGAGAGAAGGATCACCGGCCCGCAGACTCCAGAATTACGCAGCGGGGGCGCATCATCCAGATCGAACGAAACCCGCCGCGGGCCGGATCGTGGTTGATGGGCCGTGTAGGGATCGAACCTACGACCTTGGGATTAAGAGTCCCCTGCTCTACCAGCTGAGCTAACGGCCCCGGAACGGGCAGTCTAACCAGGCACCGGCGCATGCAGCGACGCATCGACTATGGTTGCCCCCGCTCATGCGCGACGAGTCCAAAAGCTTCTTTCTCGACCTGCTCGCGGCCGCCGGACCGTCCGGCGACGAACGCGGCCCAGCGCGGGTCTGGCGCGGCTACACCTCCGGCTTCGCCGAGGTGACAACGGACGCCCTGGGGTCGAGCACGGCGTCGGCCGGCGAGGGGCCTCCCCACCTGATGGTGATGGGCCACATCGACGAGATCGGCCTGGTCGTCACGCACGTCGACGACGACGGGTTCGCCTGGTTCGGCCCGGTCGGCGGCTGGGATCCCGAGGTGCTGGTCGGCCAGCGCGTGCGCGTGCTGGCGAAGGACGGCCCGGTGGCCGGCGTCGTCGGCAAGAAGTCGCGCCACCTGCAGGAGGGTGACGAGCGGACGACCCAGACCAAGATCGACCAGATGTGGATCGACATCGGCGCTGCGTCCGGCGAGGAGGCGCGCAAGGTCGTCCGCACCGGCGACCTGGCCGTGCTCGAGCAGCCCGCGCTCCCCCTGCAGGGCGCGCGCATGTCGAGCCGCGCCGTCGACAACCGCGCCGGGGCGTGGGTCGCCGCGGAGGCCGTCCGCCTCTACGCCGAGCAGCCCGGCGGCTGCCGGCTGACCGCGGTCGCCAGCGTCTCCGAGGAGACCAGCTTCGCGGGGGCGCACACCACCTCGTTCGCGCTCGCCCCGGACGCCGCGATCGCCGTCGACGTGACCAACGCGACGGACTACCCGAGCGTGTCCAAGCAGAAGTACGGCCACGTGCAGATCGGCAAGGGCCCGGGCCTGTCGCGAGGCGCCGCGATCCACCCGGTGATGTTCGAGATGCTGATCGAGTCAGCGGAGGCGGCCGGGATCGAGTACCAGGTGGAGCCCGCCGACGGCCACACATGGACGGACGCCGACGCCATCTTCCTGTCCCGGGCCGGGGTGCCCTCGATCGTCGTCAGCATCCCGCTGCGCTACATGCACTCTCCCAACGAGCTGCTCGACCTGGACGACCTCCAGGCCTGCGCCGAGCTGGTCGCCACGTTCGCGCGCCGCTTCGACGGTCTGCCGCCGACCGAGTAGCTCTTAGAGGCCTACGATACGGCGCATGCGCCGCGTGCTGACCGTCGCAGCGATCACCTTCGGGACGGTGTTCGTCCTGTCCATCGTCGTGTTCGGGCGAAGCCGCACGGATGCGCTCGAGCCGGCCTCCACGGCCGGGAGCTTCACCGCCCATCCGGAGCCGGACGTCGCCGGGGACACGATGGCCGGCAAGCGCATCGCGCTGGCCGACCTGCGAGGCAAGCCGGTCGTGGTCAACTTCTTCGCGCACTGGTGCCAGCCGTGCAAGGAGGAGGCCGGCCAGATCGCCCAGACCGCCGCCGACTACCGGGGGCGGATCCATATGCTCTCGATCGCCCGCGACTCGACCCGCTCGGGCGTCGAGGCGTTCGCCGCGAAGTACGGCATGACCTGGCCGATCCTGTGGGACGGCAGCGACGACCTGTCCCGCGCCTTCAAGGTGCCCGGACAGCCGGTGACGTTCATCATCGACGCCAAGGGCCGGATCGTCGACCAGGTCGACGGGCAGACCACCGAGAAGCGGATCGCGTCGACGCTCAACCGGTTGGTGAGCTCGTGAGCCTGTCCGCCACACAGCTCGCCGTCGCGTTCGCCGCCGGCGTCGTCTCGATCGTCTCCCCCTGCGTCTGGCCGCTCGTCCCCGGCTACCTGTCGCTGGTCAGCGGCGCGCCGGTCCTCCAGCTCGCGCGCCAAGGTGGTCGGCGCGGCCACCGGATTCGTCGCCGGCTTCACGGTGATCTTCACACTGGCGGGTGCCGGCGCCGGGATCCTGGGCAGCCAGTTCCTCGAGCACCGCCGCGGCCTGGAGCTGATCGGCGGCGCGATCGTGATCGCGATGGGCATCGTCATGCTCGCCCCCCGGTGGATCACGTTCCTCCAGCGCCAGGCGCGGCTGCCGATGCAGTTCGGCCACGACGGCGCGCTGTGGGCGGGCCTGGCCGGCGCGGCGTTCGCGATCGGCTGGACGCCGTGCATCGGCCCCACGCTGGGAGCGATCCTGACCGTCGCCGGCACGGAGGGCCGGGCGACCGACGGGGCCGTGCTCCTGTTCGCCTACTCGCTGGGCCTCGCCATCCCGTTCCTCGCCGCCGGGATCTGGCTGTCGACCGCGCTGGCCGCTACGCGACCGCTGCGCGCGCACTGGGAAACCGTGACGCGCGCGTCCGGGCTGGTGCTGGTGTTCGTCGGCGTCCTGCTCGCGACCGGCCAGCTCGCCGAGATCAGCGCCCGGCTCGGCAGTTAGGCTGGACGCGTGAAGGTCGTCTCCGTGGTCGGCAACCGGCCACAGTTCATCAAGGCTGCGCCGCTCGTCCGCGCGCTCGACCCGGTCTGCGAGCACGTGCTCGTCCACACCGGGCAGCACTACGACGCCGTGCTCTCCGACGTGTTCTTCGCCGAGCTCGAGCTGCGGCCGCCCGACCACCGGATCGAGGGCGCCTCCGGGCCCCACGCCGTGCAGACGGCGCGGATGATGGCCGGCCTGGAGCCCGTGCTGGCCGCCGAGGAGCCCGACCTGGTGCTGACGTACGGCGACACGAACTCGACGCTGGCCGGCGCGCTGGTCGCCGCCAAGTCCGGCTACGCGTCCGGACATGTCGAGTCCGGCCTGCGCTCGTATGACCGGGCGATGCCCGAGGAGGTCAACCGGGTGGTGGCCGACGTGATCTGCGACCTGCGGTTCTGCCCGAGCGAGACGGCGGTCGCCAACCTGGCGGCCGAGGGCATCCACGACGGCGTCCACCTGGTTGGCGACGTGATGGTCGACGTCGCCCGCCACTTCGGCCCGATCGCGCAGCGCCGGTCGGACGCCCTCGCGCGGATGGGCGTGGCGCCGGGCGCCTACGCGCTGATCACGGCCCACCGCCAGTCGAACACCGTGCGCGAGGCGATGGAGCCGCTGGTCGAAGTGCTGGAGGCGGTCGCAGGTCCGCTGGTCTTCCCGCTGCATCCGCGCACCCGCGCGGCGCTGGAGTCGGCCGGCCTGCTCGACCGGGCTGCGGCCGCCGCGACGCTGTGCCCGCCGCTCGGCTACCTGGACTTCACGGCGCTGCTCGCATCCGCCCGCGTCTGCCTGACCGACTCAGGCGGCGTGCAGAAGGAGGCGTACCTCCACCGTGTCCCATGCGTCACCTTGCGTGACACCACCGAGTGGGTGGAGACGATCGAGCTGGGATGGAACCGGCTGGTCGGGCTGGACGCCGGCGCGGTGCGCGAGGCGCTGGCCGACGGGCTGGCGCCGCCGGCGGAGCATCCACCGCTCTACGGCGACGGCCGGGCCGCCGAGCGGATCGCCTCCGTCATCGCCGCCTGGGGCAGGACCGGCGGTTAGCATCAGGCCGATGTCAGCCCAGATCGCGATCATCGGCGCGGGCTACGTGGGGCTTCCGCTGGCCGTGGCCTTCGCGGAGGCCGGCTGCCGCGTCACCTGCGTCGACGTCGACGCCGCGCGCGTCGCCGAACTGGCGGCCGGCCGGACCCACGTCGAGGATGTGCCCGGCGCCACGCTGGCACGGCTTGTCCAGGCGGGCTCGATCGCTGCCACCACGGACTACGCGGCGGTCGCCGACGCCGAGGCGATCCTGATTTGCGTGCCCACGCCGCTCTCCGAGAACCGCGAGCCGGACGTCTCGATCATCGCCAGCGCCACCGAGTCGATCCGCCCGCACCTCCGCCGCGGCCAGCTGGTGGTGCTCGAGTCGACCACCTACCCGGGCACCACGCGGGAGGTGCTGCAGCCTGTGCTGGAGCGCGACGGGCTGGTCGCCGGCCGCGACTTCCATCTGGCGATGTCGCCCGAGCGCATCGACCCCGGCCGCACGGACTTCACCGTGCGGACGACGCCCAAGGTGGTCGGCGGCCTGACGCCTGCCTGCCTCGACCGGGCCGCCGCCCTGTACTCGATCTGCGTCGACCGGCTGGTGCCGGTGTCCTCGCCGGACGCCGCCGAGCTGGTCAAGCTGCTCGAGAACATCTTCCGCAGCGTCAACATCGCGCTGGTCAACGAGCTGGCGATGCTGTGCGACCGGCTGAGCCTCAACGTGTGGGAGGTTGTCGACGCCGCGGCCACCAAGCCGTACGGCTTCATGCGGTTCAGCCCGGGGCCTGGGCTGGGCGGCCACTGCATCCCGATCGACCCCTTCTACCTGTCGTGGCGCGCCCGCCAGTTCGACTTCCAGACCGAGTTCATCGAGCTGGCCGGCAAGGTCAACACGCACATGCCCTACTACTGCGCCGAGCGCGTCAGCCGGGCGCTGAACAGCCACCGCAAGCCCGTCGCCGGCAGCCGCGTGCTGCTGCTCGGTGTGTCGTACAAGGCCGACGTGGGCGATGTCCGCGAGTCTCCGGCGCTGCGCCTGATCGAGCTGCTCGACGAGCTGGGGGCTGACCTCGCCTACCACGACCCACACGTCCCCGCCGTCAGCCACGGCCGCGTGGAGCTGACCTCCTCGCCGCTGGACGACGGCGCTGTTGCCGACGCGGACATCGTCTGCATCGTCACCGCCCACTCGGGGATCGACTACGCCGAGATCGCCGAACGTGCAAAGCTGGTACTCGACTTCAGGAACGTGGTCCCCGCCGGCGAGGGGAGAGTGGAACGGCTGTGACGGAACGGGTGACGGTGGGTATGGTCGGACTGGGCGGCTGGGGCAAGAACCTGCTCCGCAACTTCGCCGCGCTGCCCGATGCCGACCTGCACTGGGCCTGCGACGCCGACGAGGGCCGGCGAACCGCCTACCAGGCCGCGTACCCGGCGACACGGTTCACCGCCGAGCTCGACGACGTGCTCGCCGACCCCGAGGTTGACGCCATCGTCCTCGCCACCCCGGTGCCGACGCACCACGCGCTGGCCCGGCAGGCGATGGAGGCCGGCAAGCACGTGATGGTCGAGAAGCCGATGGCCTGGAGCGTCGAGCAGGCACGCGACCTGCGCGACCTGGCCGCCGAGACCGGCCGCGTGCTGATGGTCGGCCACCTGCTGCGCTTCCACCCGGGCGTCGTCAAGCTGCGCGAGCTGATCGACTCGGGCGAGCTGGGCGAGGTGCGCTACGTGTACGGCAACCGCCAGAACCTGGGCGTCATCCGGGAGGACGAGAACGCCCTGTGGAGCCTCGGGGTGCACGACATCTCGGTCGTGCTGCACCTGCTGGACGGCCGCCCGGTCGAGGTCTGGGCGCGCGGCGAGGCGTACGTGCGACCCTCGGTCGAGGACGTCGTATTCGGCTACGTGAAGTTCGACACCGGCCAGATCGGCCACCTGCACCTCTCCTGGCTCGATCCGCACAAGATGCGCAAGATGACGGTCGTCGGCTCGACCAAGATGGCCGTGTTCGACGACATGGAGCCGGACCGCAAGATCACCGTCTACGACAAGGGCCCGGTTGTGCACTCCACGGGCGGCGTCAGCACGCACACCGGCGACATCCACATCCCCGAGATCTCGCGCGAGGAGCCGCTGCGGATCGAGTGCCGGGCGTTCCTGGATGCGGTGCGCGCGGGCCACGCCGAGCGCGCGGGGCCGGACGAGGGGCTGGCGGTGGTCGAGGTGCTCCAGGCGATGCAGCGCTCGCTCGAGCAGGGCGGCGTGACGCAGGTGCTCGAGGCCGCCCGGGCATGATGTGGCCCGCCGACACGGCGCCCAACCTGGTGCTCTGCGAGGGAGCGCAGGTGGGGAGCGACGTGCGGTTCGGCGCCAACGTGACCGTGCACGAGGGGACGCGGATCGGCGACTCGAGCGCGATCGGCGACGGCGTGGTGCTCGGCAAGCAACCGATGCTCTCGCCCTGCTCGACCGCCCGCCGCGAGCCGCTGCCGCCGCTGGTCCTGGGCGAGGGGTGCCGGGTCTCCGCCGGCGCGGTGCTGTCGGCGGGCACGGTGCTGGGCGACGGCTGCGTGGTCGGCGACCTGGCCACCGTGCGCGAACGCTGCACGATCGAGGACGGCGTCGTCATCGGCCGCGGTGTCTGCGTCGAAAACGACACGACCATCGGCGCACGCACCAAGATCCAGTCGAACGCCTACATCACGGCGTACTGCACGCTCGAGGAGGACGTCTTCATCGCCCCCTGCGTGATCACCACCAACGACAACTTCATGGGCCGTACGGAGCGCCGTCACGAGCTGGTCAAGGGTGCGGTGATCCGCCGCGGAGCCCGGGTGGGCGGCGGCGCGACCCTGCTGCCAGCGGTGGAGATCGGCGAGGAGGCGTTCGTCGGCGCGGGCGCGGTCGTGCTGCACGACGTGCCCCCGCGGATGCTGGTGGTCGGGTCACCGGCGCGGGTCCTTCGCGAGGTGCCGGCCGACGAGCTGCTGGGGGCGCAGTGACGCTCCCCGACCGCGCCGAGCTGGACGCCGTGCTCGATCAGCTC
>Ga0247829_10001422_pt1 | contig 10904 bp, 9 predicted proteins | sample 12C_Control_Day4_FD_207765 | JGI IMG/M metagenome (GOLD analysis project Ga0247829, IMG submission 207765) | Soil microbial communities from agricultural site in Penn Yan, New York, United States - 12C_Control_Day4 | ecosystem: Environmental > Terrestrial > Soil > Agricultural land | place: USA... | reverse complement strand
GCACACCACCTCGACACCGGTCGCGCGGGACCCGTCGAACAGCACACGGGTGACGAAGGCGCGCGTCCGCACCTCGAGATTCGGCCGGCGCCGCACCGGGTGCAGGTACGCGCGAGCGGCGCTCAACCGGCGGCCGCGGTGGATGTTCCGATCAAAGGCGGCGAACCCCTCCTGGCGCTCGCCGTTCACGTCGTCCGTGAGCGAGTACCCGGCCTGCTGCACCGCCTCGAAGAACGCACCGAAGAGGGGGTTCGTTGCGGGGCCACGCTCGAGGATGAGCGGTCCTTCTCCCCCGCGCCACTCGTCGGCGCCCGCGAGGCACGTCTCCATCCGCTTGAAGTACGGCAGACAGTGCGCGTAGTCCCAGCGCTCGAGCCCCGGACGGGCGCCCCAGCGCTCGAAGTCCATGGGGTTCCCGCGCTGGAAGATCATCCCGTTGATGCTCGACGAGCCGCCGAGGAGCTTCCCGCGCGCGTGGTAGACGCGCCGGCCGTTCATGAACGGCTCCGGCTCCGACTCGTACCCCCAGTCGTAGAACCTGCTGCCGATCGGGAACGAGAGCGCCGCGGGCATGTGGACGTACACGTCCCACAGGGAATCGGGCCGGCCCGCTTCCAGCACGAGCACGCTCGTGCCCGGCTCGGCGCTCAGGCGATTCGCGAGGACACAGCCGGCAGAGCCGCCGCCGACGATCACGATGTCGTACGAGGCCTTCACGACCGGGCGAGCCGCGCCTGCCGCCACGCCTCCGTGTCCGCCACGTCGTTGAACGTGAAGAGGTGGAAGCCCCCCACCTTCCCGCTCCCGAGGACGGGGCCGAGCCCGTCGACGAGCGGGTCGGGGCTGAACCCTCCCCGCAGAAAGCGTCCCGCGAAGCTGCCGTTCTTCCTCAGGAAGCGGAGCGAGTCGCCGATCCCGATCCGTGCCGAGACGCGGAGCAGCTTCGCCCGGCTCACGACCCCCGGGACGCCGACGTAGATCGGCAGGCGCGTGCCTCGCGCCCAGACGTCCTCGATCCACTGGGCGGTGATCGCAGGGTCGAAGCAGACCTGGCTCACGATGTACGTCGCGTGGCGCGCCTTCTCGAACATCGCCGCGATCGTCGTGTCGTCGTCGATGAACGGGTGGCTCTCCGGGTAGCCGGTGATGCCGATCTCGGGGAACGGCCGGCCGAGCGCGTCGAGCGCCTCGAGCAGGTCGATCGCGCCGTGGAAGCGTCCGCGCGGCTCCTCGGCGTCACCGGCGACGACGAAGACCTCCCGCACGGGAGCTTCCTGCAGTTGCGCGACGAGCTCCTCGAGGTCGGCCGTATCTGCCACGAGCCGCGCGGAGAGGTGCGGCACGACCGTGTAGCCGTGGCCGACGAGCCGTCGGGTGAGGTCGACCGTCGGCCCGAGCCCCTTCGTCGGCGACGCCGTCACCGTGAGCGTCACGTCGTGCGGGACGGTGGCGAGCACCTGCTCCTCGATACCGTCGAGTGGCAGGATCTCGAACCGGGAGCGGCGAAGGAGCGCCGCGACGTTCGTCGCCTGGGCGAGTTCGGTCGCGCCCATCACTCACTCGCGTCGGGGAACGACGCCTTGCGCCGGTCGATCCACTCGCGAAGCTCCTCGTCGACCGCCTCGTCGATCGGCGGAGCCTCGTACTCGGCCAGCGATCGCTTCCAGAGCGTGTTCGCGCGCCTCTCGGCGTCCTGGGAGCCCTCGATCTCCCACTGCTCGAAGCTCGAGTTGTCCGCCACGGGCGAGCGGTAGAACGCCTGCTCGAAGTTCGCGAGCGTGTGCGGATGCCCGAGGAAGTGCGTCCCCGGGTCGTTCGTCGTGAACGCGTCCATCGCCTGCGCATTGTCGGAAAGGTCGACGCCGCGCGCGAAGGAGTGCCACATGCCGAGCTGGTCTGCGTCGAGCACGAACTTCTCGTACCCCATCGAGAGCCCGCCCTCGAGCCAGCCCGCGGCGTGGAGCACGAAGTTCACACCGGCGAGCATCGTCGGCTGCATCGTGTTGGTGGACTCGTACGCCGCCTGCGCGTCGGCGACCTTGGAGGCGGTGAGCGCGCCGCCCGACCGGAACGGCACGCCCAGGCGCCGCGCGAGCGATGCCATGACGTAGAGCACGAGCGCCGGCTCCGGCGTGCCGAATGTCGGCGCTCCCGACTGCATCGACATCGACGAGGCGAACGAGCCGAGCACGACCGGCGCGCCGGGCCGGACGAGCTGGACGTACGCCATCCCGGCGAGCGACTCCGCGAGCGTCTGCGCGCACGTCGCCGCGACCGTCGACGGGCTCATCGCACCGGCGAGGATGAACGGCGTCATCATCACTGCCTGGTTCGCCTCGGCGTAGGCTCGAGCAGCCCCGAGCATCGACGAGTCCCAGACGAGCGGCGAGTTCGCGTTGATGAGGCTGAACACGACGGTGTTGGTCTCGACGAACTCCTCGCCGAACACGATCCGGGCCATGTCGACCGTGTCGCGCGCGCGTTCCGGCCTGGTCACCGAGCCCATGAACGGCTTGTCGGAGTACCGAATGTGCGCGTAGACCATGTCGAAGTGCCGCTTGTTGACCGGCACGTCGACCGGCTCGCACACGGTTCCGCCGGAGTGGTGCAGCCAGGGGGACGCGTACGCGAGCTTCACGAAATTGCGAAAGTCCTCGATCGTCCCGTACCGCCGTCCGCCGTCGAGGTCGCGGACGAACGGGGAGCCGTAGGCGGGCGCGAAGATCGTCCCGGTCCCACCGAAGACGACGTCGTTCGCGCGGTTTCGGGCGACCTGCGTGAACCGCGTCGGCGCCGTCGCCTGGACGAGCGAGCGGCACAGGCCGCGCGGGAACCGGACCCGCTCCCCGTCGACGGCCGCGCCCGCTGCCGCGAAGAGCTCGAGGGCGTCGGCCGCGCCGTGGAACTCGATGCCCACCTCCTCGAGGATCCGGTCGGCGTTCTCCTCGAGGAGCGAGAGCCCCTCGTCGGAGAGCACCTCGACCGGGGCGAGCGTCCGGGTCAGGAACGCCACATGCTCGACGTGCGCGTGCAGCCGCGCCGCCTGGCGTGCCGCCCGGCCTCCGCTCCGCCTGCCGCGGGTCTCCGTCATGACGCCCTCCTCTCGGTTGCACGCGTCCGCCGCCGGCGGCCCCCGCCGGAGGATGCTCGCGCAGCGGGGAGCGGGACGCTCCCCGCGAGGCGCGCGTACGGGTCGGTCTCGTGCGGGATCGCCATCGCGTGCACGAAATGCTCCTGGAATCGCGGCTCGACCGCCGTCTCGACCTTCTCCACCGACCGGACGACGCGCTCGATCTCCTCCCGCGCCCCCCGGTCGACGAGCGCGATCCGCGCGCCGGTCCCGGCGGCGTTTCCCGCCGATGTGACGGCTTCCGGCTCACAGTCCGGGACGAGCCCGAGGACGAGGGCGTGCACCGGGTCGATGTGCGCGCCGAACGCGCCGGCGAGCCGCACACGGTCGACGTGCTCGATGCCGTAGCGCTCCATCAACAGGCGGCATCCTGCGTGGAGCGCCGCCTTGGCCAGCTGGATCTGGCGGATGTCGTTCTGGGTGATCCGGAGCTCCGGCTCGTCCCACAGGACGTACGAGAACGTCCGCCCGTCCGGCACGACGTGCGGCGTCCGCGCCGCGAGCGAGCCGTCGATCGTGCCGTCGGGCATGAGCACGCCTGCGAGATAGAGCTCGGCGACGACCTCCACGATCCCCGAGCCGCAGACGCCGGTGACGCGCACGCCGCGAAACGGCGGCTCGTCCGACCAGGCGTCGCAGCCAACGACCCTGACGCGAGGTTCGAGCGTCGCGCGGTCGATCCGGACGCGCTCGATCGCGCCCGGCGCGGCTCGCTGGCCGCAGCTGATCTGCGCGCCTTCGAACGCCGGGCCGGTCGGGCTCGACGCGGCGAGGAGCCGCTCGCGGTTGCCGAGCACGATCTCCGCGTTCGTGCCGATGTCGACGACGAGGCTCACGTCGTCGGCGAGGTGCGGCGCTTCTGCGAGGATCACGCCGGCGGTGTCGGCGCCGACGTGCCCGGCGATGCACGGCAGCACGTACGCGCGCGCTCCCGGGTTGATCGGCAGACCCAGCTCGCCGGCGTGGAACCGGAGCCCCGCGTCGAATGCGAGGGCGAACGGCGCGCCGCCGAGCTCGGTCGGGTCGATTCCGAGAAGGAGGTGATGCATGACGGGATTCCCGACGAGGGTCACCTCGAGGACGTCCGTCCGCTCGACGCCCGCGTCGCGGCACAGCTCGGCGGTCAGCTTTGCGAGGCAGCCGCGGACCGCCCGCGTGAGCTCCTTCTCCGAGCCGGCGTTGAGCATGACGTACGAGACGCGGCTCATGAGATCCTCGCCGAAGCGGATCTGCGGGTTCATCTCCCCCGCGGATGCGACCACGTCGCCGGTGTGCAGGTCGCACAGGTGGCCGGCCACGGTCGTCGAGCCGACGTCGAACGCGATGCCGTACGCAGCGTCGTGGAAGCCGGGCCAGACCGCGGTCACGACCGATCCGTCGTGGACGGCCACCGTGATGCGCCAGGCCGGATCGAGACGTAGATCACGTTGGATAGATCGCAATACAACTGGATCGACGGACAGATCGTGCAAGCCCCATTCCCTGTCGAGGGCGTCGAGCAGCCGCGCGAGGTCGCTCCGCGGCGAGGCGAGCTGCGGCTCCTCGACCTCGACGAAGTACAGGCGGACGACGGGATCGACGGCGATCGAGCGCGCATCGGCCTCCTTGCGGACGACCTGCCGGTAGACCTGGCTCTCGGGCGGGACGTCGATGACGACGTCCTCCGCGACGAGCGCCGTGCAACCCAGGCGCCGGCCGGCGGTGAGGCCGCGATCGGAGGCGTACGCCTGCTCCGTCTCCGTGACGGGCGTGAGAGCGGCGCTCGTGCAGGAGATCCCGTGCTTCGCGTGCTCGCCCTCGGCGACGGTCACCTGGCAGCGGCCGCAGATCCCGCGGCCGCCGCAGACCGAGTCGAGGTCGACGCCGAGCGTGCGGGCCGCGTCGAGCACCGACGCGCCGCGCGGAACGCGCCCCCGGCGACCCGACGGTGTGAAGACGACGAGCGCGTCGGCGCTCATGCGGCGCCTGCGCTCCGTCTCGCCGCACGCCCTCCGCGGCGGCCCGCCGCGACGGTCGCCGGCCCGTCACCGTTCCGGGCGATCCACGCAGCGCAGTGCGGGTCGTTCCCCATCATCACGTCGGCTGCCTTGATCGCCTGGAGCATCTCCCCGTGCAACGGGCTCGTGATCGCGGAGGTGAGGCCCGACGCGATGGCCATGGGCAGGAACGCGGCGTTCAGCCCGGTGCGGTTCGGGAGGCCGAAGCTGACGTTCGAGGCGCCGCATGTCGTGTTGACCCCGAGCTCGTCCCGCAGCCGCCCGAGCAGCCGGAACACCTGACGGCCGGCCGTTCCCATCGCCCCGATGGGCATCACGAGCGGGTCGACGACGACGTCCTCGCGCGGGATGCCGTGGTCCTCGGCCCGCGACACGATCTTCCGCGCGACCTCGAACCGGACATCGGGGTCCTCGCTGATCCCCGTCTCGTCGTTGGTGATCGCGACGACGGCGGCGCCGTGCCGCGCGACGAGCGGCAGCACGCGCTCCATCTGCTCGTCCTCCCCCGTGACCGAGTTGACGAGCGCCTTGCCCCGGTAGACGGCCAACCCGGCCTCGAGCGCCTCGACGATCGAGGAGTCGATCGAGAGCGGCACGTCCACGATCGACTGAACGAGCTCGACGGTGTGCGCGAGGATCCGCGGCTCGTCGGCGAGCGGGATGCCCGCGTTGACGTCGAGCATCTGCGCGCCCGCCTCGACCTGCGCCACGGCGTCCGCGACCACCGTGTCGAAGTTGCCGGCCGCCATCTCGGCCGCAAGAGCCCTGCGGCCCGTCGGATTGATGCGCTCGCCGATCACGACGAACGGCCGGTCGAAGCCGATCACGACCTCCTTCGCAGACGCCGACAGCAACGTCTCGGTCAACCCGTCTCCTTCCCGTTGGCGCCCACGAGGCGCTCCAGTACGTCGTCCGTGTACGCGGCGTCGAGCCACTCGATCTCCTGCGCGACCTCCGCTTCCAGGTCGTCGCCGCAGGCGCGGGGCTCGCGGCGCCACTCCTCGAGGTACGCATCGGTGCCGATCAGCCCGGCGCGCATCGCGGCCGCGTCGATCGCCTCCTGAAAGCGCGGCGGCAGCTCGCGCGCCGCGCGGGCCCGCCCCTCCTTCGCGGTCACCTGGGCGGGGATGTCCCGCCACCAGATCACCGTCAGCTCAGCCACGGCCGGGCTCCGCGACGAACCGTGTGAGCGACGGGACGAGCTCGCCGTAGCCGGTGCGATGCCGCTCGTACTCGAGACCGAGGAACGACGCCGCCCGCTCCGCGCGCGCGTCGAGCGCCGCGTCGTCGGTCTGCGCGAGGTACACGAGCCGCCGGTAGTTGCCGAACATCATCGGCAGCAGCTCGGGATGGGTGTCGAGCTTGAGCCCGCGGACGACGAGAGCGTCGAAGTGCCGGGCGAGGAAGTCGGTGAGGTAGAACGTCGCCGGCTCGTCCTCCTGCATCGCGTCCCAGACGGCGTTCCCCGCCAGGAACCCGTAGCAGTGGGCGCCCGGAAGGCGTTCGACCTGGTGACGATCGATCACGAGATCCAGGCCGCCGCCCGTGCCGCAGTCCGCGTACGCGACGAAGACGCGCTCGTAGCCGCCCTTCAGCTCCGTCAGCTTCGCGTCGACGGCAGCGGGGATCCGGTCGGGGGTCGAGTGGAGCTTCGCCGGCAGGCATCGCACGTCGACGTGCGTCCAGCCGTTGAGGGAGATCACAGCGAGCACCTCGCGGGCGATCGCGCCGCAGGCGAGGACGAGGATCCGCGCGCCGGGCTCTGCGCCGTCGAACGCGACCTCCTCCTCGAGAAGGGACGGTGCGCTCACGACGCGGCGACCGACGAGCGGCGGGCCAGGACCAGCGCCTGGGCGGTCTCCGCCGCGACCGCCGCGTCGCGGCAGTACGCATCGGCCCCGATCGCCTTCCCGAACTCCTCGTTCAGCGGGGCGCCGCCGACGAGGACGATCACCTCGTCGCGTCGTCCCTGCTCGGTCAGCGTGTCGATGACGACCTTCATGTACGGCATCGTCGTCGTGAGCAGCGCCGACATCCCGAGAATCTCCGGCTTGTGCTCGTCGAGCGCGGCGAGGTAGTTCTCCACGGGATTGTTGATCCCGAGGTCGATCACCTCGAAGCCGGCGCCCTCGAGCATCATCGCGACGAGGTTCTTGCCGATGTCGTGGATGTCACCCTTGACGGTGCCGATCACGACCTTGCCCATCCGGTCGGTATCCGACTCGGAGAGAAGCGGCCGGAGCACCTCCATCCCCGCCTTCATGGCGTTCGCGGCGAGGAGCACTTCCGGGACGAAGAGGATCCCGTCGCGGAAGTCGATGCCGACGATCCGCATGCCCTCGACGAGTGCGTCGTTGAGCGTCTTCTCGGCCGACCAGCCGCGCTCCAGCAGGATCTTGGTCCCCTCCAGGATCTCGGGCGCGAGCCCGTCGTAGAGGTCGTCGTGCATCTGCGCGACGAGGTCCTCGTCGCTGAGGGACTGCAGGTCGATCTGATCGTCCGTCACGCGACACCTCGCTCTCGATCGTGGTGGCCGAGCCGCGCGGAGACGTCACGTGCCTCCACGACGAGGAGCCGGCCGAATCGCTGCAGCAGCCCGCGCCGGAGCCGCACGGTCGGTCCCGAGATGCTCAGCGCGGCGACGACGACGCCGGTCGCGTCGCAGACGGGCGCCGCGGCCGCCCACAGGCCGGGCTCGAGCTCCTCGACGGCGGTCGCGTAGCCGCGGGCCCGCACCTCGTCGAGCCCGAGAGCGTCTGCGGCGGGACGCGTCTGCGGCGCGAGCGGCTCCAGCGGCCCGCTCGGGACGGGGAGCGCGCCGAATGCATAGAAGACCTTTCCGAGCGCGGATCCGTGCGCGGGGACGCGCCGCCCGACCCAGTTCGTCGATCCGAGGAAGTGGCGGCTGTCGCGCTGGTCGAGGAGCTCGACCGCGCCGAGCGACGGCACTCCGATGTTGATCGTCTCGCCGCTCGCCTGCGCGAGGCGGTCGAGTGCCGCTGCGGCGAGGTCGACGAGCTCCGCGTCGCCCGTCGCGCGGCGTGCGTAGCGCTGGAGCACCGCGCCCGGGACGAGGCGCGTGCCGCCGCCGTCTCGCTGGATGAGACCCTGGCGCTCGAGCGCACCGACGAGACGCGAGGTCGTGCTCTTCGGAAGCTCGAGCCGGGCGGAGAGCGCACCGACGGTAGGCGGGTCCGGCGTCTCGAGGACGTGGACGAGAACCTGCGCCGCGCGATCGATGGACTGCGTACCCTGGCTCATATTGTGGAACTCTCGTTCCACCATATGAGTCTACGCCCCGGACGCGACCTCGTCAATCGCCTCCGCCAGCAGCACCGAGACGTCCGCGACGCGGAGCGGTGACCCCGTCTGCTTGACGCCGTCGTCGAGCATCATCGTGCAGAAGGGGCAGGCCACGGCCAGGGTCGACGCGCCCGTCGCCGTCGCCTCGCGCACCCGCTCCTCGTTGATCGCAGCCCCGCGCTCCTCCATCCACATGTGCGCGCCGCCCGCACCGCAGCAGAAGGTCCGCTTGCCGCTCCGCGCCATCTCGAGTGGCTTGCCGATCCGCGAGACGATCTCGCGCGGGGCGGCGACGACGTCGTTGTGACGGGCGAGGTAGCACGAGTCGTGGTACGTGATCTCGTCCAGACCCGCGGGCGCCTCGAGCCGCCCGTCGCGCAGCAGCTCGGCGAGCAGCTCCGTGTGGTGGACGACCTCGTACCGGCCGCCGAAGTCGGCGTACTCGTTCCCGAGCGTGTTGAAGCAGTGCGGACAGCTCGTGACGACACGCGTGACGCCGGCCTCCCCGAGTGTCGCGACGTTCTGCTGCGCCTGGGCCTGGAACGTGAACTCGTCGCCCATCCGCCTCGCGGGATCTCCGGTGCACGACTCGCGCGGGCCGAGGATCGCGACGTCGAGCCCCGCGCGCAGGAGGAGCGACGCCGTCGCGCGGGCCGTCGCACGGGCGCGCTCGTCGAACGAGGCGGCGCAGCCGACCCAGTAGAGGATCTCGGGCGGCGCGTCGCCCGGCTCGAGGACACGCACGTCGAGGCCGTCGGCCCACGAGGCGCGCTCGCCCTGTGGCTTCGCCCACGGGTTGGCGGACCGGCCGACGTCGCGGAGCATCGTCCCCGCCTCGGTGGGGAACCGGGACTCGACCATGACCAGGTGTCGTCGGAGGTCGACGATGTGGTCCACATGCTCGATCGAAACCGGGCATTCGTGCACGCAGGCACCGCACGTCACGCAGTCCCAGACGACGTCGTCGGTGACCGCACCGGGCACGAGCGCGGTGGCCTCCCCTCCGGCAAGGACGACGGGCCCTTCCTCGAACAGCCGGTCGCGGAGGCCCATGATCAGCAGCTTCGGCGACAGGGCCTTACCGGTCGCCCACGCCGGGCAGACGTCCTGGCAGCGTCCGCACTCCGTGCAGGACATCGTGTCGAGCATCTGCTTCCACGTCATGTCCGCCAGCGTCCCGGAGCCGAGCCGCAGCGCCGCCTCGTCCTCCACCTCGAAGTCGAGCGGCTCGAGCCTGCCGCGCGCCCGCGTCCGCCCGAACCAGACGTTCAGCCCGGCCGTCGCGATGTGCAGGTGCTTCGAGTACGGCAGGTAGACGAGGAACGCGAGAATCGTGAGGACGTGGAGCCAGACGAAGATGCGCTCACGCGTCTCGAGCCACTCTCCCGAGCCGCCCATCGGTGTCGAGATCGCCTCCGACACGGGCGACCAGCCCGCCGGCCACTCGTTGATGCCGAGCGCGATCTGCGCGGCATGCCAGCAGAGGAGCGAGGTCACGATCAGTGCGATCAGCCCCAGGATCAGGTCCGCCTCGCCGAGGTGGCTTCCCTCGAAGCGCTCGGGCCGCTGCACCTTGCGAATGAGGAATGCCGACACGACGCCGACGAGGACGAGCACGCAGAAGACGTCGACGAGGAGGAAGAACCACCCCTGGTGCCCGAGCCACGGCAGCGTCCAGTCCGGGTCGACGGCGCCGAGGAACGCCATCAGGATTGTCGGGAACAGGACGACGAAGCCCCAGAAGATGAGCGCGTGCACGAGCCCCGGGCCGAGCCGCTGGAGCAGCTTGCGCTGGCCGAGAACGACCGTCGCCTCGGTACGGACCCGTTGCGCGACCTCGCCGGAGCGACCCGCGGGCCGCCCGAGCCGAACCACGCGGTAGAGGAGGTGCGCGCGGCGGACGAACAGGCCGCCGGCGATCGCGAGCGCCCCGGCCAGGACGAGCGCCGAAGCGGCCGTGCTCATCCCGGGCTCACGATCGGGCCGCGCGGATCGCCGCGCTCACCGCCGGAAGGATCTCGTGCATGTCGCCGATCACGGCGTAGTCGGCGCTCGCGAGGATCGGCGCCTCACGGTCGGCGTTGATCGCCAGGATCCGCTTCGCGCCCTTGCAGCCGGCCATGTGCTGCGTCGCGCCGGAGATCCCACACGCGATGTAGACGTCGGGCGCGATCTTCGTCCCGGTCTGCCCGACCTGATCGGTGTGCGGCCTCCATCCGGCCATCGTCACGGCCCGCGAGCAGCCGACGGCCGCGCCGAGCAGGCCGGCGAGCTCCTCGACCACCACGAAGCCCTCCGTCGAGCCGGCTCCGCGGCCCCCGGAGACGACGACCTTCGCGTCGGCCAGAGAGATGCCGCCTGCCGACGCACCGACCGTCTCGGTGACGCGGATCGCCTTCGCTGCGTCGGAGATGGACGGCGCGAACGTCTCGAGGGCAGGCTCATCGTGAGAGGCCGGCTCGATCGCGCTCATG
>Ga0247829_10001421_pt1 | contig 10908 bp, 8 predicted proteins | sample 12C_Control_Day4_FD_207765 | JGI IMG/M metagenome (GOLD analysis project Ga0247829, IMG submission 207765) | Soil microbial communities from agricultural site in Penn Yan, New York, United States - 12C_Control_Day4 | ecosystem: Environmental > Terrestrial > Soil > Agricultural land | place: USA... | reverse complement strand
GGGGTGCGGTCCGGGCGGCGACGCGCACCGCCGGGAACAGCGCGAAGGCGAGGTAGAGGCCGGCGACGGCGAGGACGCCGTTGAGCGCGAAGGCGCCGGAGAGGGCGCCGCCAACCTGCTCGGACTCGCCCGTGGCCATCGGCAGCATGATCGCGAAGGTCTGCAGCAGCACGCCGATCGGCGCGCTTCTCGGCACCGCCTGCAGGCGGAAGGCGTGGAACAGCACGAGGCCGACGAAGCCGACCATCAGGTAGGGATACTGGCTCAGCACCCCGGCGATGCCGGCGAAGGCGAGCGGCAGCAGCGCCAGCAGCAGCGCCAGGATCAGCACCACGGCGAAGGGCGGCGGCGCCGGCATCTTCAGGGTGAAGGTGGCGAACAGCATCGCCGCGACGAAGGGCAGCGGCGCGCCCAGCCACACCGCCAAGCCGTAGACCAGCGGCGTGACCAGCGCCACGCGCAGCACCTGCCGGGCCTGGCCGAGGTCAGTAGACATAGGAGACGAGCGCCCGGACGCGGATCAGCAGCTTCCAGAACGGCCGCAGCAGACCTGCCTCCTCGGTATAGACCATCACCGTCGCCTGCGAGCCGAGGCGCACGTTGGGCGGCCGCTGGTCGGGCGGGTCGAACTGGAGGCGGACGCCGAAGCGCTGCGGCTCGGACAGCCAGTTCTGCTGCGGCGGGGTGTCGACGAGGCCGCCCGGGGCCGCCGCCTGGTTCACCGTCATGATGCCGCCGGCGAAGGAGACGATCTCGGCGGGCCAGACCCGCCCGGGCAGCACGTCGAGCACCACCTCGGCCGGGTCGCCGACGCGCATGTTGCCGAGCTGGTTCTCGCGGTAGTAGCCGATCAGCCACGCGCCCTGCAGGTCGATCATCGTCAGCACCGGCTGGCCCGCGGTCGCGGTCTCGCCCGGGCCGAGGCTGAAGTTCGTCACCCGCCCGCGCGTCGGCGCCACCACCCGCGTCTGGCTCAGGTCGAACTGCGCCGTCTCCAGCGCCGCCTGCGCCGCGCGCAGCTGCGGGTTGTCCGCGCCCGCCGGCCCCAGCGCCTCCTCGGCGCTGCGCAGGTCGGCCTCGGCCGCCGCGACGGTGGCCTCGCCCGAGGTCACGTCCGCGATCGCCTCGTCGCCCTCCGCCGCCGGAGTGACACCGCGCTCGACCAGCTCGAGCGTGCGCTCGGCCTGGGCGCGGCTGTTGGTCAGAATCGCCTCGGCCTCGGCCACCCGCGCCTGCGCGGCGGCGACATCGGCGGTCGAGGCTCCGATCGACTGCCCGACCTGCGCGAGGTCGGCCTCCGCCGCCTCGACCGCCAGCCGGAAGGGTGTCGGGTCGATCTCGAACAGCAGTGTGCCGGCCTCGACGATCTCGTCGTCGCTGACCGCGACCCGCAGCAGCTCGCCCGAGATGCGCGGGGAAATCGGCAGCACCAGCCCCTCGACCGTGCCGATCGACGAGACCGGTGCCGTACGGTCGGAGGCGATCTGCAGCGCCAGCAGGAAGACGAGGAGCGCCGCCACGACGATCGTCCAGCGGCGCACCGGATCGCGGGGCGCCTTGGCTGCCTCCCCGGCAGGGTCTTGGGGGTCGGCGGTCTCGGACATCTCGATCGGGCTCACCGCCTGGCGCTACTGCGCTTCCTGACAGGACCGCAGCGAGGCAAAGGCCGCATCGGCGCCAGTGAGGTCGACGATCACCCGCTTGCCTTCGCCGTAGCTGATGGCCAGCGTCTTGTTGTTGGCGAGGTCATAGACGAAATCGGCGTTATCGACCGCCACGGTCGCCCCGCCGAAGCCCGCGGTCTGCTGGCCGGTGAACGTGCCCTTGAAGACGCGCCCGTCGACGTCGAAGCTGGCGGGCACCCTTTCGCCGGCCTCGATGCCCTCCGCACCCTCGACCAGGATCGCGAGGTATCCGGTCTTCTCCGCCGTGGTCGCGTCGATCCCCATCTGCACCTGCGATGTCGGATCGACGAAGCGCTGGATCGCGACGCACCCCGGCCCCTTGTTCTGGTTGATCGCGATCTCCCAGTCGCCCTCCCGCGCATACCTCTTGAAGGTCTCGGCCGATGCTCCGGCCGTCACCAGCACGCCCGCGGCCAGCGTCGCGGCAAGAATTGCGGTCTTCACCATTTCGATCTCCTGTCATGGATGGTGTCTTGCCTGCCGTGCGGCACGCTCTTCTCGGGGCGCGGAGTCTCCGCGCGTCGATGCCGGGACCAGGACGGGCGCCACGCATCGGCATCAGACCTGCGAGTCGATCGGCAGGAGCTTCACCAGCCCGGCGACGAAACGCCAGCCGAAACTCGTCTCGGGCTCGTCCCGGTAGCGCGCCGTCTCGCCGGCGCGCAGGGTCTCCCAGACGATCCCGCCCTCCGGGGCGAGGCGGAGGCGGTAGCTGTTGGCCGGCGCGACACCGGTCTCCATGTAGGCCGTCAGCCGTTCGGCAAGCTCCGGGCTCTCGATGTAGAGGCCGGCTTCGGTGTTGATCACCGCCGAGCGCGGGTCGAGGTTGAAGCTGCCGATGAACACGGCCTTGCGGTCGAATACCATGGCCTTGGTGTGCAGGGCCGCCCGCGACTGCCCGGAGTGGACCGACCAGCCCGGCCGGAAGGCGTCGGTGTCGGCACGCAGCTCGTAGAGCTCCAGGCCGCTCTCCAGCAGCGGCCTGCGGGTCTTGGCATAGCCCGAATGCGCGGCGATCTGGTTGTTCGAGGCGAGCGAGTTGGTCAGCACCCGCACCCGGACGCCGCGCCCGATCAGCGCCTTGACGGTCGCCCGCGCCCGGGCGTGCAGCACGAAATAGGGTGCCTCGACGAGCAGCTCCTCCTTCAGCTCGCCGACCCGTCCGCGGATGAACGCGACGACGTCGTCGGCGTCCCTGCCGTGGGCGACGGCGGCGGGGTCGTCGGCGATGATGCGGCCTTGCGCCCACACGAGACTGTCCCGCAGCGCGGCGCCGCTGGCCAGTTCGTCGAGATGCTGGTCGATCGGGTAGGGGTAGTCGGCCGCATCGATCTCCTGGCGCAGGCGGGTCAGTATGGCCTCGAGATCGGCGGCGCCATAGGGCCGCCCGACAATGGTCGCGATCGGCACGGTCGAGACGCTGTCCCAGTAGCGCTCGAACACGGCCGTCAGGTCGGAGACGACGGACCCGACCGCCAGCACGTCGAGGTCGCGGAAGTTCGAGGCCGTGTGCACGCCGTAGTAGGCGTCGCCGACGTTGCGGCCGCCGACGATCGCCGCCGCGTTGTCGGCCACCATCAGCTTGTTGTGCATCCGGCGGTTGAACCGGCGGAAATCGAGAAGGAAATCGAGCCGGGTGAACCTACGGCTGCGGGCCGGGTTGAACAGGCGGATCTCGACGTTGGGGTGGGCGTCGAGAGCGGCTTTGACCGGGTCGCTGGCCTTGTTGTAGTAGGGATCGTCGACGAGGAGCCGGACCCGGACCCCGCGCTCGGCCGCCTTCATCACGCGATCGACGATGATCCGGCCGGTCGAATCGCCGTCCCAGACGTAGTACTGCATGTCGAGGGTTCGCGTGGCCAGATCGGCCAGCGCCAGGCGGGCGATGAAGGCCTCGCGCGCGTGGCTCAGGAGCGTGAAGCCGGAGAGGCCGGGATGCGCCGCGACCGCTGCACCGAAGAACCGGTCCAGCGGGGTCGACATGGGATCTTCGGGCTCCGTCATATCGTGCCGCACGACCGTCGAGCCCGGACCGGGTCACACCCCGCCGCGCGGCGGGGTGCGGGCTCCGGATCGGCACTCTCGCGCATCCCCGGCTTGATCATCGCCCCGGATCCGGCCGGAGAGGCCGTCACACCTCTCGCGGCGCCCAGTTCAGGAAGAAGCCGATGTCGCCCGGCACGCCGCCTGGGAAGTTGATGACCATCGCCTTCAGCCGGTAGCCCTGCGGCTTGCCGATGCTCTCGTAGCGGTCGAAGAACTCCTTCGCCTTGCCCTGCAGCGTCTCCGGCCAGTTCGGGGCGTTGTTGTTGATCGCCCGCCCGCTGTCAGTGCAGAGGTCCGAGGGGAAGCTGTAGACCATCGCCTCCATCTTCCCGTCCTTGACGGCGTTCATCACCAGCCGCCGGACCATTGCCACCTCTTCCTCGCTGACGTGCGCGTGGAGGAAGTCCTGGGTGAAGGCGGTGAGCTTCTTCTCCTCCGCCTCGCGCAGCTTGCGCTCCCCATCCATCTTGTCCATCTCCTTCTTGAGAATGGACATCCGCAGCTCGTCGGCGGAAATCGGCGTCGCCGCCGGGTCGATCTTGTCACTCATCGCTCGCCTCGCTCCCGCGCTCACAGCATCGTCATACACCCGTCGCCGGGGAAGCGTAACGTAATTTACCGTAGCGTACCCCGGCAATGCCTTGACGCAGGCCCGGATCGGGGTGACAGGAGCCACGATCAGGCCGCAGGCCTGCCGTCGGAGGAAGACTCATGGCCCAATCCCGCGACCTGCCCGCGTTCCCGAGCCCGGCCGCCGCCGCCGGCTACTGGGTCGATGCTTGGCAGCGTTCCGTCCTTTTCCTCGACGTGATGCGCCGCCGCGCCGCCCAGTACGAGGCCCACGCCGCCGAGGTCGCGCCGAACGTCCTCGACTACCACGCCGAGCTCGTGCTCGATGGCCGCACCTTGCCGAAGCCGGTCAACTACCTGCTCGCCCGCATCGTCCCGCCCGAGGGTGTCGCGATCGACCGGCGGAAGCGCCCGTTCGTCATCGTCGACCCGCGCGCCGGCCACGGCCCCGGCATCGGCGGCTTCAAGGCCGACAGCGAGATCGGCGTCGCCATGAAGGCGGGCCACCCCGCCTACTTCATCGGCTTCCTGCCCGACCCGCAGCCCGGCCAGACCATCCTCGACGTCGCCGCCGCCGAGGCGGTCTTCCTCGAGGCGGTCATCGCCCGCCACCCCGAGGCCGAGGGCAAGCCCTGCGTCGTCGGCAACTGCCAGGCCGGCTGGGCGATGATGATCGTCAACGCGCTGCGCCCGGAGCTTTTCGGGCCGATCATCGTCGCCGGCTCGCCGCTCTCCTACTGGGCCGGCGTCCGCGGCCAGAACCCGATGCGCTACTCCGGCGGGCTGATGGGCGGGTCGTGGATGACCGCGCTCGTCGGCGACCTCGGCGCCGGCATCTTCGACGGCGCCGCCTTGGTGCAGAACTTCGAGGCGCAGAACCCGGCCAACACCCTCTGGACCAAGCAGTACAACCTCTGGTCGAAGATCGACACCGAGCCCGAGCGCTACCTCGACTTCGAGAAATGGTGGGGCGGGCACATCACCCTGAACGCCGAGGAGATGCAGTGGATCGTCGACGAGCTCTTCGTCGGCAACCACCTCGCCGCCGGCGACATCCGCGCCGCCGACGGGACCGCGGTCGACCTGCGCTCGATCCGGTCGCCGATCGTGGTCTTCTGCTCGAAGGGCGACAACATCACCCCGCCGCAGCAGGCGCTCGACTGGATCCTAGACCTCTACCACAGCGAGGACGACATCCGCGCCTGGGGCCAGACCATCGTCTATACCGTCCACGAGCATGTCGGACACCTCGGCATCTTCGTCTCCGGCGGCGTGGCGAAGAAGGAGCATGACGAGTTCGCCTCGAACATCGACCTGATCGACGTCCTGCCCCCCGGCCTCTACGAGGCGGTGCTGACGCCGAAGGGCGAGGCCGTCGACAACCCCGGCCTCGTCACCGGCGAGTGGGTGATGCGCTGCGAGGCGCGCACGCTCGGCGACATCCGGGCGCTGGGCTGCAACGACCTCGCCGACGAGCGCAAGTTCGCGGCCGCCGCAAGGGCTTCGGAGATCAACCTCGCGCTCTACCGCACCTTCGTCCAACCCGCGGTACGCGCCATGGTCACGCCGCCGCTCGCCGAGGCGATGCGCCGGATGCACCCGCTGCGGATCTCCTACGAGTTCTTCGGCCCGCGCAACCCCTGGCTCGCCTGGGTCGACGCCGCCGCCGAGCACGTCCGCGCCACCCGCCGCCCGAGCGAGGCCGGCAACCCGCTCCTCGCCGCGCAGTCGGCGCTGTCGCAGCAGATCGTCGACGGCTTCGAGGCCTATCGGCGCAGTGTCGAGCGGCTGTCGGAGGACACCTTCCACGCCATCTACGGCACCCCGGCGCTGCAGGCCGCCCTCGGCATCGACCCGGAGGCGGCCGAGCCGCCCCGCAAGGCGCCCCGCAGCGAGCTCCACAAGGCGCTGGTCGAGCGCCGGACCGAGCAGCTCCGCACCGCCATGACCGAGGGCGGCCTGCCCGAGGCGCTGGTCCGCTCGCTGCTCTGGGTCGGCATGGCCCGCCGCACGGTGGACGAGCGCGGCTTCGCCGCGATCACCCGCCTGCGCGACGCCCACGAGGCCAACCGGCGGATGAGCCTCGCCGATTTCAAGGCGCTGGTCCGCGACCAGTACCAGATGCTGATGATCGACGAGGAAGCGGCCCTCGACGCCATCCCGGCGCTGCTGCCCGACGCCCTCGACGACCGCCGCGAGGCCCTCGCCACCATCCGCGGCATCATCGAGGCGAGCGGCGCCCCCGGCGACGCTCCCGCGGCCCGGCTCCAGCGGGTCTCCGCGCTGTTCGGCCTCGGCCCCGAGCTGGTGACGCTCGCGCCGAGCTCGGGCCGGAAGGCCTCGTGACCGTGACCGTGGAACCCGCCGACTCGAAGTACGACCGCCTGATCGCCGCCGCCTGCGACGGCAGCCCGGCCGTGACCATCGTCGCCCATCCCTGCGACGAGACCTCGCTCAAGGGCGCCATCGACGCCGCCGCCGCCGGCTTGATCGAGCCGGTGCTGGTCGGCCCGGTGGCGCGCATCCGCGCCGTCGCGGCCGAGCACGGCATCGACCTGACCGGCCGCCGGATCGTCGACGCCCCGCACAGCCACGCGGCCGCCGCCTGCGCGGTGGCGCTGATCCGCGAGGGCAAGGGCGAGCTGCTGATGAAGGGCAGCCTCCACACCGACGAGCTGATGAAGGAGGTCGCCGCCTCGGCCACCGGCCTGCGCACCGACCGCCGCATCAGCCACGTCTTCGTCATGGACGTCCCCGGCCACCCCGAGACGCTGTTCGTCACCGATGCGGCGATCAACATCTTCCCGACGCTCGACGACAAGCGCGACATCATCCAGAACGCCATCGATCTCTGGGCCGGCATCGGCCTCGGCACGCCCAACGTCGCCATCCTCTCGGCCGTCGAGACGGTGACGACCAAGATCCCCTCGACGATCGAGGCCGCCGCCCTCTGCAAGATGGCCGACCGCGGCCAGATCACCGGCGGCCTGCTCGAGGGCCCGCTCGCCTTCGACAACGCCATCGACCCCGAGGCCGCCCGCATCAAGGGCATCGCCGGCCCGGTCGCCGGCCACGGCCAGATCCTCGTCGTCCCCGACCTCGAGGCCGGCAACATGCTGGCGAAGAACCTCACCTTCCTCGCCCATGCCGACGCCGCCGGCATCGTCCTCGGCGCCCGCGTCCCGATCATCCTCACCTCGCGCGCCGATTCGGTCCGGACGCGGCTGGCGTCCTGCGCCGTCGCCGCGCTCTACGCCAACGCCAGCCGGGCCAAGGCTGCCGTGCCCGTCTGATGCGGACCATCCTCGTCGTGAACGCCGGCTCGTCGAGCCTCAAGTTCCAGCTGTTCGACGTCGTCGACGGCGCCCCCCAGCGCCGGATCCGCGGCCAGCTCGACGGCATCGGCGTCCACCCGCGCCTGCGCGCCACCGACGCCGGCGGCGCCACGCTGGTCGACCGGGACGACTCGCCGGCCGCGATCCTCGACCTGCCGACCGCGATGGGAGCGACGCAAGCCTGGTTCCGCACCCTCGACGGCGTCGAGATCGACGCCGTCGGCCACCGCGTCGTCCACGGCGGCCCCGACTTCGACCGTCCGGTGCGGATCGACGCGGCCATCCTCGACCGGCTCGCGCACTACGAGTCGCTGGCGCCGCTGCACCAGCCGAACAACCTCGCGCCGATCCGCCTCATGCTGGAGATCGCGCCGCGGACGCCGCAGGTCGCCTGCTTCGACACCTCGTTCCACCGCGGCCACCCGGCCTTCGCCGACTGCTACGCCATTCCCTGCGCCCTCTACGACGAGGGCGTCCGCCGTTACGGCTTCCACGGCCTCAGCTACGAGTACGTCGCCCACCGCCTCCCCGAGGTGGCCCCGGAGATCGCCGGCGGCCGGGTCATCGCCGCCCATCTCGGCAGCGGCGCCTCGATGTGCGCGATGGCGGGCGGCCGCAGCGTCGAGAGCACCATGGGCTTCACCGCCCTCGACGGCCTGCCGATGGGCACCCGGCCCGGCCAGCTCGACCCCGGCGTCGTCCTTCACCTGATCGCCGAGAAGGGGATGACCGCGACGGAGGTCACGCGGCTCCTCTACCACGATGCCGGCCTCAAGGGCCTCTCCGGCGTCTCCAACGACATGCGCGTCCTCCTCGCCAGCGACGATCCCGCCGCGGCGCTCGCCATCGACCATTTCGCCTGGCGCTGCGGCCTCCACGCCGGCCAGCTCGCCGCCGCGCTCGGCGGCCTCGACGCCTTCGTCTTCACCGCCGGCATCGGCGAGAACTCCGCCCCGATCCGCGCCCGCATCGCCGAGCGCCTCTCCTGGCTCGGCGCCGAGCTCGACCCCGCCGCCAACGACGCCGGCGCCCCCTGCATCTCCACGCCGACGAGCCGGGTCGCCCTCCTCGTCGTCCCGACCGACGAGGAGCTGATGATCGCCCGCCACACCCTCGCCCTCGTCGGCGGAAAGGCACCCGAATGACCCTCCCCATCGTCAAGGCCAAGCTTCTCGAAGGCAAGAAGGGCCTGATCGTCGGCATCGCCAACGACCGCTCGATCGCGTGGGGCTGCGCCCGCGCCTTCCGCGCCCTCGGCGCCGAACTCGCGATCACCTACCTCAACGACAAGGCTAGGCCGCACGTCGAGCCCTTGGCCCGCGAGGTCGAGGCGTCGGTGTTCATGCCGATGGACGTGATGGCCGACGGCCAGCTCGAAGCGGTCTTCGAGCGCATCGCCGCCGACTGGGGCGGCCTCGACTTCGTCGTCCACTCGATCGCCTTCTCCACCAAGGAGGCACTCGGCGGCCGCGTCACCGACGTGCCCCGCGACGGCTTCCAGGTGACGATGGAGGTCTCGGTCTGGTCCTTCCTGCGCATGGCCCACCTCGCCGAGCCGTTGATGAAGAACGGCGGCACCCTCTTCACCATGACCTACTACGGCTCCGAAAAGGTGGTGGAGAACTACAACATCATGGGCGTCGCCAAGGCCGCCCTCGAATCCGCCGTCCGCTACGTCGCGGCCGAGCTCGGGCCCAAGGGCATCCGCGTCCACGCCATCTCGCCGGGCCCGCTGGCCACCCGCGCCGCCTCCGGCATCCCCGAGTTCGACGCGCTGCTCGAGAAGGCCGCGGGCAAGGCCCCCTCCCGCGCCCTCGTCGACATCGACGACGTCGGCATGGCCTGCGCGTTCCTCGCCCACGACGCCGCCCACCTGATGACCGGCCAGGTTCTCTACATCGACGGCGGCTACAACATCATCGACTGAGGCCCGTCCCTGCGGGACCATTCGGGAGCCCGAGAACAGATGACCGTCGACGCACCGCGCACCGAACGCCCCCGGTTCCGACGCAGCGTCATCACGGGTCTCGCTGCCGCCCTGCTCGCCGGCAGCGCCGCGGCGCCCGCCGCCGCCCAGATGCTGACCGGCGACGGCTCGCTCGCCTGCGGCAGCCCGCATGTCGTGGCGCGCGGCGACACGCTCAGCAAGCTGTCCGGGCGCGCCTATGGCGACCCCCTGCGCTACCCCGTCCTCGTCGACGCGAACCGGGCCGCGCTGGGTGGCGACCCGGAGCGGCTGGCCGTCGGCATGTCGCTCGACATCCCGTGCATCGACGTCGACGGCAAGCTGCTGGCCCCCGACGAGGCGACCGCGGCGGGGGACTCGCTCACGGACGTGGTCCTTGCCGCGGGCCCGCTCAGCGAGGCGGAGCTCGACACGCTGTTCGGCCCGGTGGCGCTGTTCCCCGACCAGGTGCTGACCCCGGTGCTCGTCGCCGCCACCTTCCCGATCGACGTGGTGAAGGCCGGGCGCTTCGTGGCGGGAGCGTCCGAGCTGACCGACAAGGAGCGCGCGGCCCAGGCAGCCGAGCAGCCGTGGGACGACAGCGTCCGCGAGCTCGCCGCCGCCTTCCCCGACCTCGTGACGCGGATGAGCGACCACATCGACTGGACCGAGCAGGCCGGCGAGGCCGTGGTCGCCCAGACCGACGAGTCGCTCGCCGCCATCCAGCGGCTGCGCTCCCGGGCGCAGGTCAACGGCTATCTCGTCGACAACGAGGCCCAGACGGTCGAGGAGGTCAACGACAGCATCGTCATCGCCCCGGCCGCTCCCGGCGTGGTCTATGTCCCGACCTACGACAGCCAGGTGGTCTACACCACGTCCGTCGCCACGCCGCCGGTCTACCACTACGGCTACGGCACCGACTACGTCTACTATGACGACAACGACTGGGATGACGCGCTGGTGGCGGGCGGCATCATCCTCGGCGGCGCCGTCATCCTCGACGAGATCTTCGACGACGACGACGACTGGGACGGCTGGGATGACGACGACGACATCGACTGGGATGGCGGCGACATCACCATCGACCGCGGCGACGTGAACATCGACCGCGATGACGTCACCATCGGCGACGGCGAGCGCGTCAGCATCGGCGACAGCGACCGCACCCAGGTGGACCGCGGCGACCTCGCTGACCGGCGCGACCGGGCCGGAGACCTGCCGGCAAGCCGGAAGTCGATCGCGAGCCCGGCAAGCCGCGACGTCGCGCGCCAGAAGATCGAGGCGCGCAAGGACTTCGGCGTCGGCCCCGCCATCATGGGAACCGAAC
>Ga0247829_10001419_pt1 | contig 10909 bp, 13 predicted proteins | sample 12C_Control_Day4_FD_207765 | JGI IMG/M metagenome (GOLD analysis project Ga0247829, IMG submission 207765) | Soil microbial communities from agricultural site in Penn Yan, New York, United States - 12C_Control_Day4 | ecosystem: Environmental > Terrestrial > Soil > Agricultural land | place... | reverse complement strand
GCGCGCTCATGAAGCGCGGGCGCCCGACCTCGTCGGTCCAGGCGAGCACGCAGCGCCACGCGCGCGAGTCCTCGGGCGCTAGGTGCACGAGCTGCAGGTCGAGCTCGCGGCAGAACTGGCCGAGCGCACGCGGCATGCCGTCGAGCGCGGCGCGCGCCACCGCGAGCTGCACTTCGGGCGGCGCGCGCTCCGGGTAGCCCTGGGCGTCGCCCAGGATGCGGAACGGCACCCCGTCGCCGCTCAAGCGGTCGAACAGCGCCTGGGCGACGTAGCCGCGGTCGTCCATCAGGCCGGGCTCGGGTGCCGGGCGATGATCGTGCCGACGACCTGCGCCTTGCAGGCAGCGAGCAGCTTGCGCAAGCCCTCGAGCTTGTCGGGGCTGGCCGGCTGACGCGTGACGACCAGCGCGCCGCCGCCGAAAGCGGCGAACAGCTGCAGGTCGGGGCCGCTGGCCGCGGGCGGCGTGTCGACCAGCACCACGCTGTAGCGCTGCGCGGCCTGCGTGAGCAGCGCCTGCATGCGCGGCCGGCTCAAGAGATCGAGCGGATCGGCAGCGGCGCGCCCCGCCACCAGCACCGAGAGGTTTTCCGAGCAATGCGCGAGCGCGGCGCCGCGCCCGTCGAGGAAGTCGGTGAGCCCGGCCCGGTTCTGCAGGCCGAACTCGGCGTGCACCCCCGGCGCGCGGAAGTCGGCGTCGATCAGCAGCGTGCGCTCGCCGAGCGTCGCGAGCGCGCGCGCGAGCTCGGCCGCGGCGCGCGTGCCGCCGATGCCGCGCTCGGCGCACACCACCGGCAGCACGTTGCGCCCGCGCCGGAACCAGTGCGCGAGGAGCTGCTGCGCCAGCGCCTGCGGCGCGAGCGGGCGCGCGGCGAGCAGCGGCACGCCGAGCACTTCCACCAGCTGGTTCTCGGAGCGCACCTTCGGCCGGCGCGACGGAAGAAAAGCCGAGCCCACGGTGAGGCCGACCAAGCCGGCGGCGGCGAGATTGAAGGCCAGCGACGAGAGCAATGCTGTTGTAGTCATGTTGCGTTAAGGGCCGCCCTCACGAGCAATCGTCGTGCCAAGCCCACAGTGCCGAAAAATCAACGGCTTCCTATTTGCACAGGTCCGCCGAGCGTCGCCCCGCCCCGACAGTCCGGCATAGTCCGTTTGTAGTTCCGGCACGGCAGACAGCCCCCGGAAGCGGGGCCTAGAATCGGCGGCGAATCGAACAAAAGGAAGAAATCGCTGCATGAAACTGCGCTCCGCCCACGCCGCCTTTCTGGTCACCGCGCTGGCCCTCGCCCCTGCGGCGTCGGCGTTTGACTCCGTGGACACGATGCTGTGGCCTTCCACAGGCGCCTTCCCCGCCTATCCCGGCGATCCGATTCGGCCGTGGTCGCTGCGCGCGTATACCGGCTTCATGTACGACGACAACGTTCTGCGCAGCGAGCTGGTTAACGAGTCGGACACGATCTCGCGCCTGGGCATCGGCGGGAGCTATGGTGCGCGCGTCTACGGCCGGCAGGCCATCGTGCTGGACGCCTATGCCGAATACCGCGACTACGACCGTTTCGACACCCTCGATCATTGGGCCTACGGCACGCGCGCCGAGTGGCTGTGGCAGCTCGGCAACCAGCTCGCCGGCACGCTCGGCTGGCGCCGCACGCAGCGCCTGGCGGACCTCGGCGAGTCGCTCGTCCCGCGCCGGGACATCCTCACCGAGGACCGGATCGACGCCGCCGGCGCCTACACCTTCGCCCCCGACTGGCGGCTCACCGGCGGATACGGCTTCCTCCATGTCGAGCACGACGGCCGGCCGGTGTCGCCGACGAACAACTGGGTCGCGCGCACCGGCGTTGAGTATTTCTCGGCACTGGGCAACGCCGCCGGCCTGGAGCTGCGCTACGGCGAGGGCGACGCGGGAATCGACGATCCGCTGATCGGCGCTTTCACCAACAACCGCTACGAGCAGCTGGAGCTCGCGGCGACCCTCGCCTATAACCTGACGGCCGACCTGCGCCTGCGCGGCCGGCTCGGCTACACCTGGCGCGAATACAGCGACCTGACGGAGAGCGACTTCGAAGGTCCCACCGGACGCGGCGCGATCGAATGGCGCCCCGGCGCGAAGACCTTGCTGGTGTTCGAAATCTTCCGCCAGATCGAGCCGGTGATCGACGCCGAGGCGCTGCACACGGACCGGCGCGGCGCGCTGGTCGGCATCAGCTGGGCGGCCACCGCCAAGCTGGTGTTCGGCGCGCGCTTCACGCATGAGCGGCGCATCTACGAACGCGACCCGGCGGTGGTGGCGCTCGGAGTGCCGCTGCGCGACGAGACCCTGCGTCTGATGAGCTTTACCGCCGGCTGGGAGCCGGTGCGCTTCTGGCAGCTGAGCAGCGCGCTCGACTTCGGCGAGCGAGAGTCGAACCTCTTCGGCCGCGATTACGACTACACCGCGGTGACGATCAACCTCAAGTACGAATTCCGCTGACGGGAAGTCGAATTACGCGGTTCGGCCGTAGACGTCGTCGAACCTGACGATGTCGTCTTCCCCGAGGTAGGCGCCGGACTGCACCTCGATCAGCTCGAGCGGCAGCTTGCCGGGATTTTCCAGGCGGTGGCGGGTGCCGGGCGGAATGTAGGTCGACTCGTTCTCGGTCAGCAGGTAGGTCTCGTCGCCGCGCGTCACGCGCGCGGTGCCGCGCACCACGATCCAGTGCTCGGCGCGGTGGTAATGCATCTGCAGCGAGAGCGAGGCGCCCGGGTCGACCACGATGCGCTTCACCTGGAAGCGCTCGCCGTTCTCGATGCCGTCGTAGCTGCCCCACGGGCGATGCACCTTGCGGTGCGCCAGCGTTTCGGCGCGACCGGCCGCCTTGAGCTGCGCGACCAGCGGACCGATGGCCTGCGCCTTGTCCTTGCGCGCCACCATCACCGCGTCCGCGGTCTCGATGACGACCACGTCATCCAGGCCGACGCAGGCGAGCAGCCGATGCTGCGCGATGAGAAGAGCATTGCGCGTATCGGCGGCGTGCACGTCGCCGTGGATCACGTTGCCGTCGGCGTTCTTGGTCTCGATATCCCACAGCGCATCCCAGGCGCCGACGTCGGACCAGCCGGCGTCGAGCCGCACCACCATGCCGTCGGTGGTCTTCTCCATCACCGCGTAGTCGATCGAGTCCGACGGGCACTCGGCGAACGCCGCCGGGTCGACCCGGTAGAAGGCGCCGTCGCGCTTGCCCTGCCGGTAGGCGCGCTCGCAGGCCTTGAAGATGTCGGGCCGGAACTCGCCGATCGCATCGAGCCACACCGAGGCCTTGACCGCGAAGATGCCGGCGTTCCACAGGTACGCGCCCGAGGCGAGGTATTGCGCGGCGGTGGCCGCGTCGGGCTTCTCGACGAAGGCCTCGAGGTACTCGCCCCGCGACTTGATGTAGCCGTAGCCGGTCTCGGGCGCGCTCGGCGGCACGCCGAAGGCGACGATCTTGCCCTGCTCCGCGAGCGCGGCGCCGCGCGCCATGGCGCGCTGGAACGCATCGCGCTGCGCGATGAAGTGGTCCGACGGCATGACGAGCAGCACCGGGTCGTCGGCGGTAATGGCGTGGATCGCCGAGAGCGTGAGCGCCGCGGCGGTGCCGCGGCCCTTGGATTCCAGCAGGATGGCGCGCGGCCGCACGCCGGCGCGGCGCAGCTGCTCCTGGACCAGGAAGCGATGGCTCTCGTTGCAGATCACCAGCGGCTCGCTCTGGCAGCGCAGCGCGGTCTCCTGCAGCAGCGTGCGCTCGCCGTTCACGGCATGCAGGGGCTTGGGGTGGTACTCGCGCGAAAGCGGCCAGAGCCGCGTGCCCGAGCCGCCGCACAGGATTACCGGTTGCATCATCTCTTTTCGAGGTCAGACGCGCGCTGCGCGCCGCCGCTCGCCGAACAGTATTGGGTAGTTCCAGTCTGCTAGAAAGCGGGCGCGATAGTCCGCCTTGGCGCACTCCCCCATCTGGCGCATCTTCTCGGGGAAAGCCTCGGCCCACGCCAGCCGGCGCGCGAGGTCGCGCGAGGAGCCGGCTTCGAACAGCAGGCCGTTGCGGCCGGGCTCGACCAGCTCCGCCAGGCGGCCGATGCGGGCCGCGATCACCGGCAGGCCGTTGGCGAACGCCTCGACCAGCGGGCGCGGCACGTCTTCATAGGAGAGGCTGGGCAGCACGAGATAGGCAGCCTCGCGCATGCGCGCCAGCACCTCGCTCTGGCCGATCCGGCCGAGCAGGCGGATGCGGGGATGCCCGGCGACGCGGGCTTCCTCGGGCCCGGTGCCGATCACGTCGATACGCGCGCCGGGATAAAGGTCCAGCGCCTCGGCGAGCGTGCCCAGGCCGCTCTCGATCACGAGGCGGCCGATGAACAGGCCGCTCATGCGGGCGTGAAGCGACGGCGGGTGCGGTACTCGATCTTGGGCGTCTTGCGCGGCTTGCTCTGTTCGGCCTTGCTCTCTTCCGGCAGGACCGCGACGCGGATCTCCTCGCGCGGCGGCGCGCTCTTTTTTTCCTCCGGGCGCTGCTCGTGATGCTCCTGCTCGCGGGCCCCGCGGCCGCGCAGGCGGCCGGAAGCGTACAAGTATCCCGCGGCAGTGGCTGCTGCTGACATTTCTTACCTCTCCTTGTTTACGACGGCATCCATGCCGTGCGTTTTTCCAGAAGCTTCCAGTAGGCGCCCACCACCGGGTCGTTCCGGTCGGCCCCGCGGTGCAGGATCACGCCCAGCAGGTAGACCAGCGTGAGCGCGCCGATCACGCGCGGGCGCCAGGACCATTCCGGGTACGCGGCGAGCGCGAATTCCTGCGCGCGCCCCATCGCGCGGCGCAGCAGCGGCACGGTCTTCAGCCGGCGCTGGATCATCAGGTAATGCAGCACGTCGTCGAGCGGGCTCGCCTCGGCGTGGGTCTCGCCCCAGTCGAACACGAACAGCTGCGAGCCGAAGCGGCGGATGTTCCAGGGCGAGAAGTCGCCCTGCGACAGTACATACGGGCCGGTCCAGTAGAGCAGCGCCGTCTCGCAGTCGTAATACGCCTCCTCCAGCGCCGCGCTCTTCTCGGGCAGCTCGGCCAGCGCCTGCTGCAGCCACTGGCATTTGCCGGAAACCTCGAATTCGGCGACGCGAAAGCGCGCCTTGCCGAGGCGGGCGAGAAAGCGCGCGTGCTCGCCGGTGAACGCCCGCGTCTCGCCCACGCCCGGCTGGATCCCGACCACCAGGAAGTCGCGCCCGCTGGCGTCGATGCCCTGCTCGATCAGGCGCGGCAGCTGGCCTTCCAGGCTGCGCACCTCGCCGAGCTCGCGCAGCCACAGCGCCTCGCGCGCGAGGCGACGGGCGGCGAGCGCGTCGGTCGCCGTCTTCACGAGGCGCAGCTCGAACATCTAGCGGCGCACCTGCAGGATTTGAAGGCCCTTGTCGAACTCGGCCTGGTCGAGCTTGCCGTCGCGATTGCGGTCGGCGCGCTCGAAGTTCGCCGACAGGCCCGGAACCACGCCGGCTTCGGACTTGTCGACGAAGCCGTCCTTGTTGCGGTCGGCCTGCTCGAAGCCCGGGTGATCGAGCGCGGCCGGCGGGCGCGCGGCCTGCGGCGCCGGCTTCTCCTCCGCGGGTTGCTGGTTCTGCGCCACGACCAGCGGCAACGCGCTCATCAGGGCGACGAAAATCGCGCCGAGGAACAGCAGGAAGACGTTGCGTTGCGGACGGAGGGTCTTCTTCATAGGCCGCGTCGAATTCACACTTATGGTGGTGCCAGTCCCTTGCAAGCGGCGTGCCACATTCGTGGATGCCCTACGCAACAAGCAGTTGCGCCTACTTGCGGGCGCTCGCGCAGGGCGTGCGCGTCGGGCGCGCCGGACGCTTTTGCCAGCGAAAAGCCAAGCTATTGTTTCGGGGAATTTTTTCTCGTCGCAGTGCTGCGACGTCGATGAGCCACTAACCGAGTAATTGCTTCCACCATCGCGGCCGGGTTGGCGCGGTTCTGCCCGGCGATGTCGAAGGCCGCGCCGTGCGCCACCGAGGAAAACAGCACTGGCGTGCCGATGGTCAGGCCCGCGACGCGCTGCGGCGCGAGCAGCTTCGCCGCCACGTGACCCTGGTCGTGCAGCATCACCACGTACGCGTCGTACGCGGCGCGCTGGATCAGGATGTCGGCGCCGATCGGTCCGTCGGCCGCGATCCCTTCCTTGCGCGCGGCGTCGATCGCGGGCATCACCGAGCGGGTCTCGTCGTCGCCGAACAGCCCGCCCTCGCCGGCGTGCGGGTTGACGCCGCTTACCGCGATCCTGGGGTTTTCGATTCCCATTTTCACCAGCGCGTCGCGCACCGCCTTGATGGTGCGCAGGACGCGCCCGGTCGTGATCATCGCCAGCGCCTGCCGCACGCTGGTGTGCAGCGTGACATGCGCGATGCGCACCTCGCGCCCGCCGTGCTCGAAGCACAGCATCAGGATGCCGTCTTCCGGCGCGAGGCCGGTGGTGCGCGCGACGAACGACGGATAGCCGTCGAACGCGACGCCCGCGGCATGGATCGCGGTTTCGCTATGCGGGGCCGCGACGACGGAGCTGAATTCCCCGGACATTGCGCCCCGGATCGCGGCGCGCGCGGCGTCGAGCGCGGCCAGCCCGTGCTCGGGACGAATCTCGCCGACCTCGAACTCGCGGCGCTCGGTCTCGAGCACCTGGATTTTCCTGCTATACAAGCCAAGAACGTCGCGCGCGCCCACCACGACCGGCTCGCAGATCGCCCGCACGCGCTTGTCGAGCGCCGCCTTGACCGCGATCTCGGGGCCGATGCCGCCGGGATCGCCCATCGCGATCGCTACTTTCGGCTTTTTAACAGGCGCTCCAGCCGCGGATAGACGCGCCGCGCGTTGCCTTCGAAGATTTTCCGTTTGTCCGCGGCGCTCAACTCCAGCTTGTCGATATAGCGCTTGGTATCGTCGAAGTTGTGGCCGGTCTCCGGATCGACGCCCTTCACCGCGCCGAGCATCTCGGAGGCGAACAGAATGTTGTCGACCGGGATCACCTTCGCCATCAGCTCGATGCCCGGCAGGTGGTAGACGCAGGTGTCGAAGAACACGTTGCCGAGCAGGTGGTCCTTGAGCAGCGGCTTCTTCATCTCCTGCGCCAGGCCCCGATAGCGTCCCCAGTGGAACGGCACCGCGCCGCCGCCGTGCGGGATCACGAACTTGAGGGTCGGGAAATCCTTGAACAGGTTGCCCTGGACGAGCTGCATGAAGGCCGTGGTGTCGCCGTTGATGTAATGCGCGCCGGTGTAGTGGAACGCCGGGTTGCACGACGAGGTGACGTGGATCATCGCCGTCATCTGGAGCTCGCACAGCTTCTCGTAGAGCGGATACCACCACTTGTCGGTGAGCGGCGGATCGGTCCAGTAGCCGCCGGCGGGATCGGGATTGAGGTTGACGCCGACGAAGCCGAGCTTCGCCAGGCGCTCGAGCTCCGGGATGCAGTTCTTCGGCGGCACGCCGGGGTGCTGCGGCAGCTGGCCGACCGGCGCGAAGTTGTCCGGCAGCAGCGTGCAGATGCGGTGGATCAGGTCGTTGGACATCTTCGACCACTCGATGCCGGTCGCCTCGGTGCCGACGTGGTGCGCCATGCCCGCGGCGCGCGGCGAAAAAATGGTGAGATCCGAGCCGCGCTCCTTCTGCAGCTTCATCTGCGGCTCGACGCTCTTCAGCAGCTCCTCATCCGAAATCCCCAATTCGTTCGTCGCCGGCTTGCGCATCGGGTCGGCGAGCCCGGCGAGCTGCTTGTCGCGGAACGCGAGCAGCTTCTGCGGCTCGGTGGTGTAGTGGCCGTGGATGTCGATGATCATGAGGAAGCGATGCTACCGCCCCGTGCGGTGGCGGTCGATCCAGTAGCCCCAGGCGACGAGCAGCCAGATCGCCTGCGCGCTCCAGGTGACCTCGGCGGTGCTCGAGGGCGCCGGCCCGAACAGGCTCGCCAGGTAAACCGCGGCCAGGAAGGCCAGCAACGCCGCGAGCGACCAGCGCCCGATGCGGTCGATCGGGCGCGTCGTGCGCACGTACAGCACCGCGCACCCGGCGAAAAGCGAGCCTTCGACCGCGAGCGTGGCCGCCACGGAGCTCCACAAGCCGAGGCCGAGCCGCTCGCCGCCGCCGGGCAGGAGCGGCATGTCGGGCCGGTGGCTCGCGACGTCGAGCGCCCAGTGGCTCAGCACCAGCGCGAACAGAACCGCCGCGCTGGCCGCGTTGCGCTTGCACGCGAAATAGCCCGCGCCGAGCGCCGCGCCCCAGCCGGCGAGCGCGCCGAGGCTATGGGAATACGGGTAATGGATGAACTCGAGCGGCGTGACCGCGGTGATACCCGGGTGCACCTCGAAACGCTCGATGCCGAGCAGGACCAGGTTCGGCCAGATCAAATCGGCGAGCTGCGCAGCGAGGAACAACGTGCCCAGAGAAACCGCCGGCGCTGCACGCTTGGCGGCGAACGCGACCGCGAAATGCCCGAGGAACATCTTCAATCGAAACATACCCGAAATGGAGAACGCCCCCTGCTGTAGATGTCCCTTGGCCTGCGTCGCTGGCCGTCGTCGGGGTCCACCGGACGCGACGCGCTGCGCATAGGCCGTTGGGATGCATTTGTCGTGTGCGCCGCGATAACCGCACGCAACTTGCATGACGCGTAATAGACACCTGCCATGCGCGCCATTGCCACCGCCCTTCTTCTCCTGCTAGTGCAGGGCTGTGCGTTCACTCAGTTGCGCGAAGACCTGTCGGAGTTCTATTCCAACCCGCAGGGCATCGCGAGCCGCCTGGTTGTCGACGGACCGCTACAGGTCAGCACGCTGGACGCGCCGGCCTTCACTCTCAGCAACGGGCGCAAGGGCCTCTGGCAGCCGCTCAGCTTCATCAAGGAAAAGCGCAGCGGCGTCTATCTGCTCGAGCCTTACGATCCGAACAAGACCCCGGTGCTGTTCATTCACGGCGCGGGCGGCACGCCGCAGGACTGGCGCTTCTTCATCAGCAAGCTCGACCGCAGCCGCTACCAGCCATGGGTCTATTACTACCCGACCGGGCTGCCGATCGACCTCAGCGCCGCGTGGCTGCAGAGCTTCGTCGCCAGCCTGCATCGGGAGTACGGCTTCGCGCAACTGGCGATCGCCGCCCACAGCATGGGCGGCCTGGTGGCCCATCGATATCTCGCGCTCGACGCCGAAAGCGGCAACCGCGGGTATGCCACGCTGCTCACGACCTTCTCGACGCCGTTCGGCGGCGTTCCGGTCGCGCGCCTTGCGCTCACCCTCGGAAGCTACGCCGTGCCGAGCTGGCGCGACCTCACCCCCGACAGCGCGTTCCTGCGCGCGCTGCAATCCGCGCGGCTGCCGAAGTCAGTGAAGCATCACGTGTTCTTCGGCTATCAGCAGGACGGCGGCGAATACGACACCGACGGGGTGATCAGCGTGGCGAGCCAGCTCGCCGCCAATGCGGCGGCGGACGCCCACGGCTTCCGCACCGACCACTCGGACATCCTCGAGAGCGCCGAGGTATTCCGCGGCTTTGCCGCGGTGCTTGCCGCCTTCCGCTGAAGCCGGCAAGCAGCCGGTTCTCTAGAGCTCGCGCACCTCGACCTTGCGCCACTTGATCGGCGCGCCGGGCGCCTTGCCGTGGTTGCCGAACTGCAGCGCGAACGGACCCTGCGCGAACTTGCCGTTCTGGATGTCGACGGTCTTCTGGCCGTTGAACTCGACCGTGATCTGCGAGCCCTTGGCGGTGATCAGGAAGGTGTTCCACTTGCCGCCGGCCTTGTAGGGCGAAGGAACCGGAACCTTGGCGAAGTCGACGATCGCCGCGGTGCCGTACTCCGGCCCCGGGCGCTGGTCGTAGATGTTGACCTCGTACGAGGTCGCCGCGGCGATCTTCTTCGGATCCTGGATGCGCATGAAGATGCCGCTGTTGGTCCCGTGGTCGGCCCAGAACTCGGCGCGGATCTGGAAATCCTTGTACGAGTTCCGGGTCAGCAGGTAGCCGGCGGTGGCGGCCTTGTCGGCGACGATCGCGCCGCCCTCCGCGCGCCAGTTGGCGTCGCCGACGCGCGTGAAGTTGTCCATGCCCTTCTCGCCGTCGATCAGGGTTTTCCAGCCGCTGCCGGGCACCCACGCGGGCATCGACGAGCAAGCGGCGAGCAGCAATGCGGCGGCCAATACCAGTAGACGTTTCATGACGATCCCCTCCTCCGGGTGATCCGCTGATGAGCGGTAGGCGCAGTGTAACGTCAGGGCAGCAGGACCTGGTAGCCGGGCGATCCCCTCGTCCGAGAATCACCGCCGCCCCGGAATAGTCCCCCGCCCCACGTGTTTTCCGATCGCAGACTCCGCGCGGGGCCACTGCCGAGGAGGTAGTCCTTAAATAACTGACTTCAGGAGCGTGCCATGACGAAACGCAGCATTGCTGTTGCGCTCGCCGCGCTGGGCTTTGCGCTTGCCGCGGCGGCGGACGATCGGCTGGTCAGGTTCGACGGCGGCATCGGGGTGATTCCGACCGGCTCTACCAACACGACTGTGCGCGGCGTGCCGGCCGCAGGGCAGATCTGGGTGATTTCGCGGCTCAGCGCCGACATCCGCACCGACGGCGGCATCAGCGTCGACGGACGCGGCCTGCTGCTGGGCGCGGGCAACAACGTCGGCTTGAACGGCAACGCGAGGGTCTTCGCCACGCTGATCTGCGAACCCGCGACGCCCTTTCCGCAGCACAGCACGAACCTCGCCGGCGTCGCGCTCGAGCCCAATGGCGATTTCCGCATCCACGACGTGCTGACGCCGCTGCCCGCTGCCTGCCCGAGCCCGGTGCTGCTGATCCGCAACGCGGCCAACGGCGGCTGGTTCGCCGCCGGCATTCCCAAGCAATAGAAGTCGCTTACTCGAGCTTCAC
>Ga0247829_10001416_pt1 | contig 10915 bp, 9 predicted proteins | sample 12C_Control_Day4_FD_207765 | JGI IMG/M metagenome (GOLD analysis project Ga0247829, IMG submission 207765) | Soil microbial communities from agricultural site in Penn Yan, New York, United States - 12C_Control_Day4 | ecosystem: Environmental > Terrestrial > Soil > Agricultural land | place: USA... | reverse complement strand
GGCCGAGCGCGCGGGCGACGTTGAACGCGACCGAGCCCAGCGCGATCGCGCGCGAGAGCTCGGCGCGCGACACCATCTCGTTGATGCTCGCCTGCTGCGCCGGGAGATAGAACGTGAACCCGGCGCCGACGAGGAAAGTCAGGAACAGCAGCGACCAAGGCCCGATGATTCCGACGAGGGCCGCCGCGCCGAGCAGCAGGCTTGCCGCGAACAGGACGGCCTGCGTCACCATGATGACGTGCCGCCGGTCGACGATGTCGGCGAGCGTGCCGGCGAAGAGACCGAACAGCAGCGTCGGGGCGGTGCTCGCGCTCTGTACCAGCGCCACCATAAGCGCGGACGTCGTCAGCGTGGCCATCAACCACGCCGAGATCGTCGCCTGCATCGTGTAGCCCAATGCAGCGCCGATCGATCCGAAGTAGAAGTTGCGGAAGCCCGCGCGCGCGAGCGGCGTGGACTCGAACGTTCGCGCGACGAAGGCAGGCATGCGGTAGGCCACGCGGAAAGTGTAGCGTGAGGGCGTAAACTAAACAGATCGGGCAATGGAGGAATCGAGATGACCGAACGAAACGAGCTCGAAGCGACGATCACGAAGATCGTCGAGGCACACAAGGGCATCCTCGCCGCTGACGAGAGCACGCCCACGATCACCAAACGCTTCACCGCCGTCGGAATCGAATCCACGGAGGATTCGCGCCGCGCGTACCGCTCGCTGCTGATCACGACGCCGGGTGCAGCCGACTACCTGAGCGGCGTCATCCTGTTCGAGGAAACGCTGGGCCAAAAGGCCGGCGACGGTACGCCGTTGCCGCAAGTGCTGGTCAAGCATGGGATCCTGCCCGGCATCAAGGTGGACAAGGGCACGACGGCGCTGCCGGGCGCGGACGGCGACCTGATCACGCAGGGCCTCGACGGCCTCGCCGAGCGGCTGAAGGCGCACAAGGCGCAGGGCGCGCGCTTCACCAAGTGGCGCGAGGTGTACGCGATCGGCGCGCGCAATCCGACGCCGCTCGGAATCGCGGCGAATGCCGAGGTCCTCGCGCGCTACGCCGGCCTGTGCCAGGCGGCGGGGCTCGTTCCGATCGTCGAGCCCGAAGTGCTGATCGACGGCGACCACTCGCTCGAGCGCTGCGCCGAGGTGACCGAGGCCGTTCTGCACGCGGTGTTCGACGCGCTCCATCGGCATCGCGTCGCGACCGAGCTGATCGTGTTGAAGCCGAACATGGTCGTGCCGGGGAAGGCGAATGCGGCGAAGGCGCCCGCGGAAACGGTTGCGAAGGCGACGCTCGAGGTGCTGCGGCGGACGGTGCCGGCGAGCGTGCCGACGATCAACTTTCTTTCCGGCGGACAGACGCCGGAAGAAGCGACCGCGAATCTGAACGCGATCAACGCCGCCACAGGCGGCCGCGCGCCATGGGTGCTGTCGTTCTCGTTCGCCCGCGCGCTGCAGGACCCGGTGATGCACCTATGGGCGGGCAATGCCGCGAAAGTGACGGCCGCGCAGAAGGCGTTCCATCACCGGCTGCACATGAACAGCCTTGCGCGCGACGGCAAGTGGACACCCGCGCTGGAGAAGCAGTAGCGGTCGTTACATCGGGCTGGGCGGGGGCGGCGGTCCGCCGGGCAGCGGAATGAATTCCTGATTGTCGAGATCGGGGAGCTTCATGCGCCCCGCGCGCCAATCGGCCTTGGCCTGCTCGATGCGCTCCGGCGACGACGACACGAAGTTCCAGTCGATAAAGCGCTCGCCGATCGGCTCGCCGCCGAGCAGCATGACGATCGCGTCCGTCGACGCCGCGAAGCGCACCGCCGACCCGGGTGCGAAGATCGCCATGCGACCGGCCTCCAGCACCTGGCCGTCCGCTTCGACCCGCCCCGCCGCGACGAAGGCCGCGCGCTCCGGGTACTCGGCCGGCAACTCCGCAGTCGCGCCTGCCGCGAGCCGCCAGTGCACGTAGAACATCGGCGAATACGTCTTCACGCCGGCGCGCGCGCCGAACGCTTCACCGGCGACCAGTCGCGCCCACAAGCCGCCGCTTTCATAGGTCGGCAGGTCGTCGCCGCCGTAGTGCGCGAAGCACGGCTCGGTTTCCTCGTCCGCGACGGGCAGGCCCACCCAGGCCTGGATGCCGTGCATCGTTCCGCCTTCGGCACGCGCGCGCTCGAAGCGCTCGGAATGCGTGATGCCGCGCCCGGCGGTCATCCAGTTGACCTCACCGGGGCGAATCGCCTGCTCCGAGCCGACGCTGTCGCGATGCATGATCTCGCCTTCGAACAGATACGAGACGGTGGACAGGCCGATGTGCGGATGCGGGCGCACGTCGATCGAGCGCGGGATGCCCGCTGGAAAATCCACCGGCCCGAAGTGGTCGAAGAACACGAACGGCCCGACCATGCGGCGCTTCGCGAACGGGAGCACGCGTCCGACCTCGAATCCTCCGCCGAGGTCGCGCGTGCGCTGGTCGATCACAAGCTCGATCATCGCGTTTCTCCTTCGTGTGCACGAGCATTATGATGCACGCTTCGCAGCGCAAGGAAACGCAAACGTGAACCGGCGTTACCGCCGCGTACCGCGCGAGGTTCTGGCCGAAGTGCGCCGCGGTGAAGAGGCGCCGAGTATGCTGCGGGCGGTGGCTTCGTCGGTCACCAGGCCGGAAAGCAGACCGCTGCGCAGCGCCGCGTCGATCGCTGCGCTCTTGTCGATGCCACCCGCCACGGCCACGACCGCGCGGCCGCGCAATGCGTCCAGGCGAAGGCTGATCGAACGTTGCGCCATGGCGCAGTTCACCACGCGTCCCCCGCGATCCAAGAACTGCCCGAGCACCTCGCTGACGATGCCCTCGGCGGTCAGCGCCTTGCGTTCGGCGGCATAGATCGCGGGTGTGTTCTTCAGGTTGCCGATGCCGACCAGGATCAGGTCGGTCCTGTGGGCGAGATCGAGCACGCTCTTCACCACGCGCTGGCCGCGCAGGACTTCGGCATCCTCGATCGAATCGACGAAGAGCGGCGCGGGAACGAAGTAGCCCTCGCCACCCGTGCGTTCGGCCAGCCGATAGATCACGTCGAACGGATTTGCCGTCGAGCGCCGGGTGAGGCTGCCGAGAATTGATACGAACTTGACGTGCGGTCGCGGGATCCTGGGCAGCGCATCAGCCAGGGCAGCCAGCGTTCGACCATGACCGATGCCGATCGAGCACTTCGGGTGCTGCTCCAGGTACTGCTGCAGGTAGAGCGCCGCCGCAGCGCCGAGGCTGCCGATCACCGCCTCGCCGGCAGGACGCAGGCCGTCAATGTCGGAGGGAACGACATTGCAGTACTGGAGGTTCCGTTGCTCCTTCAGCGCCTGCTCGAGCGCGATGCCTTCCGCGGTGCTGCCCTCGACGAACACCTTGACCCAGCTCTGCTGGTGCGCCCGCGCGACGAGCCGATGCACCTTGACGCGCGACAAGCCGAGGTGGTCGGCCACCTCGGCCTGCGTCAGGCCATGAACGTAATAGAGCCACGCGGCCCGGATGGCGAGGCTTGCTTCTCGGGCTTCCACTTCTGGCTCAGCTGCTGTACATTTGTTCGCAGGGTACAAATAAAATCACTTCCGCGCAACGACATACCTGAGGAGGAAGCATGAAACCATTCTGGAAGCGGGTCGCGGCAGCAGGCGCGACGGCGTTGCTGCTGGGCGTTGCGGTGCCCGCGAGCGCGCAAAAGGTGACGCTCGACGTGCTGTACGCGCAGCCGGGCTTTGCGAAGTACCACGAGCCGATCGCGCAGGCATTCATGAAGGCGCACCCCGACGTGGAGATCAAGTTCCGGGCGCCCGCGAAGGACTACGACGAAGGGCACCAGGCGATGCTGCGCGCCGCGGTGGCGAACCAGCTGCCCGACGTCTACTTCCCGGGCTTCCATCTCCTCGCCGAGCTGTCGTCCACGCTGGAAAAACGCGGGCAGATCGTCGACCTCGGTCCGAAGCTCGCGGCCGAGCCGGCCGCGTGGCGCAGCGAGAACTACACCGATTCGGTGATCAAGCTCGGCCAGGTGAACGGCAAGCAATACGGGCTCGCGGTGAACGCGTCGTTGCCGATCCTCTACTTCAACGCCGATCTCGTGAAGAAGGCAGGCGGCGACCCCGCCAATATGCCGAATACGTTCGACGGCGTGATCGCACTCGCCGCGAAGATCGCCGCGACATCGCCGGGCGTCGCGGGGATGAGTTATGACACGCATGTCTGGCCGGACACGTGGCTCTTCCAGGCCATCATCGACCAGGAAGGCGGCCGCATGCTCGACGACTCCGGCAAGATCGCATTCGACAACGCGATCGGCCGCAAGGTGATGAACGACCTCCGCCGGTTCGTCTCCGAAGGCAAGATGCCTTTGCTCGACTTCGAGGCGTCGCGTGCCCAGTTCATTGCCGGGCAGACGGGCCTGTTCTTCGATACGCCGGCGCGGATGCGCCTCATGACCGATGGCATCGGCTCGCGTTTCACGCTCGGCACCACCGTGTTCCCGATCGACGACAAGGCGAAGGGCGGCATTCCGACCGGCGGCTGCGCGATCATCATGACGACGAAGGATGCCGCCAAGCAAAAGGCCGCGTGGGACTACGCCAAGTTCATCACCGGCCCCGAGGCGCAGACGATAATCGTCGAGATCACCGGTTATCTGCCGCTCAACAAGCGTGCGACCGGCCCGCAGTTCCTCGGCCCGTTCTACGAGAAGAACCCGAATTTCCGCACGGTCTCGCTGCAGGTCGACCGAGCGCTGCCCTGGCAGGGTTACCCGGGCGACACCGTGCGCATCTGGCGGATGCAGCGTGACATCATCTACGAGGTGATGCGCGGCCAGGTTGCTCCCAATGCCGGGCTCGAAAAGATGGTCAGTGAAACGCGGGCGATGTTGAAGTGACGTACGGACGGAACCGCCGGCCCCGCAACAGGAAAAGTTGATGCTGCTCGCGCAAATTTCCGATCTGCATGTCATGCCCAAGGGTCGGCGGGCCTATGAGCGGGTCGACACCGCGGGCATGCTGCGCGAGGCGATTGCGCACCTCAACCGGCTCGATCCGCATCCGGACGCGGTTCTGATCACCGGAGACCTGGCCGACAAGGGCGAGCGCGAGGCGTATGCGCACCTCCGCGAAATCCTCGCGGACCTGCGAACGCCGTACTACGTGATTCCCGGCAACCACGACAGGCTGGATGAATTCCGGCGCGCATTCGCCGACCAGCCGTACCTGCCGACCACCGGCGAGTTCATCCAGTACGCGGTCGAGACGCTGCCGCTGCGGCTGGTCGCCCTCGATTCGGTGGTTCCGGGCCGCACGCGCGGCAACGTGTGCGACGAACGCCTTGCATGGCTCGACCGCACGCTTTCGCAGCGGCCGGACGCGCGCACGCTGGTGATGATGCATCACGCGCCTTTCGTCACCGGCCTTGCGCACATCGACGAGGTCGGCATGGACCGCAGCGACGCACTCGAGCGCGTGATCGCCCGCCACCCGCAAGTCGAGCGCGTGCTCTGCGGACACGTTCACCGCTCGACGCAGATTCGCTTCGGCGGAACGATCGCGTCGTCGTGTCCGAGTACGGCGCATCAGGCCGCGCTCGACCTGCGAGCCAACGGCATCGACTCGTTCACCCTCGAGCCGCCGGGGTTCCAGCTCCATCGCTGGACCGGTCGCGTGCTCTTCACGCACACGCTCAACGTCGGCCGGTTCGAAGGCCCGTTCCCGTTTCACTGACCCGAGCTATTGGATGGACAGGCCGCGCTCGCCGGAACATTCCGGCGATCCACTCGCCACGTTTCTCGAAGGCGCCGTGGATGCCGCGCGCGCGGCCGGGGCCGTCATCCAGGAGGGCGCCCGCAATCGCGGAAACCTCAACATCGAGCGCAAGACCGCCAACGATTTCGTCAGCGAGATCGACAAGCGAGCCGAGCGGGTGATCATCGACACGCTGTCGGAACGCTTCCCGGGCCACGGATTCAAGGCCGAGGAGTCGGGCGAGAGCGGATCGTCGCGCTACACCTGGCTCATCGATCCGCTCGACGGCACGACGAACTTCCTGCACGGCATCCCGTACTACTGCGTGTCGATCGCGTTGCGCATCGATGACGCCGTCGTCGCCGGTGTCGTCTTCGATCCGACCAGCGGGCGGCAGTTCACCGCCACTCGCGGGAACGGCGCTTTCCTCGACGGCCATCCGATTCGCGTGAGTGGTCGCACCGGCCTCACGGAGGCCGTGGTCGGAACGGGACTGCCGTTCAAGGACTGGCACTACCTCGACGACTATCTGAACTCGCTCCGCGAGATCATGCAGCGTGTCGCGGGCATTCGCCGGCCCGGGGCAGCGGCGCTCGATATCGCGTACGTTGCCGCGGGCTGGGTCGACGGGCACTGGGAGAAGGGACTCAATGCCTGGGACGTCGGCGCCGGCAGCCTGCTGGTGGAGGAGGCGGGCGGCGCGGTCAGCACATTCAGCGGCAGCGCGGCGTTCCTGAACAGCGGTCAGATCATCGTCGGCAGCCCCGGCGTGCATGCGGCACTGCTCGACGTGCTGCGCCGCTACCCGACACTCACGGCTTAGTGGATTCACGCGTCGACCATCTCCGATTCGTACGCGAGCTCTTTCGCGAATACGCTGAAATCACGCTACCGCTGCATGGCGCCGTCATCGCGGACGACAAGGCGGACGGCTCGGCGGTGACGCGCGCCGATCGCGAAGCATCGGCGCACGTGCTGAAACGCCTCAACGCCTATACGCCGGATTACGGCGTCATCTCGGAGGAAGAGGCGGTCTCGTACCTTGCCGGCGCCCGTTGGCAGTGGGCCGTGGACCCGCTTGACGGCACGGCGTCGTTTGCGCGCGGGCTGCCCGTATGGGGGCTCGGCATGGGACTGCTGGACGGCGCGGAGCCGGTGGCGGGGTACCTGCATTTCCCCATCGTGGGCCAGACGTTCACGTTCGAGAATGGCGAAGCGAAGCTCAATGGCAAGCCGATGCCTGCGGTCCCGGAGCACCTCGCCCCCGACACCCGCAACATCATGATCACGGCGATTCTCGACTACGTCGACGTCCGCCGTGTCGACGGTTACCGCATTCACAACCTCGGCTCCGTCTGCTACCACCTCATGATGCTGGCCGCTGGACGCTGCGACGCGATAATCACCGGCCCCTGCTATATCTGGGATCTCGCGCCCGCGCTGCCGTTCACGCGCACGCTCGGATACGTCGAGCGCTATCTCGACGGGTCGACGTTCAGTGTCGAGCCTCTGCTTCGTCCCGACCACGGATTCCCCGTGCGCCAGCCGATGCTGGTCGGACCCGCACCGGTGGTGGAGCGGCTGCTCGAGTCGCTTCGGCGGCAGGCATGATTTGGCGAGCCGCGCTTTGCCGGACATGACCCTTCGCCTTTCGCGTGGCAACCTGGCGGCGCTTGGCACGCGAGCCCGCACCCCGGCGTATGACGCTCGTGATCTACGCGCTGGCATCGTGCACATCGGCGTCGGCAATTTTCATCGCGCGCACCAGGCGGTCTACCTCGACGATCTGTTCGACAGCGGAGTCGACCTCGACTGGGCATTGATCGGCACAGGCGTCCGCGCGGACGACGACGCGATGCGCCGCGACCTGCTGTCCCAGGACCTGCTGACCACCGTGGTGGAACAAGGCGTGCGCCGGACCGACGTGCGAATCACCGCGTCGATGGTCGATTTCCTGCAGGCCGGTGATTCCGATGCGATCCTCGCGCGGCTCGACGATCCCGCGATCCGCATCGTCTCGCTGACGATCACCGAGGGCGGTTACTTCATGGATCCGGCCACGCAGCGCTTCGATGCGACGCACCCGGACATCCGCGCCGATACGATCGCGCTCGCCAACCTTCCGGATGCGCCGCGCAGCGCGCGTCCGCAAACCGTGTTCGGACTGATCGTCGCCGCGCTGGTCCGGCGCCGCGCGGCAGGCATTGCGCCGTTCACCGTGCTGTCCTGCGACAACGTGCAGGGCAACGGAGAAGTCACCGAGAATGCGGTGGCCGGTGTTGCTTCACTCGTTTCTCCCGCACTCGCGCAATGGGTCCGTGAGCGCGTCGCTTTTCCCAACTGCATGGTCGACCGCATCACGCCGGCGACCACCGGCCGCGAGCGAGCGCTGCTTGCGAAGTCGCACGGCATCGTCGATGCGCGGCCGGTATTCTGCGAAGCGTTTCGCCAGTGGGTCGTCGAGGATCGTTTTCCGGCCGGCCGCCCGGCGCTCGAGAACGCCGGCGTGCAGTTCGTCACGGACGTGCAGCCGTTCGAGCGGATGAAGATTCGCATCCTGAACGGCGGGCACGCCGCCATCGCTTATCCGGCGGGCCTGCTTGACATCCATTTCGTCCACGAGGCGATGCAGGAGCCGCTGATCGACGCTTTCTTGTCGAAGCTGCTCGATGACGAGATCATCCCGTGCGTGCCGCCCGTGCCTTCGACCGACCTGCAGCATTACAAGGCGCAGGTCGTCGAGCGGTTCGGCAATCCGGCGATCGGCGACACGATCCGCCGCCTGTGCCTCGACGGCTCGAACCGCCAGCCCAAGTTCATTTTGCCGTCGGTGGCGAGCCGTCTGGCCGAGGGGCGTTCGATCGACGGCCTGGCGCTGGCGGGCGCGCTGTGGTGCCGCTATTGCTACGGCGAGACCGAAAGCGGCGCGACGATCGAGCCCAACGACCCGAACTGGTCACGCCTCAACGCCGTCGCGGTCGAAGCGCGGCGCGATCCGCGTGCGTGGCTCGCCATGACCGACATTTTCGGTGATGTCGGTTCGAATTCGGTCTATGCAGGCGCGTTCTGCGCCACACTGGAACGGGTATGGCGGCAAGGTACGCGCGCAGTGCTCGCGCGGTATGTCGAGGGCCACGCGTGAGTCTCGCCGCACGGCTGCGATACGAATCCTGGCCGATGCATCGGCGCGAGTCCTGATCGATGCGTCGCCGCGAGTCCTGATCGATGTATCTGGGCATCGACCTCGGAACGTCGAGCGTCAAGGCGGTTCTCGTCGACGATGCGGGCAATGTCGCCAGCGAGTCGTCATCGCCGCTGTCGGTCTCGCGGCCGCGTCCCGGATGGTCGGAACAGGATCCCGATGCGTGGTGGCATGCAACCCTCGCCGCCGTTGCCGGACTGGGGGCACCTGCCCTGGGGCGAGTTCGCGGCATGGGTTTGTCGGGCCAGATGCATGGCGCCGTCCTGCTCGATGCCCAGCACCGGACGATCCGTCCGGCGATCCTGTGGAACGACGGTCGCTCGCGGGCCGCGTGCATCGAACTCGAGCGTCGCGAGCCGCACAGCCGCCAGATCACAGCCAACCTCGCGATGCCCGGATTCACGGCACCGAAGCTCGTCTGGCTTGCCGCGAACGAGCCGGGAAATTTCCGGCGCGTCGCACACGTGCTGCTGCCGAAGGATTGGCTTCGCTTCAGGCTCGTCGGCGAGCTCGTCAGCGAGCCCTCGGACGCCGCCGGCACGCTTTTCCTGGACGTTGCAAAGCGTCGCTGGTCGCCCGAAATGCTCGCCGCGTGCGAGCTCGACGAGCGGCAGATGCCGCGACTGGTGGAGGGCACCGACGTGTCGGGCCGGCTCCGGCCGGGTGCCGCGGCGGCACTCGGGCTGCCTGCCGGCATTCCGGTCGCGGGCGGCGGCGGCGACAACGCATGCGGTGCGGTCGGCATCGGTGCCGTTCACCCGAACGCCACGTTTCTTTCGCTCGGCACATCCGGTGTGATCTTCGTTGCGGACGCTGAACCGCATCCCGATCCTGGCCGCGGGATTCATGCGTTTTGCCATTGCATTCCGGGCATGTGGCACCGGATGGCCGTGATCCTGTCGGCTGCCGCGACGTTGTCGTTCGTGTCCCGGTTGACGGGTGCCGCGAGCGAAGCGGAGTTCCTCGGCGATATCGAACGCGGGACGGAAACGTCGACTGCCAGCCGACTCGTCATGCTGCCGTATCTGTCCGGCGAGCGAACGCCGCACAACGATCCTTCGGCAAGCGGCGTGTTCTTCGGGCTCGACTCGACTTCTACGCGCGAGGACCTTGGCCGCGCGGCGCTCGAGGGTGTCGCCTTCGCGCTCGCGGACGGGCTCGACGCGCTCGAAGCATGCGGCCGGCCGGTGGACAACCTGTCCGTGATCGGCGGCGGGTCGCGTTCGCGCTTCTGGGGCCGCATCATTGCCGCCGCGCTCGACCGTACGCTCGTCTACCACCGTGGCGGAGAAACAGGACCGGCGCTCGGAGCAGCGAGACTCGCGCGCATCGCGACCGGCGAGGCGAGCCTCGGGGAATCTTGTCCCCCACCGCCGGTCGCGGGCGTCATCGAGCCCGATGCGTCGCTGCGCGACGCGCTCGCGCCGCGACATGCGTCGTTTCGCCGACTCTATGCGGACCTGAAGGATGCCTTCGCCGCGTCCGACTGATTCCGGCGGCGCGGATGGCCGCGTGCCTGCGCGCGACGCGATGCCGCCGACGCGCCTTGCGCGAAAGTTGGGCACTGCGGATGCGGTCGTCATCGGCCTCGGATCGATGGTTGGCGCGGGAATCTTCGCCGCGCTCGCGCCTGCGGCCGGTGCCGCCGGTGCAGGCCTCCTTGTAGCGCTCGCCATCGCGGGCTTCGTCGCCTATTGCAACGCCACGTCCTCGGCCGCGCTGGCCGCGCTGTATCCGGAGTCGGGTGGAACGTACGTATACGGGCGCAAGCGCCTGTCGCCGTTCGCGGGCTTTGTCGCTGGGTTCGGCTTTGTCGTCGGCAAGCTCGCCAGTTGCGCGGCGATGGCGCTGACGTTCGGCCATTACGCGGCGCCCGCCTTCGCGCGGCCGCTCGCGATGGTAGCCGTGGTGGCGCTCACCGCGATCAATCTGCGCGGCATCGTCAGGACGGCGCG
>Ga0247829_10001411_pt1 | contig 10930 bp, 7 predicted proteins | sample 12C_Control_Day4_FD_207765 | JGI IMG/M metagenome (GOLD analysis project Ga0247829, IMG submission 207765) | Soil microbial communities from agricultural site in Penn Yan, New York, United States - 12C_Control_Day4 | ecosystem: Environmental > Terrestrial > Soil > Agricultural land | place: USA... | reverse complement strand
ACGCAGCTCGATGGCTTCGTCGAGCAGCGCCGCGTAATTGCCCACCGGCACCGGCTGGGGCGTCCAGTAGCGATGCACGCCAAGCGCGTTGGTCGCAAGATCGAGCTCGAGCCGATGCGCGTTCGGCAGGCGATGGATGCCCGCGAAAATCGTGCGCGGCGCAGGGATGTAGCGATGCGCGAGGTACGCATCGATCGCCTCCCCGGAAAACGCGCGCCTGTCCGCCGGCAGCCACGGCAGCACGCTGCGGACGAGCGACCCGAAGGCGAACCCGCTCTCGTCGTGCGCATAGACGATCGGCTTCAATCCCATGCGATCGCGGACGACGTGCACGCGCTTCGTGCGGAAGTCGACGATCGCAAACGCGAACATGCCGCGCAGCCTTGGCAGCAGCGCCTCGATACCCCACGCTTCGTAGCCGCGCAGGATGAACTCGGTGTCGCACCACGTGGCAAATCGCACGTCGCTCTTCTCGAGCTCGCGCGCGTCCGCCTGCCAGCCGTAGACTTCGCCGTTGTACGCGATCCAGATCGAGCCGTCGTCGTTGCGCATCGGCTGGTCCGCGATCGGGCGCGGGTCGATGATCGACAGCCGCGTATGCACGAGCGCGATCGGCGCGACGGCGTCGTCGGGCAGCCGCGCACCCGCTGCGTCGAACACCGCGTCGTGTTGCGCATCCGGACCGCGGCGACGCAACGCGCTGCGCATGCGTGCGCGCAGGTCGGGGCCGCGCGGAAATCCTGCGTAGCCGGCGATGCCGCACATCTAGCGCTTCCCCGCGACGTCCACGACGCCTGCGAATACGGCTTCCATCGCGTCGAGCATGCGGTCGATGCCGAAGTGCCTCTCTGCGTATTGGCGCGCGGCGCGACCCATGTGACTGCGCAGCTCGTCGTGCGTCATGAGGTACGAGAGCGCCGAGGCGAATGCCTTCACGTCGCGAGGCGGCACGAGCAGGCCGGTCTTGCCGTCGCGTACCGCCTCTGCGATCGCGCCGATGGTCGTGGAGATGGCGGGCAGTCCGCAGGCCGCTGCCTGCATGAGACTCTGCGGCACGCCTTCGTCGCCGTACGAAGGCAGCACCGCGATGTCCGCGCATGCGTACCATGCGGGCACGTCGTCCTGGTTCCCCGTGAAGCGCACGTCGCTCGCAAGTCCCATCTCGGCCACCCGGCGCTCGAGATGGTCGCGCCGCGGCCCGTCGCCGATGACGAGCAGCTGCCACCCCTTGACCTGCAATGCGGACCACGCATCCAGGAGGTCGTCGTGGCCCTTCCAGTCCCGGAGCGTCGCGACGATCGCCACCGCCGGACGCGCGTCCACGCCGCACTGCACTCTTGCCGCTGCACGATCGCGTGGACGGAATCGGTCAAGGTCGATCCCCGTGCGCACCGACGTGATGCGCGAAGCATCGAAGCCGTTGTCGCGGACGAGCTGCGCCCTCAGGGCTTCGCCGGTCACGACCACGTGCCGCGTCGCGCGCTGGTACAGCCACCGCGTCGTCCAGGAGTTGTTGACGGGCGTGGAGACATGGCGCGTGCGCACGACCGGCGGCATTCCTGGAATGGTCGCACCCGCCATCGCGACCAGCCACGCGTCGGTCGAGCTGTGGGTGTTGACGACGTCGAAGCCGAGCGCATTGTTCCTCAGCCACTTGCGCAACTCGCGCAAGCCGCGCGGCGTCTTGTAGGCGATCGACAGCGCGTCCACCGCGAGGCCACGCGCGCGCGCCGCAGGAAGCATTTCCGCGATGTCCGCCGTCACGAGGTGCACGCGATGTCCGCGCCGCTGCATGCCCTCCATCTCGGTGAGGATGCGCAGCTCCTGGCCGCCCCAGCCGATCGAGGACTCGGTGTGAAGGATGGAAAGGGCCCCCACGCTCGTAGAACGTCGTTGCTCGCTGCCCCCCACAGGGGCGCGGTCCGCGCCTTCGGACAGCGGTGCGGCGCTCACAACGAAAACGACGGCGCGTAACGCCGGAACCAGCGCTCGAGGATGAGCAGCGCCCACAGGCGGCCGGCATGATTGCGCCGCCCGCGCCGATGCTCGGACAAGAGGCGCGCAAGCACGCCATCACGGAACAGGCCGCGCCGCGCAAGCCCGCGCTCGCCCAGGTGATCGTCGAGCTCTCCCGCAAGCTTGCCGGCAAGCCACTCCGTGAGCGGCATGACGAACCCCTGCTTGCCGCGCTCGATCACGTCAGCGGGCAGGTAACGCGCGGCAACGCGCTTGAGAAGGTGCTTGTGGGTGTCGCCCTGGATCTTGAGCGACGGATCGAAGCGCGCGCAGAACTCGACGAACCGGTGATCGAGGTACGGCACGCGCGCTTCGAGCGAGTGCGTCATCGTCGCGCGGTCGACTTTGGTGAGGAGGTCGTCCGGAAGCCACAGCCGGGTGTCGACGTGCAGCAGGCGGTCGAGATACGGCGCGCCTTCCGCTTCGTTGAACGCGGCGGCGGCAATGGCGCCGATGTCCGGCGCCGTCGCGGTCTCACGGAGGAAGCGCGGCGTGAGCAGGCTCCCGTGCAACAGCACGTCGAAGACATTGGGGATCGTGCGATAGCGCCGCTCGAGCGGCTCGGTCATCGAGCGCAGCAGGCGGTCCTTGCGCCACGCCGCGGGCAGTCCTTTCACGATCGCGGGCAGCGGGGACGCTGCGTGCGCGAGCCACCGCGTCAGCCGCTCCTCCCGCACGCGCTTGCGATAGTTCGAATATCCGCCGAAGACTTCGTCGGCGCCCTCGCCCGTGAGCACGACCGTGACGTCGCGACGCGCGAAGCCCGCGAGAAGCATCGTGGGCAGCGCCGCCTGGTCGGCGAACGGCTCGTCGAACACGTCGATCCAGCGGTCGAACGCGTCGAGGACGTGATCGGGCGAAAGCATCAACGCGTGATGGCGGCTTCCCAGGTGTTGCGCGACGCGCGCGGCCTCGCGGTGCTCGCTGACGGCGACGCCGCCTTCGAACCCGATATTGAAGGTGTCGATCGGCGCGCGCGTGATGTCCGTCATCATTGCGGCAACGAGACTAGAGTCGACGCCGCCGCTCACGAACGCCCCGAGCGGCACGTCCGCCACGAGCATGCCCTCGACCGATTGGCGGAGTTCGCGGTCGAGCGCCTCCACTGCTTCCGCCTCCGACATCGAGAATTTGCTCGCGTAATCGGGCCGCCAGTAAGCCCGCACGTCGAGCGCGCCCGCGCGCAGCACGAGCGCATGGCCGGGCATGAGCTTGCGCACGTCGCGGAACACGCAATGCGGCGCGGGGATGAACTGGCACTCGAGATAGAGGCGCAGCGCGCCAAGGTCGATCTCGGAATGCACCGCGGGATGCGCGAGCACCGCCTTCTGCTCGCTCCCGAACACGAGCGTCGCCCCATCCCATGCGTAGTGAAACGGCTTCACGCCCAGATGGTCACGCGCGGCGAACAGCGTCTGCGTACGCGCATCCCACAGGGCGAAGGCGAACATGCCGCGCAGGTGGGACACGACATCCTCGCCCCACGCAAGCCAACCCGCGATGACGGTCTCGGTGTCACCGGCCGTGCGAAACGCATAGCCGTGCTTGGCGAGCACGTCGCGCAACTCGCGGAAGTTGTAGATCTCGCCGTTGAACACGAGCGCGACGCTGCCGTCGGCGCTGGTCATCGGCTGCGGGCTGCCCTCGATGTCGATGACGGACAGGCGGCGATGGCCGAAGTGCGCGGCGCCCGAAGAGAAGAAACCGTCGGCGTCCGGACCGCGATGCGCCAGCGCGCGCGTCATCGACGCCAGCACCTCGGGCGCCTGCGTTACTTCGCTTACGTATCCGGCGATGCCGCACATGCCGCGGATTGTAAGGCGTGGCCCGAGAGCGCACGCCCGCGGACGCTATAATTCGCCATGTTCCGGACGCGCGGCCGATTGAATCCGAAGCGATGGACCCGCGCATTGTCCGATCGCGTTCGAGGCACCGCATTCGAACGCGTGCTGCGCGATGCCGCGCACGGCAACCGTCATCGTTTCGTGCTCGCCTGGAACCGGGGCCTGGGCGACGTCGCGCTCGGCCTCGTGCCGCTCTTCCTGCGGATTCGCGCGGCCGACTCGCTCGCGCGCATCGAGGTTGTCACCCGCGAGGACTTGAGAGAGCCCTTCGAGCTCGCGGGCGTGGATGCCATCCACGTCGTGCCCGGGCTCGCGCGCGGATCGCCAGTCGACGTTTCATCGTTCGAAGATGCAAGGACCGTTGTGTTCGCGGATCCCGATCCGACGCGCTGGCTCGAGGGACGGCGCCAGGAGTTCCCGCCGCGGCTTCGCTGGCGCAGCGAGTGGAACGCGCTTGCCGACGATCTCGTGCGCGACATGCCCGGCCTCGTCACCGTGGGTGCGCACGTCGCGTCCGAAACCGCGCAGTACTACGGCTACGTGAAGGACTGGCCCGCCGAGCGCTTCCGGGCGCTCCTCGCCCAGTTCGCCTCCGGCGTGCGATTCGTGCTGTTCGGCAACGCGGCGAGCGCCGCGTTCGCCCTGCCCAACGTCGTCGACTTGCGCGGCAGGACGACGTTCCTCGAGCTCATGTCCATCGTGCGCAATCGTTGCCGCGTCCTCGTCGCCCCCGACAGCGGCGTGCTCACCGCCGCGTACTACCTCGACGAGACGTTCCCGCTCGACGTGATCTCGCTGTGGTCGGACCCGCGACAGGGCATCCTCAAGCAAGATTGCCCGTCGCCGAACGCCATGCTGCGCCACGTCGCACTCCAGGGTGCGCACGATGACGTGCGCAACATCGCGGTGGAGGCCGTCGCAGCCGCGCTCGAGCAGGCGATCGCCGCTCCCCGCATCCCCGCCCGGGCGCATGCTCCAGCGCATTGACCCGCCTCGCGCGGCCTCGTCCGCGGCAGCGACCCGCGCGCGCGTGTTCAAGTTCGTCGAGCTCTCGCTCGTCACGTGGGCATGCATCTACTTCGCCCTGATCGCCGTCAGCGGCCTCACCTATGGGCGTTCGGTGGCGTTCGGGCTCGCGCTCGCGCTCGCGGTATGGCTCGCGCTCGGAGCGGTCTTCTACGACGCGGCACCCGTTCCCATTCCCGACAGGTACCTGTGGGTTGCCGTGCTCGCGTGGGCCGGATGGTCCAGCGCGTCGTATTTCTGGTCGTCGCATCCTGCGTTCTCGAGAGCGGAGATCGGCACCGAGGTCGGATGGGGCCTCTGCACGGTGTTCGTGTTCTATGTCAGCGCGCGCAGCGGCGCGGCATTCCGCGCGGTGGCCACGACCGCGGTCGGCGTGGCGGTCCTGCTCTCGGTAGTTGCGATTCAGGCCGTTCTGCTTCGCGCGGGAGCGGATCCCGAGAAGATGCTCTCGCATTTGCACGGCGGCGTTGGCGCATTCTCGACCTACCTCGTGCTCGTGGTGCCGCTCCTGCCGATGCTCCTCGCGCCGCGCCCGCTCGGTTACGGCACCGGCGCGGTGAACGTTGCGTGCGTCTCCGCTTCGTTCATCTTGCTGGTCGTCGCGGCGCGCGCCACGGAGAACCGCATGATCTGGCTCGCGTTCGCCGCAGGATTCATCGTCGCCGCCGGCCTTGCCGCATGGCGCTGGCGCGGCCGCCTCGCGCGCGCGCCGCGGCGATGGACCGCCGTTCTACTGGGGTTATTGCTCATCGTCGCGGTGCTGTTCGTCGACGCGGCCATGCAGCGTGCGCGCACCGACCATCGATCGGAGACGTCAGTGGCCAAGACGATCTCCGACGACCCGCGCTTCGCGTTGTGGCAATACACGTTCGAGCGCATCCGCGAGCGGCCCTGGGTCGGGTTCGGGTTCGGCAAGTCGATCCTGCGCACCGAGCTCCTCGACGAGCTGCGCGACCCGATGCTCGCGCACGCGCACAACCTCTTCGTCAGCCAATGGCTTCAGACCGGCGCGATCGGCGTTGCGGCATTGTGCGCGCTGCTGCTCGCGCTCGCGTGGCGCTTCGCGGCCTTCCTGCGCGCGAGCGACGGAGTCCTTGCGGCCATCGGGCTCACCGGGCTCGCGATGCTCACGATGTTCATCACCAAGAACCTGACGGACGATTTCCTGATCCGTCCGACGAGCAAGGAGTTCTGGGCGCTATGCGCGCTCTTGATCGGCTATGGCATCCGCCGCGAGCGAAATTGGGGACTCACAAGATAGGGACGTACCCCGAAAAAATGGGACGTACCCTCTTGACTGCCGCGAGACATTCAAAGAGGTACGTCCCAATTTTTTCCGGTACGTCCCATCTTGCAATTCTCTAAGTTCGCTCGCGCCGTAGCCTGCGCACATTCGCCTCGTCGCGCGCGACGACCGGAATCGGCATGACCGGCGCGCCCGCGGCGGGAACGTACTCGCGAATCCACGCCTTCAATCGGGCGCGCACTTCCGCGTCGTCGGCCGTGCGGTCGCTCTCGCACCACGTGACCATCTGCCCCACGGCAAAGGCGTCGGCTTCCCGCGCCTGCGCGATACGCAACTTGGGATGCGGCGTGGGCTTGGTGACTTCCTCCACCGCAAGCGGCTCCTCGTAGAGCTTTTCGCCGGGCCGAAGGCCGGTGAACACGACGGCGATGCGCGACGGATCCGCGCCCGAGAGCTTGATCATGTCGCGCGCGAGATCGACGATGCGCACGGGCTCGCCCATGTCGAGCACGAGAATCTCGCCGCCGCGTCCCTGCAACCCCGCCTGCAGGAGAAGCTGCGTCGCTTCCGACAGCGACATGAAGTAGCGCGTGATTTCCGGATGCGTGACGGTGACGGGCCCGCCGCGCGCGATCTGCTCCTTGAAGCGCGGGATGACGCTGCCCGCGCTGCCGAACACGTTGCCGAAGCGCACGAGCACGAACTGCGTACTCGCGCTCTGCAGGCACTGGCATACCATTTCCGCGAGGCGCTTGGTCGCGCCCATCACGTTGGTCGGATTGACCGCCTTGTCCGTCGAGACGAGAACGAACTTCTCGACCTTCGCTGCGACTGCCGCGCGCGCGAGCACGTAGGTCCCGTAAGCGTTGTTGCGCACGGCTTGCCACGCATTGGTCTCCTCCATCAGCGGCACGTGCTTGTACGCCGCCGCGTGGAAAATGACCGAGGGCTTCTCGCGCGCGAGTACGTCGTCCACGAGCGATGCATGCTTGACGTCGCCGACCACCGCCGCGAGCGGAAGCTGCGAGAAGGCATCGCCCAGCGCCGTGCAAATCTCGTAGAGCGCGGCCTCGGATACGTCGAACAGCACGAGGCGCGCGGGATGGAAGCGCGCGATCTGGCGCGCGAGCTCGGCGCCGATCGAGCCGCCGGCGCCGGTCACCATCACGACGCGGTTGCCGAGCCAGTCCCCGAGGCCCGCGCTGTCGAGCACGATCGGGTCGCGCCCGAGGAGGTCGTCGAGCTCGACGTTGCGGATGGTGGTGAGCTCGAGGCGACCGCTGATGAGATCGTCGTAGGAAGGCACGGTCAGCGCTTCCACCCCTGCGTTCGCGCAAAGCTCGGCCACGCGCCGGCGCACCACGTGATTCGCCGACGGCAGCGCGATGATCACCTTGCGCACGCCGTATTTTTCGCACCAGCGCGGCAGCTCGGCGATCGCGCCCAGCACACGGACCTTCGAGAGCACGCCGCCCTTCTTCGCGGGATCGTCGTCGAGCAACCCAACGACGCGCCATTGGCGGCTGCGCATGAGCTCCTGCGCAAGACTCGCGCCCGCATCGCCCGCCCCGATCACGAGGACCGGCTCGCCCAGCGCGTAGAGCGGGCTGTAGAGCCGGTGCTCCTTCCAAACGCGATACGCGAAGCGGCTCCCCGCCATGAGGAAGATGAGCACGATGGGATACAGCACGAGCACGCTACGCGGCACGACGTACGGCTGCTGCAGCATCACGAGCACGACGGGGATGAGCACCGCGCCGACGCCTGCCGCGACCACGATGCGCTGCAGGTCGGAAATGCTCGCGAAGCGCCAGAGGCCCCTGTACAAGCCGAGCGCCACGAAGATCACGGCCTGGAGCGGCAGGATCCACGCGAGCGTGTGCCACATGTCCGCGATGTAAGGCTCGCGCAGGTCGAGATTGAAGCGCAGCCAGTACATCGCGGCCCATGCGAGCGCCGCCGCGCAGACGTCGTGCACGAAGGCCAAAAGCGAACGAGAGTTGAAATAGGTCAAGGGGGGCTACGCGGTCGGGGCGCTCCGGCGCCAATGATAATCAATGGCCGCGAACAGCATCGCGTGAACGATGCACCAGGCGGCGAGCGCGGCCGGTCCCCACTCGGGGGCCACGCGGGCGCATACCACCGCCGTGAGCGCCGTTCCGGCCATCAGCGCGACCCACACGGCCAGGGTTCCACCGTGCCCCGCACCAAGCTGGTGAAGGCGCTGGTAATAGTGCGATCGATGCGATTCCCAGAAACGTTCGCGCGCGATCACGCGCCTTGCGAGCGTTGCCGTTGCGTCCGCCGCGAAGGGCAGGAAGACGAGCACGGGAAACCAGATGGGCCACGCGTCGCCCGCGATGCCGCCGATACCGAGCGCCGCGGCGAGAAACCCGAGCGGAACGGCGCCCACGTCGCCCAGGAACATGCGCGCAGGCGGCCGGTTCACCGCGAGCACGGGCACCGTTGCTGCCGCGAGAGCGAGCGGAATGGCGCAGGGCGCGCCGATCGATGCGAGCGCTGCGGCGTACGCCGCGAATCCCACGATCGACATCGCCGCGGCAAGGCCGTCGCTGCCGTCCATGAAATTGTAGAGGTTGAGCGACCATGCGCACGCGAGCGCGACGAGCGCGGCGGCAAGCACCGACAGCGAAGCGTGATACGCGAGCATCGCCGCGAACAGGATGGAAGCGAAAGCGTGGACGCAAAAGCGAATCGCGACCGACACGCTCTTCACGTCGTCGCGCAACGACACTAGGAAGAGCAGCAGCCAGGGCACCGCCCACAACGCAGGCGACAGCGCGGAGGGCGCCGCAACCAGCAAGGCAATCGGAATGAATCCGGTCCAGATTGCGATGCCGCCGACGCGAGGCACGGGCACGCCGTGAAGGCCTCGCGCGCTGACGGCCGCATGCGGCAGGCGATCGCGCATCCGCAGGAGAACGAGGACCGCGGCCGACGCGACCAGCGCGGCCGCTCCGGCCGCGAGCGCCGGCGTCAACTGGAAGCCCCGATTCCCGCGGCCGGGACGGCCCGGCGGCGCCCGGGAAAATCAGCGGCCTCCGCCCGTCGCCGGGGGCTTTGCAAGGCCCCGTACGCCCCGTCAAATCGCTCGAAAACCCGGGAATGGCGCCCGAAACCCGCTCGGCGGCCAGAAATGCAATTTTTGTCGTTATGGATCATGGTATTAGCTACACGATCGAAAGCCCAGACGCAGGCGCAACGCGTTCCGCGCGGACCGAAGGGCGCCCATTCGGTGCGCTTTGTTGTTGCTTCGGCACAACAAGGATGAGACACCGCAGAGCCCATCCTTACTTCGGCTTGCCACCAGCTTGTGCCGTTTGGCAAAATGGTTCGCAACTTCTCGCAACTGATTAGAGAAGGTTCCGATGGCAGGCGCATAAGGCAACGCAAACCTCGCCAATTTTATCTGTTAGAGGAGAGACTCCATGAATAAAAAGCTCGTCGCTGTCGCTGTCGCGGGCGTGCTTGCTGCCCCGCTGGTGGCGCAAGCGCAAACCGCGAACGTGACGTTGTACGGTCGCTTGAATCTCACGATGGAAGCGGTGAAGGGCGACTCAGTCGATCCGAACCTTCCCGCGACGGCGTCGGCGCAAAACCGCACCATCTACCGTGTCAATTCGAACTCGTCGCGCCTCGGCGTGCGCGGTTCGGAAGCCTTGGGCGGCGGCCTGTCTGCGATCTTCCAGATCGAATCCTCGATCCAGGCCGATAGCTCGGGCGGCACGCTGGCCGGTCGCGAGACGTTCGTCGGCCTGCAAGGTGCGTGGGGCACGTTCAAGATGGGCTACTTCCTGGCCCCCTACGACGACATCCACCCGATCTTCGGTAACGTTCCCACCCTGACGACGTCGATCCTGTCGACCGCGAATCTGTGGTCGCAAGGCTCCCAGAACGCCGACAACGGCGGCTTCGACAGCCGGCTTGGGAACTCGATCCGCTACGACTCGCCGAACATGCGCGGCTTCACGTTCTCCGCGCAATTGGGCGCGGAAGACGCGTCGCCGGTCGGAAACGGAAACACCGGTGGTTCCGAAGCGCAAGCCAAGCGTCACGCGTACAACCTGTCGACGGGCGCCTTTTACAACAACGGCCCGTTCCAGGGCGGTATCGCGTATGAACTGCACGAAAAGGTGCGCGGCCCGAACCTGAACGACCAGGCGATTTCGATCGCCATGAACTGGAACTTCGGCATCGTCAAGGTCGGCGGCGTGTACGAGCGCCTGGACTACGACACCCCGACGGGAAGCCTGAAGCGCAACTTCTGGGCCATCAGCGGCACGGTGCCCATCGGTCCGGGCGAACTGTACGCAATGTGGGGCGACGCAGGCGATGGCTCCGGCAGTGCGGTCGGTTGCACGACGGGTCCTGGCGGCGTGACCGTTTGTCCGACCCGGGTGGGCCAGCTCGCCAAGGGCGGCGGCACGGGCGCGACGCAGTGGTCGCTCAGCTACACGTATGCACTGTCCAAGCGCACCCTGTCCTATGTCGGTATGACGCAGACGCGCAACGACAACAACGCGAACTACAACTTCAACATCAACCCGTACACGGTCACCAACGGCTCGAACGCCAGCGGTCTCGTGATGGGCCTGGTGCACTTCTTCTAAGAGAGCGCAAGAAGAGTCTCTCCGCAATGCAACGGGCGCCTTTGGGCGCCCGTTTTTTTTTGAGGCGCCGGGCGGAAAACTTCTGATGGAGGCGCGGCTCGGGCGGCAGGCCGGAAAACTTCTGATGGATACGCGGTACGGCCGGCAGGCGCTTCGCGCCCCGGGCC
>Ga0247829_10001410_pt1 | contig 10931 bp, 10 predicted proteins | sample 12C_Control_Day4_FD_207765 | JGI IMG/M metagenome (GOLD analysis project Ga0247829, IMG submission 207765) | Soil microbial communities from agricultural site in Penn Yan, New York, United States - 12C_Control_Day4 | ecosystem: Environmental > Terrestrial > Soil > Agricultural land | place... | reverse complement strand
CGACGTGGTCGAGCTGCACGACTGCTTCGCGCACAACGAGCTGATCAGCTACGAGGCGCTGGGGCTCTGTCCGGAGGGCGGCGCCGAGGCGTTCGTCGTCGACGGCGAGAACACCTACGGCGGGCGCGTCGTCACCAATCCGTCCGGCGGGCTGCTCTCGAAGGGCCATCCGCTCGGCGCCACGGGCCTCGCGCAATGCGCGGAGCTGGTGTGGCAATTGCGCGGGACGGCGGCGAAGCGCCAGGTCGACGGCGCGCGCCTCGCGCTCCAGCACAACATCGGGCTGGGCGGGGCTTGCGTCGTCACGCTGTACGAGCGCGTTGCGGCGAGCTGAGGCCCGGCTCCCTCACGACGGCACGAAGCGCTCGAGCGCGCGCGCGACCTCGCGGGCGTTCTGACTCGCGATCGCGCGAAACGGCGCGGAAACGCGTTCGTCGTCCGCCACCAGCCGCCAGAAGGCATGCGCCGCTTCGCCGGCGGCGCGCCACCCGGCTTCGTGCCCGGGCTCGGGCAGCGGCGGAGCGTAGGCCCGCGCGGGCAGCTCGCCCGCGACGGGCGCGTACCCCATCGGGAGCATGTCGTACACGGGAGCGAGCTCCAGCGTGCCGTCGCTTCGCGGGAGGAACGAGACGTTGAGAAAATGCATGTCCGTGTTGGCGATGAAGCGGCCGAAAAGCTCCAGCCTGCGCACCTGCTCGAGCGTCGACGGCGCCAGCCACCCTTCCGCCTCCAGCCCGGCGGCGGCACGCGACCACTGTCCCGTCGACGGGGCAAGGCCGACGTATTCGGCGTTCATGGCCGCGAGCGACACCACGGGTCGCCGACCGCGAAGACCGATGCGGTCGAAACGCACCGTTTCGAGGAACACGCGCGAGCCGCCCTCGAGAATGTCGGATGCGACGGCCGGCATTCCCAGCGAACCCACCGCGCCAAGCGCCAGGTGCTCGCAGACGAGCAGGTCGCACCAGCGACGCGCCGACGCCGAGAATTCCGACGGCGAGAACTTGACGAGCACGTGCGCGGCCGTCGAACCGTCGCCGACCAGCGCGCCGAACTTGGGCTGCTCGCCCCCCGCCGACGATCCGGGCGTCACGCCGCCGATGGCTTCGGCCGCCAGCGCCGGATACTCGCGCGACCGCCGCGCCGGGGCGATCGGCGCCGGTGGCGCGGACCACTGCGCATAAAGCCGCCGGGCGGACTCGTCGCCGAGCACTCCATCGCCGACCAGGTCGTCGCCGGCCCGCGCCAGCGCGATCAGCGCATGGTCGTCCGTCCAGTCCTCGGGACGGTCCGGGAGTCCCAGCGCCGCATGCCGCTGCGCGAACGTCCCGCCGAGGAATCCCTGCGGCCGCTGATCGACGTGGATGACGGGAAGACCGCCGAAGACCCCGTTGCCGCGAGCGCCGCGCATCCATCGCGGCAAGGGTGCCTTGCCTTGCACGCAGGAGCCTTCCGGGGCGAGCGCGAAGACGTGCCCGATCGACTCCAGCGACCCGCCTGCCGTGACCCGGAACAACGGCAACCTCGCTCCCAGCCCGGCCACGGGTCGTGCGGCGGCGTAACGCCGCGCCCGCGCCTGGCCGATGGCGACGATCGCGTCGCCGGATCGCGCCACCAGGCGCGAAAAGCTGGCTTGCGATCCCACCCCGAGCGCCGCCATGAGCTGCGGCGCGCTCGACAGCGGCGATCGCCGCAGTTGCGCCACCAGCGCGGACGGATCGACGGTGCCGGGCACGGTCTGTATGGATAGCAGAATAAATAGATGAATGGATATAACCGATACGACTCCGTGGTGTCAACGGCTCAAGTGATCATTCGAAAAATCCGCATCGACCGACTCGCCTGCAACGTCCCGGCCGCATGGACCGGCACGTCGAGACAGTCGCGCGCGCGATCGACGCCATGGCGGGCGCGGTGCGTCGGGCGAAGCGAATCGTCGGGCGGATGACAACCTGGCGGAAAGCGAGAGGAAACGGCAAATCATTCAATGAGTTGCGGCTTCCTCACGGAATGGGTGAATCGATTCGCCGGATCGGGCGTCGGTGCTTGGGCGTGGCCAAACTCACTCGGCCGGTGTCGCCAGCCGCACCGCGTACCCGCCCGACTTCTCGTCCCGCTCGAGGGCCAGGGCGCCGGCGTCGCGGGCGGCTTCCAGCATCGCGTTGAACGAGCGGAAGCCGTAGTAGCTCTCGGCGAACCCGGGGCGGACGCGCTTGAGGGCCTGCTTGACCATCGAGCCCCAGACCTTGTCGTCGCCGCCGCGCTCGGCCGCCAGCGCCTCGACCGTCCCGACGATCAGCTCGATCGCCTCGGCGCGACGAACGTCGTCGCTCTTGGCCCCCGGTGCGGCATCGACCGCGGCCGCCTCCGGCGCCGCCTCGGCCTTGGCGGCTCCCCTCGCGCCGCCGGCGGCCTTGGCCGCGACCCGCGGCTTCGCCGTCGTCTTCTTCGCCGCCCGCTTGCGCTGCTCGCGCACCAGGTCGTCGTAGTAGATGAACTCGTCGCAGTTGGCGATCAAGAGATCCGAGGTCGAGTTCTTCACGCCGACGCCGATCACGGTCTTCGCGTTCTCGCGCAGCTTGCTCACCAGCGGCGAGAAGTCCGAATCGCCGCTGATGATGACGAACGTGTCGACGTGCGCCTTGGTGTAGCAGAGGTCGAGCGCGTCGACGACCATCCGGATGTCGGCGGAGTTCTTGCCCGACTGGCGCACGTGCGGGATCTCGATCAGCTCGAAGCTCGCCTCGTGCATCGGCGCCTTGAACGCCTTGTAGCGCTCCCAGTCGCAGTACGCCTTCTTGACGACGATCGAGCCCTTGAGCAGCAGGCGCTCGAGCACCTTCTGGATGTCGAACTTCTCGTAGTTCGCGTCGCGCACGCCGAGCGCGACGTTCTCGAAGTCGCAGAACAGCGCCATGTTGGTCACGTCGCTTTCACGCGCCATCGGGAAGCTCCTGGGAACGCGGCATGCCGTCACGATAGCATCCCGCGCGTCGATGCCCGCGACGGCGCGCGCTACACTGGCGGGCCTCGCGCCCTCCGACCCGCCCGCCATGACCGCATCGCTGCGCCCGCTCACCGCACTCGAAGCGCGCGTCGTCGGCGTGCTCGTCGAGAAGGAGCGCACCGTGCCGGACAGCTACCCGCTGTCGCTCAACGCGCTCGTCGCCGGCTGCAACCAGAAGACCAGCCGCGCGCCGCTGATGGAGGTCGCCGACGCCGACGTCCAGGCGACGCTCGACGACCTGCGCGCATTGTCGCTGGTGGTCGAGTCGTCGGGCAGCCGCGTGATGCGCTACGCGCACAACCTGCCGCGCGTGCTCGGCGTGCCGACCGAGGCCGCCGCGCTCGTCGCCACGCTGATGCTGCGCGGTCCGCAGACGCCGGGCGAATTGCGCATCAACGCCGAGCGCCTGCATCGCTTCGCCGACCTGTCGTCGCTCGAGGCCTACCTCGCCGAGCTGGCCGACCGTCCCGCCGGCGCGCTGGTGGTCGAGCTGCCGCGCGTGAGCGGCGCGCGCGAGAATCGGTGGATGCACCTGTTGTGCGGCCCGCCCGCCGCAGGCGATGCACGGCCCGCAGCCGCGAGCGTCGCGCCCGACGACGGCCGCATCGCCGCCCTCGAAGCGCGCGTGGCGCAGCTCGAGCGCGACCTGCACGCCCTGGCGGCCGCCACGACACGATCCACCGACGCAGCGTAAGCGGACGCCGCATGGCGGCGGCGGATGCGCCGCGTCACAATGGACCTGCGGCGTGCGCGCGACGAAGGAGCGACGATCATGGGACTGCTGGACGGATTGCTGGGGCAGGTGTTGAGCGGTGCGCTGAAGCCCGGTCACGAGGACGCGCGCGGTCCGCAGGGCGGCCAGGGGATGGGAGGCCTCGAATCGATCCTCGGCGGCCTGGCCGGCGGCCCGGGCGGCGCCGGGACGGGCGCGGGTTCGGGACCCTCGATGGGAACGGCGGGCGGCGGTGCGGCGCTCATCGCGATCCTGCTGCAACTCTTGCAGCAGCGCGGCGGCCTCGGTGGTCTCCTCTCGCAGTTCCAGCAGGCCGGCTACGGCAGACAGGCCGACTCGTGGGTGTCGACCGGCGGCAACCAGCCCATCGACGGCGACGTCCTGTCGAAGGTGCTCGGCGCCGGCGAGATCGACCGCATTGCGGAGCGGCTCGGCGTGCCGCGTCATGAGGCCGCCGACCAGGTGGCGAGCGCACTTCCCGAGGTGGTCGATCGCATGACGCCACGGGGCGAGCTGCCCTCGGACAGCGACGCGCTGGTGAATCGCGCGCTCGAGATGCTGCAGCAAGGCAGGCGATGAGTCGCAGCGTCTTCGTGCGTGGTCGTGCCCATGCCGTGCGGGTCGCCGCGCTGGCGCTGGCCGTGGCGCTGCTCGGCAGCGCCCCCGTGCGCGCGGAGGCGCCGGTCGCGGCGACGACCGCGTTCCCGAAGACCAACATCACCACCGACGTCACCGACATCTGGTGGCCCGACAACGAGCCGGGCTGGGGCATCCAGCTGATCCAGAACGCCGACATCATCTTCGCGACGATGTTCGTGTACGGACCGGACGGCGAGCCGCTCTTCTTCGTCGCCACCCTGGAGAAGGCGGTCGGCGCCGACAGCTGGACCGGCGGCCTCTTCCAGGCGTCGGGTACGTTCTTCGCCGAGCCCTGGAATCCCGCCGACCGCTCCGAGATCCAGGCCGGCACGATGACGTTCGTACTGACGGGCATCGGCACCGGGACGCTTTCGTACTCGGTCGGCCCGTCGAGCATCGTGAAGTCGATCAGCCGCCAGCCGCTCAAGCTGGAGGACAACAGCGGCGACTACCGGATGACGCACACGTGGTCGCCGGCCGGTCCCGGCTGCACCGCCTCGGACGCCTATTCGCCCGCGGCCGGTCCGGTCAACGGCGACCTCGCCATCGCGCGCATCAACGCGGACACGGCGACGGTGTCGCTCACCTGGGTGCTCGCGCCGGTCGACACCTGCTCGATGACGGCGAGCTACTCGCAGGTCGGCCGACTGGGGGCGTACAGCGGCAACCTCTCCTGCTCGCCCAGCGGCAAGACGGGCACGCTCACCCTCTTCGAGGTCGCGAACCGCGTGAAGATGCTGACCGGCCGCTACATCATGGACTGGAGCTACGGCTGCGTGCGCACCGGTCAGTTCACGGCGATCATGCCTGCGCCTTGAGCGCTGCGGCGGGGCCGCTTCGCCGGCGCGTCCAAAACCCGTCCTTGTAGCTCGTCACCCGCCGGCGACACGCCGGCATTCGCAGCCACGCATGACCCCGCGGCACCGCACGAGCCGGCGGCGCGCACCGTGCGACAATCGCCGCTCGTCACGCGCGCCCGTCGCCACGCCGCCTTGGAATCCCCGTCGCTCGTCGTCGCGCTCGCGCTAGGCATCGTCGAAGGCCTCACCGAGTTCCTGCCGGTGTCGTCGACCGGCCACCTGATCGTCGCCGGCTCGCTCCTCGGCCACACCGGGGAGCGCGCGCAGGTGTTCGAGATCGCGATCCAGTCCGGCGCGATGCTCGCGGTGCTGTGGGAATATCGGGCCCGCTTCGGTCACGCCATCGCGGGACTGGCGAGCGACCCGCTCGCGCGGCGCTTCGCGCTCAACCTCGCCGTCGCGTTCGTGCCGGCGGCGGCGCTGGGCTTCCTGTTCGGGTCGGCGATCAAGCGAGGGCTGTTCGCGCCGGTGCCGGTCGCGATCGCGTTCGTCGTCGGCGCGCTGGTGATCCTGTGGGCGGAGCGGAGGCAGAAGCTCCGCCCGGGTAGCGTGCGCGTCGACGACGTCGACGCGATGACACCGCTCGACGCGCTGAAGGTCGGCATCGCGCAGGCGTTCGCGCTGATCCCCGGCACGTCGCGCTCGGGCGCCACGATCATCGGCGGCATGCTGTTCGGGCTGTCGCGCCGCGCCGCGACCGAATTCTCGTTCTTCCTCGCCGTGCCGACGCTGTTCGCGGCGGGCGCGTGGTCGCTGTGGAAGAGCCGCGAGCTCCTGTCGGCCGCCGATCTGCCCGCGTTCGGCGTCGGGTTCGCCGCGGCGTTCGTCGCGGCGTTCGCCTGCATCCGCTGGCTGATCCGCTACGTCAGCCGCCACGACTTCGTGCCGTTCGCGTGGTACCGCATCGCGTTCGGCGCGCTGATCCTCGCGACCGCGTGGAGCGGTATCGTGCGCTGGGACTGACGGCTTGCGCGCCGGCGACTCAGGCCCGCGCTGGGTCGGGCCCCTGTGCGCGGTGATCGGCACGCTCGGGTTCTCGTTCAAGGCGATCCTGATCAAGCTCGCCTACGCGGCGTCCGCGGTCGACGCGATCACCCTGCTCGCGCTGCGGATGCTCTACGCGGCCCCGTTCTTCGTCGCGATGGCATGGTGGTCCGGTCGCACCGGCGCGCCGCTCGCGCGCCGCGACTGGCTCGCCATCGCCGCGCTCGGCTTCCTCGGCTACTACCTCGCGAGCCTGCTCGACTTCCTCGGCCTGCGCTACGTGAGCGCGTCGCTCGAGCGCCTCGTGGTGTTCCTGTACCCGACGATGGTGCTGCTGCTGTCTGCGGCGTTCCTCGGCCAGCCGATCACGCGCCGCGCGATCGGCGCGCTCGCGCTGTGCTACGCCGGCATCGTGCTCGTATTCCGGCACGACATCGCCGTGGCCGGCGACAGCGCCGCGATATGGCTGGGCGGCGCGCTCGTGTTCGCCAGCGCGTTCTGCTACGCGGTGTACCTGGTCGTCGCGGGCGGCGTGATCGCGCGGATCGGCTCGATGCGCTTCATCGCGCTGGCGATGTTCACGTCGACCGTGTTCGTGTTCGTGCACTTCGCGCTCGCAAGGCCGCTCGCCGCGCTCGACGTCCCGCCGTCGGTCCACGCACTGTCGCTCACGATGGCGATCGCCTCGACCGTGGTACCGACCTGGCTCGTCGCCGAAGCGATCCGCCGCATCGGTGCGAATGCGACGTCGCTGGTCGGCTCGCTCGGCCCGGTGTTCACGATCGCGCTGGGGGCGTGGCTGCTCGCCGAGCCGGTGCACCCGATCCAGCTCGTGGGCGCGGCGCTCGTGCTCGCGGGCGTCGCGTTGGTCACGCGCCGGACGGGGTCGACGGGGTCGGTGTAGTTGCCCTCGCCCACGCGGCATGGGGTTACCGTGCCCCCCGAGGGGCACGCGACGCGAAGCGTAAGATCGATCCCACACCCGCCATGCCGACGGCTGTGGAGAAGACGATGGCCCCCGACACGATCGAACGCAAGCTTCCCGCGCTCAAGGATTCCGCGCTCCTGCGCCAGCAATGCCACGTCGACGGCCGCTGGCGGGATGCCGACGACGGCCGCACGATGGAGGTCGTGGATCCCGCGACCGGTCGCGCGATCGGGGTCGCGCCGGTGTTCGGCGCCGCGGAGACCCGTCGGGCGATCGACGCGGCGGCGCGCGCGTTCCCGGCCTGGGCCGCGAAGACCGCGAAGGAGCGCAGCAGCGTGCTGCGCCGCTGGTTCGAGCTGATGGTCGCCAACATCGACGACCTCGCGCTGATCCTCACCAGCGAGCAGGGCAAGCCGCTCGCCGAGGCGAAGGGCGAGGTGGCGATCGGCGCGGCCTACGTCGAGTGGTTCGCGGAGGAAGCGCGCCGCGTCTACGGCGACGTGATCCCGACGATGGGGAACGACCGTCGCCTCGTCGTCATCAAGCAGCCGGTTGGCGTCTGCGCGGCGATCACGCCGTGGAACTTCCCGTGCTCGATGATCACGCGCAAGGTGGCGCCGGCGCTCGCGGCCGGTTGCACCGTCGTGATCAAGCCGGCCGAAGCGACGCCCTACTCGGCCTTCGCGCTCGCCGAGCTCGCCCAGCGCGCCGGCTTCCCGCCCGGCGTGCTGAACGTGATCACCGGCAACGCGCCCGCGATCGGCGGCGAGATGTGCGCGAATCCGACGGTGCGCAAGCTGTCGTTCACCGGCTCGACCGAGGTCGGCCGCCTGCTGATGAAGCAGGTCGCCCCCACGATCAAGAAGATCTCGCTCGAGCTCGGCGGAAACGCGCCGTTCGTCGTGTTCGACGACGCCGACCTCGACGCCGCCGCGGACGGCGCGGTCATCTCGAAGTACCGCAACTCGGGCCAGACCTGCGTGTGCACGAACCGCTTCTTCGTGCACGAGAAGGTCTACGACGCGTTCGCGGCGAAGCTGTCGGAGCGCGTGCGGGCGCTCAAGGTCGGCCCCGGCACCGACGCGGGGGTGACGCAGGGCCCGCTGATCAACGCGGAGGCCGTCGACAAGGTCGAGGAGCACATCGCGGATGCGACGGCGCGCGGCGCCAGCGTGGCGGTCGGCGGCAAGCGCCATGCGCTCGGCGGCACGTTCTTCGAGCCCACGGTGCTGACCGACGTCACGCCGGCGATGAAGATCTTCGCCGAGGAGACCTTCGGGCCGGTCGCGCCGCTCATCCGCTTCGCGAGCGACGCCGAGGTGATCGAGCTCGCCAACCGCACCGAGTTCGGGCTCGCGTCGTATTTCTACTCGCGCGACCTCGGTCGCGCGTGGCGCGTCGCCGAGGCGCTCGAGTACGGCATGGTCGGCGTCAACACCGGGCTCATCACCACCGAGGTCGCGCCGTTCGGCGGCGTCAAGCAGTCGGGGCTCGGGCGCGAGGGCTCGAAGTACGGGATCGACGAGTACGTCGAGATCAAGTACGTGGCCTTCGGCGGGATCGACCGCTAGCCGGTCGCGCCGCAGCCGGGGCGCGCGCTAGTGCTCGGCCGGCATCTCGCTTTCGCGCGTGGACGCGGGCGCCGCTGCGCTCTCCTGCGCGGCGACCGGCTGCTGCACCTGCGCGACGGTGCGGGCGGGCTCGGGGTCCGGCCAGCGCAGCGGCACCAGCGCCACGAGGGCGACGATCAGCAGGATGACGTACGCGCCGGCGGTATCGAGCGTGTTGCGCGATCCGTAGTAATCGTCGGGGTTCGGCTTCATGCGTGTCTCCGGTGTGCCGGCGGCACCGCCTCGCGGCGCCACCATCGCCGTCCGAGGATGCCGGGCGGGCGACGAACACAGGATGCGACCGCCGCCCGTCCGGCGTTAGGGCGCCTTACGCGCAGCCGGTGCGGAAGATTCCCCCTGCACTGCCGATGGTCGCCGCCCCGCCGAACGGCCCGCCGACGGCGATCGTGCAGGGGTCAGCGCGGCACGGTATCGGCGACGCGCTGCCGCTCCTGCTGCCGCTCGAGCTCGGCGGTCTTGAGCGTCAGGTACTCGTCGCGCTCCAGCTCGCGCAGCTGTTCCGCATGCCGCTCGGTGAGCGCGTGGAAGCGCTCGAGGCGGGCCCGGTCGCGACCGCCGGCTTCGCGCGCCCGCGTGTCGAGGTACGCCTCGACCGCGAGCAGCTGCCGCATCGCATTGCGCTCGACGATGCCGCGTACGCCGCCGATGTACTGCGCGCGACCGCTCGCATCCTTGCCGACGATGGTGAATCCGTGCTTGCCCGCGCCGACCGTCGCGAGGTACCCGGCGGTGGCGAGCCGGCTCTCCATCGAGGGACGGTAGGCGTAGCGGACGACGAGCCGGGTGGTCCGCTCGCCGGCGGCCTCCGCGGTGATGGCGAACTCGTAGTCGCGCGTCTTGAGCGGTCCGGCGGCAGCCCGGAGGCGGATGTCGAGGCGCTGCGGCGTCGGGGAGGAAGCGGCGAACGAATAGCGGATCGGGTAGGCGTCCTCGAGGCTCGCGCCGCGCTTGGGACCGGCGTACAGCGTGAGCCGCTCGCCGTCGGGCGAGGCCTCGCAGATGCAGCCCTTGATGTTGGGATGCAGGATCGCGAACGAGCACCATTCGCGCGAGGCGCCGAGCGCCAGCGCGACGGTCTCGAACGGATAGCCGATGCGCGCGCGGATCTCGCCGACGACGCGGCCGTCCTGCTCGCTCGAGTCGATCTCCGGCGCCGGCGGCGGCACCGGCGGCTCGCCCGCGGCGGGAAGCGCGACCAACGCGAACGCCAGCGCGAGGCTCGCGACGAGGCCGCGCCGGCGCCGGTCCCCCGGCGGCGTTGCGAAGCCGCGTTGCGTCGAAACGTCCATCCGTCGCTCCCGTCCCGCTCCGCGGGTCGCCGGCCGATGGGCCCGGGACGTCGGAGCATCGCTACAGGATCGCGCGGAGGCGCTGCCGCCGTCGCCGCGATGTTCCGCGCGCAGCGGAGGGAAAATTCGCCCCCTGCCCAGCTTACGCCGGAGCGAGGCGGCTCACCAGCCGGTCGGAAGCTTGCGCAGGACCGTGATGGTGCGGTCCTCGATCGCGAGGTAGCCGCCGGCGACGAGGTCCTTGAAGAGCTTGCCGATCATGTCGCGCGACGCCCCGACGCGCTCGGCGATCGCCTGTTGCGTGAGCTTCTCCGGGACCATCGACGTGCCGTCGGCGCGCGGCACGGCGAGCGTGTTGATCAGGCGCACCAGGCGGCCGTACACGTCGGTGAGCGCGAGGCTCTTGACGTCCTCGGTCGTCGCGCGCACGCGGTTGATCAGCTTCTCGATCAGGTGCAGCGCGAAATCCGGGTTCTTGAGGATGAACTCGCGGAACTGCTCGCGGTGCACGACCGCGCACACGGTCGGGTCGATCGTGACGACCGACGCGGAGCGTACGCCTCCGTCGAGCGTCATCTCGCCGACGTACTCGCCCGCCCCGTGGAACGCGATCGCGAACTCGCGCCCCTGCGCGTTGCTCGCGTAGACCTTCACGCGGCCCGACAGCACGATGTACAGCGCATCGCCGCTGTCCCCCTCGTGGATCAGCACCGTGTTCTTCGGGAACGTGCGCACGACGCCGGTCTCGGCGATCGCGCGGAGCGTCGCCTCTTCGAGCGGCGAGAACGGGTCCTGCGGAATGGGCGGCGCGGTCACGGACGTCGCTCGGGCAAGCGGGAACGCGAAGCTGATGATGCTAA
>Ga0247829_10001408_pt1 | contig 10937 bp, 10 predicted proteins | sample 12C_Control_Day4_FD_207765 | JGI IMG/M metagenome (GOLD analysis project Ga0247829, IMG submission 207765) | Soil microbial communities from agricultural site in Penn Yan, New York, United States - 12C_Control_Day4 | ecosystem: Environmental > Terrestrial > Soil > Agricultural land | place... | reverse complement strand
GAGCCGCTGGTCATCACCGTCGTCGCGGAACATCAGCGGCGCCTCGTACTCGAGCCCGAGGACGTACGCGTCGCGATACGCGCTCTCGTCGAGGAGCACGCCGTCGAGCAAGAGCTCGACACCGATATGCGCGACGCCGCGCCGTGGGCCGCGCGCGCAGCCGGCGCGCTCGAGGCGTTGATCGAGCTCGCGCATGAGCGCGGTCACCGGGGCGAGCTGATGGAACACGGCGTCGGTCGCGTGATGCAGCTCGATGCCCGCCGCCACGTCGGGATCCGAGGTGCCCGTCACGCGCGCGCCCGACATCGTCCCGAAATCCGGGAGCATCGCGCCGAGGGGGAGGCCGCCGCGTCCATTGCGCCAGCTGGCGACCGCCGCGTGACCGAAGTAGTTCACGGCGCTAGTCTCGCATGCGTGCGGTTCGTCGGCCTCGATCTCGGGACGCAGAGCCTCAAGGCCGTCGTCTGCGACGAGCAGCTCCGCGTGCTCGGCCGGCATGCGAGCGCCTACGGAACGAGCTATCCGGAGCCCGAGCGCGCCGAGCAGGATCCGCGCGCGTGGGAGCGCGCGCTCGCCGTGGCGATCGGTGGTGCCCTGGCAGCGGCTGGTACGAAGCCCGACGACATCACCTCGGTCGCCGTCACCGGGCAGCTCGATGGCTGCGTCGCGGTCGACGCGCAGGGAGCACCGACGCATCCGGCGCTGATCTGGCAGGACCGCCGCGCGATCGTGCAGGCCGCGCGGTTCGACGCGGCGACCGTGTTCGCGATCGCGGGGCAGGTCGCCGACCCCAGCCACCTCGCACCCAAGGTGTGCTGGTTGCGCGAGCACGGCTCCCTCGCGGCCCGCTTTCACCTGCCGGTGAGCTACCTCGTCGAGCGCCTGTGCGGCGCCGCGGTGATCGATCCCGCGCACGCATCGACGACGATGCTCGCCGAGCTGGCGACGCAGACGTGGTCCCCCACGCTGCTGGCCGCGTTCGCGATCGATCGCGCGGAGCTGCCCGCGATCCAGCCGACGTGCGAGCTCGCCGGCGCCCTGACCGCCGACGGGGCGCGGCTCACCGGCCTGCGCGCCGGCACGCCGGTCGCCGTCGGCACCGGGGATGACTTCGCGAATCCGCTCGGCGCCGGCATCGTCGCGCCCGGCGCGGTCGTGTGCACGCTCGGCACCGCGGAGGTCGTCGGCGCGCTCGCGGCGGCGCCGGTGCTCGATCACACGCCGCCATCGCCGATGGTCGAGACCCACCTGTTCCCGACCGGTGCGTTCTTCGTCGAGAACCCGGGCTGGCTGTCGGGTGGCGCGGTGCGCTGGGCCGTACGCATGCTCGGCCTCGCGTCCGACGCCGAGCTCGATGCGCTCGCCGACCAGGCACCACCCGGCGCGGGCGGCGTGACGTTCGTGCCCTCGCTCGCCGGGGCGATGACGCCGGTGTGGCAACCGAACGCGCGCGCCGCGTTCCACGGCCTATCCGCGGCCCACGATCGTCCGCACCTCGCGCGCGCCGTGCTCGAGGGCCTCGCGTTCGCGTGCCGCGACGTGTGCGAGCGCCTCGCGCTGCTCGACCTGCCCGCGCGCGAGGTCCACCTCCTCGGCGGCGGCGCGCGCAGTGCGGTGTGGGCGCAGCTGCGGGCCGACGTGCTCGGCCTCGCGCACCACGTCGCCAGCGACGTCGATGCGTCCCCGCTCGGCGCCGCGAGGATCGCCGCGGTCGCCGCCGGGGCGTACCGCGATCTCGCAGCCGCGGCCGCGCTCGCCCCGCCGCCCGCGCGGACGTACGTCCCCGGTCCGCGCGATGCCGTGGACGAGGCATATCGGCGGTATCAGACCCACGCTATGTCGTGGTGACGGTCCACGGCTGCGGACCCGATGCGACGCCGTGTCAGCCCTTGTTGTGGCCGACACCACTCGCGCTTGGTCGATAGCCTTGTACAGTTGCGGCTCGATGCGACGGAGTCTGTTCGCAGCGCTCGCGCTCCTCGCGAGCTGCAAGGAGCCCCCGCCGGAGTGTACGACCGCGACGGTCGATCTCTCGTGCGGCACGCAGTACGTACCGACGTTCGATAACCTCTACGTCCTCACGGTGGAGCCGCGGTGCGGCACGCGCAGCGGCTCGTGTCACTCGGCCTCGGGCGACGCCGGGCTGTCGTTCGCCGATCGCGAGACCGCGTACGCGTCCATGCTGAGCACGCTCACGCCGGGCGACCCGACGTGCAGCGAGCTCGTCGTGCGCACGATCGAGTCGGGCACCGACTACCAGATGCCGCCGGACGCCACGCTGTCCGCGACCGACCGGTGCGCGTTCGTGAAGTGGGTCGCCGCGGGCGCGCCGGGACCGGGGCAGCCGTTGCCGATGATGGGAGCTGGCCGATGAAGCATGCCGTGATCCTCCTCGCGCTCGTCGTCACCGCGTGCAGCGGCGACGATGTCATGACGCCGGAGCAGCTGCAGGATCCGAACACCTGCGTGCAGTGCCACCCGGACCATCACACCGAGTGGTCGGGCTCGATGCATGCCTACGCGTCCGACGATCCGGTGTTCATCGCGATGAACAAGCGCGGCCAGCGCGAGACCAACGGCGAGCTCGGCCTGTTCTGCGTCAATTGCCACGCGCCGATGGCCGTCGCCAACGGCACCCTCACCAAGGACAACGTCGCCGACTTCGATCCCACGCAGCTCATGCCGGGGGAGCGCGGCATCACCTGCTACTTCTGCCACAACATCAAGGAGGTCACGCAGGACCACAACAATGGCCTCGTGGTCGCCATGGACTCGACGATGCGCGGCGGCCTCCGCGATCCGATCGACAGCCCCGCGCACCACACCAAGTACGATCCACTGCTCGACTCCGACCAGACGAACTCTGACTTCTGCGGCTCGTGCCACGACGTGGTCAACGGTCACGAGGTCCGCGTCGAGCGCTCGTTCGTCGAGTGGCAGGCCTCGATCTTCGGCAACCCGGAGATCCCGGAGCGCAACCTGAGCTGCGGCGGCTGCCACATGGAGTCGCGGTTCGGCCTGGTCGCCGATGCGCCCGGGCTCGGCACCACGGTGCGCGCCGAGCGCGCGGTGCACAGTCACATGTTCCCGGGCATCGATCTGGCGCTCGTCCCGTTCCCCGAGATGGACGCCCAGGCCGCCGCGGTGCAGGAGTTTCTCGACAGCTCGCTCACGATCCGCGGACCGATTCCGCGCACGGGGCCGAGCGACGCGCCGGGCGGCATCTGCCTCGATCCGCCGGGCAACATCTCGGTGCGCATCGACAACATCGGCTCGGGGCACTCGTGGCCGAGCGGCGCCGCGTTCGATCGCCGCGCGTGGCTCGAGGTGATCGCGTACCGGACCGACGGCAGCGTCGTGTTCCAGAGCGGCGTGGTCCCCGACGACATGGATCCCGAGGAGATCGGAGATCCGAACCTCCTCGGCCTCTGGGATCAGGTGTTCAAGCCGGACGGATCGCCGGCGCACTTCTTCTGGGACATCGCGCGCAGCGATCCGAGCTGGCTCCTCAAGGGCCCGATCACCAACGACCCGAACGATCCCGCGTTCGATCACTCGATCACGAAGACGTACACCAACGTTCCGAACATCAGCGACATCGAGCGCATCACCGCGCGCGTCCGCATCCGTCCGCTGCCTCTGGTCGTGCTGCGCGATCTCGTCGCGTCGGGCGATCTCGCGGACGGCTTCGACACGAAGCTGAAGACGCTCGACGTCAAGGGCGCGACGAAGGTGTGGGAGCGCGTCACCGCCGGCACCGGAAACGCCGAGAACACGAACTGCAGCCCGAGGTGATCACCCCGGGACGCAGACGCGAAACACCACGCTGTCATTGCCGGCGGGCGTCTCTGCCTCGATCGTGACCTCCCACAGGCCCTTCATCGAAAAGTAGACCGGCTCCAGCTCGTAGTGCCCGGCCGTCGGCAACGACGTCACCTCGGTCTCGATTGGAGACAGGTGGACGTGCGCCGGCATGTACGTCGTGATGGCGAGCGACGCGCCGTCGACGGGGCGGGCCCCGTTGTCGATCTGCACGACCCATCGGTTATCGTACTTCGCGGGCGGCTCCGCCTCCATGATCTGGAAGCTCAGCAGGCCTTCGTCGCCGGGCTTTTTCAAGCCGATCACGAAGTTGTCGTCGCGTGTCTCGAGCGCGCAGTCCACCTCGGGGGCGCTCGTGGTGTCGTCGCTGTCGCAACCGACGGCGAACGTCATGACCGACAGCGAGGCGAATGCGAGCAGCGTGGGGCGCATGGGAGTCGCTGACCGATCAGCGCGGGACGCAGACGCGGAACACGACGGTGTCGTCGCCGGCCGACGACTCGGTGTCGATCGTGACCTCCCACAGGCTCGGCATCGAGAAGTAGATCGGCTCGATCTCGTACTGGCCGGCCGTGGGCATCGAGGTGATCTCGGCCTCGATCGGCGACAGGTGGCCGTGGTCCGGCATGTACGAGGTGATCGTGAGCGTCGCGTCGGTGACCGGCGTCGAGCCCTGGTTGATCTGGACGACCCAGCGGTTCTCGTACCGCGCCGGCGGCTCCGCTTCCATGATCTGGAAGCTCAGCAGGCCGCTGTCGCCGGGCTTGGTCAACCCGATCACGAAGTCGTCGTCACGCGTCTCGAGCGTGCAGTCGACCTCCTCGGGGCCGTTGCCGTCATCGCCGCCGCAACCGACCGCGAGCGCGGTGACCGAGAGCGAGGCCAGGAGCGGGGCAGACGCGAGCAGGGTGGTGCGCATGAGGGACCTACGAGGAAGACAGCCCGCAGGTTACCCGAGTACGTGCGAACGGCGTAGCCGGATCGATCACGCCGACTAACACCGTGTCATTCGGCGGACTCAGGGTTCTCGTCGATGCTGTACAGCCCCGACGTCAGCAGCACGACCGTGTCCTTGTCGAGGCCGAGCCCGCTCGGGATGCCGGTGTACGAGATGCGGGCGATCGCCGCCTCACCGCCCGGCAGCGTCCACACGTCGACCAGCTGGGCCTGCGGGCGGAGGAACGCGGTCACCGTGGTCTTGCCACTCGGGCCGTTGCCGCTGACCGGCTCGACGACGAGCTGCAGCGCGAACTTGCGGATCGGCAGGTCGGCGCACGCGCTCGGTCCCGCGACGCGGAGCGCGCGCCGCTGCACGATCCGCGTCGACAGCATCCATGCTTCGGTGGGGGCCTCGACGACCGGCTCGAGCGTCGGCGCGAGCTGCGCGATGCGCTCGCGGATCTTCGTCGCATCGTCATCGAGCTCGTACCAGGCGTGGATCGGCACGAGGTAGCCCTGGCGCGGGCCGCGCAGCCACAGGCGATAGACGAGCGGCGCCTCGTCGGGGCCGAGGTCCTCGACGATGTACGCCACGCCTTCATCGCGGCGCAGCCCGAGCAGCGACATGCGATGCGAGATCCCACGAGCTTCCGCGGCGACCGTCGCGGTCGACATCACGAAGCCGAGCGAGCTACGCAAGGTCGGCATCGGAGCGTGGCGATGGAGATAGGCGTGTGCAGCAGCACGCTGCACGCGGCGAGTGCGGGCGAGGGCGATCAGCGCGGCGTGGGTCTTGAGGTCTCGATTCACGGCGGGGCTCCCTCGTAGGAACGCGCGACTCGACGGAAGGTTGCACCGGATGTGCTCGATGCACCGCCGGGAATTTCGTCGCGGTGCCGCGTGTTCTGCGCTACCCGCGATGTCTCAGGGTGTCTCGTACGTCGCCTTCGACACGACGCCCCCACGCTGGGTCGTGGTCCACGTCCCGCCGCGGCGTCCCGCGACCATCAGGCCCTCCGTGACGACGCCATCGACGACCTGTCGCCATGGCCCGTCGAGCACGCCACGCACGTAGCTCGCCGACGTCCGCACGCTGCCGTCGCTCGCGAACGTCGTCCACGTGCCGTGCTTCTCGTCATCGAGGTACTCGCCGGTGACCGCGGGCTTGCCGTCGCGATACTCCGCGTACGGTCCGCTGACCTTGCCGCTCGCGTACGTCGCCGTCGTCGAGAGCTTGCCGCCGACGTACTTCTCGAGCTTGCCGTCGAGCACGCCGAGCTTCCACGTCTGCACGAGCACCGGCGTGCCGTCGGACGCGGTGTAGCGCCACGTGCCGTGCTGGCGGCCATCGCGGAACGCACCATCGACGACGACCTTGCCGGTCGGCGTGAGCTCCTGGTACTTGCCCTGCGCGCGGCCGTTGACGAGCGCCAGCTTCGACGACGGCTTCCTGTTCCAGTGAAACGTGAGCGCGGTACCGGTGCCGCCCGTCATCGTGTAGCGGCCGAGCTCGCGCCCGCGCCAGTCGAGATACACGAAGTCGCCATCGGCCTTGTCGTGGGCGTAGTGCCCGGTGAACGAGACCTTGCCGTCGCTCCACTCGGTCCATGCACCGTCACGCTTGCCCGCGATGTACGCGCCTTCCTTCTCCTTGCGGCCGCGGCGATCCACCCACTGCCACGCGCCATCGCGCTTGCCCGCGGCGAACGCGCCCTTCGCGCGCAGCACGCGCGGCTTGCGCCACAGCGTGTACGGACCGTCGAGCCGCCCGTGCTTGTCGTAGGTCTCCTCGGCGATGAGCACGCCCATCGACCAGATCGAGCGCTTGCCGCGCCGCACGCCCTTCACGAACTGCTCCTCGAACCGCAGCGTGCCGCGCGTGCCGAACACGTGCGAGCCGTCGAGCTTGCCGTCGGCGTAGCGCGCCGCGACCACCTGCGTGCCGTCCGCGGCCCATATCTTCGCCGGTCCGTGCAGCACGCCGTCGTGGAATGCGCGCTCGCTGTACCGCGCACCATTCGCGAGCCAGACGATCTCGGTACCGGTGCCGTGGGTCATCTCGTACTCGCCGAGCACCGTGCCGCCGGCGCTCTGCTTCCAGCGGCCGTGCTTCTTGCCGGCCACGTACGTGCCTTCTTCGACGATCGCGCCGCTCGCATCGCGCCGGGTCCACGCCCCGTCGAGCTCACCGTCGCGATAGGTCGCCGCGACCTCGATGCTCGCATCGGGGAACAGCCACACGTACGCCCCGTGCTTGGTCCCGTCGGGCCGCGCGCACCACCACGCGGGCTCGGGTGCGGGTGCGACCACGAGGCGGGTGCCGGTGTCGCACGCGAGGCGCGGCCGCGACGGCGCGTCGGGCGCGGCGTCGATGGGGGAGACCACGTGCGTCGATGTAGGCGGCTCCGGTGCACGCGTCGAGCCACTCGGTCCGGAGCCACAAGCAGCGACCATCGTCAAGATGGCCCACCGCGTGTAGTTCCTGCGCACTCGAATATGTTCGCACGAACAACTCGGGGCGCAGCATCGGCGGTTAGGATCGATCCCCATGACGCGCAAAGCCTTGCTCGCCACTGCAGTGCTCGCCCTTTGCCTTGCGAATCCCGCGGATGCACGACGCCGGAGCTTCAGCAAGGGCGGCTCCAACTACCAGTCCAACGGGAAGTTCGGTCTCGGCATCGAGCTCGGAGCGCCCTCGGGTCTCAACGGTAAGTACTTCCTCTCACCGAGCACCGCGCTCAACTTCGGGCTCGGCTGGCTGTACGACCGCTACTATCGCGACGGCGACGGCTTCCACCTCTACCTGGACCACCTGTGGCACCCGGTGTCGCTGACCGAGAACGCGACGTTCAAGCTGCCGTTCTTTGTCGGCGTCGGCGGCCGGTTCTGGAACTTCCGCGACTGCTACCGCAACGCGTGCGGCGATCGGTTCTCCGCGGTCGGCGTGCGCGTCCCGTTCGGCCTCGCGTTCGACTTCAACAACGTGCCGCTCGACATCTTCGTGCAGGTCACGCTGGTGGTCGACCTCTTCTTCGGCGACTACCGCGATCGGTTCGGCCCGCACTTCGAGGGCAGCATCGGCATCCGCTACTGGTTCGACTAACGGCCGAGCTCGATCCACAACGGGACGCTCACCGCCTCGGCTCCCGCCACGGAGATGTCGCTGCGCCGGACCTCGATCTGAGCGCGCCCTCCGATCGAGTAATACGCGCTGACCGCGTACTCGCCGGGCATCACGGCGTCGAAGCGATAGCGGCCGTGCTCGTCGGTCACGGTCTGGTTCGTGCCGCCGGTCCCGACGGCGGTGACCACGGCGCCGGCGATGCGCTCGCGCGAGCCAGCGTCGCTGACGGTGCCCTCGATGATCGAGACCGCGGGTGACAGGTCGCGCGGCCGATAGTGCTCGATCTGCGACGCCCGATCGTTGTAGTCGCCGCTCAGCGGCTCGGGGCGCCCGAGCGTGAACACCACGTCGACGTAGCTCGCCTGGCCCGGCGTCACCACGACGTTGCGGATCTCGATCGGCTGCCCCGCGAACACGGCGCGGACCGCGTAGGTCCCGGGCGGGACGCGATCGATGTGGTACATGCCGCGATCGTTCGAGGTCGTCTTGCGGGGGGGCTTCCCAGCCGCCGTGAGCTGGATCTCCGCGAGCGCGACCGGATCGCCGCTGTCGCGATCCCGGGCGAGGCCCGCGACGGCGCCCTCACTCGGCCGGCGCGGGCGCTCGGGCGAAGGGTGGCAGCCCACGCCGAGCGCGACCGCGAGGACGAGAAAGACGGCCTTCACGCCGGCAGCATGGCGGCGGGGTCGCCGGCCGCCAAGCCGGGCGCGCTTGCAACTGCCAACCGGGCCCGCGTCACGTGCATCACCGGAGAGACCCGCGACGTCGCATGTGCGTAGAATCCTCTGCATGCTGCGCTCGTTCCTGATCGGCGTTCTGTCGATGACGGCTCTCGCCTCCTGCAAGGGCAAGGAAGCCGGCCCGGCCGTCCAGGCGGGCGTCGCCGCAGGCAAGGTCGTCGAGCTCAGCGGCACCGTCACGGCGAAGCGCGGCGGCGAGTCGCGTACGCTGACCTCGGGCACCGAGGTGTCGGGCGACGATGTGATCGAGACCGGGGCGGACAGCTCGGTGTCGATCGTGCTGGCGCACAACAACGCGACGTGGTCGCTCGGGCCGAACAAGCGCAAGAAGGTCGCCGAGTCGCTCGCGTGGTCGCTCGCGAAGGTCGATACGCCGGCGGGTGGTTCGGTCGAGGCGACGTCGGCCGCAGGTCGGCACGCCGAGAAGGCCGGCGCGAACAGCAGCGCGACCGCCGTGAAACCCGATCGCGCGATGGCGAAGGAGGAGGCGCCGCCCGGCGGTGCTCCGCCCGCGCCCGGTGCTCCAGCGCCCACGACGGCCCCTGTGGTGGCGGCGCAGCCCGCGTCGCCTGGCAACGCCGCGCCCACGCCTCCGGCCGAGCCGGCCCGGTCGCTCGCGGAGCCCGCGCCGAAGGCGGACGTGTCGAAGGCTGCGAAGGGAGGCGGAGCGGATCACGCGCGCCTGGAGACCGGGACACCGCCACCGCCGCCGCCGCCGCCACCGCCCGCGCCCGACATGAAGGACATGAAGAAGGAAGCAGCGTCGGAGATCCAGCTGCTCGCCACGCGCGAGCGAGCGCGCCTGCAGGCGTGCCTGCCGGCGTCGATGCCGTCGCTCGCGATCGTGCTCGTGGTGACGAACGGCAAGGCGCTCGTGCAGGTGCCCGCCGGCACGCCCGCCGAGGTGAAGACCTGCCTCGCCGACCTCGCGGCGAAGATGAAGTCGACGCCCGGGCTCACCGACAAGCTCTCGCTCACGATCAAGCGCTAGGGACGTCGAGTCGAATGCTGCCAGGCTGCATGCCGACTTCGTCGAGCAGCGCGTCGAGCGCGGCGTAGTCGGGTCCGCGCCAGCGCAGCGCCTCGAGGTCGCATTCGATCGGACAGTCGAGCCGCAGCGTCGCGAGCGTGCGATACAGCGCGGCTTCGCTGCGGTTCGCATTGAGCGATGCCGCCAGTCGATCGGCACCGCGCACCGCGACCTCCCACTTCGCGGGCTCCTCGGGGATGTCGGTGATCCGGCCCCACCGGGTCAGCACCTTCGCGGCCGACGCCTTGCCCCAGCCCTCGAGCCCGGGGATGCCGTCGGCCGTGTCCCCGACGAGCGCGAGCAGATCGGGGATCGATGCGGGTGGCACGCCGTGCTTCGCGATCACGCCGGACTCGTCGAGCGTGACGTCCTTCCAGCGATCCCAGCACACGACCTTCTGGCCGATGACGCACTGACACATGTCCTTGTCGACGGCGGCGATCACCACGCGTGACACCTGCGGCTCCTGTGCGGCGCGTGCGGCGGCGGTGGCGATCGCGTCGTCGGCCTCGAACTCGATCATCGGCCACACGCGTAGACCGAGCGCTGCGGCCGCGCGCTCCGCGAGTGGGAACTGCGCGACGAGATCCGGTGCGATGCCTTCGCCCGTCTTGTAGCCGGGGAACAGGTCGTTGCGGAACGACTCGATGACGTGGTCGTACGCGACGCCCGCGTGGGTGATCGCGCCCGAGCGCAGCAGCGTCGAGAGCGACCTCAGGATCACGCGGACCGCGCCGACCTCGCGGCCGTCGACCTTTGCCTGCGGAGCTCCGAACCAGGCCCGGAACAGCTCGTACGTCCCGTCGAACAGATGGACTTGCACCGCCCGCGACCTTACAACTCGCGCATGCGGATCGCACGTCTCGTCGCGCTCGCTTGCGTGACGTTCGCGTGCGCGCCCACGAAGGGGACCTCGTCCATGCTGCACTCCGATCAGCCGTCTCCGCTCGCCGCCGATGCCGTCGCGGGTGTCGCCGACCGCGAGCTCGCCACCGTGATCGCGGATCACTGGGAATACCTGATGCGGTGGGCGCCGACCTGGGCGACGACCCTCGGCGATCATCGCTACGACGACCAGCTCGCCCCACGCGACGCCGCCGCGATCGAACGCGCGAACGCGGAGCGCGACGCGTTGCTCGCGCGACTCGAGCGCATCTCGCGCGAGCGGCTCGGCGGCAAGGACGGCATCACGTACGCGATGCTCGCGGGGCGGCTGCAGGCGGAGCAGGCGCTCGATGCGTGCAAGTTCCACGAGTGGAGCGTCGACAGCGGCGGATCGAGC
>Ga0247829_10001406_pt1 | contig 10942 bp, 7 predicted proteins | sample 12C_Control_Day4_FD_207765 | JGI IMG/M metagenome (GOLD analysis project Ga0247829, IMG submission 207765) | Soil microbial communities from agricultural site in Penn Yan, New York, United States - 12C_Control_Day4 | ecosystem: Environmental > Terrestrial > Soil > Agricultural land | place: USA... | reverse complement strand
GCGTCGTCACCTGCTCGTCACGGTGGTCGGCGCCGGCGGGATCGGCAAGACGCGCGTGGCGCAGTCGGTCGCGATGGCGGCGCGCGCGTCGCCCGGCGAATACCCCGACGGCACGTGGTGGGTCGAACTCGCCACGATCGCCGACGGACGTCTCGTCGCCGCGAGCATCGCCAACGCGCTCGGGATGAGCCTTCCGCACGACCGCGACCCGGACGCCGCGGTCGCGCAGATCCTGGCGCAGAAGCGGATGCTGCTCGTGATCGACAACTGCGAGCACTTGTCCGACGCGGTCGCGTCACTCGTGTCGGCGTTACGCGCCGCGGCCCCGCGCGTGCGCCTGCTCGTCACGAGCCAGGAGACGCTCAAAGTGGCCGAGGAGCACGTGTATCGCATCGGCCCACTCGCCTTGCACGATGGCGGCACGCTGGACGAGATCGCGCAAAGCGGAGCCGTCGCGCTGTTCGTCGCGCGCGCGCAGGCCGCGGAGCCGACCTTCGCGCTGACGTCGGTCAACAGCCGCGGCGTGATCGAGATCTGCCGCCGGCTCGACGGCATCCCGCTTGCGATCGAGTTCGCCGCGGCGCGCGTTCCGCTGCTTGGCGTGGAAGGGCTGCGCAACCGCCTGGACGAGCGCTTCAACCTGCTCACCGGCGGCGCCCGCGTGGTCCTGCGCCGGCACCAGACGTTGCGCGCGACGCTCGAATGGAGCTACGCGCTCCTCACGGCCGATGAGCAGACCACATTCCGCCGTCTCGCGGTGTTTGCGGGCAGCTTCTCGCTCGAAGCCGCGCAGCACGTCGTGACCGACGACCGCATCGACCCGTGGGCCGCGCTCGATCACCTCGGCGCGCTCGTCGACAAGTCGATGGTGCTGGTCGAAGGCGAGCGCACGCCCCGCTACCGCTTCCTCGAGACGACGCGCGCCTATGCGCTCGAGCGGCTTGCCGAAGCCGGTGAAACGCAAGCCATGCTGCGCCGTCATGCAGAGGCGACGCTCGGCGCGCTCGCCCGCTTCCGCGCGGTGGACTGGCATTGGCGCGCGAATACCGAAGAGCTTCGCGAGGCGGCCACCGAGATCGACAACCTGCGCGCGGCGCTCGAGTGGGCCACGGGTTCGCCCGAGGGACGTGACATCGTAGTCCCGCTCGCCGCGGCGTCGTTTTGCGCCTGGTGGTCCGTCGGCAACATGGCAGAGGGTCTCACGCGCTGCATCGCGTTGCGCAGCTTCGTCGATGCGGCGACGAGCGAGCGAGACGCGGCCGCGTTCTGGCTCGCAACCGCCCGCCTCGGCAACTACTCGGTTCGGCGCGAGAGCTATGATGCGGCCGTCACGGCCGCGCGCATGTACGAAGCCCTGGGCGATCAGCCCCGGCGCTTCGATGCGCTGACCAGCGCCGCCGTACAGGGCGTGCGCTTCGTCGACCTGGCCGAAGTCGAGCACCAGCTTGCGCAAGCCGCGTTGCTCGAGCGTCCCGACTGGCCCCCCCGTCAGCGGGCCTGCCTCGAGTTCGCGCGCTGCTGGTGTTACGCGCGCCAGGGACGCGCCGAAGAAGCGCTGGCGGCGGCGCAGCGCCAGGCGGCGATCTGCCGGCAAGGCGGCGTGGAAGTCGCCGAGCTCTTTGCGATGTCCAATGTCACCGCGATGGAGATCCTCGTCGGGCGCACGCACGACGCGCGCGAACACGCACAGGCGTCGATCGAGCGTCTCGAAGCGATAGGTGCCGGCTTCGGCGCGGGTCATCTCTATCGAAGCATGGCGCTTGCGCACGCCCTCGAAGGCCGCACCGACGAGGCGCTTGCCGCGGCGCGCGCGGGCTACCGGCTGCTGATCCAGGAGGGCGATCAGTATCTATTGCTGCCGGCCCTCGCACTCGTTGCCGCGAGCCGCGGCCGCTGCGACGACGCGGCGCGCATCGCGGCATTTCATCGCAGCGAGCACGCGCAGATGCCCTACAAGCAGGATGCGCTCGCCACGTTCGTCATGGAGCGCCTCGAGCCGATGCTGGCGAAGCAGATCGCGCCGGCGCAGCGCGTCCGGCTCGACACCGAAGGTACCGCGCTCGGCGCGGACGCAGCGTTCGCGCTCGCCCTCCGCTAGAAAAGCGTCAGGGCGCGCTGCAGCCGGCGGCGCACTTGCCGGTGCCGTCGAACTCCATGGTCTTGCCCGATAGCGCGAGATGGACCGGACGTCCCTTCACGAGCGCGAGAAAGTCGGCCGTGTGCGTGCCGTTCTTGACTTTGCCCCCGCTGGTCGCGCCCTCGTTCACGTGAGACACGAGCACGCTTGCGGGCTTCACGAGGTCGTTCACGATGTGCGCGGCCGCCGGCGCGTTGAGCGCGCTGTAGCCGAGGTTGAGCTCGATCAGGTTGACCTTGTGGAAATCCGCCATCGTGGTCTTCATCTCAGCGAACATGCCGGTGTCGCCGGTGAGATAGGCGACGAGCCCGTTGCTGAACCGGATTACGTAGCCTGTCGGCTGGCCGAGCTGCAGGCTCACGTTGTCGACTTCGAGGTGCTTGCGCTCCTCTTCCGAAAGGAGCGCTCGCGGCACCGTGCTGTCGTGCGACGCGGGCACGACCGTAATCTCCACCGTCTTGCCGTCGCCGAGCTTCACGACGCGGGCGCCGCCCAGGTTGACGCCGGCGACGCACGAGGCGGCAAACGGCGCCGTCATTACGTCGCTGCTTTGCGGGCATGCCGGCGTGGGCTTCTTGCCGATCGTCTCGACTTTCTTCGCTAGGAAGTTCGCCATCGGGCCGACCATCACGAGCGCCGCATTCTTCGCGGCGGCGATCTCTCCGGACGTCGATGCGGGCGCGGCGGTGACGAGCTCGGGCGTGTCGCAGCTTCCGGCGCCCTGCGCCTTGAGTTTCATGTCGCCGATGTGATCGCCGTGCGCGTGGCTCACGAGCACGACGTGGATGATGCCGAGGCGCGGGTCGTCCGCGCCTTGCACCGACTGGCCGGCGTCGTAGAGGATGCGCAGGCCCGTGGGATCCTCGAAGATCGTCGCGCGGTCGCGCGAGCAAAGCTCGCCTGCATGCGTCCCGAGCGGCGTCACTTTTACGTTCTGCGCGTGTGCGCTCGCGCAAACGGCGAGCGCTGCCAGCAAGACGACATTACGCATAACACCTCCGATTGCCCTCGCTCCGGCCGAAGGGCCGACGATGGGTTGCGGAGGAATGGTATCAGCGTGCGGTCGCGACCTCGTCGCTCCTGCCGTGACAGCGGTTGTCGAGGGCGCGCACCTGGCGCGACATGGTATAGGGATCCCGCGTGGGCGGCATCTGCGCGACGCCGTTGCGCAGGCACGTCGTCACCGGATCGCCGGGACTCGCCGCGGCGGCGCGATCGAACGCGTTCTTCGCTTCCTGCGACCGTCCGAGCCGCGCATGGAGAAGACCGATGGCGTTGAGGCTCTCGACGTCGGTGGCGTTGCGCGCGGCGACCTGCTCGTAGGCGGCAAGCGCAGCCTCCGGATCGTCGATATCCATGTTGACCGAGGCGAGGCTGCGCCACAGGCGCGCTTCGTCGGGTGCGAGTTGCACGGCCTTCTTTGCCGCATTGCGCGCGTCCTCGTACTGGCGTAGCTGCACGTAGGCCACGCGCAGCTCGTCCCATGCCATTGCATTGGTGGGCTCCTTGCGCGTCCACTCGGTCGCGTAAAGCGCCATTACGTTGAAGTTGCCGGCGTCGCGAAGCTCCTGCACCTTCTTGCCGAGCGCTTCGTTCGTCGGCGCGGGCTTCACGACGGCCTGCGCCGCCGGTGCCGGGGCAACGGCAGCCTTGGCCGGCGCCCGGACTGCGACACGCACCGGTGGCTCGGCATCGTCGCCGCCGGACGTCAGGAGCATCGCACCCACGATTCCCGCGGGAACGAGGACCGCAGCGGCGACGATCGCCATTTTGTATCGCTGCCACACCGTAAGCGGCTCGACGTAGGGCACGTCGGGGGCCTCGAGCGCCGCGCGCCGTGCCTCCCGGCGCTGACGGTCCTCGGCACGCAGCACGGCGGCACGCAGCCGCACGTACGCGGTTTCGGCCGCGGCGGCGTCGCCGTTCACCTGGGTCAACGCGCGCTCCCAGGCCGGCTTGTCGGTTTGTCCGGACGCGCACTCGCGCAAGGCCCGCGCGACGAAGGGGTCGATCGACTGCGTGTCTCCGAGTTTCGGAACGGCCCGCCCCATCGGCTTGATGTCGATCGCGTCGAGGGCCGCTTCGGCGGCGGTCACGGCATCTTGTGCACGCGAAGTTGTAGGCGACGACTCTTTGGCCGGTGCGGATGCCGGCGCTTCATCGCCCGTCGCTCCGTCCATCGGGACGAGTTCCAACCGCAATCCGGCATTGTCCATGCGCAAGACCATGCAATTTAAATACCAAGCGCACGGCGTCGACGACGGACGGCGCTCACACGGATGTTAGGATGCGTCGGCCCGCCGCGCCTCACGCGAGGGAACGCATTGTGAAGAGCATCCGCAGCAATATCCTGGCGTTTGCCATCCTCGCGACGCTCGTTCCTTCGGTCGGGCTGGGTCTCATGTCGTTCGTGGGTTATCAGGACGTCATCAATCGCAACGTCGACTACGAGTTGCGCGCTCTTGCCAAGGATGCAGGCGCCGAGCTCGCGCTGTGGGTGCGCGAACGCGCGTACGACCTGCGCACGCTGTCGACCGCGTCGACGCTGGTGGAAGGCCTGACCGGCGGCGCGCCACGGCCGGGCGCCGCGCGCATCGGCGAGGCCGAGCTTGCGCTTTACTTGCGCTCCGTGCAGAAGAAGCTCGATCCGCTGCTCGAGCTCACGCTGCGCGACTCGGACGGACGCGTCGTGGCAAGCAGCGCGCAGACGCCCTCGCCCGCCGACCTGCCATCGACCTGGCCGGCGACGGCGCTGTCCACAGGCGCCGTCGTCGTGCCGCCGCACTGGAATGATGCGCTGGCCACGCCCACCATGGCGATCGCCGTGCCGGTCTTGTCGCTTCGTAACGAGCTCGTCGGGGCGCTCGTCGGGGTCGTCGACCTGCGCAGCACCGAGCCACGCCTGCGCGCGTCGGTGGGCGGCTCGCCCGCCGAAGTTGTCGTCCTCGCAAAAGACGGTACGCCGCTCGTAAGCACCCGCGGTGCGGCCGGCACGTTGCCCATGCTTTCGGCCGATGCGCTGCAGCGGCTGCGCAACGACCTCGGTGCGCCGGTCGCATACCGCAACTTCCGCGACCAGGAAGTCCTCGGCGTCGCGGTTGCCACGAGCGTTCCCGCGCTCGTCGTGGCGGAACGCGAGCACGCCGAAGTGTTCGGCGCGTGGCTCGACCATGTCCGAACCTACTTGATCCTCGTCACCGCGCTCATGCTGATCGTGACCTTGGTTGCGTATTGGCTCGGCCGCGCGATCGCGACACCGCTCGGCGCGCTGACGTCCGCAGCGAACCGCGTTGCGGCAGGCGACCTCGGCGTCACGCTCCAGGATGCGTCGCAGGACGAGCTCGGCCAGCTTACCCACGCATTCACTTCGATGACCGAGCGGCTGCGTGCGTCGCAACGCGAGATCGAGGCCGCCAACCAGGCGCTGCGCGCGCAGAACGACGAGCTCGAGACGCTCGCTACCACCGACAGCCTCACTGGACTCTTCAACCGCAAGAAGCTGGAAGCGATACTGCACGAGCGATTCGCGGCATGGACGCGCGACGGGACGCCGTTCGCGTTGCTCATGGTGGAAATCGACAACCTCGAGCGCATCAACGCGGACTTCGGAATGCCGGCGGGCGACGAGGTGCTTGTCACGCTTGCGGCGATGCTGCGCCAGTCGGTGACGACGGAAGACAGCGTCGCCCGCTTCGGCGGCGACCGCTTCGTCGTCGTGGCAAGTGGCATTCCGTTCGATGCGGCGATGGACATGGGGGAACGCATCCGCCGCCTGGTCGAATCGCCCGAATTTGGCGGCGCGGCGCGCACGATGCGGACCACGGTCAGCGTCGGCGTGGTGCAGACGCGCGAAGGCGATGCCGATGCGGCCGGCGTCATGTTTCGCGCGGACCACGCGCTGCACGAAGCGCGGCGCGCGGGCGGAAATCGGGTGCAATCGGCTATGTAGTGGCGTTGTTCACCGAACGGCGAGCTGCGTTTGCGGCAGCCAGCCGAATTTCCCGTCTTCAGTCTCGACGCGCATCCAGGCGCCCTTGTACGCATGCGCGACGAGCGCAGTGTCCTTGCGCAAGGCCGCGACGACGGGAGCGCGCGGCTGCGGCTCGCGGCGAAGCGTACTGTCGGCGCTCGCCTTGAGCGCAATGCTCGTCTGCAGCAGCACCTCGCCGGTCACCCGCGAGCGCGACGCGGCGGGCGTGGCGTCCACGGCCGCGGCAACGAGCTGCTCGGCTTGCGCAGCCCGGTCCATTGCCGATCCGTAGTCGGCCTGCGCGAACGGCGCCTGCGCGGCGTCGAGAAACCCTTGCGCGAGCGACAGCAGTGGCACCTGCGCCGCGTGCGTCGCCGCGCGGGCAGCCCCGAGCGCAACCTCGACCTCGGCGATGTACGACGCCGCGTCCGCCTGCGTGGCGAGCCTGCGCATCCTTGCCTTTGCTCGCGTGACCTCACGGGAGGATTCCTGCACGGCCTTCACCTGCTCACGCTGGCTCGAGCGCAGGTCCTTGAGCTCGGCTTCGCGGTTCGCGAGCTCCTGGCGCAGGCGGGCCAGTTCGTCGCTGCGGTCGACGCAGGCCGGGCACACGGGCGCGGGGGCGACGACGGGCGGCGGAGGCGGAGCCGGAGGCTGCGCAGGCTCCGGCGGCGGCGCGGTGGCGCACGCGGCGATCATCGCGCACGACCCGAGCACGGTGCAGAGGCGCTTCACGGGGAAATTACAACACAGTGCCGCGGGGAGCCTGACCTGAGAGAATGTCCTGCATGCTTTACCGCATCGATCCCGACATCGCTCGCGCACGCACGCTGGACCCCGCGTTCTATGCAAGCGAAGAGGCGTTCGCACAGGCGCGGGACAAGGTGTTCGCGCGCACGTGGCAATGGCTCGGGCACACCGGTGACGTGGAATCGGCGGGCTCGCTGTCGCCGCGCACGCTGTTGCCGGGCCTCCTCGACGAGCCGCTGCTCCTCGCTCGCGACGGCGCCGGCACGCTTCGATGCCTCTCCAACGTGTGCACCCATCGCGGCAACGTCCTCGTCGGCGCTCCGTGTCGCGCGAGCGACATTCGATGCGGGTATCACTCGCGCCGTTTCGACCTCGCGGGACGCATGACGTTCATGCCCGGCTTTGCTGAAGCGCAGGATTTTCCGTCCGCGACCGACCACCTGCCGAACGTGCCGTTCGTCGAGCTCGCCGACCACGCGTTCGTCGCGCTGTCTCCGGCAGCACCTGCGCAAGCATTCCTGGGTGACATGATCGCGCGCACCGCATCGCTGTCGCCCGAAGGCTTCGTGCACGATCCTTCGCACGACCGCGACTACGACGTCGCCGCGCACTGGGCGATCTATGTCGAGAACTATCTCGAAGGCTTCCACATTCCCTATTTGCATCCGGGCCTTGCGTCGACGATCGAAACGGCGAGCTACAGCACCGAGCTCTTCGAATACGCGAGCCTGCAGCACGCGCTCGCTTGCGGCGACGGGCCCGCGTTCGACGGCACGTCGGTGGCGGCACTGTACTGGTTCGTGTTTCCCAACCTCATGCTGAATTTCTATCCGTGGGGCCTGTCCGTCAACCTCGTCGAGCCGCAGTCGCCGACGCGCACGCGCGTGCGCTTCCGAAGCTACGTCGGGGACGCGGCCAGGCGCGACGCCGGGGCAGGCGGCGCGCTCGAGCGTGTGGAAGAGGAAGACGAGGCCGTGGTCGAGGCGGTTGCACGAGGCGTCCGCTCGCGGCTTTACCGGGCCGGGCGCTACTCTCCCCTCCACGAGCGCGGCGTGCACCACTTCCACCGCCTGCTCTGCCGGTTCCTCGACGGATGAAACGCGCCGAGAAGCGGCGTATAGTGAATTTCCGGAAGGTGCCTACATGAATGCGAATATGCGCTTGTCTCCCCGCCTTGCAATCGCGCTCGCAACGCTCTTCCTGGGCACCGCCACGGCGGCGTCGGCCGCCGTGACCACGGTGTACAAGTGCTTCGACCCCAACCTGAACGTCGTGTACACGGACCAGCCGTGCCGCGGCGAGCAGCTGGACATCGATCCCGGCCGTGCGGATCCGAACGCGATCGCCGAGCTTCAGCGCGAGCGGGAAGCCCTGTCGCGCGCCGTCGCCCAGCGCATCGCGGACAATCGACGCTATCCCGCCGCAGCGCCGGATTACGTCGTAGCGCCGCCGCCGTTAGGATCCGAGGTCTACTATCCGGCCGGCGGGGGCTACTACTACCCGCCGTACGGCTATGATCGGGCCCGCGGCCGCGGCAACAACCCGGGCGGCGGCGACAACAACCGCGCGCGGGCCACGCGCAACCTGCCGGCGATACCGCCCAACGGTCTGTCGAACCGTACGTTCCGCTAGACCCTCTTACTTGCTTGCGCCGTCGATCGCGCCGCGCACCGCGGACGCAAGGGCTTCGATCGTGTAGGGCTTGTGGAGCAGGCGCGGGCTGCCTTCCGGCATCACGACGTTGCGCGTGTAGCCGCTTGCGAACAGCACGGGCGTATGGCTGCGCCGCGAGAGGACGACCTCCGCAAGGTCGCGTCCGCTCATCCCGCCCGGCAGCACGACGTCGGTGAAAAGGAGATCGATGCGGGAACCGTCGACCGCGTCCAGCGTTCGCAACGCGGAGGCCGCGTCCGGCTCCGCGATCACGCGGTAACCGAGGTCCTCGAGCGCGCTGACCCCGAAGCGGCGCACGTCCTCGTCGTCCTCGACGAACAGGATGCATTCGTGCCCGCGCGCAACCGGCGGGGCGTCGCCGTCGACCCCGCCTGCCGCGCCGCGCGCCGCGGCGGATCCCCGCGTGGCGCGCGGCAGGAGTATGCGCACGGTAGTGCCGCGGCCCACTTCGCTGTCGATGCGCACGTGTCCGCCCGACTGCTTCACGAAGCCGTACACCATCGACAGGCCGAGTCCCGATCCCTTGCCAGTCTCCTTCGTCGTGAAGAACGGCTCGTAAACCTTGGTCAGGTGCTCGGGCGCGATGCCGTGGCCGGTATCCCGCACGACGAGGCAGACGTATTCGGCGTCGGGAGCGCCTGCGGCGCTCGGCCGCGCATGCGCGTTGGACGTCTCGATCGTGAGCCGGCCGCCCTGGGTCATCGCGTCGCGCGCATTCACGACGAGGTTGAGAAGCACGCTCTCGAGCTGGTTGCGGTCGGCAAACGTCGGCCACAGCGCCGGAGCCAGCGCCGTCTCGACCTCGATGTTCTCGTCGAGCAGGCGGCGCACCATGTCCGCGAGATCCTCCACCAGCGCGTTGATGTTGAGCTCGCTCGGCGTCAGGGGCTGCAGCCGGCTGAACGCGAGCAGGCGATGCACCGTCTGCTTGGCGGTCTGCGACGCCCGCTGCGCGGTATCGATGGCGCGCATCAGAAGCTCGCCCCGCGGCGGCGGCATTGGATCGCGTGCGACCTGCATGCGCGCGATCTCGAGGTTTCCCATGATCACCTGCAGCAGGTTGTTGAAGTCGTGCGCGATGCCGCCCGTGAGCTGCCCGACCGCCTCCATCTTCTGTGCCTGGTGCAGGCGGAGCTCGGCTTCGGTGCGCCGTTTTGCTTCGAGCTCGAGCTGGGCCGTGCGCTCGCGCACGCGCTGCTCCAGCTCGCGGTTCATGCGCGCGACTTCCTCTGTTGCGGCGGCGAGCGCCGCCTCGGTCGCCTTGCGGTCGGTGATGTCGAGGTCCACGCCGCTGTAGCGCAACGGCGTGCCGTCGGAAGCACGGATCACCCGCCCCCGCCCGAAGATCCAGCGCGTGCCGCCGTCCGGGCGCACGATGCGGTACTCGATCTCGTAGCTGTCGTTGCCGCCATCGAGCGCCTGTCGGAATCCGGCGACGACGCGCTCGCGGTCGTCGGGATGGCGCATCGCGCGCACGACGTCGACCGGGATGCTCTCGGTCGTCGGCGGCAGTCCGAGGATCCGGAAAAACTGCGCGGTGCCGCGGACGCACGACGTCGTGAGGTCGATGCTCCAAACGCCGATGCCCGCGGACGCCTCTGCGAGCGCGAGGGCGTCGCGGTCGAATTCGTCGCCGCGCAGAAGCCCGAAGGGCCCGCCTTCCGCCATCGTTCCGTTAGATTTAATGTTCGCCGGGGACCACGTACTATAGCGCGCGTCGTATGCGTACAGAGCTTGCGGTCAGGGGGTCGTAATGAGGCTTGCCGCGATTCTCGCGATTGCGCTTTGTGCCGCCGCCAATGCGGTGCAGGCGGGCACCCTCGTGGTCAACGCCAACGCTTCGGACCCGGCGCCCCGCGCTGCCTGGCAGGCCGTGGTCGATCGCTTCGCCAAGGAGAGTCCCGACGTCAAGGTCGAGCTCAACATCTATGACCACGAAAGCTACAAGAAGGCGATCCGCAACTGGCTGACCGGGTCGCCCCCGGACGTCGTGTTCTGGTTCGCGGGCGAGCGCATGCGCCAGCTGTCGCAGCCGCGGCTTCTCGAGGACGTGAGCGACCTCTTCACCGCCGAGGCAAGTGCTGCGTTCCATCCGTCCGCAATCGGCCTCGTCAGCGATCGCGGCCGCCAATACGGCGTGCCCTACACGTTCTATCAGATCGGCCTCTACTACCGCCGCGATATCCTCCAAAGCGCGGGCATCGCCGAGCCGCTCACGTGGAGCGATCTCCTGCAGGCATGCGAGAAGCTTGCCCAGCGCGGCATCGAGCCTGTCGCGATCGGGACCCGCGACCTCTGGCCCGCGGCCGCGTGGTTCGATTACCTCGACCTTCGCATCAACGGCCTCGCGTTTCACATGGCCTTGATGGACGGCCGCGTTCCGTATACCGATCCGCGCGTGCGCGCGGTGC
>Ga0247829_10001403_pt1 | contig 10947 bp, 12 predicted proteins | sample 12C_Control_Day4_FD_207765 | JGI IMG/M metagenome (GOLD analysis project Ga0247829, IMG submission 207765) | Soil microbial communities from agricultural site in Penn Yan, New York, United States - 12C_Control_Day4 | ecosystem: Environmental > Terrestrial > Soil > Agricultural land | place... | reverse complement strand
GTTCATGACTGTGTCTTTCTCCCCTCTCCCCAGCGGGGAGAGGGGAGAAAGACACAGTCATGAACCGCCTGAATCCCGCCGAGTTGGTGTCCTTCGCCCGCAAGTACCGCTTCGCCGGCGGCCGGCTGCGGCGGGTCCGGCTGCGCGCCGGTTCGGGCGGCTCGCTGTCGGTCGAACTGCTACTGACGGTGCGGACCGCCCTGCGCGAGTTGGGCACCGAGCCGAAGCCGGTGCGGCTGCGGTTGCGGCTGGACGGGGTGGAGGAGTACCGCTTCCAGAAGCGGCCGGGCACGGCGGCCGGCCACGTCCCCGACGCGCGGCTCGGCTACTTCGACGGGCTGGTGTTCGTCACCCTGGACGCCTGGGGCCTGGACCCCGGCGAGGCACCGAAGGCACTCGACTACCGCGCCTCCGACGCCTACGCCGCCGGCCGGGAACTGTGGTGGGAAGAAGTCGAGACACGAGACACGAGACACGAGACACGAGACAGCGAAGAGTAATCTCTCGTGTCTCGTGTCTCGTGTCTCGTGTCTACTTCTGAGCCGTCTTGAACCGGTAGATCGTCGTCTGCCGGTACTCCTCGCCGGGCTTGAGCGTGATCGACGGGAACATCGGCTGGTTCGGCGAGTCCGGGAAGAACTGCGTCTCCAGACAGAACCCGTTGTACTGCTTGTAGACCGCCCCGCCCTTGCCCACGTTCGTGCCGTCGAGGAAGTTCCCGCTGTAGAACTGCACCCCCGGCTCGGTGGTCAGCACCTCCATCACCCGCCCGGTCTTCGGCTCCGTGACCGTGGCGACCAGCTTCGGGTTCTCCTCCCGCTTCGTGCCGTGGACGTAGTTCAGGTCGTAGCCGACCGGGTCGGCCTTGATCTGCTTGATCCGCTCGCCGATCGCGGTCGGCTTGGTGAAATCGAACGGGGTGCCAGCCACCGGCTCGATCTTGCCGGTTGGGATCAGCGTGTCGTCGGTCGGGGTGTACTTGTCCGCGACCAACTGCAGGACTTGGCCGAGGATGTCGCCGGAGTTGTGCCCGGCGAGGTTAAAGTAGGCGTGGTTGGTGACGTTCACCGGCGTCGGCTTGTCGGTGGTGGCGCGATAGTCAATCTTCAGGGCGTTGTCGGCCAGCAGGGTGTACGTCACCGTGCATTGCAGGTTGCCGGGGAAGCCCTCCTCGCCGTCCTTGCTCGTGTAGGTGAGCTTCAGGGTCGGGCCGTCGCCGGTGAGCATCGGCTCGGCCTTCCACACCTTCTTGTCGAACCCCTCCTTGCCGCCGTGCAGCGTGGCCTTGCCGTTGTTGGCCGCCAGCGTGTACTCCTTGCCATCAAGCGTGAACTTCGCGCCGCCGATCCGGTTGGCGACCCGGCCGGTGATCGCCCCGAAGTACGGGTGCCCCTTCAGGTAGCCCTCCAGCTTGTCGTGGCCGAGGGTCACGTCGGCCAGCTTGCCGTCCTTGTCCGGGACGTGCAACTCGGTGACGATGCTGCCGTAGGTGATGATCTTGGCCTTCATCCCGTTCTTGTTGAGCAGGTTGTAGGCGGTGATCTTGGTGCCGTCGGCGGTCTGACCGAACGGCTCCTCGGAGTACGACGGGCCTTGGCCCGGCTGAGCGGAAAGCGGCATGGTCACTCCGATCAGGGCGGCAAGGGCGGAGAGGGCACGGCGCATGGTCGGGGTTCTCCGGGGTGATGTGGGGGACATGGTATCCGCGCGGCGCGATAATGGAAGTATTGAACAAAGCCCAAAGCCCATGGACTGCCGTCCATGGGCTTGCCCCCAACCACCCCATCCCATGACCAACGACCTACTCGAAACCACCGACCCCGCGGTCTACGAGTTCGCCTCCACGACCCGCGGCCCCGCTGGCCGGCTCCCCCTCACCGATGACCTTTTGCGCCACGCGCCGAGCGGCGACCTGTTCGGCTGGACGCAGAACGTCGGCATGGGGCTGAACCCCGCACTGCTGGGCCGCAAGGAGTTCCTGATCCTCTCGACCCACGGCGGGCTGCGGGCCGACGACGGCAGCCCCGTCGCGCTCGGCTTCCACTCCGGCCACTGGGAGGTCGGCTTGCTGGTGAAGGCCGCCGCGGAGGAGTTGCAGTACCAGAAGTGCATCCCGTTCGCCGGGGCCGTCACCGACCCGTGCGACGGCCGCACCCAGGGGACGGTCGGCATGTTCGACAGCCTGCCGTTTCGCAACGACGCCGCGACGGTGCTCCGCCGGCTGATGCGGTCCTTACCGACGCGGGCCGGCGTGCTGGGCGTGGCCACCTGCGACAAGGGGCTGCCGGCCATGATGATGGCGCTGGCCAGCCAGCACGACTACCCGACGGTGCTGGTCCCCGGCGGGGTGATGCTCGCGGGGGAAGTAGGCGAGGAAGACACCGGCAAGGTGCAGACCATCGGCGCTCGGTACGCGAACAACGAGATCACGCTGGAGCAGGCGGCGGAAGCCGGGTGTCATGCCTGCGCGTCCCCCGGCGGCGGCTGCCAGTTCCTCGGGACGGCCGCGACGTCGCAGGTGGTCGGCGAGGCGCTGGGCCTGTCGCTGCCGCACTCGGCGCTCTCACCGTCGGGTCAGCCGATCTGGCTCGACATGGCGCGGCGCTCGGCGAAGGCGCTCGTCCACCACTCGCAGCGCGGTATCAAGACGCGCGACATCCTCACCGATGCGGCGGTCCACAACGCGCTGGCCGTCCACGCGGCGTTCGGCGGGAGCATGAACCTGTTGCTGCACACCCCTGCGGTGGCGTTCCACGCCGGCGTCCGCCGACCGACGGTGGACGACTGGACCGAGGTGAACCGCAAGGTGCCGCGGTTGGTGGACGCGCTGCCCAACGGCCCGGTCGGCCACCCGACGGTCCGCGTCTTCCTGGCTGGCGGCGTCCCCGAGGTGATGCTGCACCTGCGCGACCTGGGGTTGCTCCGGCTCGACGCGCTGACCGCGGCCGGCGAGTCGCTGGGCAATGTCCTCGACTGGTGGGCGAAGTCCGAGCGCCGCCGGCGGCTGCGCGACGTGCTCGCCACCCGCGACAAGGTGGACCCGGACACGGTCATCCTGTCCCCCGACGCGGCGCGGCAGCGCGGCATGACGAGTACCGTGACGTTCCCTCGCGGCAACATCTGTCCCGAAGGCTCCGTCATCAAATCGACGGCCATCGATCCATCCGTCGTGGACCCGGACGGGGTGTATCGCAAGCTCGGCCCGGCGAAGGTGTTCACCACCGAGCGGGCGGCGATCGCGGCCTTGAAGGGCGAAGGCCCGAAGCCGGTCGAGCCGGGCGACGTGCTGGTGCTGTGCTGCCGCGGTCCGATGGGCGCCGGCATGGAAGAGACGTACCAGGTGACGGCGGCGCTGAAGTACCTGTCCTGGGGCAAGCACGTCGCGGTGCTGACCGACGCGCGGTTCAGCGGCGTCTCGACCGGCGCGTGCGTCGGCCACGTCACCCCGGAGGCGCTGGCCGGCGGCCCGATCGGCAAGCTCCGCGACGGCGACCGCGTCCGTATCGTCATCGACCGCAACACGCTGGAGGGGAGCGTCGATCTGGTCGGCGACGAGAGCGGTGTCCACGGCCCCGAGTGGGGCACCTCCGAGCTGGCACGGCGAACCCCACGGCCGGACTTGTCGCCGGACCCGCAACTGCCGACGGACACCCGACTGTGGGCGCTGTTACAGCACGCCAGCGGCGGCGTCTGGGGCGGCTGCGTCTACGACGCGGACGCCATCGCGGCGAGGATGGCTCGGTAAGCGATGCAGGACCAGGTTTGGGATCACTGGAACAACATCAGCTACCTCTTGCCCGCTCTGGAGAAGTCTCCGAGCGACCGCAAGAGGCGACTGTTCTCTTGCGCCTGCGTCCGCCGGATGTGGCACCTCCTGGCCGACCCTCGGAGTCGTGAAGCCGTCGAGATCGCTGAACAGTTCGTGGATTTTCGCGGCCAGCAAACAACAGTTGAAGGCTGCCAGGCGTGCGGCCGAGGCTGCTGCCACTATGCTGAGCGAACAGGTTTACCAAACGGCGGCGGATTACTACTGGAGATCCGTCGATCGGGGGGAGGCCGCGTGGGTCGGAGCAGCATACTGGGCCGCTCGTGTGGCAGATGGGGAAGGGAGTATGTCCCTGAGTATGCACAGGATACCGCGCGAGGTTGAAATCGTGGTGGAACTGAATGGAGACCGAACACGGGAAGAAGAGGCCGCTGAACACGCCCGCTTGCTCCGCGATATCTTCGGCAACCCGTTCCGCCCTACCGCGTTCGACCTGTCCTGGCGGACCGCGACCGCCGTCGGCCTCGCTCGCGCCCTGTACGACTCGCGGGACTTCGCCGCGATGCCGGTCCTGGCGGACGCGCTCGAAGACGCCGGCTGTGACAACGCCGACGTCCTGTCCCACTGCCGCGGGCTGGGTCCACACGTCCGCGGGTGTTGGGTGGTCGATCTGGTCCTCGGCAAGTCCTGACGGTACACTCCGGCCGGAGGTGTCTGCCATGTCCACCGTTGCTCCGCCTGTTCCGTTCTCGGCTCCGATCCCAGTTCCCCGTCCGCTGCTCTGGACTGTGGACGAATTCCACCGCGTCGGCGAGACGGGGGCATTCAAAGGTCGTCGGGCGATCCTCATCCGTGGCGTGATTCTGGAGCAAGGCCCGATGAATCCGCCCCACGCCATTGCCGTGGAGTTGGCTACCGAAGCACTCCGGGCCGCGTTCGGGCTGGGGTGGCGGACCCGGGTGCAGTTGCCGCTCGTCCTCGGACTGGACACCGACCCGATGCCGGACCTGAGTATGGTCCCCGGCACCCCGCGAGACTCTACATCTCACCCGACTACCGCGGCACTGGTAGTCGAGGTCAGCGACACGACCCTGGCCCTGGACATGACCACGAGAGCAGAACAGTACGCCGCAGCCGGGATCGCCGATTACTGGGTCCTCGATCTTGTCGGCCGTCGGTTACTCGTCTTCCGCGACCCGGCCCCCATCAGTGCTGGTGGTTACTCCTACCGCACCCACCTCACCCTTGGCCCGGCCGACTCCGTCTCCCCCCTCGCGGCACCTTCGGCCGCGGTTGCCGTCGCCGATCTGCTGCCGTAGGGCGCCTCACCGGACTCTCATTTTCTCCCCCTTCCATTCCCGGGGTGCGTCGGATAAATCAGACGGTGCCGTGACGGCCTGCCTTGTGTGTCCCTACCGTCCCGTGACCAGCCGAAAGGCCCCGTAACCATGACGCGGTATCTGCTCTCTGCCACCGTGGTCGGCTTGATCGCCGGCCTCGGGCTGGGGGCGGACCTGAAGTCCGGGCTCGAGCCCGGACAATCGGTCCCCCCATTCAGCCCGCTGAACATCAACGGATCTGCCGCCGGCGAAAAGGCGTGCCAGGTCTGAGCGCAAGGCAATAACCCGGTCGCGATCGTTTTCGCTCGCGAGATCACCCCGGGCTTGACCAGTCTGGTCAAGAAGCTCGAACAGGCCACCGCCGACCACTCCGACTGCAAGATGGGGGCGTTCGTCGTCATGCTTTCGGACGACGAGAAGATGGAAGGCCAGCTCAAGGAGCTGGCCGAGAAGGAAAAGTTCAAGAAGCTCGTCCTCACCCTCGACACCCCGCAAGGTCCCCCGAAGTACAAGATCGCCAAGGACGCGGACGTGACCGTGATCCTCTACGACAAGAAGAAGGTGAAGAAGAACTTCGCCTACGAGAAGGGGAAGCTGACCGACCAGGACGTGGATGCAGTCCTCGTCGCGGTCAAGGAGATCCTGCCGCAGAAGAAGGGGTCCGAGTAGGAGCCCCCGTCCGTCGCTCGAATCAGGATCGCACGGCACCGCCGGGGGTTCACGGGCCCCGGCGGTTTTTGTTTACCCCTGCCCGTGCCCGTGCCCGGATCGAGAAGATCGGGCAGGGGAGACGTCAGTCAGACCGGGCGTAGACACGCGCGGGTTTGATGCCGTTACGCAGTGGCCTACCGACGACTTCCCCGCGGTGGTAGAATTCATCCTGACGACCCGCGGCCGGCGGACCGCGTGTGTGGCGGGTAGGCGGACCCCATGAAGTGCCAGCGCTGTCCGAAGCAGGCGACCCTGCACATCACCGAGGTGCTCCCGGACGAGCGGTTCGAGGAGCTGCACCTGTGCGAGGACTGCGCCAAGAAGTACCTGTACGAGCCGGCGGCCGCCCAGCAGCAGGCGGCCAAGAAGTCCGGCAAGCCGGCGGCCGACCTGGACCTGGGCGACGACCCCGGCGGCAAGCAGTGCGAGGCGTGCGGGATCAAGTTCGTCGAGTTCCGCAACGCCGGCCGGCTCGGCTGCTCGCACGACTACGACTCGTTCCGCGAGGAGCTGCTGCCGCTCCTGGAGAGCATTCACGGCGACGTGCGGCACCAGGGCAAGACGCCGCGGCGGCTGCCCAAGGCGAAGTCTGCCCAGGCCGAACTGGCGCAGCTCCGCAAGAAGCTCCAGCAGGCGGTGCTCGAAGAAGCGTACGAGGAGGCCGCCAGCATTCGCGACCGCATCAAGCAGCTCGAAGAATGACGAATGACCCACCAATGACGAAGGGAAAGACCGCATTCGATATTCGGTATTGAGCCTTCGGATTTCGTTTCGGCATTGGTGGGTCATTCGTCATTGTGAATTCTGACCCCGGAGGGGGTCGATGAAGTGCCACTACTGCGGTCAGCCGGCCACCCTGCATCTGACCGACATCGTCGCCAAGACGAAGCGCGAGCTGCACCTGTGCGAGGGCTGCGCGAAGGAGCACTACCTGGTGCCCGAGGGGCCGACCCCGCAACTCAACCTCCAGGCGCTGGTGCAGCTCATCATGGGGATGCCGGCGACCGCCGACCCGGCCGCATTGACCTGCCCGACGTGTGGGCTAAAGTATGCTGCGTTCCGGGCCGACGGCCGGCTCGGTTGCCCGGACGATTACGACGCCTTCCGGGCGGCCCTGGAACCGCTCCTCGACCGCATCCACCGGGGCACCCGGCACCAGGGGAAGACCCCCCGGGCGGCCGACCGCCGGGCCGAACTGACGACCCTGCGTGACCAGCTCCAGACCGCCGTCACCGCCGAGAAGTACGAAGACGCCGCCCGGCTTCGCGACCGGATCCGGCAGAAGGAAGCCCTCGGATGAACCTCGACACCCTACTGCCGAACCTGGGCGAGTGGCTCCGCGGGACCGGGCCGGACGCCGACGTGGTCGTCTCCACCCGCATCCGCCTGGCCCGCAACCTCGCCCAGTTCCCGTTCTCCGGCCGGGCCACCCACCACCAGAAGTCCGAGATCGAGACCAAGGTCAAGGACGCCGTCGCCCGCGCCGAACTCGACCCGCACAAGCCGGAGTACGTCTCCGTCGCCGGGATGGCCCCGCTGGACCGCCAGTTCCTCGTCGAGCGGCAGCTCATTAGCCGCGAACTCGCCACCGTGCTCGAAGGCCCGCGCGGCGTCGCCTTCGACACCCGCGAGTCGGTCAGCATCATGGTCAACGAGGAGGACCACCTCCGGTTGCAGGTGATGCGCAGCGGCATGGCCCTCGACGAGGCCTGGGCCGAGATCGACCGCGTGGACGACGCGATGGAGTCCCGGCTGACCTACGCCTTCCACGACCAGTTCGGCTACCTGACCGCCTGCCCGACCAACGTCGGCACCGGCATGCGGGCCAGCGTCATGCTCCACCTCCCCGCACTGGGCATCACGCGCCAGATCGAGAAGGTGTTCAAGGCACTGCAGAAGATCAACCTCGTCGTCCGCGGCCTCTACGGCGAAGGGAGCCGGGCGTCTGGCGACCTGTACCAGATCTCCAACCAGGTGACGCTCGGCCGGTCCGAGCAGCGGGTGCTGACCGAGATCCGCGAGGTCATCATCATGATCTTGCAGTACGAGCGGCAGGCCCGGCAGGTGCTCGTCCGCGAGCGCAAGCAGGCCGAGCAGGACCGGGTCGCCCGGGCCATCGGCACGCTCGGCAGCGCGACCATGATCACGTCCGAGGAGACGATGGAGCTGCTCTCGGCGGTGCGGCTGGGCATCCACCTGAACCTGCTCGACGACCTGCCGCCGACCACCGTGAACCAGTTGTTCATTCACACCCAGGCGGCACACCTCCAGAAGCTCATGGGCACGCCGCTCGACGGTGAGGAGCGCAACGCCGCCCGCGCCCGCTACCTCCGCAACAAGCTCCGCGAACTCGGGTCGCACCCCCGGTGAGCAGGGTGCGTCTCCTCGCCGCTGTGGTCTTCGTCCCCGCTCTGGCGGTCTGGACGTGGAAGCTCCTGGAGCCGAACCCGGTCCCGGAGCCGGTGCTGAACTTCCTGTCGGTCTGGGACTTCCTGCCCTATCTGGCAGCCAAGACGCTCCACGCCGGCGGGTACGCCTTCCTGACGGTGTTGGCCTGGGTGATAGCCCCGACCGCCTGGTGGCGGTGGGTCGCGATGGGATTCCTGCTGCTGCACGGAGCCGGCAGCGAGTTGCTACAGCATGTCCTGCCGTTCAACCGGACCGGGAAAGTAACCGACGTGCTGATCGACTGCTTCGGGATCGCGGTCGGGGTGCTGGTGGCGCGACAGGTGAGCCCCGGGCGCCCGGCTCGCCGGTCACTTCTTCGGCGTCAGCTTCGGCTCCAGTTTGACCCACTTCGCCAGCGCCTTTTCCCGCGCCTGCTCGTCGGGGAACGAGTAGTTCAGGTACGAGTACTGCGGCCCGCCGCCGGAGCGTGACTCCAGGCCGAATTCGGCCGGGTCGCGGCCGGACAGGAGCGCCGCCATCGCCAGGGCCACGTCCCGGACCTGGATCTCCTCGCCGCCGTTGACCCCGGCCCGGACCACCGCCGCGTCGGAGAGCAGCGGCACCAGCGCCGGCAGATCGTCCCGGTTGCCGACCCGGGCGACGGTCGCGGCGGCACTGGCCCGGTGGTACGCGGTCGCGCCGGTCGCCCCGATCATCCGCGTCGCGTACTTGCCGACCGAATCGGGGCGGACCATGCTGGCGATGGTCAGCACCTGGGTCAGGCTCGTCGCCGTGTCCCGGCTGTCCATCCACGCGACCACCAGCTTCTGCACCACCGGGCCGAGCCGGTCCGTGGTCAACTCCGTCCGGACGCCGGTCCGCATCAGTACCGTGTATGGCGTGGCCATCCGCAGCGCGCCGCGCGGGGTGATCTTGTCACCGATGAGCGTCTCGGCGAACAAAAGCCCGGCCGCGTCCACCAGCGTCGGCTCGTACCGCTCCATCGGGAGGGCCCAGGCCGGCATCCCGCGCAGGGACATCTTCGTGTACAGGTCGTACCGGCGGGCGATGACGCGGCGCTCCAACTCGGCCTTGCCCTGGGCCAGCCCCGCGATCAGGGCGCGGTTCGGCTCGGACTTGAGCAACTCGGCGAACAGTTCCCGGGCGAGCGGGTCCTCCCCGGTCAGCGCGTGGAACTTCGCCCACCCCGGCAGGTCGTGCCGGAACTTGCCGGCGGCGTCGGCCAGGAAGACGGCCAGCCGGGCGTCGAAGTCCTCGGCCGCGGCGGCTGGGATCAGGTTCTCACAGCGGAAGCGGACCTCGGCGTCCGGGTCGGCAGCGGCCGTGCGAGTCAGCACGGGCAGGGCGAGCCGGCCCATCGCCCGGAGCTGTTTGGTCGCCTCGTCGCGCTCGCCGTAGACGGGGCTGCCGAGCCGGCCGACCAGCGCGCGGGCCTTCGCCCGGTCGGCCGCCGGCACCTCCAGGGATCGCGGGTCGGGGGAGACGTCCGCCGCGGCGAGGGCCAACGCGGCGACGGCCAGAGGCGTCATCGGGCCACCTCCCGGGACGGGAAGACACGACCAGACGGTATTACTTGGCGTCGCCCTTGAGGGCGGTCTTGGCCGCGACCACCGGGACGGCCGCGGGCGCGCCGGCCAGGGAGGCGTGCAGGCCCAACTCCCAGTCCCGCCACTTCGCCAGCGCCGCCTCCCGCTTCGCCTCGGGTTGCGTCTTGCCGTCACCGACGAACCGGAAGTTGGTGTACTGGTACTTCATGACCGCGTTCTCGTTGGCCGCGCTCAAGCCGTAATCGGCCGGGTTCTGGCCGGTCAACAGCGCCCCCATCGCCAGCGCGACGTCGCGGACCTGGATGTCCGGCTGCTGGTTATTGATCCCGCCGCGGACCACGAAGGTCGGGTCAGACAGGAGCCGGGTCACGGCCATCAGGTGCTCCCGGCCGCCGTACCGGGCGACCATGGCGGCGGCGTTCGCCCGCGCCCACGGCTGGCCGCCGTCCAGGGCGAGCTGCCGCGCCGCGTACCGCGCGATCTCCCGCGACCCCAGCCGGAACTGGGTGGCCAGGCTCATGGCGGTCTGCAGGCCGACCATGCTGTCGCGGGTGTCCATCCAGTGGATGACCAGTCGGCGGAATGCCGGGCCGTGCTTGCCCTCGCCGGTCGCGGCCCGCCGCAGCGGGTCCTGGTAGAGGTAGCTGGCGATCTGGTTCTGGAACGGGTTGAACCCGACCTTCGTCTCTGACACCAGCGACTCGGCCAGCAACAACAGGGCGATGTCCGGCACGTCGGGGGTGGTCGGCCGATACCCCCCGCCCTGGAACCCGCCTACGGCCGGGAACTGGGGGTTGATCTGGAGCTGCATCTCCTGTCGGCGGGCGGCGAGGGTCAGCGCCAGGTCGGCGGCCGGCGGGTTCTCCGGCCCCGCACAGGCGACCGACCCGGCGCAGGCGGCCAGTGGCGCCACCCGGTCGGCCGGCACGCCGCGCAGCGCCAGCAACAGGTCGTAGTTGGCGCGGTTCTTGAGGACGTCGGCGTACAGGGTGCGGGCGTCGCGGTCGTCGCCGGCGATGGCCCGGAACCGGTGGAAGGCTGGCAGGTCGTGGGAATACCTGGCGTCGGCGTCGGCCAGGAAGGTGTCGATGCGGGCGCGGAGTTCGTCGGCCTCGGCGCGAGGGAGCAGGGCCACGACCCGGACCCCGAGGTCCGCATGCGGGTCGTGGCGGCT
>Ga0247829_10001401_pt1 | contig 10952 bp, 10 predicted proteins | sample 12C_Control_Day4_FD_207765 | JGI IMG/M metagenome (GOLD analysis project Ga0247829, IMG submission 207765) | Soil microbial communities from agricultural site in Penn Yan, New York, United States - 12C_Control_Day4 | ecosystem: Environmental > Terrestrial > Soil > Agricultural land | place... | reverse complement strand
ACGCCGATCGTCCGCGGGAACAGCGCACGCGCATCGGCGACGGCGAGGCCGTCCTCGGGCAGGTGCACCGCGATCGCGCCGGCGGCGAGCGCGACGTCGACGCGATCGTTGACCGCGACCGGCGCGTAGCGTTGTGCGATGCGAACGAGCGCGAGCAGCTCGCCGCCGTCGAGGTCCTTCTCGCGCACCTGCACGAGCACGGAGCCAGGCGGGCAGCCACCGACCGCGGCCGCGATCGCGGCGCCGAACGCCTCGTGCGTCGCCCCCATCATGCGCCGATCGGTGATCGCGACGACGCGGATGGCGTCGAGCATCTACTCGATCAGTCCGCCGGTCGGCGACGATGCGTTGGCGTAGTCGCGACGCAGCATGCGCCCCGCGCGGAACGCCTTGCGGCCACCTTCGACGGCGAGCCGCATCGCCTCGGCCATCAGCACCGGATCCTTGGCGCCGGCGATGCCGGTGTTCATGAGCACGGCGGTGCAGCCGAGCTCCATCGCGATCGCGGCGTCGGACGCGGTGCCCACGCCGGCGTCGACGATCACCGGCACGCCGACGTTCTCGATGATGAGCCGGATGTTGTGCGGGTTGCGGATGCCGAGCCCCGAGCCGATCGGCGCGGCGAGCGGCATCACGGCGAGGCAGCCCGCGTCCGCGAGACGCTTGCACGTGATGAGGTCATCGGAGCAGTAGGGGAGGACCTTGAAGCCCTCCTTGACCAGACGGCGCGCGGCCTCGACGGTGGCGGTGTTGTCGGGAAACAGCGTCTTGGGATCGCCGATGACCTCGAGCTTCACGAGCTCGTCCATGCCGAGCTCGCGCGCGAGGTGCAGCGTGCGGATCGCCTCGTCGGCGCTGTAGCAGCCGGCGGTGTTGGGCAGCAGGATGTACTTCTGGCGATCGATCGCGTCGAGGACCGTCGGCTCCTTGCTCGACAGATCGACGCGCCGAAGCGCGACGGTCACGATCTCGGCGCCCGAGGCAGCGAGCGCCGCGCGCGTCTCCTCGTTCGACTTGTACTTGCCGGTGCCGACGATGATGCGCGAGTGCAGCGTGCGGTCGCCGAGCTTCCAGGAATCTTGCGATGACACGATCAGCCTCCTCCGACGAAGGTGACGACCTCGAGGCGATCACCGTCGACGAGAACGGTAGTGGGATGCTGCGCGCGCGGCACGACCTCGCGGTTGCGCTCGACGGCGACACGCTTGCCGGCGAGACCGAGCTCACCGATCAGCGCTTCGACGGTGGTTCCGTCGGAGAGCTTCCTAGGATTTCCATTGACGACTACGTCGATTCTCGACGACATCGGCGGGAAAGTACCCCCCGATGACGCGCGAGGCCAGGTGTGATGACCACGACATCCATGCCTTGGTGCGCCTCGACTTAGTGAAGGTAGCGTCACACTCCCGTCGGGTGGGACACGTGGCAACCGTCGAGAACTACGTACGAGCGTGACGATCCCGCTCGCGGGCACAGCGCTCGCAAAGACCCCCGCTCCGTGGGTCGTCCCCACAGGAGCCTAACTCTATGACGCTAGGAATTGCTCGCCCTGCCGCCACCATCGCCTCTGCGCTGCCCCTCCGTTCGTCGTCGGACCCGCGCATCGCCGGTGAGGATCCGGCGCGCATCCGAGCAACGATCGCGCGCGCGCCGCTGTTCGCCGCGCTGCCGATCACGGCGATCGAAGACCTGACGTCGCGCGTCGCCGTCCGCAAGGTCGCGGTCGGTGCGGCCGTGGTCGCGCAAGACGAGCCTGGCGACTCGATGTTCCTCATCATGTCCGGCCGCGTGAAGGTCGTGATCTTCGGCGAGAGCGGCCGCGAGGTGACGCTGTCGCTGCTGCGCTCCGGGGATTCGTTTGGTGAGATGTCGCTGTTCGACCAGGCGCCGCGCTCGGCGCACTGCCTCGCGATCGAGCCCACGACGCTGCTCGTGCTCTCGCGCGAGGACCTGATGCGGCACGTGCAGGCGCACCCGCGCACGGCGATCAATCTCTTGTCGGAGATGGCGCGCCGCCTGCGCCGCGCCGACGAGAGCATCGCGCAGCTCGCGCTGTGTGACGTCAACGAGCGCCTGATCCACCGCCTCGTCGCGCTCGGCCGCGAGGAGGGCGCGTCGGGTCCCGACGGTCTGGTCGTGCGCCGCCGCCCGACCCAGCAGGAGCTCGCGAACATGATCGGCAGCTGTCGCGAGACCATCTCGCGCGCGTTCAACCAGCTCGCGCGCGACGGCCTCATCATCCCGCGCGGCCGCTCGCTGGTCGTCACGCCGGCGCTCATCGAGAAGGCGGAGAAGAAGAAGGCCGCCTGAGCCACCCCCGTGTTGGAACGCCCTGCTTGCACCCCGCGGTGTGGGCAGGGCGCTTGCGTTTCGGCCACGCTACTGTCGCCTGAACCGACAGGACACGAGCTCGTCTCGGCGACTTCCCGAGATCGCTTGTCGCCTCGTCCGACATGCGGCAAACCGTCGGCGAATCGCTCGGTTAGCTTGACTTGTGAACGAGGGGAGCCTCAGATCCCGAGGATGCACGCGTCGACGATGATCCGGCGCACCCGCGTCGAGGTCGACCTCGGCGCGATCGTCGGGAACGCCCGCGCGGTGCGCGAGATCGCGGGCACCGACGTGTATGCGGTCGTCAAGGCGGACGGCTACGGCCACGGCGCGATCGCCGTCTCGCGCGCCCTCATGCGTGCGCGCGCGGCCGCGGGCTTCTGCGTGAGCCTCGTCGAGGAGGGGGTCGTGCTGCGCGACGCCGGCATCTCCGCGCCGATCCTGATCATGGGTCCGAGCCAGCACGGCGGCGAGGACGAGATGGTGATGCGCGACCTCGTGCCGGTGATCAGCGCCGAGGAAGAGCTGTACGCGATCGCGGCGGTCGCGCAGGCGCGGCAGCGCACGATCGACGCGCACCTCAAGGTCGACACCGGCATGGCGCGCCTCGGCGTCTCCGTCGAGCGGGCAGGGGAGCTCGCGGTCGTCGCGGCGAACAACGGGATCCGCATCGTCGGCCTGATGACGCACTTCGCGTGCGCGGACTCCGACGACCCGGCGGATCCCGACTCGACGACCCGCGCCCAGCTGCGCCGGTTCGCCGAGGCCGACCGCATCGTCGTCGCCGCGGGCGCCCCGCTGCGCGTGCGTCACGCCGCGAACAGCTCCGGCGGGCTGCTGTTTTCCGAGGCCAGGTTCGACCTGGTGCGGACCGGCATCGCGCTCTACGGCAACGGTCGCTGGCCCGCCGGCGCCGCGCACCAGCAGGCCATGCGCCTCGTCACCGAGGTCGCGCAGCTGCGCACCGTCCCGGCCGGCTCCGCGATCGGCTACGGCCACGCGTGGACCGCCCAGCGCACGACGCGCGTCGCGGTGCTCCCCGTCGGTTACGCGGACGGCCTGCCTCGGCGCGCCACCGGCCATGCCCAGGCCGCGCTGCGCGGTCAGCGCGTGCCGCTCGTCGGACGCATCAGCATGGACATCGCGATCGCCGACGTCACCGACGTGCCCGACACGGAGGTCGGCGATCCCGTCGTCCTGCTCGGCCGCGCCGCCGGTGGCGCCTCGATCTCCGCCGCCGAGTACGGCGAGTGGGCCGGCATCTCCGAGTACGAGGTCACGTGCGGCATGAGCAAGCGCGTGCCCCGCACCTACGTCGGGGAGAGCTCGTGAGCGCACCCCGTCCGCCCGACGGACAGCCTGGTCCGAGCGTCGGACAGGAGAGTCCGGCGTCCGGACAGACACTCCCCGACGCGGTGCCTCCACCCTCGGAACCCGGGCAGGACGGCGCCGGGGCACCCCACGGACCTCCGCCGGCAGACGGGGGGCCGCCGGACGCGGAGCGCGTGACCGCCGAGGGCGTGGGCAGGGCCGTGCTCGTGGGCGTGCGCGATGCGGGCGCGCCGGTCGCGCGCTTCCTCGATGTCGTCGGGGAGCACCTGATCCTGATGGGACGCGCGCTGGCCTGGCTGCCGCGCCGCCCGTTCCGCTGGAAGAACTATCTCGAGGCGGCGGAGTACATCGGGTTCGGCAGCCTGCCGATCGTGCTGATCGTCGGCGCGTTCACCGGCATGGTGCTGTCGCTGCAGTCGGTGTTCGCGTTCCGCCAGCTCGGCTTCGAGTCCTACTCGGGCGCGATGACCGGCAAGGCGCTGTCGCTCGAGCTCGCGCCCGTGCTGACGTCGCTGATGCTCGCGGGCCGCGCGGGCGCCGGCATCGCGACCGAGCTCGGCACGATGCGCATCTCCGAGCAGATCGACGCGCTCGAGTCGATGGCCGTCAACCCGGTGCAGTACCTGGTGCTGCCGCGGCTGATGGCTGCGATGGTGGTGACGCCGATCCTCACGCTGCTGTTCTTCGTCATCGGCATGGGCGGCGCCTACTTCGTCGCCGTGATCATCGAGGGCGTGCAGCAAGGGCCGTGGATCGCGAAGCTGCGCGAGCTCGTGCACCCGATCGACGTGGTGCAGGGCCTGATCAAGAGCGTGGTGTTCGGCTACCTGGTCGCGCTGATCGGCTGCTTCCAGGGCTACTACGCCTCGGGCGGTGGCCGCGGGGTCGGCATCGGCACCACGCGGGCGGTGGTGCTCGGCTCGGTCGCGACGCTGGTGCTCGACTACTTCCTCACCGACATCCTGTTCTCGATCTTCGGCACGGGGGTGCAGTGAGCGATCACCAGCTCGCGAGCGAGATCATCGGACTGTCGGCGCCCGACCAGCCGGATCCACGGTGGCAGGTCCGTGTGCGCGCGCTGTCGAAGTCGTTCGGGCCCAACCTCGTGCTCGACAACCTCGACCTCGACATCGAGCGCGGCAAGGTCAACGTCATCCTCGGCGCGTCGGGCGCCGGCAAGAGCGTGCTCATCAAGCACTTCATGTGCCTACTTCGTCCTGACAAAGGTCACATCTGGGTCGACGGAACCGACGTGCTGTCGCTCAACGCACAGGCGCTGGCCAAGTTCCGCCGTAAGTTTGGACTCGTGTTCCAGTTCGCCGCCCTGTTCGACTCGCTCACCGTCGAGGAGAACTGCGCCTTCCCACTGCGCGAGCACACGAAGAAGGGCAACGCGGAGATCCGCGACATCGTCGCCGAGAAGCTCGAGGCGCTGGGCCTCAAGGGCACGCAGAAGAAGTATCCAGGCGAGCTGTCGGGCGGCATGCGCAAGCGTGTGGGCCTCGCGCGCGCGCTCGTCCTCGAGCCCGAGATCCTGATGTACGACGAGCCGACGACCGGGCTCGATCCCCTCGCCACGCGGAACGTCGACGAGATGATCCTCGAGACGTGCGAGCGGTATAAGGTCACCTCGGTGGTGATCTCGCATGACATGGCGTCGGTGTTCCGGATCGCCGACCGCATCGCCATGCTCCACAACAAGCGCATCCTGGCGGCGGGGCCCGCCCAGGTGATCGCGGCGAGCACCGACCCGTTCGTCTACGAGTTCCTGCGCGCGTCGGGCGTTTCGCAGATCGGCAAGCTGGCCGGAGGCGTCGCGTGAAGGCGGTCTCGTCGGGCGTCCGCGTCGCGATTCTGTTCTTGCTGCTCGCCGTGGGCGGCTACCTGGTGTGGAAGAACCTCGGCCAGGACCCCGCCGGCAAGGACAGCTACACGCTGTTCGCGAAGTTCCGGGATGCCTCGGGCCTGCCCGTCGGCAGCCGCGTCGTCGTCGCCGGCATCCCGCAGGGCGAGGTCACCAAGCTCGAGGTCGAGGGCCGCTACGCGATCGTGCGGTTCAAGATCTCGCGCAAGGTCCAGGTGTGGTCGAGCGCGGTCGTGATCAAGAAGGCGACCTCGCTGCTCGGCGACAACTACCTCGAGATCGATCCGGGTGACGAGACGCGGCAGGGCCCCGACGGCCGGACGCAGACGTTCTTCCTGCTCGGACCGAAGTGCGCGACGTACACGGCCGATCGGCCGAAGTCGGATCCGTGCCGCCAGGTCCCGAACGTGATCGAGGCGACCACGCCCGACATGCTGATGCATCGCATCGAGCAGACGCTGCCCAACGTCGACCGCGTGCTCGAGAGCGTGCGCGACCTCTCCGAGGACGTGCGTCGCATCGTCAACGGTCCGCTGCAGTCGGTCGCGAACCGCGTCGATGGACTGGTCCAGCGCGAGGCGGGCACGGTCGCGAGCATCATCGAGCGCGCGGATCGCTCGATGGCGAAGATCGAGCAGATCGCCGACGACCTGCGCGCGATCACGAAGGACGCCGATCCGCGCGTGCAGCGGATCCTCGCCAACCTCGACGAAGCCTCGGGCGAGGCCAAGGCCCTGGTCGCGACGGCCAAGGAAGAGCTCGCGCAGACCGGCGGCGCGCTACGCGACAAACTCGACAAGCTCGACGGCGTCATCGGCAACACCGAGTCGATCACGAAGAAGATCAACGAGGACCAGGGCACGCTCGGCCGGCTGGTGAACGACCCGGCGATCGCGGACAACGTCGAGGCGATCACCGAGGACGCGAAGGGCTTCCTCGGGACGCTGTTCGGGCTCAAGACCTACGTCGGGCTGCGCAGCGAGTTCAACGTGTTCGCCGGCCTCGCGCGCCACTACGTGACGGTCGAGCTCCACACGCGGCCGGACAAGTACTACCTGATCGAGCTCGAGAAGGGCCCGCGCGGCAACTACCCGGAAGTCAGCCTGACGTTCGACCCGACGGTCGACCCGAACAACTGGGTCCGCAAGGCCGTCATCGAGGATGAGGTCCGGTTCACATTCCAGTTCGCGAAGCGGTTCGGCTGGCTGACGCTGCGCTACGGCATCAAGGAGTCGACCGGCGGCATCGGCGCCGACATCGAGACGAACTGGTGGGGGCGCAACCTGCGGCTCAGCGCCGACATCTTCGACGCGACCTTCGACAAGTATCCGCGCGTGAAGCTCGCGGCCGCGTACGAGGTGTTCCGGCATATCTACGTGCTCGGCGGCATCGACGAGGTGCTCAACGCGCCCGACACACTGAACGTCGTCACGGGCACCTCCGACGTGCCGGTCCAGTTCGAGAAGTTTCGCTTCGGCCGCGACGCGTTCTTCGGCGCCATGCTGCGCTTCAACGACGAGGACCTCGCGGCGCTGCTCACCGTCGGCGGCGCGGCGATCGCCGGCGTCGCTGACTGATTACTTGTCGTTGGTGATCCGGACGCGCGCGATCAGCTCGCGCAGGTCCGGGTCGTCGATCGCGGCGACCTCGCGCACGATCTGCTCGCGCGTCTCTCCTGTCGCGGGGCGCGCCGGGCTGCGCGTGGCGGCGGCGGCTGTGCGAGCGCGCGCGGCCGGTGCCTGCGTGAGCGGACGACGGCTGCGCCCCGCGAGCTTGAACCGCACCTCGTCGAACAGGCGCGGCTCGCCGAGCCGCGTGAGCAGGCCGTTGACCAGCTGGGGCCGCAACAGGTTGAGCTCGTGTAGCCACGCGCTGGTCGCTACCTCGATCCACAGCACGCGATCGGTGATGCCCTCGGGGCGCGTGCGCTGCGCGATCTTGGGCCCCACCAGCTCGGCCCATTCCGTGAGCAGGCGGTTGGCGCGGATCTCGTCGCTGAGCCCGTGGATCTTCAGGGCGGTCGCGATCGCCGAGGCGGCGTGCTGCAGCTCGCTCGCTCGCGCCGCGCGCGGGCTCGTGGCGGCTCCCCGGCGCTTCTTCACGAGGCGCGCAGACGGCGGATCAGCTCGCGGAGGCGGCGATCGCCATCGCCGTCGCGGCTGACGAAGCGCAGGCCCGAGCTGCCGGACGGCACGTGATACGAGACGCGGCCCGCGATGGCGATCGCGGCGGCGGCACCGGGCGGCACGACCTCGAGCGTCAGCTCGGTGTCGATCGGCAGGGGATCCTGCGTGGTCAGCAGCGCGCCGCCGACGCCGATCTCCGAGATCGCGGAGTCGATGTAGCTGGCGCTGTTGTTCAGGCGGTAGCGCACGTTGACCGAGACCGGCAGCCGGTGGTGGCGACGGCGCGGCACGTCGGTGCGCTTGCCAGCGAACACCTCGTGCAAGAACGTCAGCTTGATCTGCTCGTCCGGGACGAGGTCGATCGTGGCACCCGCACGCACCCGCATGCGGGGCAGGGCGGGACGCCAGGCGGCGACGGTGCCGCGCACGAGGACCTTGTTCGGCAGCAGCGCCGACGCGACCTCGATGATCACGGACTGGCCGGTCTCGAGCTCGTCGGTGGTGGGCACGAACACCGGCTCGGTCACCGTTTCGCCCGGGGCGAGCTCGCGCCATTCATCGGCGGAGCGGATGCGGAGCTTCAGGATCACCATTCGACGACGACCTCACGGTAACACAGCCCGAGGATTTCGCCGCGGGACGATCCACATGTCGTGCGAGGTCAGCCTAATGCTTTCCCAGGCGTAGCGACCAGACCTTCAGCAGGGCCTCCGCGAAGATCTTGCGCGACATCTTCGACTGCCCGACCGCGCGGTCGACGAACACGATCGGCGTCTCGACGACGCGCAGCCCGCGCTGCAGCGCGCGGTACTTCATCTCGATCTGGAAGCTGTACCCGTTCGACGTGATCGTCGACAGGTCGATCGCCTCGAGCGCCGTGCGGCGCCACAGCATGAACCCGGCCGTGAGATCGCGCACGTCCACCCCCAGGATGGTGCGCGCGTACAGGCTGCCGCCGCGCGAGATGAGCTTGCGGCCGACCCCCCAATTCTGCGTGCCGCCGCCGGGCACGTAGCGCGAGCCGATGACGAGATCGGCGCCGTCGTCGGCGAGCGCGACCATCTGTGGCAGGTACTTCGGATCGTGGCTGCCGTCCGCGTCCATCTCGAGGAGGTAGTCGTAGCCGCGCTCCAGGCCCCAGCCGAACCCCTGGACGTAGGCGGTGCCGAGACCGAGCTTGCCGGCACGGTGCATCACGTGGATGCGGGGCTCGCCGGCGGCGAGCTCGTCGAGCACCTGCCCGGTGCCGTCGGGCGAGTTGTCGTCGACGAACAGCAGCTGCACCGCGGGGAGCGCGGCGAGAAACGCGGCGGCGACGCCGCGCACGTTATCGCGCTCGTTGTAGGTGGGCACGACGATCAACGTCCTGGCCATGGCCGCGGACCATAGCGATCCGGCCGGTTGGCCGCAACGCGCTATGCTCGCCTCGTGTCTGCTGGCCGGACGTGCGCACGACCATGAGCCCCCGGCGAGCATGGATCTACGTGCTGTCCGTCGTCGCGCTGCTCGGCCCGGCGGCGGGCATCGCGTACCTCGGGGCGGTCTCGTACCGCGACGAGCGTGGCGCGATCGCGGTGCAGGACGAGCGCCAGCGCCAGGCAGCGGTCGCGGTCGCGCAGCGCATCGAGGGTGCGATCGAGCACGCGCTCGCGCAGGCCGAGCAGGCGACCACCGGTAACGGCGGCGACCCCGACGCGCCGCTCGCGCGCCACTGGTTCTCGATCGGCGCGGATCGCAAGCTGCGCGTGCCGCGGCCGGCGCCGCCGCCGACGGAGCTCGGCAACACGATCGAGCGCAGCGCCCCGTGCTCGGCCGGCCGCCGGCTCGATGGCTGCGTGCGCGAGCTGACGTCGCGATCGGCGCGCATCGCGCGACTCCGCTCGGCCCAGCGGGCCGAGGCCTGCACGGGCGATGCATGTGCCGCCTCTCTCGCCGAGGCGCGTCGCGTCTACAGCGCCCTCGCGGCGTACGACGACACGGGCCCCGAGGCGCAGCTCGGCCTCGCCCGCGTGCTCTTGCGAATGAAGGACCCGCGCGCCGCCGAGGCGCTCGATGACCTCGAGCGGCGGTTCGCCGAGCGCACGTTCGAAGGTGTGCCGGTGCGGCTCGTCGTGGCGCTGCTGCGCGCGACCACGCCGGAAGCGAAGCTCGCCGTCGCCGACGACGTGCTCACCGATCGCTATCCGCTGGATCAGATCATCAAGCTCGGCGCGCTCGCGCGGATCCGCGCGCTGCTCGACGGCGAGCTGCCGCCACCGCTGGCGGCGCGGCGCACCGCGCTCGTCGATGCGATCGCGGGGCTCGAGCGCGAGGCGCGCGCAGCGGCGGGTCTCGGTGACGATGTCGAAGAGATGGCGCGCACCGCAACGCCGGCGTGGCGCGGCATCGCGGCCTCGAGCAACAAGGACCGCACGTTGATCTACCGGCGCACGGCGCAGGGTGGTGTGGTCGGGATCTCCGTCGACGCGCCGATGCTCGAGGCCGCGGCGGGCAGCGATCCGCAGGATCAAGTCGCGGTCCACGCCGCGGTGCTCGTCCTCCCCGCGGGCGGCTCGCCGGGGCCCGCGTTGCGCACGATCGCGACGGCGCCGATCGGCGAGACGCTGCCGCACCTCGCCCTCTCGATCGTCAACCCCGTCGTCGATCCGGACCCGCGCGACGAGGTGGTGCGGGTGCGCTCGCGGCGCCACGTGATGTACACGTCGGCGCTCGCGGTCGCGCTCGGCCTCGGCCTGCTGCTGATCATCCGCGGCGCCGCCCGCGCGCGCGAGCTCGCGCAGCTCAAGAGCGACTTCGTGTCGACGGTCTCGCACGAGCTCAAGACGCCGCTGACGTCGATTCGCATGTTCGCCGAGATGCTCGAGCAAGGTGTGGCGCAGGGCGATCCGGCGAAGATGGCGCGTTACCACGGCGTGATCGTCCAGGAGAGCCAGCGCCTGGGCCTGCTGATCGCGAACCTCCTCGACTACGCGCAGATCGAGAAGGGCACGCGCCGCTACACGCCGAGCCGCCACGAGATCGGTCAGCTCGCGCAGGTCGCGGTCACCACGTTCGATACGCTGCGCGATCCGGACAGCGCGAAGAGCTCGATCGAGGTCGAGGTCGCGCCCGAGGCCGCGCGCGTCGAGGTCGAGGTCGATCGCGACGTCGTCGTGCAGGCCGTGCTCAACCTGCTGGCCAACGCCGCCAAGTACGGCGGCACCGAGCGGCCGATCGAGGTCGACGTCGGTGCGAACGCCACGGCCGGCTGGATCTCCGTGCGCGATCACGGGCCCGGCATCGCGCCCGCCGAACAGGTG
>Ga0247829_10001400_pt1 | contig 10954 bp, 9 predicted proteins | sample 12C_Control_Day4_FD_207765 | JGI IMG/M metagenome (GOLD analysis project Ga0247829, IMG submission 207765) | Soil microbial communities from agricultural site in Penn Yan, New York, United States - 12C_Control_Day4 | ecosystem: Environmental > Terrestrial > Soil > Agricultural land | place: USA... | reverse complement strand
CCCCCGGCCCCTCTCCCCCAAGGGGAGAGGGGAGAAAGACAAGGCGATCCGGTGTCAGACGGTCCGCAGCTCGACACCGGTGGCGAATACCTCATCCCCTTGCACCTCCAGCCGGACCAGCGGCAGCGGGCGGCGGGGCGGGCCGGCGATCGGCCGGCCGTCGTTCGCCTCGAAGAACCCGTTGTGGCAGGGGCAGTGCAATTCCCCCCGGTCCAGGTGCGGGACGACCGCGCAGGCCAGGTGCGTACACTTCTGGCCGTAGGCGACGTACCGCCCGGGGCCGAGGCACAGCGCCAGGCACGGCTCGTGTTCGTCCGGGTAACGGAACTCGACGACCTGCCTGGATTCCAACTCGGCCACGGTGGCGATCCGCGTGCGGGGGAACGGCCCCTCGCGCCGCAGGGCGCTGGCGGCCGCGATCCAGCACTGCCCGGCCACGAACGCCCCGCTGGTCAGCACCAGGAACTTGACGAACTCCCTCCTGGCGACGTGGTCGTCGTCCGGGATGTCCGTCGGGAAGTCCTTCTGCCAGTGCGGCTGGTCCGGCAGCCGCTTGCCGTCCGGGTACACGCGGGTGTCGTCCCCGTCGGACAGGCTCATCGTGCGTCCTCCGCCGGGGTCGGTTCGTCGGTCAGGATCGTCAGGGAGATCAGGGCGTCGGCCGGCCGCTCGTGCAGGGCGGCGGTCACGTCCAGGTGAGTGTCGAGGTTCTCGCGCGGGACCATCATGTTCACCTTGGTGGTGACGGTCTGGTTGCCGAAGCGGAAGGTGTTGGTCGGCCGTGATCGTTTCCGCAGCCGCTCGACCTCGTCGCGGGGGCCGTAGTAGAGCGCCTGGCTCGGGCAGACAGTGGCGCACATCGGCTTGCGGCCGGTGCTGGTCCGGTCGTAGCACATGTCGCACTTCATCATCAGGTCGAACTCGGTCATCATCTTGGGCACCCCGAACGGGCACGCCAGGACGCAGTTCGAGCAGGCGATACACCGCGGCTTGCGGGCGGTCATCACCCGGCCGTCCCCGCTGCGCTTGATGGCGTCGGCCGGGCAGACGTCGGCGCAGGTCGGGCTGTGGCAGTGCATGCACACGACCGGGACGGTCTGCACCGACCGGTCCCGCTCCACGTACTCGATGTGGATCATCGAGTGCCCCTTGTGCGTCTCGCACTCGGAGCAGGCGTGTTCGCAGGCGTGGCACCCGATGCACCGGTGCGGGTCCACGAAGAACTCCATCTCGGTCGGCATTCGTCTCCCCCTCTGCGCCGTAAGCGACAACCGATGGACGCGGCGAGGCTGCCGGAATGGCAGTCAGGCGATCAGGCGATCAGGCGATCACCACACCCCCTCTGATCGCCTGACTCTCAGATGTTGAGCGCCTGACTCCGCACTCTGACAGTCTGTCAATTGTTACTGATATCTCTGACGGGGTGGCGGCCGGGGCCCCGTGCCGGCCGCCGTCAATGGAGCAGGATGGTCACCAGTACGGAGGAGTCCTGCACCCCGTGCAGCGAGTGCGGCGCACCCGCGGCCAGGTAGAGCAACTGGCCCGGCTTGAGCCGCTGCGTCCTGCCTTCGGCCGTGAAGTCCACCTCCCCCTCCAGGCACTGCACGGTGATGTCGCCCGGGGCCTTGTGTTCGGGAATGTCCTTCCCGGTCGGCACGACGAGACGAATCACCTCCAGGGTGGAGGACTTCACCAGGACGTGGGTGATCGACCCCGCCAGCGACGGACCGAGCGGGCCGATCTCGATGATCTCGCCCGACTTCGCGTGTGGGATGGCCATGAGCGTTACATTCCTCTGTTGGGAGGGCGAGGCTCCTGCCGAGCCGTGGGAGCGCCAGGCTCGGCAGGAGCCTCGCCCTCCCAGTGGGAGCGCCAGGCTCGGCAGGAGCCTCGCCCTCCCAGTGGGAGCGCCAGGCTCGGCAGGAGCCTCGCCCTCCCAGTGGGAGCGCCAGGCTCGGCAGGAGCCTCGCCCTCCCAGCAGTCGCGTCACTGCTGCGGTTCGAGGCGCCTGGCGTACTCCGGCTCCTCGGCCTTGCGGATGCGGACCGCGCACACCTTGTACTCGGGGATCTTCGAGATCGGGTCCTGGGCCGCGATGGTCACCCGGTTGACGCTCTTTAGCCCGCCCCAGTGGTACGGCACGAACACCGTGTCCGGGCGGATCGTCGTCACCACCTGGCACCGGACGGTCAGCGTCCCGCGTCGAGATTCGGTCGTCACCCAGTCGCCGTCCGAGATGCCGTGCTTCTTCGCGAGGATCGGGTGCAGTTCCAGCAGCGGCTCGGGGTACTGGTCCACCAGCGGGCCGATGCGGCGGGTCTGGTTGCCGCTCAGGAACATGTTCACCGTCCGCCCGGTGGTCAGAATGACCGGGTACTCGGCGTCGGTGTCCTCGGTCGGCGGCTCGTAGGGGGCCAGGTTGAAGCGGGCCTTGCCGTCCGGGAAGTAGAACGGCCCGGCCCCCTTCGCCACCGGGTTCCACGACCCTGGCTCGAACAGCCGCGGGGTGCCGGGGTGATCGACGGGCTGGCCGTCCGGGCCGACGGCGGGGCACGGCCAGAAGACGCCCTGCCGGGCCTCGACCTTCTCGTAGGTGAGGCCGGAGTAGTCCGCCACACCGCCGGCCGACGCCTGACACATCTCGTCGAAGATTTCCCGCGCACTGGTGAACGTGAACCCGCGCTCTCGACCCAGCGACCGGGCGATGTCCTGGAGGATCGTCCAGTCCTGCATCGCGTCACCGGGCGGATCGACGGCGGGGTTGATCTTGATGACCCGGCCCTCGGTCGAGCAGACGACGCCCTCGTCCTCCTCGTGCTGCGAGCCGGGCAGGACCACGTCCGCGAACCGTGCCGTCTCGCTCAGGAAGAAGTCGATGCAGGCGAAGAACTCCAGCTTCTCCAGCATCCGCTTGATGAACCCGCTGTCCGGCAGCGAGACGAACGGGTTGAACGACCAGGACATGAGGCCGCGGACCTCGCCCGTCTCGACCTTGCGGAACAGCTCGTAGCAGTCCACCCCGGCGCGTGGCAGCTCCGACTCGGGGACGCCCCAAAAAGCGGCGATTTCCTGGCGGTGCTGCGGGTTCTCGATGTCGCGGGCGCCGGGGAGTTGGTCGGCCTTCTGCCCGTGTTCGCGCCCGCCCTGGCCGTTGCCCTGGCCGGTGATGGTCGAGTACCCGCACCCGGTCCGGCCGATCCGGCCGCTCGCCAGCACGATGTTGATCGACCCGAGGACGTTGATGACCCCGTGGCTGTGCTGCTCCATGCCGCGGGCGTGCATCAGGAAGCTGGTCCTGGCCGTCCCCCACCACTCGGCGGCTTGTCGAATGGCCTTCTCGGCGATGCCCGTCACCTCGGCGGTCCGCCGCGGCGTCCAGTCCTTGACGTATGCGGCAACCGCCTCGAACCCGACGGTGTGGTTGCGGATGAACTCGTGGTCGAGCCAATCGTTCTCGATCATCAGGTGCAGGACGCCGGCATAGAGAGCGGCGTCCCGGCCGGGCTTGATCGGCAGCACCAGGTCGGCGGTCCGGGCGAGCGGCGTGATCCGCGGATCGACGTTGATGATCTTGGCGCCGCTCGCCCGGGCCTGCCAGACGTAGCTGGTGGTGATCGGGGCGCACTCGGCGACGTTCGCCCCGCCGATCCAGACGACATCGGCCGCCGGGATGTCGCTCATCGGGTTGCCGGCCCGGTCGATGCCGAACGCCTTCTTGTTCCCCGCGGCGGCGGAGACCATGCACAGCCGGCCGTTGTAGTCGATGTGCTTCGTCTTCAGGCAGACGCGGGCGAACTTGCCGATGAGGTAGCACTTCTCGGTCGTCATGCTCGCCCCGCCGAGCAGGGCGAAGGCGTCGGGGCCGTACTTCGACTGGATGCGCTGGATCTCGGACGCTGTCCGGCGGATCGCCTCGTCGTAGGCGACCGCGCGGAACCCCTCGGGGGACGACGGGTCGCGGACGTAGGCGGACGTGAGCCGGTCGTGGTGCGAGCCTTGCAAGTAGCGGCGGACACCCTTCGGGCAGAGCATCCCCTTGTTGAACGGGTGGTCCATCCACGGCTCGAAGCCGATTACCTGGTTGTCCTTCACCTTGAGCTGGATGCCGCACTGCTGGCCGCAGAAGCAGCAGTGAGTCTTGACCAGCTTGTCGGGGTCGAGCGCCGTGTCCAGCCGCGACCCGGACTGGTACGACCGCAGTGGGCCGAACCGGGCGAGCAACTCCGGCGTGTCGGGGGCCTCAGTCGCCATGGCGGTCGGAAGGATGAAGGATGAGGAATGAAGGATGAATCAAAACACCCGACGCCCCACCGTCATCCGATCTCCTTACAGGGATGGGTATGCCTTACCGCGACGCCTCTGACGATTCATCCTTCATCCTTCATCCTTTCTCCCAGGTCGCGTGTTGGGCCAGGGCCAGCATCCGCCGCCGGCAGGTCGGGCAGACGTGCTGGTAGTGGCCGCCGTCCGCCCCTGGTAGTTCATACCGGTAGCCCATCTCGCGCTCGACCTGGATGAGGTCCCGGACGTGCGTCGGGGTGGCGAACGGTTCCCGACACCGGACGCACCGGGCCGGCTCCTCCTCGCCGCCGATGTCGCGGTAGAACTTCACCCCGAGCTGTGCCGGCCGCTGGAAGATGTGGAAGAACTTGCCGAACGGCAGCCAGAGCAGGGTGAAGATGACCGTGACCGCGTGCAGGATCGCCAGGAACTCGTAGGCGTACCCCTTCATCCAGGTGTAGCTGACAGTCAACATCAGCCCGGTGACGCTGACCGCGAACAGCAGGAACAGCGGCAGGATGTCTTCCTGAAAGTCCTGGAGTGCCGCGGCCGCGTGGTCCCGGACCCGGCGGGCGAACGCCAGCAGCACGCCGGGGATGACCAGCAGCGCCGACCAGACCAGCCCGTGAAAGATCAGGTGCCCGATCACCGAGTCGTGAGTGAAGTCGAACAGGGGGAACCCGAACACGAACGTCCGGTACTTCGACAGGTCGCCGGGGACGGTCTCGAAGAAGACCCAGCCGAACACCAGCGGGAAGGTGATGGCGGCCGCGAGGATGCACCCCCACATGATGAGCAGGTGGGCGAACCCCCGCGGCTTGCTCCGCCGGAGGATGTGCTCGTTGAGGGCGAACAGGCGGACGAACCGGCCGGTCAGGTGCTTGACGTTGGCCCACAGGTGGCCGGGCTTCAGGAACGCCTCCCACCCTCGCCGCCAGTACATCCGGGTCGGCGGCCGTTGCAGCCACATCGAGTAGCGATACGCGATGGCGAACGCGGCGAACAGGCAGGCGAACGTGTACCCGACCAGGGCGGCGTCGATGTGCCGCAGGTTCCGCGACCCGACAAAGATGGCGACGGCCAACAGGCCGGTCCAGAACACCCCCCATGCGATTGCCCGGAGTTGTTCACGACTGGCCATGATCCCTCCCGGTCCACGGTTTGGCGCCCCTAACTGTAGCCATCCCGGAACGGAAAGCAATTCTTCGCCGCCCGTGCGTCCGTGCGTCGGATGTGGTCCTGGTGTTGGGCGTGGCGGCCGGCTCGAACCGCGGGACGTGGACCTCGTCGCCAGCGCCGGGGCCGTCCGGCGTGTCCGACTCCGGCGGGTTGTGGTACACCAGTGGGATGCTCGACCCGACCCTGCCGGCCCTGATTCTGGCCCCGATGGAGGGGGTGACCGATGCCCCGATGCGGGCCGCCCTGGGCGAGGACGGGGCGTTCACCTACGCGGTGGCGGAGTTCCTCCGGGTCGCCCACTCTGTCCCGTCCCGCGGCGTCGTCCGTCGCCACGTCCCCGAGTTGGCTGCCGGCGGGCGGACCCCGACCGGGCTGCCCGTCCAGGTCCAACTCCTCGGCGGCGACCCGGGCCGGGTGGCCGAAACGGCGGCCGTCGCCCACGCGGCCGGGGCAAGTGCGATCGACCTGAACTTTGGGTGTCCGGCCCGGACGGTGAACCGGCACGACGGCGGGGCCGCCCTGCTGCGGCAGCCGGCTCGCATCCGGGCGGTCGTGGCCGCTGTGCGGGCCGCCCTGCCGCGGCCGGTGCCGGTGTCGGCCAAGCTGCGGCTCGGGTGGGACTCTCTCGACGCGATCGACGAGACCGCGGCGATGGCGGCCGAGGGCGGGGCAGCGTGGCTGACCATCCACGGGCGGACCCGCGTCGCCGGCTACGCCCCGCCCGCCTACTGGGGGCCGATCGGCCGGGTGCGAGAGCGGTTGGGCCTGCCGGTGGTGGCGAACGGGGACATCTGGACGGTGGCTGACTTCCGCCGCTGCCGGGACGAGACCGGGTGCTGGCACTTCATGCTCGGCCGCGGGGCACTGGCCGACCCGAGGCTGCCCCGGCGGGTCGCCGCCGAACTCGGCCTCGGACCGGGCTTGCCGGACACCGAGTTTGACCGGCCGATCGACTGGCACGCACAACTTCGCCGGCTGGTGGAGTGGAGTCGTCGGTTCCCCGGTCACCGCCCCGAGGGGACCGTCCGGCGGCTCAAGCAGTGGCTCCACCTGGCGGCCGTACACGGGAGCTTCGCGCACTTCCACGCAATCAAGCGGGCGACCACCCTCGACGAGCTGTTCGCCGGTCTTTGCGGCGCCGCGGACAGGGTCGAATCGGTGGTATCCGGCTGAATCCATCCCGGGCCTGACCCCCTCAGACAGTATGCACAGACGGTCAACCGACGCGGTGCCGGCCGCGACCCACCGGAGGAGGGCTCGATATGACACGCGTTGAAGTGGTGCGGGATGTGCGGGCCCGGCTGGACCGGGAGAACCCCGGCTGGCGAGACGAGCTGCGCCAGCGAATGGACGCCACCCGGCCCGGGTGGGTGGTCGCGACGATGCAGGTAGTGACCGACGAGGGCCGGGCCATGGAGGTGGCCGTCCTGGCCAACCCAGAGCGGATCCCGGACCCGTCCGAGATTGATCCCGCCACCGACCCGTTCGCGGCGTAGAGCGGGGGACTCGACCAGGCAATGACACGCGGGGCTGGGAGGTTCACCTCCCGGCCCCGCTCCACTTTTCCGGCGGCGCGGACGCCACCCCTCAGACGCCGGCCCCGACCACCGACGGGGCGATCCCCGCGGCGGCCGACTCACTCCGGGCCAGGCGCTCACGGAACCGCAGGTGCCGCTGTCGGGTGGCCTCGACCAGCGGTCGCCACACGAGTCCCGTCATCCTGTGTCGGATGAGGAAGTACCAGAACCGGTTCGACCGCTTGTACAGATACGACATGGCCAGGTACGCCGGGACCGCCGCCGGGTCCGCCGGCCGCCGCCGCCAGATCGACCCGTGCGAGAATAGCCTCTGGTACGCCCACGCGTACCCCTCGGCCAGTTGCTCCGGCGTCATGTGCCGCGGCCGGAAGACCACGTGCGCGGTGTCGTAGCGCGACCAGTCGGTGTGCAGCAGCCGCCCCTCGGCCTGCATCTGCCGGAACAGCGGCGTGCCGGGGTACGGGGTGAGGATGTGGAAGGTGGCGCACTCCAGCCGGTTCGCCTCGATCCACCCCACGGTGCGCTCGAACACGTCCGGCCGGTCGTGGTCGAACCCGAGTACGAAGCTGCCGTTCACCTGGATGCCGTTGTCGTGTAGCACTGCTACCCGGCGGGCGTAGTCGGCCGGGCGCGGACTCTTCTTGCGGGCGTCGGTGATGTTGTCGGGGTGCAGCGACTCGAACCCGACGAACACCCCGGTACAGCCGGCCAGGGCCATCTCGCGGACCAGCGACGGGTCATCGGTCACGTCGATCGAGACGGCCGCGCTCCAGATCTTCCCGAGTGGCCGCAGCCCCCGGCAGAGCCGGCGGAGGTACTCCGGCCGCGACCCCAGGTTGTTGTCGATGAACACCCCGTACGGCTGGCCGTCGGCCGCGAACTCGCGAACGACCTGATCGACGTCCCGCACCTGGTACGGGACGTTCAGCCCGTCGGTCGAGAGGTAGCAAAACCCGCAGCGGTTGTGGCAGCCGCGGGTGGCGATCAGGCTGGAGGTGGTCAGGAACTGGCCGCGCGGCAGCAGGTCGCGGCGCGGGGCCGGGTCGTCCCGGTAGGGGGCGCGGAAGCCGCCGTCGTACCGGGGCTGGAGGGTGCCGGCCTCCACGTCGCGGAGGATCTCACCCCAGAGCTGGACCCCCTCGCCGACGGCCAGGGCGTCGGCGTGCGGGGCGCACTCGTCCGGGCAGGACAGCACATGCAGCCCGCCCAGGACGACCTTGGCCCCGCGGTCCCGATACCAGCGCGCCAGCTTGAACGCCCTGCCGGCGAAGGTGAGATGCACCGTGATCCCGACGACCTGCGGGAACGGCCGCCAGGGCGGCGGCCCCTGGAGCAGGTTCTCGTCCCAGTAGGTGACGGTCCACTCCGACGGTGTGGCCGCGGCGACGCTGGTGAGGGCCAGGGTCGGGGTGAGGACGTGCTTGCCGAAGCTGGCGTGCGGGTCCTTGGGGTAGAACGGGTTGACGAGTAGCGCGTGTCGCGGGCGCGGCGACTGCGGCGGGACCGCCGGGTCGAGCCGCGGCGGGATGCGCATCGCGTGGGGAACCCATCCGTCCGTCATGTGGCACCCTCTGGGTTGACCGGCCGCCCGCACGGGTGGCCGTGGCCATTTGTTTGATCGGCAAAGTATCTTCGCGATTAGCCGCTCGACGCATCCAGTGTCTAGTGTAATGTCCCTTAAATATTCGTCGTGATCTCAAGCGTGACACAGCAGCTAGATACTTTGTATCGCAAAGAAAATCAACATCTATATTGGGGGTGGTAACCGGATCGGAATGATCCGACAGCCGGAGCGGGGCGGTTCTGGCCTCACGCCGGTACGGGTTGATGGCCTTGCTGATGGCCCACAAGGCGGTGGTGGTCAGGCCGGTGAAGACGGGACGGAGCCGGGAGGTGGTGGCCGAGTGTCGGGCATGGCGGCGGATACGATGAGGGCGGTCGCGCCGGCCGACGCTTGCCGATCCGCTGATCCGTAGAAGATTCGTCGTGACGAACGTTCACCCTTCGTGGCTACCCGACCGCGCTCCACAGATGAGCACGTCCACGTCGGGAACGGCGGCGAGCAGGCGATCGACCGGCGACCGCCCGAACCACCGCCGATACCACGGCCGCCGCGACCGCCCGACCAGGATGACACTGATCGCGTACTCCCGTGCGAAGTCGGCCACGGCTGCGGCGAAGTCCTCGGCCTTGAGCGCCAGGGGCACGCCGCCGAGTTGCCGGGCCAGGGTGAGCGACTCCGAGACGTGTCGCTGCGTGGCGGCGGCGACCCGCTCCGGCCGCTCGGCCGGGGTCTGGATGTAGACCGCGTACCACGGGGCCTTGAGCCGGTCCGCCACCCGGGCGGCCTTCCGCAAGAGCTTCGGGGCCGACGGGCTGCGGGAGCTGACGCACACCATCACCCGGTCCGACCCGCCGGCCCGGTTGTCCCCCTGCCGCTCCCGCGTCCGGTCGAGCAGGTGGGCCACCTCCTCCAGCGCGAGTTCCCTCAGCCGGGACAGGTTCGGGGCGGTGAAGAAGTTCGCCAGCGCCCGCTCGGCCCGGTCGGGCGGGTACACCTTGCCGGCCGCCAGCCGCTCCTGCAAGTCCTCGGCCGGCAGGTCCACGTTGACGATCTGGTGGGCCTGCCCGAGGACGTAGTCCGGCACCCGCTCCTTGACCTTCACCCCGGTGAATTGCTCCACGACGTCGCACAGGCTCTCCAGGTGCTGGACGTTCATCGTGGTGATGACGTTGACCCCGGCCCGGAGCAACTCCTCGACGTCCTGATACCGCTTCGGGTATCGGCTCCCCGGGGCGTTGGTGTGGGCCAACTCGTCCACCAGGGCGACGGTAGGGTTCCGCGCCAGCACCGCGCCCAGGTCCATCTCCTCCAGCACCACGCCGCGGTATTCGATCCGCCGGCGGGGGACTTGCTCCAGGTCACCGATCAGTTCAACGGTCTCGGTCCGGCCGTGGGTCTCGACCACGCCGACGGCCACATCGACCCCCTGCCGCTTCAGCCGGTGCCCCTCCAGCAGCATCTCGTAGGTCTTGCCGACCCCTGGGGCGAAACCGAGGTACACCTTCAACCGGCCCCGCCGCTGCTCCCGGATGAGCGACAGGAACTGCTCGGGCTTTGGCCGGGCGTCGTCGGGACCGGTCATGTCGCGGCCCCCGCCCAGGTCGGCAGAGTCAGGTGGAACGCGGTGCCGCGACCGACCTCACTCTCGGCCGTCACCTCGCCGCCGTGGGCTGTCGCGATCTCGCGGACGATGGCGAGTCCGAGACCGGTCCCCGTGGGGCGGGCGTCGCCCGGCACCCGGTAGAACCGTTCGAAGACGTGCGGCAGGTGCTCGGGGGCGATCCCGACGCCGGTGTCGGCGACCGTCAGCCGGACCCGGTCGGGGCCGACGGCCTCGGCCGACAGGGTGACGGTCCCGCCGGCATTCGTGTTGGCCAGGGCGTTACACAGAAGGTTGTTCAGGGCGTGGGCGAGCCGGGTCCGGTCGGCGGCGGCCGGCGGCAGGCTGCTCGCATCGCCGACGACCAACTCGACCCGTCCGTCAACAGCCCGCGATGCGACCGCGTCGGCCGCCGACTGGAGGAGCGGGCCGACCGGTTCGCGGCCGATGTGCAACGCCTCCCGCTGGTCCTCCAGCCGGGCCAGGGCGAGGAGTTGTTCGATCAGGGTCAGCAGCCGCTCGGCGTTGTCCCGGGCGTCGAGAAGCAACTCGGTCTGCTTCGGGTTGAGTGGTCCGACGGCCTCCTCCAGGAGCAGGTGGACGGCCAGCCGGACGCTCGTGAGCGGCGTCTTCAGCTCGTGGCTGACGGTGGCCACGAAGTCCCCCTTGAGCTGGTCGAGCAGTCGGAACCGGGTCACGTCGTCGAGGACGACGGCCGCGCCGAGGGTGTTGCCGTCGGGGTCGCGGATCGGCCGCACCTCGGGGAGGAAGTAGTGGTCGGCCCCGTGGGCC
>Ga0247829_10001399_pt1 | contig 10954 bp, 8 predicted proteins | sample 12C_Control_Day4_FD_207765 | JGI IMG/M metagenome (GOLD analysis project Ga0247829, IMG submission 207765) | Soil microbial communities from agricultural site in Penn Yan, New York, United States - 12C_Control_Day4 | ecosystem: Environmental > Terrestrial > Soil > Agricultural land | place: USA... | reverse complement strand
GGCCCCGTGATGCCGCCTTGCGAGTGACCGAAGAAGTAGATCTTCGCGGGATCGAAGGTGTGCGTGCGCGCACCGTCGGTGATCGAGAGGCCGAGGCCGAGGCGGAGCTGCGAGAACGCATCGGCGAAGCCCTGCGCCGCGTTGTCACGCGCGGCGTACGGGTTCGCGAAGTTGAAGAAATCGAGCTCGGGGTTGCCGCCCGGGTTGCGCGGGCCGTGGAGGACTTGATCCATCGAGATGACGGCGAGGCCTTCCTTCGCGAGCGAGTTCGCGGTGCCGCCGACGAACGACATATAATCGCCGCCGGTGCCGTGCGAGTAGATGACGAGCGGCCAACCGTTCGCCGGGACGTTGCCCGCAGGGATCGAGAGCGCGAAGCGCAGCGTCTCGGTGCGCTGCGAGATCGCCACGCCATCGGCGCCCACCTTGATCTCGCCGCTCGGCGAGTTGCGGTACGGCGGATCGCCGGTCTGGAAGTTCGGCGCCTCGTACATGCCGGTCCACACCGAGTAGACGGGGTTGTCGTTGACGCGGGTGACCCCGGTGGCGACGGGCGCGGGCGCGGCGAGCACGCCCTCGCGCAGCGCCGATGCGACGAACGTCGCGTGCTGGGTGGTGAACACCGCGGCGGAGACCACATCTGCGCGCTCGTCATCGCCGGGCTCGTCGAGATAATCGAGCAGCGGCTGGTAGATCGTGCGCGCCGAGGCGATCGCGGCGTCGCCGCCGCTACCGACGAGCTGCTCGAGCTCCGGCGCGGGCGCGACCGGCTTGCCGTCGGCGTCCAGCACGCGGTTCGTGATCACGAGCGCGTAGGTCGTTCCCTCGTCGAGCGGGAACCCCGGGTAGGGGCGCGCGACGAGGTGGTTGCCGTCGATCGTCTGGGTGCCGGTCGCCTTGAACCGGACGACGATCGGCGTGCGCGTGCCGCGATCCGGCGAGTCCGGATCGATGTTGACGAGGTAGACCGCCGCGCCTGCGTCGCGCGAGGCGGCGGCGTCGGGGAGGCTCGACGGATCGAGCGGGCCGTCGAAGCGGGCGTAGATCGCCGAGTTGAGGCCGAAGCCATCGAGCGCCTCGGCCGCGCCGCGCAGCGCGTCGACGATGAGGCTGTTGGTGGGGAACAGCGAGAGATCGAGCTTCCCGTCGGGATAGCGCCGCAGGTCGTTCGGGAACGGCAGGTCGTAGAAGTGATCCGCCGGCGAGGCACCTGGCACGGCGAACAGCGCCGTGGTCTTCGTGCCGCCATCTCCGTCACAAGCCGCGAGCAGGAGCAGCGCGGCGATCGCGTACGTGCGCATGGAACGCGACCCTATCCCGACGCCGCGGCGATCTCCATCGCTGATGCGAAGCGCGGCGTGCGGTCGGTCACCACGCCTTGCGCGGGCGCAGGTCGCCGAGCGGGCTCGACGCGTCGACCTTCACGCGGCGGCTCTTACTCGACGAGGATGCCGATGCGCCGAGGTCGCGGTGGACCTTGACCGAGACGCCCGACTTGATCTCGACGTCCGCGGTCTTGGCCTTGCGCGTCGAGATCGAGATGAGCGTGATCTTGTGCGCGCCGGGGGCGAGGTTGATCGTCGTCGGCGTCTTGAGGCCGGTGGCGCGGCCGTCGATGTACACGAGGCTCGGCGTGTCGCTGGACACGACGGCCTTGCCCGGACCCTTGGCCTTCGCGGCGGGCACGCTCGCCGGCTTCGCGATCTCGGCGGCGATCGGATCGTCGTCGGCGCGCGGCGCCTGCGCGGCGATGCGAGGCGCGGGCTTCCTCGAGGACGACGACGAGCGCTTGGCCGGCTGCTTCACCGCGACCGGCGCCCTCTCGACCTCTTCAGCGGCTTCGACGGCGGTGGCGATCGCGGGCGCGGCGACCGCTTCAGCCGTGGGGACCGCCGCGGGCTCGACGGTCGGTGCGGCCATCGTCGGGACGACGGTGCGCGGCTGCCAGTGCGAGTCGGCAGGGATTTCGGCAGGGGCGGGCGCCGCAGCCGCGACCACAACAGCGGCCTCCGAGTGCGACGTGATCGCCGGTGCCTGGCTGTCGCGCGAGCCGCCGAAGAACGCGGCGACGAACACCGCGATCGCGACTGCACCACCGATCGGCATCGCGATGCGCGACCACCGCGGGATCTGGCGCGGGAACGTGTGGGTCGCGAGCTCGGCGAACGGCAGCGGTGCGACGGGCGCGGTCGAATCGACGTGCTGCGCGCAGGACTCCGCGTACGAGTAGAAGTGGCCCGGCGTCACCGGCTGCGCGTGCAGCTGCGGCGCCGGCATCGGGTTCCGGGGCAGCGGCTGCGAGGGCGGCTGCATAGGCATGGGCTGCATCGACAGAGAGTGCGTTGGCGTGGCCTGCGGGAAGCGCGTCCGCGGCGGCGCGGTCAGCGACGGCATCGGCGCGGCGGGCTCGGCCAGCGCCTCAGCGGGGGCGGGCGATGGACGACGGGCCAGCGACGGGATGGGCAGCGACATCCACGACGGATTCATCGACGGTGCGTTCGCGACGACGTCCCATGGCGGGTGGTCCTCGACGCGAGTGCATTCGTCATCTCCGTGCATCGTCGGAGCCCAGAGCATCGGAGCGCGGCGGCGGGGGACTGCGGCCATGCGCACCCTTCGTGCATCGCGCAGACCAGCCGGCGAATGCAGCATCGTCGCGGGGTTGGGCCGGGGAGCGATGTCTCTGGCAAGGCGACTGGCCGGGACGCCACGCCTCCTGCGACACTCACAAATAGACGACGCACCGGCCCTCGAACGAGGCCCGCCCGGTGGCTGGGTAGGATGCGAGTCGTCGACCGCGTACGATCCGGACCTCGGAGCCGGCGATCACGTCGCCCGTCGAGTGCGTCTCGTCGTAGCCGGCGATCACGAGCTTGTCGTTCGGGCCCATGACGATCACGCCGTCGCAGCCACGCCGCGCGGCTTCGGCGCGCAGCATCCGCAACGCCTTCGGCTCGGGGGAGCCCCACATCGCGCGGGCGGTGGCCTTGACGTCTCCGATCTCCGTGTATGGACGCTCGGGCAACCCGACGGTGAACAAGGTCACCGTGGCAGGCGCACGCGCAGCGAGCGGGCGCGGCGCAGGGTTGGTGGCGACGTACGTGGTGGAGCTGCACGAGGCGAGGGACAGGCCGGCGAGCAGGACGAGCTTGCGCATGGCGCACGCGTCTAGCAATTCAATTGCCGATACACGAGTTGCGCAACCCGCGCGCGATCAGAACGTCAGGGCGACGATGCCGCCGAGCGCGAGGCCGCCGCCTGCGCCGACGGCGGCGAGCGTGGGATCGCTGTCGGTGACGAGGTACGCGGTGAGGCCGGCCGCCGCGACGCCGAGTCCGGTGACGAGCATCCCGATGCCTCGCCGCTTCCATCGCCGCTGGTCGCTCTTCATGTGGCGGACGAGCTTGCCGACGGCGAGATCGATCTGGGCGCCGCGCTCGCCGACCTCGTCGGGGAGCTTGTCGGGCACCTCGTTGAGCAGCTTGATGGTCGCGAGCGTGGCTTCGCGCATCGCTTCCTTCGCGGTGCACACGTCGCAGCGTCCCGACTCCTGCGAGAGCACGCGGCCGTTGTCGGTGCGCACGATCGTGACGACGTAGCCGTAGCTGGTGCCCTCGGCCTTGAGCGCGGCGAGCAGCGCGAGCTCGGCGCTGGTCTGGGTGCGCAGCTCGGTGAGGCACGGGCCGATCAGGCAGCCGTCGTTCCACTTCGTCGAGAACTTCATGCGCTCGCGCACCTGGGCGCCGGTGGACAGCCAGAACGCGTTGGTGTCGAGCTGCTCCTCGAGCTCGCGCTCGAACTGCTTGCCGACCGAGTCCGGCATGCCCTCGACGCGGATGTCGAGGACGGCGACGATGCGGCGGCCGGCGGGTGCCGCGTTCGCCACGCTCGCCGCCGCGATCGCGATCAGCAGGACCCAGCGCGTCACGCTTCGTCGACCTGCGTGATGAACTGCTTCATCAGCCCGTCGATCATCAGGTTGCGATCGTTGATCTGGTACTTGCCATCGCGCCAGCCGCTCTGGATCTCGTCGTACTTCTTCTCGGCATCCGCGATCACCGTCTTGTAGATGCCGACCTTCTTCACGATGTCCTTCTGATTGCGGATGAAGTAGCTGACCATCGACGCGCCCGCGGCGACGGTGAGCACGAGGCCCAGGGGACCACCGAGTGCGTAGCGCAGGCCGATCCGCAGCGCGATCATGAGGCCGGCGCCAACCGCAAGCTTCTTCGTCCCCGAGCCGTCGACGACGGAGTCCTTGGCCATCGCGAACGAGGTCGAGCCCGAGGCGATCAGGAGGGCGATGAAGTTGCCCTTCCGGGTCGTCCAGCCGCGGTCGTAGTACTCCTTGATACCCTGCTTGAGGAACGCGTCGAACGCGCTGTAGAGCCCTTGCGCGCCTGCGGCTGGTTCTTTTTGGGGCTCCGGCACACATGCAGGATACCACCAAGGTCTCGTTTGACAGGGGTACCTGCGTCGCACAGATTCGAGGGCATGAACCGGATGAGGGTCGCGGCGTTGATCGCCGTTTTGTGCGCGAGCGGCACCGCCGCGGCGGATCTGGCGACCGGGCGCGACAAGCTCACCGCCGGTGATTACAAGACGGCGATCGCCGAGCTCGCGAAGATCAACGGAGCGGAGCGTCCGGCGGCGCGCGTGCTGCTCGCGCGCGCGCAGATCGCGACCGGTGATTATGCGGCGGCGGAGGCGACGCTCGCTCCCTTCACGAACGGCAAGGACGCGACCGCGATCGAGGCTCGCATCCTGCGCGCGGAGCTGCGCGGCGAGCGCGGCAAGCTCGGAGAGGGCCGCAAGGACCTCGAGGCGCTGTTCAAGGAGAAGCCCGACGATCGCGCGGTGAGGACTGCGCTCGGCAAGCTGCGGCTCGCGCAGGGCGACTTCCTCGGCGCGAAGGCGCTGTTCGACGCGACGGTCAAGGAGAGCGACGACCAGAAGCTCGACCTCGACGACCCGGTCCAGCTGGCGCAGCTCGCGATCGCCGCGCGCTTCACGTCGAACTTCCAGCTCTCCAACGACGCGTTCCGCGAGGCGATGAAGCTGCGCCCGCAATGGACCGACACCGGCATCGAGTGGGCGGATCTGTTCCTCCAGAAGTACGCCGCCCAGCTCGCGGAGCAGACGCTCGAGGAGGTGTTCAAGGTCAATCCGAACCATCCGGAGGCGCACGCGGTGATGGCGCAGGTCATCGTCGAGACCCGCTACGACCTCGCGGCGGTGCGCCATCACCTCGACACGGCGTTCGCGGTCAACCCGAAGAACGCGCGGGCGCTGAAGGTGAAGGCGTCGATCGCGATCGATCAGAACCAGTGGGACGAGGCGAAGAAGACGCTCGACGCCGCGCTGGCGGTCAACCCCGAGGACGTCGAGGCGATCGCGATGAAGGCGACGATCGCGTGGCTGCGCGATGACATGAAGGGCTACGACACCGAGCGCAAGAAGGCGTTCGCGATCAACCCCGGCTACGCGGAGCTGTATCGCATCGTCGCGCGCTCGGCCGTGCGCGAGCACCGCTACGTCGAGGCGATCGAGCTCGAGAAGGAAGCGGTCAAGCTGCGCCCGAGCTTCTACGAAGCGATGGCCGGCGCGGGGCTCGGCTACCTGCGGCTCGGCATGGAGAAGGAAGGGCTCGAGTGGATCGAGAAGTCGTGGGTCGGCGACCAGTACAACGTCCGCACCTTCAACACGCGCGATCTGTTCAAGAAGACCATCCCGCAGGACTACTCGATCGCGACGACGAAGAACTTCCGCATCCGCTACCACAACGACGAGCGCGCGGTGCTGTCGCGCTACCTCGAGCCGACGATGGAGAAGGCGTTCGCGGACATGGTGCGCCGCTACGGCTTCACCCCGACGAACCCGACCACGCTCGAGCTGTACGCGGATCGCACCGACTACGCGATCCGCACCGTCGGCCTGCCCGACCTCGGCGCGCTCGGCGTGTGCTTCGGCAAGGTGATCACCGCGATGTCGCCGCAGACCGGTGACATCAACTGGGGCATGGTGCTGTGGCACGAGCTCGGCCACGTGTTCGCGATCCAGCTCTCCGGCTCGCGCGTGCCGCGCTGGTTCACCGAGGGGCTCAGCGAGTACGAGACGCTGATCGCGCATCCGAGCTGGCGGCGCGAGAACGACGCCGACCTCTACGGCGCGGTGCTCAACGGTACGCTGCCTTCGATCGCCGCGCTCAACTCGGAGTTCGTGCAGCCCGATCAGAATGCGGTCGTCGTCGCGTACTACCAGTCCGCGGTCACCATCGAGTACCTCGTGCAGAAGTACGGGTTCCCCAAGATCGTCGAGGCGCTCAAGCTGTTCGGCAAGGGCAAGGAGACGCCCGAGGTGCTGCAGCTCATCACCGGCAAGACGATCCCGCAGCTCGACGCCGAGTTCCGCACGTTCCTCGATGCGCGGCTCAAGCCGTACGCCGGGACGTTCAAGCTGCCGACCCGCGGCTTCGATGACGTGACGAAGCTCGAGATCGCCGCCGACGCCGCGCCCAAGGACGGCAAGGCGCGCGCGCACGTCGCGCTCGGCTACTACTACGACGGCGAGGCAGAGAAGGCCGCGACCGCCGCCGAGGCCGCGCTCGCGCTCGATCCGAAGCAGCCGATCGCGCGTTACATCCTCGCCGAGGTCGCCGTGCACAAGCAGGACGCCGCGCGCGCCAAGCAGCTGTACGCGGGCCTCGTCGCCGACGGCCACGACAGCTACGACCTGCGCACGCGGGTCGCGCAGCTCGCGCAGGCCGAGGGCGACGCCGCCGAGGTCGAGAAGCAGCTGTGCGCCGCGAAGAAGCTCGATCCCGAGCGCAGCTACCCGTATCAGGAGCTGTCCGGCATCTACAAGAAGGCGGGCCGCATGCAGGAGGCGCTCGCCGAGCTCGAGCACTACGCGTTCCTCGAGCAGATGGAGCTCGCGCCGCTCAAGGAGCTGATCTCCGAGTACGGCAAGCTCGGCACCTGGTCCAAGGTGAAGCAGTACGCCGAGATGGCGATGTACATCGCGCCGCACGACGCCGACGTGCTGCTCGCGCTCGGCAAGTCGTCGCTGCAGACCGGCGATGCGGCGAAGTCGCTCTACACGTACGACACGATGCTGCTGCTCAAGCCGGCGCCGCGGCGGCCCGCGCTCGTCCACCTCGGGCGCGCGCGCGCGCTGCTCGCGCAGGGCAAGAAGGCCGACGCGAAGGCTGCGCTCGCGCAGGCGCAGAAGACCGAGCCCGAGAACGCCGAGGTGCTCGAGCTCAAGGCGAAGCTGAAGTAGCGCGGCCGCTCCGACACCACGCGCGTTCGAGGGAGCATGCGCTCCATGCCGCCGACGACGAGCTCGGACCTTCGAAGCCCGAGGCCGCCCACGCGCGCGACGCGCCGCCGATCTCGACGGTGGGCGCCACCCCGTCGGCGTTCTTCGAGTGTGCGGGACGTGGCCACCGCGGTGACACGGCACTCGTTCAGCCGGTGAGCTGCGCGCGCACGATGGCCGCATCGGCTCGCTTGTCGTGCCGGACGTACGCGTTCGCGAGCTGCTGGAGGCGCTGTCGGGTGAGGCGCGGGTCCACCCGGTCGAAGAACGCCCGCGCCTGCGCCGGGTGGGCGACGCGTGCGTAGAGCTCGACCAGCTCCGCGCCCGCGGTCTCGCGGAGCGGCGAGACGGCATCGCGCGCAACCCGGAACATCTCATCGAACGCACGGAGCTCATCGAGGGCGGCCATGTGGGTCCGGACGGCACGTGGGTCGCGACAGTCGCAGGGGCCGCAGGCCTCGGGCGTGTCGAGCACCTACTCGAGATGACAGCGCGAGCGAGACCACCGCGGAGACATGGCCAAGTTCATTCGAAGTACTCCTGGACCGACGGCTCCTCATCCGGCCCGACCCTCCACGTCAGCGTGATCAGCGCGTGGCCCGCCTCGTGATAGAGGTGGTCGGCTGCCGCGAGGAGGTCGAGCAAGCGCGTAGTCGGCTGGAGCTCCTCGAGCTTCGGCACCCCGCGCCCGAGCCGCGGCGGCTTCCCGCTGTTCCGTCCGAAGAAGATCCACCGGACGCCGTCCGTGAGCGCGCTGCGCAGCTCGGCGAACACTTGCTCGTCGATCCCTGCCCGCAGCGCCTGGAGGCCGGCGTGCTCGTCGAACGAGACGAGCTTCGCGGAGACCTCCCAGCGAGCCTGCGCCGTCGGGCGGGTGCCGTGCACGATCAGGTCGTGGATCCGGCGATCCGCGAACAGCGCGTCGCGGTGCGCCTCCAACACCTCGCGCTCCGGGTACTCGAAGGGCGGCCGCGCCGGTGCTCGGATGTCGGCGCCTCCGAGCGCTTGCTCGAGCGTTTCACCGGCCGGGACGAAGCTGTGGCTGACCGCCTTCGTGTGCTCCGTCGGCGCTCGGTCCAGGCAGTCTCGTACGAGGCTCACCACCCGCTCGATCTTTCCCCGCGCATCGGCTGACACGTCATCCAGCTTCATCCGGTTCGCTCCGTTCCAATGGGAGCCGGCAGCGTACCTCGCAACGGGGCCGGTGCTCGTCTCGAGGCGCGACGGCGCTGGCGTAGAAGGCCGAGCCCGAGAACGCCGAGGTGCTCGAGCTCGAGACCAAGCTCGAGTAGCGCGGTCGCTCCGACACCACGCGGGTGCGAGAGTTCCGCGGAACTTCGGCGCGTCGGCCGTGTCCGTCGGAGCATGCGCCCCACGCTCGCCCGCATCCTGATGACCGCGCTCGTCGCGGCGTCCTGCTCGTCACACAAGACCGCTGACCAGAGCAGCGGTCTCGAAGCGTTCGAGTCCGTCGAGACAACGCACACCAGCGCTAGCGACGAACCACCTCCACCGAGCGAGGACGAGCGTGGAGGGGGAGGTACGAAGATGGAGCTGGAGCGAGCGGAGGGCAACATGCAGCTCTCCGAGGGCAAGGCAGGGAAGGCGGATCCCTCCCTCGCCCGCGAACAGGCGATCGAGGCCGCGCGCAGCGCGGGCGTGCTGGGGAACAGCAATGGGCGCGTGAGTAGCGGCTTCGACAGCGCCAACGGCACCGGAGGCGGCACCATCGGGACGGGGCGGTACGGCACGCTCGGGCATGGCAGCGGCACCGGCGCCGGCTTCGGTGTGTCCGGCTTCGGTCCGGGTGGGGGTGGCGGTGGCTTGCGCGGTCGTTCGGCCGGGCCATCTGCCGACGAGGTCAGCGCCGAGGTCTACAAGGACTACGGCAAGAACGCGTGGACGGATGCGGCCGCGGATCACCTGTCGACGTTCGCCGCCGATGTCGACACCGCGAGCTACACGATCACGCGGCGCAAGCTCACCGAGGGCACGCTGCCGCCGAGAGAGGCGGTCCGCGTCGAGGAGCTGGTCAACTACTTCAAGTACACGTACGCCCAGCCGGCATCCGGCCAGCCGTTCTCGGTCGCGATGGATCTCGCGCCATCACCGTTCTCCGCCGAGCGGCACATCCTGCGCGTCGGCGTGAGCAGCAAGCCGATCTCGATCCGCGAGCGCAAGCCGGCGCATCTCGTGTTCCTCGTCGACGTGTCGGGCTCGATGTATTCACCCGACAAGCTCCCGCTCGCGAAGCGCTCGCTGCGCATCCTCGTCGACAACCTCCACGACGGGGACACGGTCGCGATGGTGACGTATGCGGGCCGCACGCGCGTGGTGTTGCCGCCCACCGGTGTCGATCAGCGCGGGAGGATCCTCGCCGCCATCGAGGATCTCAGCGCGAGCGGTTCGACGGCGATGGGCGACGGCATCAAGCTCGCGTACGCACAGGCGGCGAAGCGGCTGACGCCTGACTCGATCAGCCGCGTCATCGTGCTCTCCGACGGTGACGCGAACGTCGGCAGCACGAAGCACGAAGAGATCCTCAAGACGATCGAAGGCAACGTCAAACAGGGCGTCACGTTGTCGACGATCGGGTTCGGGATGGGGAACTACAAAGACGAGCTGATGGAGCAGCTCGCGAACAAGGGCAACGGCAACAACTTCTACATCGACGGGTTGTCGGCGGCGAAGCGCGTGTTCCAGGAGCAGCTGGGCGCGACGCTCGAGGTGGTCGCGAAGGACGTCAAGCTGCAGGTCGACTTCGACCCGGCCCAGGTGAAGCGCTACCGGCTGATCGGCTACGAGAACCGCAACGTTCGCGATCAGGACTTCCGCGACGACAAGGTCGACGCCGGCGAGATCGGGGCGGGACACCAGGTCACCGCGCTGTACGAGCTCGAGCTGAGCGACGCACGGCGCGCGAGCACGGCGCCGATCGTCACCGCGCGCGTGCGCCACAAGGCACCCCTCGGCGACACCGCGACCGAGGCCGCCGTCCCGCTCGGCGCCACGGCGATCGCACCTTCGTTCCAGCAAGCGAACACCGACCTGCGCTTCGCGTTCGCCGTGGCCGCGTTCGCCGACGTCCTGCGCGGCGGCGCCGATGCGAAGGATTGGGACCTGGCGGCGATCAAGACCATCGCCGCCGCCGCCGCTAACGGCAGCGCGGACCGCAAGGAGCTCGTCGGCCTGATCGACCGCGCGATCACGTTGCGTACCCGCACCGCGCGAAATCCGTGAATGTGGGTTACGATCTGTCTTCGTGACGGTGGCCTCGCTGGTCTATGCGGACGCTGATGGGATCGAGCGCTCGTTGACGATCGGCGCGGAGCCGGTGCTGGTCGGCCGCGCGACCGAATGCGCGATCCGCAGCTCGGATCCCCGCGTGTCGCGCAACCACGCCCGGTTCTACCTCGATCACACGGGCACGCTGCACGTCGAGGATCTCGGCAGCTCGAACGGCGTGTACGTCGGGCCGCACAAGGTGCAGCACTGCGCAGTGCCGATGAACGAGCTCGTGTTCGTCGGCAGCCTGGTGTTTCGCATGGTCGCGCCGCCTGCGCCGCCGATGCAGGCCGCGGAGTGGGCGCAACCCGCGACGCAGCCGGCGACACCGCAATGGCAGCCGGTGCAA
>Ga0247829_10001397_pt1 | contig 10958 bp, 9 predicted proteins | sample 12C_Control_Day4_FD_207765 | JGI IMG/M metagenome (GOLD analysis project Ga0247829, IMG submission 207765) | Soil microbial communities from agricultural site in Penn Yan, New York, United States - 12C_Control_Day4 | ecosystem: Environmental > Terrestrial > Soil > Agricultural land | place: USA... | reverse complement strand
CGAGGATCATCAGATCGCTCTTGTGCATGCCGCCGATCTTGCCGTTGAGCGAATCGAGGCCGGTCGTGACACCGGAAAGGTGCCCGCCGCTGTTGAGCGCTTTTTGCGCCATCTCGACCGCAAGCCGTGTCGCTTCGCCGAAGCTCTTCGCCTTGCCTTCGCCACCGCCCTGTTCGGCGACCCGGTACAGCTCCGTCTCGGCGCGCTCGATCTGTTCCAGCGGCGCGACATCTTCCGACGTGTCCAGTGCGCCTTCAACCATGTCGCGGCCGACCCCGACCAGCGAGCGGAGCAGTGCCAAATCGTAAATTTGCTGGGCGAAATCGCGGGCGCCGATGATCGCCGCACCGGAGCCGGTCAGCTGTGCCAGGTAAGACGTTCCGCCAACTTCCTTCATCGTCTCGTCGGCATCGAACATCGGCTTCAGCGTGACCGGGTTCGCGACCATGTTCTTGTCGGTCATCCGCAGGATCGCATCGTAAATCCGGCCATGAAGCGGTTCGAAGAAGTGCTCGGCGCGAAGCTTGAGCTGGACATCCTCGACCAGCCGGTTGTCGATCATCAGCGCACCGAGGAGCGCCGCCTCAGCCTCGATGTTGCGCGGCAGTGATTGCGGTTCGTTGGTGGTGTCCGGTGTTCCGGCGATTCGAATGATCTCGGCCATGGACCCCCGCTTAAAGGCGCAACCGGCGCGGACAATGCAGCAAAACTATCACGCCTGTGGATAGAGTGTGAGCGAATGACGGCAGTGCTTGCGACAGACCGGCCATTTCAAGCGGCGAGCCCGTCCACAGAAAAGATGGCAAGTTCGATTGAAGCGCCGGACGCGGGCGATTAGCCAAGTCGAATGAGCATACTTTCCGACCGCTGGATTCGCGAGCAGGCCCTTTCGAATGGCATGATCGAACCGTTCGTCGAGGCGCAGCGGCGCGAAGGCGTGATCAGTTACGGCCTTTCATCGTACGGCTATGACGCGCGGGTCGCGGACGAATTCAAGATTTTCACCAACGTCGACAGTGCGGTCGTCGACCCAAAGGATTTCGCGGCGAACAGTTTCGTCGATCGCAAAACCGAAGTCTGCATCATCCCGCCCAACAGCTTCGCACTTGCGCGAACCGTGGAATATTTCCGGGTGCCCGAGGACGTGCTCGTCATCTGCCTTGGCAAATCGACGTACGCGCGGTGCGGGATCATCGTGAATGTCACACCGCTGGAGCCCGGCTGGGAGGGTCATGTGACCCTTGAATTTTCAAATACGACCCCGCTTCCGGCGAAGATTTATGCCAATGAAGGCGCGTGCCAGTTTCTTTTCTTGCAGGGCAATGAGCGCTGCGAGACGAGCTACAGGGACCGTGCCGGCAAATATATGGGGCAGCGGGGCGTGACCCTCCCCCGCTTGTGATGCTCGAACCGGCTGAGCTCGACGCGGCCGATCCGCTAGCGTTTGCGAAATCCCGTTTCTCTCTGCCCGAAGGCGTCATCAACCTCGACGGAAATAGTCTTGGCGCTCTCCCGAAGGTCACTCCGGAGCGACTGGCGCAAACCAGCGAACGGGAATGGGGTGAACAGCTCATTGAAAGCTGGAACGCGGCCGGCTGGATCGAATGGCCAAGGCAAATCGCCGCCCGGCTCTCTCCCCTTGTTGGGGCGCGACCGGATGATTTGCTGGTCTGCGACTCCACCTCGATCAACCTCTTCAAGCTGGCTATGGCGGCCTGCGCGCTGCGGCCTAGCCGCAATGTCATCCTGACCGAGGACGGCAACTTTCCGACCGATCTCTACATGCTCCAGTCCGTCGCGGATCTATACGGTGCGACCTTGAGAACAGTCCGGCGCGGCGAGCTATCGGAAAGTCTGGACGAAACAATCGCTCTGCTTGCGCTGACCCACGTGGATTACCGCTCCGGAGCGCGTCACGACATGTCCGCGATGACCCGCGCCGCGCACGATGCTGGCGCGCTGACGGTGTGGGATCTGTCGCACAGCGCCGGCGTACTCGCCGTAAACCTTGCCGACTGCGGCGCAGACTTCGCGGTTGGCTGCGGATACAAATATCTGAACGGTGGCCCCGGCGCTCCGGCATTCCTGTTCGTCCGCCGCGACCTAGTGCAACACTGCGCGAACCCTTTGCCCGGCTGGTTCGGGCATGATGAACCCTTTGGTTTCGAGGGAAAATATCGACCGGCCGACGGGATCGCGCGGTTCCAGACCGGGACGCCTCCGATACTGGCCATGGCCGCGCTCGACGAGGGGCTGAAGACCTTCGAGGGCATTGAAATCGCGGAGATCGAAGCCAAAGCCGGCTGCCTGGGCGACCTGTTCATCGATGCTGTTGGCGATTGCATGGCGCTAGCTTCGCCGAGAGACGCGCGCCTTCGCGGCGGCCATGTCGTGTTCGCGCACGACCACGCCTATGCCATCGTTCAAGCGTGCATCGAGCGCGGCGTTGTCGGTGATTTCCGCGCCCCGAACCTCGCCCGCTTCGGCTTCGCGCCGCTTTACCTGAGCTATGCCGACGTGGCGCAGGCGGGCGCACTCGTCCGCGAGGTCGTCCTTTCGGAGGCTTGGCGAGAGCAACGCTTTTCGGAGCGCAAGGCGGTCACCTAGGCCAATGCCGCCCGCGCGCGGTGGATCATGTCGACCCAGTCATGGAAGGCGTGGGCGAGCTTGGCGACCACGTCCTTGAGCGGCCCATCCTTCAGGCAGCCGTCTGAATCGAAGCTGTCATCGCTGACGTGGCCGAGATACGCCTCGGGCTGCTGCATCACCGGCATGTCGAGGAACACGCAGGCCTGTCGGAGCTGATGGTTGGCGCCGAAGCCGCCTATGGCCCCGGGTGAAGCCGAGATGATGGCCGCAGGCTTCTTGTTCCAGACGCTCTTCCCGTACGGGCGCGAGCCAATGTCGATCGCATTCTTGAGAACGCCGGGAACGCCGCGATTATATTCGGGGGTGCAGAACAAAATTCCATCGACCGCGGCAATTTGGTCCCGGAAGCGCGTGTAGGCCTCCGGCTGCTCGGGAAGCGCGTCAAATTCCTGGTTGTAGAGGGCGAGGTCGCCGATCTCGACCATCGTGCACTCAAGGCCGTCCCCGCGCATGGCGCACATCGAGCGGGCGATCTTGCGGTTGATGCTGCCTTCCCGAAGACTGCCGACGATGATCGCTATCTTGTAATTGGCCATGACGCTTGATGCTCCTCGTTGCGTTTATCCCCGCCGCCGTCCCTGGTGGCGGATGTTCGCGGGGCGACCCCGGCGCGCGGTTGTCCGGACGCGGTCCTTCCGCTCGCGCGGGCGTCCGGCGAACTTACCCTCTGGCAATTCGAAGCGCAGCGCGCCCGATGCGGGATTGGCTTCCGCCAGCTTCAGCTCGATCTTCTGGCCCATCGCATAGGTTTCGCCGCTCTGCTCGCCGATGAGCGATTGCGACGCTTCGTCGTAGCGGAAATATTCGTTGCCGAGGATCGCCGCGGGGACCAAGCCATCGCCGCCCAGATCCTCGACCGTCGCGAAGAATCCGAACGGCTGCACGCCGGTGATGCGACAGCGCAGGATCTGCCCAACCTTGTCGGCGAGGAAGGCCGCGACATAGCGGTCGACCGTCTCGCGCTCGGCCTCCATCGCTCGCCGCTCGAGAACCGAGATCTGCTCGCCGATTTCCTCGAACTTCGTCGCGTCCTCCGCCGGAAGCCCGCCCTCGCCGAGCTTGTAGGCGCTGACCAGCGCCCGGTGGACGAGCAGGTCGGCGTAGCGGCGGATAGGCGAGGTGAAGTGCGCATAGGCGCCGAGCGCCAGGCCGAAGTGGCCGAGCGTCTCGGGGGAGTAGCGCGCCTGCATCTGGGTGCGGAGCAATTGCTCCATGATCTCCGGGCGGGCCTCATGCTCGTCGCCAATGCGTTCGATGATCCGGTTGAACGTGGCCGGCCGAATGACCTGGCCAAGCGCGAACTCGATATCGAACGTGCCGAGATAATCCTTCAGCGTCGTTAGCTTGACGCGGCTCGGCGCCTCGTGGACGCGGTACATGACCGGCGCTTTCTTCCGTTCCAGCGCCTTGGCTGCCGCGACATTGGCGGCGATCATATAGTCTTCGACCAGCCGGTGGGCATCCAGCCGCTCGCGCGGAGCAACGGACAGGATCCGGCCCTTCTCGTCCAGCACAACGCGGCGCTCCGGCAGGTCGAGTTCCAAGGGCTCGCGTTTTTCGCGAGCGGCTAGCAGGGCGCGCCAGCAGGCCCAAAGTGGCCTTAGCGCCTTTTCGACGATCTCGTTCGGGACCGGCCCCTCGATGGGCGGCATCGAGCATGGCGACGAGGCAACTTCAACGATCGCCTCGCCTGCCGCGTCTATCGCGGCCTGTGCGTTTTCGTAGGCAATGTTTGCGGCTACACAAATCTTGGCACGCGTGAATCGCCAGCTTTTCAGGGCGCCGTCCTTGCCGACGTGGAGGTGGCATGCCATCGCCGCGCGGACTTGCCCTTCCTTCAGCGAGCAGATGTCCGAAGACAGCTCGTGCGGAAGCATCGGGACGACGCGATCGGGAAAGTATATGCTGTTGCCGCGGGCGCGCGCCTCGCGGTCGAGCTCGCTGCCGGGGCGCACGTAGTAGCTAACATCGGCGATGGCGACGATCGCGTCCCAGCCGTCGCCGTCTTCGCGCGCCTGAGCCCATATCGCGTCGTCGTGGTCGCGCGCATCTTCCGGGTCGATGGCGACGATCGGCAGATGGGTGAGGTCCTCGCGCTCGTCGCCCAACTTCTGAAGCGCGACCTTCTTCGCTTCGGCAATGGCTTCGTCGCGGAATTCGTCGCGAAGGCCGTGCTTGTGAATTGCGATGAGCGAGAAGCTGCGGGGCGCAAACGGATCGCCCAGGATGGCGTCGACCCGTGCGGTCACGCGCGGCGGACGTCCGCTGGGTTCGGCGAGCACGAGGTCTCCCGGCTGCGCATCGCCGAGATCGGAAATTGGAAGCTCCCGCCGCTCGCGCTTGTCGACCGGTGTCAGATAATGGCGGTCGCCCTCGAGCCGCACCACGCCCAGGACCAAATCCGCCGAGCGCTGGAGCTTCTTCATGACATGGGCGACATGGCCCTTTCCGCGTTCCTCGGTGCGGGCGAGGATGCGGTCGTTGAGACCGAGCGCCGAGCGCTTGCCTCGCTCGATCACGCGAAGCTTCGGCGGGGGCGCGTCGGCGTGCCACTGCTCCGGCGTTGCCCAGACTTCGCCATCCTCGACCGAGGTGACGCGAAGCACGGTGACCTTGGGCACGCCGCCCATTTTGTGGAAGGCGCGGCCGGGCGCGCTGTCGATCAGGCCTTCGTCGGCCATGTCCTTGAGCAAGGTCTTCAGCGCGATCTTGTCGTTGCCCTTGAGGCCGAAGGCGCGCGCGATCTCGCGCTTGCCGGCGGGCTGGTCGCTGGTTTCGATGAATTCGAGAATCTGCTTGGGGGTCGGAAGCCCCGCCTTGGGTTTGCGCGGCATTAAGTGGTCTTAGTCCTTCGCCTTCGATTGCCACTAGCGAAGTTGACTGTCCTTCGACCCGCGGCGGTTGATCGTGGAATGAACGATGGCCTTGTCTCGTTCCGATTGGCAAGCGACGCAGGTGCGAACTCCTGGCAGCGCCTCGCGTCGCTTCTTCGGAATAGGCTCGCCGCAATCGTCGCATTCCTCGGCGCTCTCCCCTTGGGGCGTAAGCGCACGAGCACGAAGGATTGCATCCTTTACCGTGTCTTCGATCTGGTCCTGCACGGCGCCGTCGCGCGTCCATCCGCCAGCCATTTGCAGCTCCTATCGCAGAACAAGCACCGTCATGCCGGACTCGATCCGGCATCTGCCTTTTCTTTCAAGGGATGTAAGGCAGGCGGGCCCCGGCTCAAGGCCCGGGTGACGGTTCAGGGCTTCGGCGGCGGCGCGACGTAAGGCTTGAACGCGCCGCCGGGAACGGCCGAGGCCACCGGGCCGACCCACATGTCCTTGCTGACCGCGGCAACGCCGAACACCCAGTCGTCGACCCGGACATGCGGGAGCACGACGACACATGGCAGGGCCGACTTGGCCGAATCCGAGCCAGGCCGCGGGTGCGGGAAGCAGCCGGTACCGTCCGGCCCGCTGCCAGCGACGAGATAATGCGCGCCTTGCCATTCGTTGGAGTCGGTTCGACGCCACCGGACCAGATAGCCCGCGGCGCCAGCGACCGGGGTCCAGCTCACCGTGGTATCTGTCGACACGGCGCCTTCCGCCTTGGCTTCCGGCGGTGGGGGCGCGGTGGCGATCGAGGCCAACGCCGCGACGTTCAGCTTCGTCACCTTCTCGAGATAGGGGAAATCCATCTCGTCGATCGTGTCGCCGTACTTGACGCCCTTCTCGGTGCGTAGATCCTGGTGCTGGTGCTCGTAATCCTCGACCGCGACCGAGAAGCGAACGGCGGGGAAGCCGGCATTGAGGAATTCGGTATGATCGCCGCCGCGGCCGAACCGGTCGTTGCGCCATACCTGCATGACGTCGAGGTCGAGCGGCAGCGATTGGGCGAGCGAATCGAGGAAGCGCGACAGATTGCGCGACGGTGCATCGTTTTCGCCGCCCAAGCTGCGGATTTGCACGGCAAGGTCCTCGCGGCCCTGCCAGCGCGGCCCTTCGGAAAAGACCCGGACAACCTTGTCGTTGCAGACCTTGTCGGAACCGCACGAGTTGCCGATGATGTCGTTGTTCAAGTTGGCGATGACGTTCCAGCCCTGGGCCTTGGCGTAATCGGCGAGGATCTTGCCGCCGAGCAGCCCCTGCTCCTCGCCCGAAAGCGCGGCATAGACGATCGTGCCTGGGAACTTATGCTTGGACAGGACCCGCGCAGCTTCGAAAACCGCCGCAGTGCCGCTGCCGTCATCGTTCGCGCCCGGCGCGTCCTTGGTGAAGTCCATCACGTCGCTGACCCGGCTATCGATGTGGCCGGTGATGATGGCGACATCGTTCGGTCGCTCCGTTCCGCGCTGGATCGCCACGGCGTTGCACACCTTCGTCGGAGCCGGAACGCGCCGGCCGGTGACCGTGTCGCAGGTTTGCAGCGTTTCGAGGCCGAAGCCTTTCATCGTCGCCTCGGCCCAGCGCACGGCGGCGCCGATCCCGCGCTTCTTGTCGGTCTGTGACGAAAGCGTGTGGCGAGTGCCGAAGCTGACGAGCTTGGCGACGTCTTTTTTCATCCGCTCGCCGCTGACCGGCGCGATAATTACGGCCAGCTCAGGGCCTTTGGGCGGGGGTGGCGGCGGAAGCGGCGGGATGCCCATCGCGGCGGAAGGCAGGAGGAATGAAGCAGCGGCGAACGCGACAGTGATTTTCTTCATGGACGCGTGGATGAACCGCCTGCCCTCGCCTTGGCAAGTTGAGTCTTGATCGAACCCTAACCCACGTTGGTCGAACCCTTGGTGTGCGGCTGAAACGAGCAGATAAGGGAAGCGGACATCATTGGGGGTTTGTCATGTCCGCCTTGCGTGTCCTTCTTCTCGCCTTCTTCGCAATCGCTGCCCCAGCCGCGGCGGGGGATCACAAGGCCGCGCTCGATGAGCTTCTCGCCGCCGATCGCGGCTTCGCCGCTGCATCCGCAAGGTCGGAGCCGATCTCCGGAATTACAGCAATGCTCGACGAAGAGGTGGCTATGCCGCTGCCCGGCAAGGGAATTATCACCGGCAAGGCGGCGGTCACGGAGACGTTCAAAGCGAGCCCGGCATTCCAGGACGGCAACGTGACCTGGGGGCCCGTTCGCGGCGGCATCTCTGCCGATGGAACGCAGGGTTTCACTTACGGCTTCCTTAGCGTTGGCTCGGGCGACCCGGCCAAGCGCAACCGCAAATACCTGAGCTATTGGGTCAAGCGCGGGGACAGCTGGCGGGTCGTCGCCTATCGCCAGATCCCGCGCGAGGCGGGCGACGTGTCCACGGACATGTTCGAGCCTGCGCTTCCCGGCTTCACGCCCAAGGGCAAGCAGAACCCCGGCAACTCGGTCCGCGACCAGGCAAGCCTTGCGGCCGCCGAAAAAGCCTTTTCCGATCGCGCCCAGATCGTCGGCCTTAAGAAGGCCTTCGGCGAATATGGCCGCAAGGATGCGATGAACATGTATGGGGGCGCCGGCTTCGCCTACGGACTCGATGCCGTCACCGCCAACTTCAAGGAAGAAGGCCCAGCCCAAATCCACTGGAGCACGGAAAAGAGCTACGTCGCGCCGAGCGGCGACCTGGGCGTGTCCATCGGCATGATCAGGCCCAACACGCCGCCGAAAGCCGGCGAGCCGGAAAGCTTCCCGTTCTTCACCGTCTGGAAGCGCGACACGCCGGACTCACCTTGGCGCTACATCGCCGAATAGGCGTCACTCCGGGACGGCTTGGGCGGCGCGCGAAGTTCGAGCCAGCCGGTGTTCACGCCACAAGATGACGAGTCCGGAAGCGATGATTACCGGAGCGCCGATCCGCGTCCATTCGCTGGGCAGCTGACCGAACAGCAGGAGGCCGAACAGCGTCGCCCAGACGAGGCTGGTGTAGTCCATCGGCATGACCAAGGCGACGGGCGCGAGCCTAAGCGCGCCAGTGAGCGTCAATTGCGCGAGCCCGCCCGCGAGGGACAGGCCGGCGATGATGGCCCAGGTCTGAGCGTCATGCGCCTCCGCGAACCACGGCATAAGGATCGCCAGCGGTACGAGCGACGATACCGCGAACCAGAAGACAGTCGTGGCCGCCGCCTCCGTCGCTCCAAGCCTACGGATGACGATGGTGACCGCCGCCGTCATCAGCGCGGCAACGACCGCGACCGCTCCACCCTCCAGGGGCAGGTGGCTGCTGCCCGGCTGGACGACGACGAGCACGCCGAGAAACCCGACGATCACCGCGCCCCAGCGCCACTTGCCGGTTGGTTCGCCAAGCACCAGCGCCGCGAGAACGACGGAGAAAATCGGCACGGAGAATCCGATCGCCGTCGCCTCAGCCAACGGAAGCAGGGTCATGGCGAGGAAATTGAGGAACATGGCGGTGAGGCCCAGCCCCATCCGCGTTACATGGGCGCCGATCCGCTTCGTGCGGAGCGTCGCGAAGCCGGGGCCCATCGCCACCCATGCCGTCGCGCAAATCGCCGAGCCGAGCTGGCGCCAGAACAGGCTTTCGACGACATGGACGCCGCGCTCAGATGCCCACTTCACTCCGGCGAACATGCATGCGAGCAGGAGGGCGGTAAGAAGCCTGAGGCCCATTCCCAGCATCGGACGCTGCTCGATCGGCCGGTCAGTGTCGCGGTGGCCCTGCATCGCCGCTTCACCTATTGGAGCTTCGCGCGAATGCCCATAGGGTCGGGACATGCTGAGCCTGATGCTCTTGGCCGCCGCCGCGGCTTCCCCGCCTCTGCTGCATTACGTCCGGTCGAACCGCGACGGCAGCGAGCCCGAAAACATCGTCATGTACCGGCCGACGGTGACGACGGTTGCGGTCTATAAATATGTCAGCCGCTGCACGACCGCCGCTTATGTCACCGCGGCTTTCGACCCGGCGAGCGGTGAGGTGGCGGGCATGGACGCGGGCAAAGTCGGCCAGAAGGGCGAGCAGGTGAAGTTCGGGCGGATCGACTTCGATGCGGGCAGCCGGACTCTGTCGGCCTGGGTCGATACGCCCGCCGGGCGATTGTCGGAGCAGATGAAGGTCCCGGACCGCCCGTGGCACTTGTTCGACTATGACTTCGGGACGCTCAATGCCGAGCTGCAGTCGGTCAGGCCGCGGCGCGACTTCTCCTTCGGGCTGCCGTTGGTCTGGCCGCAGGAAAAGGGCTACCTGCGCTACATGGGCCGGGTCGACGCCAAATACATGGGCTTCGATATGGTGGAGAACACGCCTGCGGTACGCTTCAACCTGTCGTTGGACGGGCCGGTGCCAGCCACCGGCTACTTGCTGCTCGACCAGGTGGCGGGACACATCATGGAAGCGGAACTCTCCATCCCCAACCACGACAACTACCGCGACTTCAAATTGTCGCTGCAAAAGGTCGAAAAGGGCGGGCAGAAGGCGTGGGACAAGCTGCTGAGGCGTCACTACGCCCGTTGTCCGAAACCGCGCTGAAGCGGTTGGCAAGGAGCAAGCGAAGGGTCTAGGGAGCCGCCCAACACGAACTCCCGAAGAAGAGGCCCCCAGTGCGTCACGTCGACCATTTCATCAACGGATCCAGCTACAACGACGCGCCGCGCACCAGCGACGTGTGGAACCCCAGCCACGGCGAAATCCAGGCCCGTGTCGGCCTTGGCACCACCGCCACCCTCGAGAAGGCAATCGCCGCGGCCAAGGCTGCGCAGCCCGAGTGGGCAGCCACCAACCCGCAGCGCCGGGCACGCGTCATGTTCAAGTTCAAGGAACTCATCGAGGCGAACATGGACGCCCTCGCCGAGATGCTCTCGTCGGAGCACGGCAAGGTCATCGCCGACGCCAAGGGCGACGTCCAGCGCGGCCTGGAAGTGATCGAATATTGCTGCGGGATCCCGCAGGCGCTGAAGGGCGAATATACGCAGGGCGCAGGCCCGGGCATCGACGTCTATTCAATGCGCCAGCCACTCGGCATCGGCGCCGGGATCACGCCTTTCAACTTCCCGGCGATGATCCCGATGTGGATGTTCGGAATGGCGATCGCCTGCGGCAACGCTTTCATCCTCAAGCCGTCCGAGCGCGATCCGTCGGTGCCGGTCCGCCTCGCCGAACTGATGAAGGAAGCGGGCCTTCCCGACGGCGTGCTCAACGTCGTCCACGGCGACAAGGAAATGGTCGACGCGATCCTCGACCATTCGGACATCGCGGCCGTAAGCTTCGTCGGCTCGAGCGACATCGCCCAATATATCTACTCGCGCGGGACGGCGAACGGGAAGCGCGTGCAGGCATTCGGCGGCGCCAAGAACCACGGCATCGTCCTGCCCGACGCGGACCTCGACCAGGTCGTCAACGACCT
>Ga0247829_10001396_pt1 | contig 10958 bp, 9 predicted proteins | sample 12C_Control_Day4_FD_207765 | JGI IMG/M metagenome (GOLD analysis project Ga0247829, IMG submission 207765) | Soil microbial communities from agricultural site in Penn Yan, New York, United States - 12C_Control_Day4 | ecosystem: Environmental > Terrestrial > Soil > Agricultural land | place: USA... | reverse complement strand
AACACCAACCCGATTCTCGACGAAGACTCGGCCGAACGCGCCGAACTCGATCGCCGTGGCGTCGAAGTCGCCTTCGACGGTATGAGCATCACTCTCTAGCAGGAGCCGACATGAGCGACGCCAAAGCGCTGTCCCCCGCCGAATTCGAACAGGCCCTGCGCGCCAAGGGTGCCTACTACCACATCCATCACCCCTACCATGTGGCGATGTATGAAGGCCGCGCCAGCCGCGAACAGATCCAGGGCTGGGTGGCCAACCGTTTCTACTATCAGGTCAACATCCCGCTCAAGGATGCCGCGATCCTCGCCAATTGCCCGGACCGCGAGATCCGCCGCGAGTGGATTCAGCGCCTGCTCGACCATGACGGTGCGCCGGGTGAAGACGGCGGTATCGAAGCCTGGTTGCGCCTGGGCCAGGCGGTCGGCCTCGACCCTGACCAACTGCGCTCCCAGGAGCTGGTACTACCCGGTGTGCGCTTTGCCGTCGATGCCTATGTCAACTTCGCCCGCCGCGCCAGCTGGCAGGAAGCGGCCAGCAGCTCGCTGACCGAACTGTTCGCCCCGCAGATCCACCAGTCGCGCCTGGACAGCTGGCCGCAGCACTACCCGTGGATCGACCCGGCCGGCTACGAATACTTCCGCACCCGCCTGGGCCAGGCCCGCCGCGATGTCGAGCACGGGCTGGCGATCACCCTGCAGCACTACACTACAGTAGAGGGCCAGCAGCGCATGCTGGAGATCCTGCAGTTCAAGCTGGATATCCTCTGGAGCATGCTCGATGCCATGAGCATGGCGTATGAACTGAACCGTCCGCCTTATCACAGTGTCACCAGCGAAAGGGTCTGGCACAAAGGAATCGCCTTATGAGTTTTGATCGCACGCAAACCCCGAAATGGCGTCCGGGTTATCGTTTCCAGTACGAGCCAGCGCAGAAGGGCCACGTGCTGCTCTACCCCGAGGGCATGATCAAGCTCAACGAAAGCGCGGCGCTTATCGGTGGACTGATCGATGGTCAGCGTGATGTCGCCGCGATCATTGCCGAGCTGGACCAGCAGTTCCCCGGTGTCGCCGAGCTCGCTGACGACATCGAGCAATTCATGGAGGTCGCCCGTGCCGAACACTGGATCGTCCTTGAGTGAAGTGCCGGCAAAACCCGAGGTCGGCCTGCCGCTGTGGCTGCTCGCCGAGCTGACCTACCGCTGCCCGCTGCAATGCCCGTACTGCTCCAACCCGCTGGACTTTGCCGCCCAGGGCCAGGAACTGAGCACCGAACAGTGGTTCAAGGTGATGGCCGAGGCGCGGGAAATGGGTGCGGCGCAGCTGGGCTTTTCCGGTGGTGAGCCGCTGGTACGCCAGGACCTCGCCGAGTTGATCGGCGAAGGCCGGCGCCTGGGGTACTACACCAACCTGATCACCTCCGGCATCGGCCTGACCGAAGCAAAAATCGCCGCCTTCAAAGCGGCCGGCCTTGACCACATCCAGATCAGCTTTCAAGCCAGCGACGAGCAGGTCAACAACCTGCTGGCGGGCTCGAAAAAAGCCTTCGCGCAAAAGCTCGAAATGGCCCGGGCGGTCAAAGCCCACGGCTATCCGATGGTGCTCAACTTCGTCACCCATCGGCACAACATCGACAAGATCGACCGCATCATCGAGCTGTGCATCGCCCTGGAAGCCGACTTCGTTGAACTGGCCACCTGTCAGTTCTATGGCTGGGCTCAGCTGAACCGCGCTGGCCTGTTGCCAACCCGTGCACAGCTGGAACGCGCCGAACGCATCACCAATGAGTACCGCGAGCGACTCAAGGCTGCCGGCAACCCGTGCAAACTGATTTTCGTCACCCCCGACTACTACGAAGAGCGCCCCAAAGGCTGCATGAACGGCTGGGGTAGCGTGTTCCTCACGGTGACCCCGGACGGCACCGCGTTGCCATGCCATGGCGCCCGGCAGTTACCGGTGCAGTTCCCCAACGTGCGCGAACACAGCATGCAGCACATCTGGTACGACTCATTCGGCTTCAACCGCTTTCGCGGTTATGACTGGATGCCCGAGCCGTGCCGCTCCTGCGACGAGAAGGAAAAGGACTTCGGCGGCTGTCGCTGCCAGGCCTTCATGCTCACTGGCGACGCCAGCAACGCCGACCCGGTGTGCGCCAAATCAGCGGACCACGGCATCATCCTCAAGGCCCGCGAAGAAGCCGAGAGTGCCCAGTTGAACATTGAACAGTTGACCTTCCGTAATGAGCGAAATTCCCGTGTCATTGCCCGCGGCTGAGCGTTTCAGCGCCGAACAGGCGGTGGCCGCCGGCACCGATTTCGCTGAGTTGCGGGTGGGCCCGCAGGGCTTGTTCTGGAACGAGTTTCGTCCACGCGACGGTGCCTGCCGGATCTGGCACTGGCGTCATGGCCAGGCCCATTGCCTGACCCCGGACGGCTTCAGCGTACGCAGTCGGGTCTACGAGTACGGCGGTGGCAGCTTCTGCCTGAGTGATGACGGCCTGGTATTCGTCAACGAGTCTGATCAGCAGATTTATACCCAGGAACTACAGGCTGGTGTGCCCCAACCGTTAACACAGGGCGAACGCCGATACGGCGATCTGCGCTGGGCCGCAGGCCAGGTCCTGGCCGTGGAAGAAACCCATGCCGCAGATCAGGTCGAACACCGCCTGGTGGCCATCGCTGCGCAGCAGCGAGAGGTACTCGCCGAAGGTGCGGATTTCTATGCCGCGCCAACCCTGAGCGCCGATGGCTCACGCCTGGCATGGATCGAGTGGAGCCGCCCCGAACAACCCTGGACCGCTACCCGCCTGTTGTGTCGCGAGCGTATGAATGACGGGTGCTGGGGCGAACCTCGCTGCATAGCCGGCGACCAGGGCCCGGCGCAATCGCTGCAACAACCGCGCTTCGATGGTCGTGGCCGCCTGTACTGCCTTTCTGACCGCAACGGCTTCTGGCAACCCTGGGGCGAAACGGCCGAGGGCTGGAGTGCGCTGCCTGCGGCAAACGCCGATCACGCTGCAGCCCCTTGGCAACTGGGTGCCTGTACCTGGCTGCCACTGGGCGAACACCACTACCTGGCCACCTGGCTTGAGGACGGCTTCAGTCGTCTCGCTCTGTGTCATGCCGATGGCTCGCAGCAGCCGGTGCAAACTGCCTACAGCCGTTTACGCTGCCTGGACCTGGATCAGGATCGTCTCTACGCCATCGCTGCCTCGCCCACCAGCCCACCGGCAGTCATCGCCATCGACCGTAAGGACCATCGTGTGCAGGTCCTGGCCGGTGGCGCAGCGCCCTTGCCTGCCGAACGCATCAGTCGCCCGCAATCATTGTGCTACCCCAGCGGCGACGGCATCGCCCACGGTTTCTTCTACCCGGCCATGAACGGCGCCAAACGGCCACCCTTGATCGTGTTCATCCATGGCGGCCCGACTTCGGCGTGCTACCCGGCGCTCGACCCGCGCATCCAGTACTGGACCCAGCGCGGCTTCGCCGTGGCTGACCTCAACTACCGCGGCAGCAGCGGCTACGGCCGGGCGTATCGCCAGGCCCTGCACCTGCGCTGGGGTGAAATCGATGTCGAGGATGCCTGCGCGGTGGTCGAGCACCTGGCCGATCGCAAGCTGATCGACCCGACCCAGGCCTTTATCCGCGGTGGCAGTGCCGGCGGCTATACCACCCTCTGCGCCCTGGCCTTTCATGATGTCTTCCGCGCGGGCGCCAGTCTTTACGGCGTCAGCGATCCTCTGGCGCTGGCCCGGGCCACGCACAAGTTCGAAGGTGACTACCTGGACTGGCTGATCGGTGACCCGCAAAAAGATGCCGAACGCTACCGGCAGCGGACGCCGTTGCTGCATGCCGCAAGCATCAAGGTCCCGGTGATTTTCTTCCAGGGTGAGCTGGATGCCGTGGTGGTGCCTGAACAGACCCGTTCGATGCTTGAAGCACTCAAGGCCAACGGCATCCGTGCCGAAGGGCATTTCTACCCGTCGGAACGTCACGGCTTTCGCACGGCGGCCAATCTGGCTCATGCGCTGGAAGAAGAGTGGAAGTTTTATCGGCAAGTGCTAGGAGGTCTGTAGGAGCGGATTTATCCGCTCCTACAGGCGATGGACGCTCAGCGCTTGGCGATGATGTACACCGCATGCACGATGCCCGGAATGTACCCCAGCAAGGTCAGCAGAATATTGAGCCAGAAGGCGCCGCCGAAGCCGACCTGCAGGAACACGCCAAGCGGCGGCAGGAGTATGGCGATGATGATGCGGATAAAATCCATGGCGCAGCTTCCTTCAGTGATGTACTAGAACTGACTGTAGCGCCGTGCCAGGGTTCAACCGGTAAACCACAGATAAAAAAACGCCCCAGGCCAAAAACTACAGGCCCGGGGCGATGCGCAGGAACGCGAGACGGTTCGGTTAATTCGTAGATTCGCGGGCAATCAGGCCGTAGCTTCTCGCCGCTGGTGCTGTTGCGCCGAGTGCACTCGGGCAAAGGCCCGGGCCAGACGCAGGAGCATTTCGTCGATGTTGCCCTGGCTTACCGTCAAGGCTGGCGACAAGCGCAGCACATCCGGCTGTGGCGCATTGAGCAACAGGCCTTCATGGAGCGCAGCCTTGACCAGCTCGGCGGCATTGTCTTCGCTTAGTTGCAATGCCCAGAGCAGGCCCTGGCCCCGGACTTCGCTCTGGCCGTAACGACCTGCCAGACGACTCAGGCCATCACGCAGGTGCCTTCCGGACTCCTGAACGTGCTCAAAGAAGCCTGGCTCCAGCACGGTTTCCAGCACCGCCAGGCCCGCGGCGCTCATCAGCGCATTGCCATGGTGACTGCCTTCAAGTTCGCCGGCTTCGGCGCAGCAGGCGCTGCCCCGGGCCAGCAATGCGGCCAGCGGTACACCGCCGCCCAGGCCCTTGCCCAGGGTGATGATGTCGGCGCGTACGTCGTAGGTCTGCTCGGCAAGCAGGGCACCGCAGCGGCCAACACCCGTCTGCACTTCGTCGAGAATCAGCAGGATGCCCAGCTCGCGGCACAGACGCTCAACGCCCTTGAGATAGGCGGCCGTCGCCGGAATCACCCCGGCTTCGCCCTGAATAGGTTCGAGCATGATCGCCACGGTGCGCGAATCGACAGCGGCGTGCAGCGCCTCCAGGTCGTTAAACGGCACCTTGCTGAAACCTGGCAGACCCGGCTCGCAACGGTTGCACGGCGACGGATCGGACGCCGACAACGCACCCAGGCTACGCCCATGGCAACTCTGGCTGGCGGTGATGATGTGATAGGCGCCGTTGCGATGCAGCTGGCCCCACTTGCGCGCCAGTTTGATCGCCCCTTCGCAGGCCTCGGAGCCACTGTTGAGCAGGTATGCCTGGTCGCTGCCGGTGCTCTGGCAGAGAAGGTTGACCAATTTCAGCAAACCACGGTTATGAAAACCGGCGCCCGGATTGATCAACGCCTGGGCCTGGCTGCCCAATGCCTTGACCAGCACGCTCGGGCTATGGCCGAGGCTGTTGACCGCGCAGCCCTGCGTAAAGTCGAGATAGGCGTGGCCTTCGCTGTCCCACAACCACGAGCCCTGACCGCGAACGAACACGTGCGGCGCACGCTCAGTGGCCGGCATCAGGCAATCGCGAGGCAGTGCCTCAGCGGCCACGGCGGCAACCGGCATAGGCTTGCGCTCGGCCACCATCGGCGTCGGGCGGCGAAAACTGAACAGATTCATGTTTTCAACCCTTTTGCCAATCCTATGTAAACAACATCAAGATACACAGTGTTCATCGCGCCTTGTGGCCCTGCAAGCCTTGTGAATACGGGATAGACTAGGCGTATTGCCGGCTAACGGCCATTTGGTTTTTCGAGCATTTTTGATAAGTATTACTTATGGATTTTCGCCAACTGCGTTATTTCGTCGCGGTCTATGAAGAAGGCCATGTGGGCCGGGCCGCCGAGCGCCTGTCGTTGTCGCAACCGGCGCTGTCGCAACAGATCCGCCAGCTCGAACACAGCCTGGATGTCAGCCTGTTCGAGCGGGGCAACAAGCGCCTGTTGCCGACCCTCGCCGCACACACCTTGTACAACCATGCCCTGCCCCTGCTCGACGGTTTGCAACGCGCCCGCGAGGCCTTGCGCAACTTCAAGGGCCAATCCCTGCGGACCCTGGCCATTGGCGTCCTGCAAACCGTACGCCCAAGCCTGGTGCCACAACTGCTCGACCGGGTGCGCAAGGCCCAGCCGCACCTGGTGGTGCAGATCTACGAGTTGTCGGGCCTGGAGATCGAACGCCGCCTGCTCAATGGCAGCCTGGACATCGGCATCAGTTACCTGCCGCCACGCCAGCCAGGCCTGCATGGTTTGCTGCTGTACGAAGATGAACTGCAACTTGTAATCCCCAACACTCACCCGCTGCGGGAGTTCAAGAAAGTCTCGCTCAAGCAAGCTGCCGAGCTGCCCATGCTGCTGCTCGGTGAAGAGTTCCAGGTGCGGCAGATCTGGCAAACGCAACTGGCCAACCTCGGTCGGCGGCCACAGGTGCAGGCCGAAATGAACAACATGGGCGGGATTCTCGACAGCCTCGGCCACACCTCGCTGGCCACCGTGCTGCCGGGGCGGGCCAAGGAAGTGGTCGAGGACGATCAGGAACTGCTGTGGAAGCCACTGAGCGAACCACGGGTGCCGCTGAAGATCGGCCTGGTGTTTCGCGATGCGCAGCGCCAGCAAGCGTCGGTCGAGCTGCTGCGCACACTGCTGGAAGAGGAGGCCGATCCAAGGCAGATCGGGGTATCGCCGCTGGATGTGCTGGGCTGAAACTTTTCTTTGGGCAAAAGAAAACCCCGCCGAAGCGGGGCTTTGCAGACTGTTTCCCTGACATCCATTTCGCCCCGCCACCCTGGCAGGAATCCTACGTGTCCGTGTTATGTACTTTGCGCTTCCTGCGCGACGTCCATGTGAGAAGATTAACTGTGGATCCAATCTTCCGATAGAGGCGAAAAGTCACCACGTCGTGTAAGAGATTGCTTACACGACGCGCCAATCTCAAAACTGTGCCGCATCCAGCAGGTACAGCGACTCGCTACCAGCTTTCACCGAAGCGCTGAGCGAGTGGATTCGCGGCAGCAAACGGGCGAAGTAGAAGCGCGCGGTGCCGAGTTTGCTGGCGTAGAAATCGTCTTCACCCTGTTTGGCCAGTGCGGTACGCGCCATCAGTGCCCACATGTAGGCATAAGCGGTGTAACCGAATACCTGCAGGTACTCCACCGACGCTGCGCCGATTTCGTTCGGGTTGTTCTTGGCCCGGTCCAGAACCCAGGCGGTCAGGTCGTCGAGGTTGTCCAGGGCGGCGTTCAGCGGTTTGACGAACTCGCCCAGCTCACTGCCGGCAGTGGCGGTGAAATGGCGGATCTCGTCGGCGAACAGCTTGTACAGCGCACCGCCGCTGCCCACGACCTTGCGGCCCATCAGGTCCAGCGCCTGGATACCGTTGGTGCCTTCGTAGATCTGGGTGATGCGTACATCACGCACCAGTTGCTCCTGGCCCCACTCGCGAATATAGCCATGACCGCCGAACACTTGCTGGCCATGCACTGCAGACTCCAGGCCGAGATCGGTGAGGAAAGCCTTGGATACCGGAGTCAGCAGGGCGACGAGGTCTTCGGCGCGTTTACGGGTGGTTGCCTCTTCGCTGAACTTGGCGGTGTCCAGCTGCATGGCGACGTAGGTAGAGAAGGCACGACCGCCTTCGTTCAACGCCTTCATGGTCAACAGCATGCGCCGAACGTCGGGGTGCACGATGATCGGGTCAGCGACCTTGTCCTTGGCTTGCGGGCCGGTAGGTGAACGGCTCTGCAGACGATCACGGGCGTACTCGATGGCGTTCTGGTAGGAACGTTCCGCCGACGCCAGGCCCTGGATTCCCACGCCCAGACGCTCGTAGTTCATCATGGTGAACATTGCCGCCAGGCCCTTGTTCGGCTCACCGACCAGGTAACCCACGGCTTCGTCGAAGTTCATCACACAGGTGGCCGAAGCCTGGATACCCATCTTGTGTTCGATCGAGCCGCAGTTGGCCGGGTTGCGTGCACCCAGGCTGCCATCGGCGTTGACCATGAACTTGGGCACCAGGAACAGCGAAATGCCCTTCGGCCCGGCGGGCGCATCCGGCAGCTTGGCCAGCACCAGGTGGATGATGTTCTCGGTCAGGTCGTGCTCACCGCCGGTGATGAAAATCTTGGTGCCGCTGACTTTGTAGCTGCCATCAGCTTGCGGCTCGGCCTTGGTGCGAATGATGCCCAGGTCGGTTCCCGCGTGCGGCTCGGTCAGGCACATGGAGCCTGCCCAGATACCGGCGTACATGTTCGGCAGGTACTTTTCCTTGAGCTCGTCGCTGGCGTGGGCGTTGATCGACAGACAGGCGCCAGCGGTCAGCATCGGATACAGACCGAAGGCCAGGCTCGACGAGTTGACCATTTCCTCGACCTGAGCCGAGATCACCTTGGGCATGCCCATGCCGCCGTAGGCAGGATCACCACCGACGCCGACCCAGCCACCTTCAGCGTAGGTCTTGTAGGCCTCGATGAAACCGGCCGGGGTGCGCACCGCACCATTGTCCCAATGGCAGCCTTCTTCGTCACCGCTGCGGCTCAGCGGCGCGATGCTTTTGCCTGTGACCTTGCCGGCCTCCTCCAGCACCGCCAGAGCGGTCTCTTCATCGACAGCTTCGGCCAGGCCCGGCAATTGCGCCCAGAGCTTGGCAACTTCGAAGACTTCATTGAGGACGAAGCGCATATCGCGCAGGGGCGCTTTATAGTCAGCCATGGCAACCTCTCACACTTGAGTCGGGGACGGTCCCGCAGGACCGCTTCACTGTTATGCAAGCAGTGTAACCGAACAACTTTTGCGAGACATAGGGTCATCTGGTGACTATATAGTCATACGCGGTCACGCCGTACGCACTGCACCCCGTTTGGCCTGATGACCGTAGGCCATGACGCAGTTACGCCCCGCACCCTTGGCGCTGTAGAGCGCCTGGTCCGCCGACTTGAGCACTTCGTCGGGAGAGCGGTGATCGATCAGGCGTTCGCTGGCGCCGATACTGATGGTCACAGAAACACTGGTCGCGGCAGGCGCCCCGCGGCGCTGGCGCCCCTGCTGGTCGTCCTGCGGGCGGTTGTCCTGGTTGCTCAACTGGATGTTGTAGTTGGCGATCACCTCGCGCACCGCTTCCAGGTGCGGCATGCACTCCTCGATGCTCTTGCCGGCAAACACCAGGGCGAATTCCTCACCACCGTAGCGATAGGCGCGGCCGCCACCGGTCACCTTGGACAGCTTGCTGGCCACCAGACGCAGCACCTGGTCACCGACATCGTGACCATGGGTGTCGTTGAATTTCTTGAAGTGATCGACGTCGGTCATCGCCAGCACATAGTTGCGCCCCAGGCGCTGCATGCGCTCGTTGAGGGCCCGGCGGCCGGGCAAGCCGGTGAGTTCATCACGAAACGCCATCTGATAGGCCTCGTGGGAAACCGCTGCAGCGATCATCAGCATCACCTGACTGCACATGATGTTCAGGGTGAAGGGCAGGATGAAGGTCTTGGGCAACATCCAGAAAATCCCGATCAGACCGATGACCTGCGCGGCATGCAAAGGCCTGGGCTCACGCAGGTACTGCACCACGAGCAGGACGAAGGCAATGATGAACACCGGATACGCCAGCTGGATCAAGCTCATCCACTGACCATGCAGCGACGGCCAGCGAATCTCTGCCAACCAGCCCAACAATGCCTGTGGAAAACTTTGCTCAAGGCCCAGGGCGACGCTGCCGACAGCCAGCAAGACGGCGAAACGCGCGACCATGTCCTGGAACAGGTGTGTGCGCTCCTGCCAGGCGCCGTAGAGGGCAAACATCAGTGGCAGCAGTAGACAGACCAAATGGAACACCACCGCCGCATCTTCCCGAACCCGGCCATTGTCGCGATAGAAATCGGTCTGGGTATCGAGCAGGAAATAGGCGATGTACACCGTGACCATCAGAAACAGTTCGCGCTGACGGCGATACACGGTGCAGTAGGCACCGCCCAGCAACAGCACCAAGGTAGGCAAGACATTGAACAGCGATGTGAAGAAGACGCTGAGGTCTCTCACATAAGCGGCGGCGAGCCCTGACACCAGCAAACAGACTGACGGCAGGAAGTGGCTCGGACGTACAGCGGATAAACGAAACAAGGGTAATCTCCGACCCGGCAGATCAATAATGGCATTGTGCCTTTAAGGTATCGGCAGTGCACATGAATTGATGAATGCGCTTGGTCGGAAACAGCGATGGAAGGGGGAACACCGCCCCCACCAGGACACCACAAACAAAAAAGCCTGCCGGTAAGGGCAGGCTTTTTAGCTACAGCAGATAACTCAGTACGAGAGACCGAAGTGCTCTTCGTTCATGTCCATCAGGTTGTTGGCGCCCGACAGCATGGTTGCAACGTGGGTGCGGGTACGCGGCAGGATGCGCTGGAAGTAGAAGCGCGCGGTCTGCAGCTTGGCGGTGTAGAAGGCTTCTTCGCTGGTGCCGGCAGCCAGTTTCTCGGCAGCCAGGCGCGCCATGTCAGCCCAGAAGTAGGCCAGACAGGCGTAACCGGAGTACATCAGGTAGTCCACCGAGGCAGCACCGACTTCTTCGCGGTCTTTCATCGCCGCCATACCGACCTTCATGGTCAGCTCGCCCCACTCTTTGTTCAGCTGGGCCAGCGGTGCGACGAACTCGCTGATCGCTTCGTTGCCTTCGTTGCCCTGGCAGAACTTGTGCACGATCTTGGTGAAGCCCTTGAGCGCTTCGCCCTGGGTCATCAACACTTTACGGCCGAGAAGGTCCAGCGCCTGGATGCCGGTGGTGCCTTCGTACAGCATGGAAATACGGCTGTCGCGAACGTTCTGCTCCATGCCCCACTCGGCGATGAAGCCGTGGCCGCCATAGATCTGC
>Ga0247829_10001393_pt1 | contig 10976 bp, 11 predicted proteins | sample 12C_Control_Day4_FD_207765 | JGI IMG/M metagenome (GOLD analysis project Ga0247829, IMG submission 207765) | Soil microbial communities from agricultural site in Penn Yan, New York, United States - 12C_Control_Day4 | ecosystem: Environmental > Terrestrial > Soil > Agricultural land | place... | reverse complement strand
GGCGTGGCTCGCGAAACTCGAGCAGCAGTCGCCGCAGGCCCGCCGTGCCCTCCTCGTCGCCGGCCGCGAGGAGTGCCGCGAGCGCCACGCGCTGCGAGACGTCCCGGTCGTGCAGTCGACGCTCCCACCCTGCGGCGATCACTGGTCCTTCTCCTGCACCGGGGTGGCGGAGGCGCTGCCCTTGCCCTCGGGCGCCGGGTCGAGTTGCACGCCGTCCACGTTGCCGAAGAGATCGACCTTCTCCACGCCACCCTTCTCGTCGTCGCGCATGTGGACGACGATGCGATCGGCCCGCGCGTAGTTGAGCCCCGGCGCCTTCGGCGGCGTCGTCCCGTCCTTCGGCTTGTCGGTCGAGCGGTAGAAGGACTTGGCGTCCACCCGAGACTCGAGGCCCACCAGACGGATCACGTCCGAACCGGCCGAGTCGCGCGGGGCGAAATCGGCCACCACGGAGTCGCCGGCGATCCAGTCGCGCTCGCCGCTCACGCTGTCCTTCTCCGTTCCGATCCACGCCTTGGAGAACGCCCGCACCTGGCGCAGTTTCTGGCCCGGCGTATCCACGGCCAGCGAATCGGCGCGCACCTCGTACGCCTTCGAGACGGCCAGGGGCCGCGTCGCCGTGCCCCACGCGCGCGTCTGCTCGGCTCGCTGTTCCTTGAGGTCGATCTCGATCGTGTCCGCCACGAGATCGAGGTCCTTCGTGACAGCGTGAGCGTCGCCCCGGGCCTTCACCGCGCGGATGTCCTTCTCCGTGAGCGCGAAGTCGATCTGCGCGCCGGCGAGGTTGAAGGTGTCCTTGCCGAGTCCGCGCATGGTGGGCTTGTCGCGCATGAGCGTGCCCGACCCTGCATTGCCCGTCTCGAGGCGCAGCGAGTCGCCGCGCGCCGTGAAGTCGCTTCGGTCGATGGTGACCTGTCCGCCGGCCCAGATCTGATCGTCACCGCGCTGGCGGATGCGGTCGCCGACCACGATGTACGGCTCCTGGGCCGCGCCAGCCGAATCGCGAGATACGTATCGGATGGTGGGCCGACCCGTTGCAAACATTTCGGCAGTGTCGCGCACACCCTTCACGACGCGGAGGTAGTCGACGCTCGGTCCGGTCAGCGTGGACCCGGACTTGAGGTTGGTGGTCTTCACCTGTCCCCGGGCCTCCCAGCGCTCCCCATCCTTGAAATACGTACCGTTGTCGGCGTCGAGCGTCACCGTCGAGTCGCGGTAATGCACGTTCCCGATGAACTTCACCACCTTGCCGGCGAACGCCGCGACGCTGTCGCTGATCATCGAGACTGCCGTGCCCTGACACGTGATGTGCACCCCGCCGCCCGCGAAGTAGTCGGTGCCCGCGGCCGACGTCACCTGCACGCCGCTGTCACCGACCGACCGCAGGCGGAAGATGCACTTCTGGCCTTCCTGCGCAGAGACGGCCGACGCGGTCACCGCACACAGCGCAATCGCAAGCCAGCCAGCGCGCTTCATGGCGCCCGCCCGCTGTCCGCGCTCTCGCCTTGGCCCGGCAGCAGCACGCCATCCTTCGACGTGCCCGTGGGCTTCGAGGCCCGGATGTTCGTGAACTGCTTGTCCGAGCAGAACCCCTGTCCCTGCACGTGACTGCTGCGATCGTCGAAGGTAAACGGCTGGTCCGTGCAGATCTGCTGCTTTACCTCGTCGAAGACGAGTTTCTCCGACTTCAGCACCCGCCCGTCTGCCGTGGTCATCACCACGCTGCCCTCGGCCGTCATGTTGCCGCTCTGCCACAGATACTGGCCCCGCCTGGCGGTGACGGTGGCCTGTGAGGCTCCGGCCGAGTCGAAGAAGACGACGCGCATCGTCCGCAGCAGCGTGGTCTGCGAGGCCTCGAAGAAGAAGGCCGTGTCGGCCTGCACCTCGCTCTGTCGCACGCCGTCGGCGGTCACGTAGTGATGGAACTTCTGCAACACCTGATCGGCCGTGTCCGACACCGAGACGACCGTCGTCGGCTTGACTGGTGGTGGCTCGCACGCCGTCGTGCCGATGGCACAGAGCGCGGCAAGGGATGCCCATGCGGTGCGCATCAGACGGCCCCCGCGCGCAGCAGGTCATGCAGATGCACGACGCCGACCACCCGCTCGGACTCGAGCACCGGCAGCGCCATGATGCCGTGACGCTCCATGACTCCCACCACCACGGCGCCCGCATCGTCCGCGACGCAGGTCTTCGGCGTAGGGGTCATGAGGTCGCAGACGGCTCGATCGAGGTAGTCGGCATCCCGCTGCGCGAGCCGCGTTAGGTCTCCCGCCGTGAAGACGCCCCGCAGTCGCTCCCCCTCGACCACCAACGCCATTCCGCGGTGATGCGCCAGCGTCATGACCACGTCGCGCATCGATGCGTGGGGTGCCACGGTGCCCTGCGGCGGCAGCATCACGTCCCGCACGCGCAGCAGCAGCTTGCGGCCCAGGCTCCCGCCCGGGTGCAGGGCGGCGAAATCCTCGCGGCGGAAGCCCTTGGCGCCGAGCAGAACCACGGCGAGTGCGTCGCCGAGGGCCAGTGCCACGGTCGTGCTGCTGGTGGGTGCCAGATCGTGTGGGCACGCCTCCTCGCGCACGCCGGCATCGAGCACCACCGTCGCGGCGCGCGCCAGCAGCGAGTCGGTGCCACCGGTGATCGCGATGATCGGAACCGCCAGCCGCTGCAGCGACGCGAGCAGTCCCATCAGGTCGTCGGAATCGCCGCTCTTGCTGAGGACGATGGCGACGTCGTGGCTGCCGACGATGCCGAGATCGCCATGCAGGCTGTCCACTGGATGCAGGTAGGTCGCCGGCGTTCCGGTCGAGGTGAGGGTCGCCGCCAGCTTGCGGGCGATGAGCCCGGATTTGCCGACGCCCGACGCGATCACTCGCCCGCGGCGGGTGGCGAGCAGTTCGACAGCCTCCGCGAACGCGCCATCGAGACGGCCTGCGGCCGCACGCACCTCGGCCGCCTCGAGCTCGAGGACGCGACGGCCTTCGGCGACGAGCGCGTCACGCGTCGTCGTCATCGCCCCGCTCCCGGTAGTACTGCTGCACCGCGGCATCCCACTCGCCTCGCGCGCGGAGCAGCATCTCGATCGCTTCGCGCACGGCGCCGTCACCGCCCCGTCGCTCGGTGACGAACCGCGCCAGCGCCTTGGTCTCGGGTACCGCGTTCTGCACCGCGATCGGCATGCCTGCGCGGCGCATCACCGGTACATCGGCAAGGTCGTCACCGACGTAGCAGAGCGCACTCCAATCCAAGCCGCGCGTCGCGAGCAGCGCGCGGAGCGCCGGAAGCTTGCGCGCGCCGTCGTCCTGGACGACCTCGGTGATGCCGAGTTCCTTCATGCGCAGCGCGGTGGAGGCAGACACGCGGCCGCTCACCACCGCCACCTCGAGCCCCGCAAGCCGCAGGACGGCGAGTCCCAACCCGTCCTGGATGTTGAATCGCTTGAACTCGACGCGCTCCCCAGCGACCGCGCCGATGTAGACGCCGTTGTCCGTGAGCACGCCGTCCACGTCGAGTACGACGAGTCGGACACGGGCCGCCGCGGAGCCATCAAGCACGAACCACGTCCCGCGCCCGCGCCCAGACGTCCAGCGTGGGCGCCATCAGGTCGTACAGGCGCGCGAGCGGCCACTGCGTCGCGGCATCGCTGAGCGCCTGCGCCGGATGCGGATGCGTCTCGAGGAAGAAGCCGTCGGCGCCCGCCGCGGCCGCGGCGAGCAGCAGCGGTGGAATGAACTCGCGCAGGCCGCCGCTGGTGCCGCCAGCGGCCTGCCCCGGTTGCTGCACGCTGTGCGTGGCGTCGTAGATCACCGTGGCCCCCGTGGCGTCGGCCATGCGGCGGAAGCTCCGCATGTCCACCACGAGATCGCCATACCCGAAGAAGCTGCCGCGCTCCGTGACGGCGACATCGGGACTTCCCGAGTCGCGCACCTTCTCGATAGCGCCGAGCATCGCCTCGGGGGCCATCCACTGCCCTTTCTTCACGTTCACGGGGCGACCGGTTCGGCCGGCGGCCACGAGCAGGTCGGTCTGCCGGCACAGGAATGCGGGGATTTGCAGCACATCCACCACCCCGGCCACCGGTGCGGCCTGTGCCGACTCGTGGATGTCGGTAAGAAGTGGCAAGGCCGTGAGAGCACGGACGCGCTCCAGCGCGCGCAGCCCTTCGTCGAGCCCGGGCCCGCGCGCGCCGGCGAGCCGCGCGCGATTCGCCTTGTCGAAGCTGGCCTTGAAGCAGACCGGGATGCCGAGGCGCACGGCGAGGGCGGCGAGCGCCTCTGCCGTGCGGGTCATCACGTCGCCGGGCTCCACGACACAGGGCCCGGCGATGAGGAACGGCGTTTCCCGGAAGCTCCAGCTCACGCGTTCGCCTGCACCATGGGCTGGGCGGCCTGCGGCTCGCGGAGCCGCCGCGCCAGTGCCGCGCCCACGAAGCCGGCGAAGAGCGGATGCGGACGGTTGGGCCGCGACTTGAGCTCGGGATGAAACTGGCAGCCGAGGAACCAGGGATGGTCCGGCAGCTCGATCATTTCCACCAGCCCACCGTCGGGGGACTGGCCCGAGAGGCGCAGTCCGAACTCCGCCAGCACGTCGCGATAGGCGTTGTTCACCTCGAAGCGGTGCCGATGGCGCTCGCTGATCTCGTTCGTGCCGTATGCCTGTGCGGCCTTCGAATTCGGTCGCAGCCGGGCCGTGTAGGCACCGAGGCGCATCGTGCCCCCCAGGTTCACGACGTCGCGCTGCGTCGCCATCATGTGGATCACCGGCGTGTCGCACTCGGCGTCGAACTCGGTGCTGTTGGCCGTCGGCAGGTTGCACTTGGTGCGGGCGAACTCGACCACGGCCATCTGCAGGCCAAGGCAGATGCCGAAGAACGGCAGGCCGTGCTCACGTGCCCAACGGATCGCCTGGATCATGCCCTCGATGCCGCGAACGCCGAACCCACCCGGGATCAGGAGCCCGTCATAGTCCTTGAGTATCTGGCCCGCGGCGTCCTGGTCGGTGAACCGGTCGCTGGAGATCCATTCGATCTTCACGCCGGCGTCGTGCGCGATGCCGCCGTGATGCAACGCCTCCTGCACCGACTTGTAGGCATCGTGCAGATCGGTGTACTTGCCCACCACGGCGATGCGCACCTGGTTCGTCGGACGCAGGATGGTCTCGACCATCTGCTTCCACGGCCCGAGATCGGGCTCCTTCGTTTCGAGCCGCAGGCGCTCGCACACCACGCGGTCGAAGCCCTGCTCGCGGAAGCGCAGGGGGATCTCGTAGATCGACGCCACGTCCGGGCTCTCGATGACGCACTCGAAGTCCACATTGCAGAAGAGCGCGATCTTGCGCTTGATCTCGCTCGCGATGGGGCGCTCGCTTCGGCAGACGAGAATGTCCGGCTGGATCCCGATCTGCATGAGGTCCCGCACCGAGTGCTGAGTGGGCTTCGTCTTGAGCTCGCCCGCGGCCGCGATGTAGGGAACCAGCGTCAGGTGGACGAACAGCGCATTGTCGCGGCCCACCTCCTGGCGGAACTGGCGAATGGCCTCGAGGAAGGGCAGCGACTCGATGTCGCCCACCGTGCCGCCGATCTCGGTGATCACCACGTCGTGACCAGGCGCGGTGCGCCGGATGGCGAGCTTGATCTCGTCGGTGATGTGCGGCACCACCTGCACGGTGCCGCCAAGGTACTCGCCGCGGCGTTCCTTGTTGATCACGGTCTGGTAGATGCGCCCGGTCGTGATGTTGTTCTGCTGCGAGAGCGACCGGTCGATGTAGCGCTCGTAGTGCCCAAGATCGAGGTCCGTCTCGGCGCCATCGTCGGTGACGAACACCTCGCCATGCTGGAACGGCGACATGGTGCCGGGATCGACGTTGATGTACGGATCGAATTTCTGCATCGTCACGTTCAGGCCGCGCTCGACGAGCAGCCGGCCAAGCGAGGCCGCCGCGATGCCCTTGCCGAGCGACGAGACGACACCGCCGGTGACGAAGAGGTACTTCGTGTTCTTGGGAGCTGCAGTCATCAGGTTCCCCTTGCAGTGAGGGTCCAGCGCGCCTCGGCGCGCCGCAGGTCTTCAGGCGTATCGATGCCCGGCTCCGCCGGCTCGGTGAGCCGCGCGACGCCGATGGTCAGTCCGTGTTCGAGAGCCCGCAGCTGTTCCAGCCGCTCGGCGCGCTCGAGGCGCGTGGGTTCGAGTGTCCCCCAGCGCGCCAAAGCCTCGCGCGTGAAGGCGTAGAGCCCGATGTGTTGCCAGTAGAGACCCGCCGGGGCCGCGCCGCCCTCGCGCCAGAACGGGATGGAACTCCGAGAGAAGTACAGTGCGCGACCCTTCTGGTCGCACACCACCTTCACGCGCGAGGGGTCGGCGATCGACTCGCCCTCCAACGGTGCTGCGGCCGTGCCGATGTCATCGCCGTCCCGCGTCACGCGGCCGAGCGCGCCGGTGAGCGCATCGCTGGTCAGGAAGGGTTCGTCGCCCTGCACGTTCAGCACGCAGCCGTAACTTCGGAACGCGGGCATCGAGGCCACTTCGGCGACTCGATCAGTGCCGCTCTCATGCGAGGTGGCGGTGAGCACGGCCTCGAAGCCCGCGGACTCCACCGCCGCCAGTACTTCCGGCGAATCCGTCGCCACGATCACCCGGTCGAGGATGCCCGCTTCGCTGACTCGTTCGGCGACGCGGACGATCAGGGGCCTGCCACCGAGCAGTTGGAGAGGCTTGCGGGAGAGCCGCGTCGAGGCGAGACGCGCCGGGATGACACCGAGCGCTTGCATCGGTCAACTCTAACAGAGCGTACGGCCCGAGTCAAAAGTTGTGCCGCGACGGTGGAACGGCTCTTGACAAATCGTAGAGTAGTACAGTGTAACGAGTTACGAAGCGACCTCGGGAGAGGTCAACTGAAGGCCTGCGGTCCTGAGGAAGTTGGCGAGGAGGGTGCGGCCGAGGGGTGTTCCAACCGACTCCGGGTGAAACTGGACACCCTCGACGGGAAGGTCGCGGTGGCGCACCCCCATGATCTCCCGGCCGGCTGGCCGGTCGCCCGACCAGGCAGTGACCTGGAGCGTGTCGGGGACCGAATCGGGATGGATCACGAGCGAGTGATAGCGCATCGCGGTCAGCGGTGAAGGCACCCCGGCGAAGACGCCCGAACCGTCGTGCTCCACCTCCGTGGTCTTGCCGTGCATGAGCCGTTCCGCGCGCACCACGGCTCCACCGAACGCTGCGCCGATGGCCTGATGTCCCAGGCACACGCCCAGCACCGGAATGCCTGCCTCGCCGGACGCGCGAACGAGCGCGACAGAGATGCCCGCCTCGGAGGGCGTGCAGGGTCCTGGCGACACGATCACCGCCTGGGGCCTCAGCGCGAGCGCCTCGGATACGGTCAGCGCGTCGTTGCGATACACCTCCGGTGACGCGCCGAGCTCGCCCGCATACTGGACGATGTTGTAGGTGAAGCTGTCGTAGTTGTCGAGGACGAGGAGCATGCGCCGTCAGCGCTTCGGCGGCACCGGCGCGGCGGGTGCGGGCGCCGGCTCGGACGTGACGGTCACGCTCGTGCGGTCCCTGTGCTTCTTCGACTGCCGGATGCCCTGCTCGATGGCGGGCCGGTTGGCCTGGATGACGCTGTCGACGTGGGAGCGGATGGAGTCGGACATCCGATCGGCTGCGCTGTGGATGGAGTCGGCGCGGGCCTCCTCCACCTCGCGAATGGAATCGGCGAATTCGCGCTGTGCGTCGGCGATCGAGTCGGCGATGTCGTTGTCGAAATCGATCTGGATCGAGTCGAGTGCGCCCGCCTTGGCGTAGAGCACGTAGGTGCGGCCGCGCTGGGTCTCCATGTCGCCCACCGGCGCGAGGTCGCCGCCGACCGTATCGGCGGCCGCGACGCAGCTGAAGGCGTGCTGGGCATCGATGTTCTTCAGCGAGCCGCCCACCACCAGTACGCAGCTGTCCAGGCGCGCGTCGGCGATCGAGTCGGCGAGACGCACGCGGAAGTTCACGGCCTCGACCTTGTTCGGATCGCTGCGAAGAATCTGCACCTGTCGCAGCGTCCCGAGCGCCTCGCCATCGACCTTGAACGGGATGAGGGCGAGTGGAATGGTGATCGGGTCGACGCTCTCGACCATGTGCTTCACACGGCGCTTGCCCGCGAGCCCAAGATTCCATAGGAGCATGCCGATGGCGAAGACGCCGAACGCCCCGAGCCCGATCCTGAGCCAGTAGTTGCGCATCACTCCTCCCTCGGAGTGCGAGATGTTTCACTCAGGGACGTGTGCGCCCGCCGCTAAGTTTCAGCGACGGGGAGACAACGTGCTGCAGACGCAGGTAAGATAAGGCCTTACATGACGAGGAGAGAGCGGTGATCGAGGCGCTGGCCCTGACCCGGCGGTACGGCGGCCGGGTGGCGGTCCGTGAACTGTCGTTTGCGGTGCGTCCGGGCGAGGTCGTAGGCCTGCTCGGCCCCAATGGGGCCGGCAAGACGACCACGCTCCGGATGCTCGCCGGCGTGCTGCGCCCCACGAGCGGCACGGCCCGGATTTCAGGCCACGATATCGTGGCCGAGGCGCTCGCCGCGAAGCGCCGCCTCGCCTTCGTGCCCGACGAGCCCCGCTTCTTCGACTACCTGACGGTGGAGGAGCACCTGCGCTTCGTGGCCCGCGTGCACGGCGTGCGAGAGGTCGAACCCCACCTGCAGCATCTGGCCGAGCACACTACCGTCGGGGCGCGGCTGGCGGCGTTCCCCTCCGAGCTCTCGCGCGGCATGCGCCAGGAACTCGCCCTCTCGTGCGCACTGATACACGAACCCGTGGCACTGCTGCTCGACGAGCCCCTCACCGGCCTGGATCCGATCGCCATTCGGCGCACGAAGAACGTGGTGCGCGCCGCCGCGGCACGCGGCACGTGCATCCTGCTCAGTTCCCACCTGCTGCACCTCGTGGCGGAGCTGTGCGAGCGCATCGTGCTGCTGCGCGAGGGGCAGTCGGTGGCACAGGGCACGATCGCCGACCTCGCGCGCGATCGCGCCCTCGAGGGGCGGCCGCTCGAGGAGCTGTTCGTCTCGCTGCTCACCGACCAGGCGCCGTGAGCGACGCACTCCGCTACCTCGCCACGCGTACGGTGGTGAACGCCGCGCGGCGGCTGGCGCGGCGCCTGCGCCAGCCGCGCTACTTCATCACGGCGCTCGCTGGACTGGCGTGGCTCGCGTTTCTCGGGCGCGCCGGCGTGCCGCGTGCCCAGGCCGCCGATCCAGCCGCGGCGCTCCCTGCCGCCGCGCTGGGTGCGATGGTTTTCGTAGTGTGGGGCTGGCTCTTCGGCACCGGTGCACGGGCACTGGCCTTCTCGCCCGCCGAGGTGACCTGGCTCCTGCCGGCGCCGCTCCGGCGCACCGGACTGGTCAATCTCAAGTTGCTGCGCCTGCAGGGACTGGTGCTGCTCAACAGCGTGCTCTGGGTGCTGTTGCTGCCGTCGACGGATGTGGGCGCGACGCTGCGGCGTATGCTGGGAGTCTGGTGCCTGCTCTCGACGGTCGCGCTGCACCGCATCGCGGCGGGGCTGCTTCGCAGCCGGGCGGCGGGCAGTCGCTGGCTGCGGCTGGTGGGCGCGGTGGTGGCGGGCGCGCTGCTCGGGCTCGCACTGCTGATGGCGAGCGGCACGCTGGCGGCACCGGCCCACACCGAGGCCTGGCTGGGCTCGCCGCCGATGCGGGCGCTGCTGTGGCCATTCACCATTCCCGTGCGGCCGGCCATCATGGTGGACGCGCCGAACTGGGCCTCGTCGCTGTTGGCGGCACTGGCCCTGATGGCGCTGCACCTCGTGTGGGTGCACCGAGCGGAGCGCTCGCACGAGGACTCTTCGACGATGCAGTCGCTGGCGCACCTCGATGGCTCGACCGGTGGGCCCGCCGCCAGCCTGCGCCGCGGCAGTGCGCCGATCGTGCCCTTGGCACGGACGGGCCCTGCCGCATTCGCGCTGGTGTGGAAGAACGCCGCCGCGGTGGCCCGGCGTCGCGGACTGTTCGGCGCGGCGCTGCTGTGGATGGCGCTTTGCGCCGGCGTGGAAGCGTTCGTTCGCCTGGACGCGGCGGCGGCAGCGTACGTCGGGGCCTTTGCAGCCACGTGGGTGGGGTTCGCGCTCTTCACGGGACCGCAGTTCATCCGGAACGACCTGCGCCATGACCTGCCGCACCTGGCCTCGCTACGGGCGCTGCCGTTGCGCGCCGACACGCTGCTGGCCGCAGAACTGGTGTCGTCGGCGAGCACCCTGACGGTCCTCACGGCGGCGCTCACCGTCGTGGCGTTTCTCGGGCTGCGCGTGAGTCCGGAGCTGCCGGTGTGGCTCCGTCAGTGGCCGGCGCTGGTGGGGATCCTGCTGGCGCTGCCGGGCTTCTCGCTCATCGTGATGCTGGTGCAGAATGCCGGCGCGGTGCTGTTCCCGGAGTGGACGCACCTCACTGGCCGCACCGGCAGCGCGGCGGCGCTCGGCACCAACCTGCTCGGCGTCATCGTGACGATGCTGGCGGGAAGCGTGCTTTTGCTGCCGGCGCTGGTGCTGCTGCCCGATGTGCCCGAGTCGGGCGGCCGCGCCATCATCGGCACGGGAGCGATGATCAGCGTCGTGGCGCTCGCGGAGTGCTGGCTGGTGGTGCGATGGCTGGGCGGCCGGCTCGAGCGACTCGAGTTCACCGACGAGATGTCGGCGGGCGAATGATCAGAAGCCGGCGAACTTCGTGATGCGACCCCGCTGTCCCACGGCCCAGCCTGCGTTCCGCGACGCGAACCCCACGCTCCAGTAGTTCATGCTGTCGAGCGGCGCCCAGGTGCGCCCCGCGTCGTGCGTCCACGCCGCGCCACTCGGTCCGACGGCCACATAGGTCGAGGGCGCGTCCGGTACCGCCACCCCGCCCCACACGCCGCTCGCCAGCGGCACACGCCCGCCCGGCGCCCATGTGCGACCGCCATCGGCGGTGATGGCGACGTTCAGGTC
>Ga0247829_10001391_pt1 | contig 10980 bp, 11 predicted proteins | sample 12C_Control_Day4_FD_207765 | JGI IMG/M metagenome (GOLD analysis project Ga0247829, IMG submission 207765) | Soil microbial communities from agricultural site in Penn Yan, New York, United States - 12C_Control_Day4 | ecosystem: Environmental > Terrestrial > Soil > Agricultural land | place... | reverse complement strand
ACGAGCACCTGCAGCCGCGCGACACGCGCGTGGTGGAGCAGGACCCGAACCGGCCGCAGGTGAAGCTGGACTGGTGACACGCGCCGTGTGCTCGAGGCGGGCGGACTGCCGGCGCAGCTCCCCACGCCTGCTTCGTGCCGCGGCCCGATGCGCTGTGACTAGGCCACGACCACCGTCCTGACGTCGACGAATTCGCGGATGCCCCAGGTGGACGCCCCCCGGCCTTAGCCGGAATCCGTGACACCGAAGGGTTGGCTGATGCCAAGTTCAAGCCGCGGCCGCCGCGGGGTGAGCGACGCCTTCGAGCGCCTGCCGCAGGCGCGCTTCCTGATCATCGGTGAGCGAGGTCTTCAGCACGCGGCCACCGAAGGGCCTCAGTTCCGGCAGCACCTTGTCGAAGTTGACCCGTCGCGCCAGGAGGAACACCGCGGAAGCGCCGGGTTGCAGGCCGCCTGCCACCCGCCCGATGAAATCGTCGTTGATGCCGTAATCGGCCAGCCCGGCGGAGAGCGCGCCGGCGCCGGCGCCGAACGCCATGCCGGTCGCCATGCCCGCCAGCGGATTGAGGAACAGCAGGCCGACCAGCGTGCCCATGAGGCCGCCCCAGGCGGCGCCGCCCGCCAGGCCGGCGGCCAGCAGGTTGACCGACTGCTTGAGGCGAACCTTGCCGTTCTTGTCGCGCACCGCCACGACGGCGTCTTCCAGGTCGACAAGATGCTCACTCTGCAGCGCGCGCAGCTTGTTCAGCACCTGGTCGGCGGTGTCCTCGCCGTCAAAACTCACCACGATCAGTTCACTCATTCGATTCTCCTTGGAGCGGTCGCCCGACCGCCCGGTTACGGTAGTGCCTCGCGCGACGGCGGTGTTCCCGGCGCTTGCGCGAACCTGGTGCCGGTTGCGGCGCCGCGGCCGCTTGTGGCGCATCGCCGGCGCCGGCGGCATCACTTCGTCAGCACGCCGGCGACGGTCTCGTCGACGTAGCACCAGACCCAGCGCTCGCCCGGCTCGATCGACCGAACCAGCGGATGCGCCGTGTGCTGGTAGTGACGCGAGGCGTGGCGGTTCTTCGACGAGTCACAGCAGCCAACGTGGCCGCAGACCAGGCAGAGTCGAAGGTGCACCCAGGGATCGCCGAGTTGCACGCACTCCTCGCAGACGTTCTTGCGCGTGCTCGTGACGGCGATCTGATCCAGGTGGCTGCAGGGGTTTCCCGCCGGTGATCCAGCGCCGCTGGCCATGGGCTCAGTGATGCTTCTCGGAAGACTTGCCCTCGGCGGGCGCCACCCCCTGCCCCTGGTCCGCGCCTTGGCCGCCGGTGCCGCTGCGGACCTGCACGCGTCGCGAGCGCGCCTGGCCGCCCTCCTTCGGGATCGTGACGGTGAGCACGCCGTTGTCGAAGGCCGCCTGCACCTTGCCGGGATCGACCGGCGCGGGCAGCCGCAGCGAGCGCTGGAACACGCCCACCGAACGCTCCATCAGGTGATAGTTGCGGCGATTGGTCTCGCGCTCCTGCGTCCGCTCGGCGCGGATGGTGAGCACGTCGTCCTCGACGATCACCTCGACGTCGCCCGGCCTGGCGCCCGGCATCTCGGCGGATACCCTGAACGCCTGGTCGTCTTCGCTGATGTCCATCCGCGGCACGACGATGTTGCCGCCGCCGCCCAATGCCTCGCCCGTGCTGCCGCCGACGTTGTCGAACAGCTGCTCCATCTCGCGCCGCAGCAGCTGGAATGGATCGCCGCGCTGGCTGCCGAAACCGAAAGGCAACAGGTTTCCTCGTGCCATGGAGATGCTCCTTGTGTGGGTGGGACGAAGCGCCAGCGTGCACCTCGCGGCGGCTCGCCGCTTCCCGAATACTGCGTTTCGCGCCGCAGGGCTGCGGCGGCATGCACGGCGCCACGCCGCCGGAACAGGGCGGGCACACCAGCATGCTGACGCGGTCCTGCTAAGCCCAAACGGTTACCGAATCGTCCCGATTGGGACCCGCCTGCCACTCTGTGACACTCCCAACTTCTTAATTACAAGAGGGGAAGGCCCCGTGCCGGATCTTGCCGAAGTATTGAGCGAGGACACCCCTTTCAGCAGTACGACCGATCTGCGCGACGCGCAGGCGCTGCTGCGGGTCGCGGCGTCGATGGGGCGTCTCGGCGCATGGAGCGTCGAACTGGACGGGATGGAGATTCACTGGTCGGACGAAGTCCGCGCGATCCATCAGGTGCCGCGCGGCTTCACATGCACGGTGCAGCAGGCGGTCAAGTTCTACGCACCCTGGGCACGGCCGATCATGGCCGACGCCTTTCGGCAGTGCGTCGAAGAGGGGCGCCCCTACGATCTCGAACTGCAGTTGGTCACTGCGCGCGACGAGTGGATCTGGGTGCGAGCCATGGGCGAGGCGGAGCGAGATGCCGCCGGGCGCATTGTGCGTGTGCGCGGCGCCTTCCAAGACATCACTCGCGCGAAACAGGCGGCCGAACGCTCGCGCGAGCTCGCGGAGCGCCTCACGATGACGCTGGAAAGCCTGACCGACGGCTTTTTCACGCTGGACCGGGACTGGCGCTTCACGTACGTCAATCCGCCGGGCGAGCGGATGCTCGGGCGCAGCCGGCACGACCTCATCGCGCGGTCGATCTGGCAAACGTTCCCCCAGGCCGTCGGAGGCAAGTTCCATCGGGAGTACCAGCGCGCGATGCAGGGCAACGAAGCGGTCGAGTTCGAGGAGCACTACGAGCCGCTCGGAATCTGGGTGCAGGTCCGTGCGTTCCCGTCGCCCCAGGGGCTGGCCGTCTCGTTCCGCGACGTCACTTCGCAGATCGAGGCGCAGCAGGAGATTCTGAGACTGACCGTCCAGCTGGAAGAGCGCGTACAGGAACGCACGGCCGAGTTGCAGGCGGCTTCTCGCGATCTCGAAGCACTCTCGTACTCCATCGCCCACGATCTGCGCGCGCCGCTATCTGCGGTATGCGGCTTCGCTCAGAAGATCGCCGAATCCGAAAGCAGTGCGCTCAGTCCGCGTGGACGGCATCTTCTGTCGCGCGTGATCGCTGCCGGTCTGCACATGGACGCGATGACCGAGGGCCTGCTGGGGCTTGCGAAATTGTCGAAAGCGCGCTTCGAGCCGGTACACGTGGACCTGGCGCAGATCGCCCGCGACGTGGCGGCCCTGTTGCAGGATGCGGCGGAAAACCGCCCCGTGGAGTTCACCGCGCCGGCGTCATTTCCCGCCTTCGGGGACAGGGTGCTCCTGACACAGCTCATGCAGAACCTTCTCTCCAACGCCTGGAAGTTCAGCGGCCGCAGCGAGCGCCCCCGCGTCGAGCTCTCCTCGGTGGAAGCCCCGGAGGGCGGCACGGCATATTGCGTCAGCGACAACGGCGTGGGCTTCGAGATGTCGCAGGCTTCGCGCCTCTTCGGCGCATTCGAGCGCCTGCACTCGCAGGAGGAGTTTCCGGGGACGGGAATCGGCCTGGCGCTCGTTCGCAAGATCGTCGAGCGGCACAAGGGCCGCGCCTGGGCAGAGTCGAGCCCGGGATGCGGTACGCGGATCTACTTCACCCTCTGCGGCAGATAGATTGCCGCGATTCCGGGATCGGGCCCTGCAGCCCCCCCTGGCTCAATCCATCCGGATATTCGCGTCGCGCACGACTTCGCGCCATCTTTGGATCTCTGCCTGCTGGAACTTGCGTAGGTCCGCTCCGGAAATGCCGCTGGGTCTCGCGCCAAGTTCGAGCATTGCCTTGCGCATTTCAGGCAACTTCACGATGTCGACGACTTCCGAGCGGAGGCGCTGCAGCACCGGCTCGGGCGTCTTCGCCGGAGCGAAAAGGCCATACCAGGCTGATGCTTCGTAGCCGCTTACTGACTGCGCAACGGGGACAACCCCCGGGAGAGCCGGCGTCGACTCGGGATCGGCCACGGCGAGCGCGCGCAAGTTGCCAGCTTGAATGTGCGACAGCACCAGTGGGAGATCAGCGAACATGATCGGGACACGACCGGCGAGCAGGTCCGAGAGCGCTCCTGCGCTGCCTTTATAGGGCACGTGCTGCATCGCCGTTCGCGTGACGTGCTTGAAAAGCTCCGCAGCGAGGTGCTGGGATGCGCCGACGCCGCCGGAGGCATAACTGAACTCGTTGGGGCGGCTCTTGAGCAGGTCCACGAGTTCGCGCACGTTCTTCGCGGGGACAGAGGGGTGCACCACTAGGACGAGCGTCACAGCGGCGACCAGCGCAACGGGCGCGAAGTCTCGCACCGCGTCATAGGGCATGCTGCTGTAGATAAGACCGTTGGTCGCGTGCGTGCCAATGGACCCCATCACCAGCGTATGGCCGTCCGGGGCGGCCTTGGCGACCGCATCGGCGCCTATGTTGCCGCCGGCACCGGTCCGGTTTTCGACGACGACCGGCTGGCCCAAACGCTCCGACAAGGGCTTCGCCACCAGCCGCGAGAGCAAGTCGGTGGATCCCCCCGGAGCGAATGGGACGATCAATTTCAGCGGCTTGCCCGGAAAGGCCTGAGCCGATGCGGGCGCGGTCGCCCAGCTACCAGCGGCGACGGCGGCGACACCGCGCAGGATCGCGGAGCGACGGCTGACGCGATTCATGTTCATGCCTCCATATTGGCTACGTGGCCGGACGGTGTCCCGAGTACCGTCGTGCGCTCCAGGTGCCGCCGGTACTGCGGGTCGTAGTCGCCAAGTGCCAGATGCGAGGTGCAGCGGTTGTCCCAGATCAGCAGGTCGTTGTTCTGCCACTGATGCCGGTAGCTGAAATGCGGCCGCGTGGCGTGGTGGATCAGGTACTGGATGATCGGCTGGCTCTCCTCCGGGCTCATGCCTTCGAAGCACTTGACCTTTTCGCCTATGTAGAGAGCCTTGCGCCCGGTTTCGGGATGAACCCGAACCAGCGGCTGCGCCACCGGGGGATTGAGCTTGCGGTTCTCCGCCTCCCACTGCGCCGACAGTCCGGAGTTCTTGCGCTCTGAGTGATGGATACCGTGCAGGTCGGAGATCATCGCCTTTAGCCGGGACGACAGCGTTTCATAGGCTAGGTACATGTTGGCGAACAGCGTGTCGCCGCCCACTGGAGGAACTTCGACTGCTCGCAGCAGCGAGCCCATCGCCGGCGCGAGAGTGAATGACATGTCCGAGTGCCACATCTGGCCCGTGTAGCGGGAATTGGACGGGCTGCCGTCCGCCTTCGAGTCGTTGGTAACCATCAGCAGCTCGTTGTATTTCGGGTCCCGGTCCATCGGCAACGACTCGTGCCGGTCCAGTTCTCCGAAGTTGCGGCTGAACGCGATGTGCTGCTCGCGAGTGATCCGCTGGCCGCGGAACAGAAGGATCCCATACTGCAGGAAGGCCTTGTGGATGTCCTGCCAGTCCTGCGCCGAACAGGCAGATGCGAGATCCAGGCCGCGGATCTCCGCGCCGAGGGCGTACGAAAGCGGTCGAACTTCAATGGGCATGGCTTGTCTCCTTCGCCCTCATTGCAGCATGGATCTTCGATTCTGATAATCGCTAATGTCTGAGCGACTTATCTGAATGGCTGATAAATGGAAATCCGGCGTATCGAAAGCTTCATGGCTGTCGCGGAACTCGGAAGTTTCTCGGCGGCCAGCGCGCGGCTGCACCGATCGCAGTCGGCCGTCAGCACGCACGTGCAGCAACTGGAGGAGGAACTCGGGGTACGTTTGTTCGACCGCACCACGCGGCGGGTCACGCCCACGCTGGAGGGGCGCCTGCTGCTCGGCCGCTGCCGCACCGCAATGCTCGAGTTGCGCGGCGCGGCGAAGGAACTGGTCGAACACTCCGAGCTGCGTCGCGGCCATGTCTCGATCGGCACCGTGCCGTCGATCTCCAGTCACCGGTTGCCGGCCGTACTCGCCGCGTTCAAGCGACGGTACCCAGGCGTCACCATCGAGCTGCACGAAGGCTCGGTAAGCCGGATACAGGACGATCTGCGTCAGCGGCTCACGGACTTCGCGATCGGACCGCGCTTCGGAGTTTCACGCGACCTGACCTACGACCCCATCTTCATTGATCGGTTCGTGGCCCTGCTGCCGAGAAACGTGGTGACAGGCCCGGCCGTTTCGCTGCGCGAGCTCGCCCGCCACGACCAGCTCTCGCAATCGAGCGATACGGCAGTGCGGGCAGAAGTGGAGCTCGCGTTCCGAAAGGCCGGCCTCGAATTCCGCCCTACCATCGAGGTCTCGCACCACCAGACGCTGATCAACATGGTTTCTGCGGGGCTCGGCGTCGCCCTTCTGCCCTCCATCTGTCTTCCAGAAGGAGTACGACGGGGCTACCAGGTAGTCCCGCTGCGTGCCAACAAGCTTCGACGGGAAATCTGCGTCGTCACTCTTCGCGGCAGGATGCTTTCGGCCGCTGCGGCGCAGTTTGCCGCGACGGCAGCGGAAATGTTGCAGGCGGCAGCTGGACTGGAGAATGGACGGGCAGTCGAAGGAGTGGCCGGACCGCTTCCGTGATCCCGAGGGACACCCGTGGGTGCCGGACGTGGTGGCCCGTCTTCGACGAGTGGGTCATCGTCGCGGAGCATCTCTCCAACCTGCCTGGGACGGCCGATTCTGGCCGGGAGCGGTCGTCTAACTATCGCCGCCTGCGCGGCGGATGCGGCAGGTGCTTGAGGCGCTGACGCCTCGACCGCTACTCGCGTTCCGCGGGGAATCGCGCGCTCATACCTTCTAGGGGCAGCCGGAGCCCATTGGTCAGGTAGCTGACGGTTCGATAGAAGCCGGCCAGCATCAGCAACTCAATGATGGCGTTCTCGGAGAACGTCTTGCGCAATGCGAGCCAGAGCTCGTCGTCGACGTCGCAACTCCTATGCAGCGCGTCGCACAGGCGGATCAAAAGCCGGTCCTCCTCCGACCAACATAGATCGTCCGCAGAACCCGTCGCCGTCGCCCGGACCTGTTCTTCCGTCAGGCCCGCCTTCGCCGCATAGATGGCAACGTGCACACCCCACTCGTACTCGGACCGGCAGAGCGCAGTCGTTCGGTCAATGACGACTTCCCTTTGCCGAAGCGACAGGTTCCCCTTGTCCAGCAACCCTCCCGCGAAGAACTTCCTGGCCAGTCGCGGATCGCGTGCGACGGTCGCGAACAGGTGCAAAGGCGGCTTGCCCCTCATTGCCTGATCGATGATCTCCGCGGTGTCGGGGGCAAAGGGAGGACTGGCTGGCTCGACGCGTGCTGGCATGTGGCTTCTCTCCACTGATCGCAGCGGCCCATGGTAAGCGGGTGCGGCGACGGCCACTGTCGCCGCCGATTCAGTTTTGTTGCCGCCCTCAGGGCCCGAACCCCAGAGGGCCGCTGTTGGCCGGAAGCAGACGTGTGATTGCTGACCTAAGCACGCCGCGGAGATCCGGGAATGCCGCGTAGACTCCCGCCGCCGGCATACCGCAGGCCACGAGACCCAATCCAGGAAAGAGCGACACGATGTTGAACCACGTGATGGTCGGCACCAACGACATTGAGCGGGCCAAGCGCTTCTACGACGCTTTGTTCGGCGTGTTGGGCGCGGCAGAGGGAGTGCTCAACGTGAATGCCACCGGCCAGTCACGCCTGTTCTACCGCCACGACGGCAGCACCTTCGGCGTCAGTGAGCCGATCGACGGCCAGCCGGCGACCCACGCCAACGGCGGCACTATCGGCTTCAAATGCCAGTCGGCTGAGCAGCTGCAAGCCTTCCACGACGCGGCCGTCGCGCATGGCGGGACATCGATCGAAGGCGCGCCTGGCCCGCGCGGCGGCAAGCCAGGCGCGATGCACATGGCCTACGTTCGCGATCCGGACGGCAACAAGCTCTGCGCGGTCTATCGGCCAGCCTGAACCCGCGCGGGCGCCACTCGCTGAGGCGAGACTGCTGCGTGATGAGGTCTCACGTGGGTGGACCACTCAACTCTTTGACTCGGCCTCGGTGGGGCGTGCGTACATCCGGATGCGCAAACGATGGGCCCTACCCCGTCTCATCCGCATTGGCGGCCCGCAGCGGATCCGACACCTCCATCCGGTCGAGGTCGTTCTCCAGCGTGTGGAATGCGTCGTCGCCGATTTCGCCGCTGTCCCGCATCGCAAGGAGCACCTTGCGCGCGGCGCGCAGCGCCGCGCGGTACGCAGTGTCGTACTCGGTGCCGAAGGACGCGTGCTGGCCGCCGCTGCGCTGCAACTGGCCCAGCCAGACCTTCAAGTCCTTGCGCACGAGGTCCACGGCGGGCGAGCCGCCCGGCGCCAGTTGCGCATAGGCGGCTTCCAGCATGCGCCGCCGCGCAACGTGCTCCTCGCGCGCCACCGGGTCGTCGTCGCGCAGATTCAAGGCTCCCAGCAGCGCCTTGAGAGTGAGGCCTTGCAGCAGCAGTGTGCCCAGCACCACCAGGAACGCCGTCAGCACGATCAGGTCCCGCGCCGGGAAACCCGCGGGCAGCGCCAGCGCCGCCGCGAGCGTGACGATGCCACGCATGCCCGCCCAGGAGATCACGAGCCCGCTGCCCACGGTGGGCCGCAGCATCGGCCTGGGCGGGTGGAAGCCGTGGCGGTGGTGGCGCCATCGGATCGCGGCGTTGAACGACATGTGCCAGACGATCCGCACCAGGATGACCGTCGCCAGCACGGCCGCCGCGACCAGGAGGTACCGCTCCCGCGCCGCCGGCGCCAGGTCCACCAGGATCGGGCGGATCTGCAGGCCGATGAAGATGAACGCGAAGATGTTCAGCGCGAACACCACCGTGGCCCAGACCGCATTGGTGGGGATGCGGATGCGCGCCGGTGTCCGGGCCGGCGCCATGCGCCCGAGTGTCATCGCGAAGCACACGGTGGTCAGCACGCCTGACAGGCCAACGTGTTCCGCGACCAGCCATACGGTGAAAGTGCCCACGAACTGCAGGATGATGGCAGTGGGGATGTGCTGCACCCGTTCCAGGAGGCGCTGCATCAGCCAGCCCAGCGCGGGGCCCGCCACCAGGCTTCCCAGCACCGCCAGCAGGAAGGTCGGCGCGACCGCCTGCACCGAGAAACCGCCGGCCGCCACGGCGCCGACCGCCAGGCGATAGATCAGGAGCGCGCTCGCGTCGTTCAGCAGGCTCTCGCCTTCGAGGATGCCAAGGATGCGCTGCGGCGGATGCAGCGGCCGCAGCACCGTGGTGGCCGCCACGGCATCGGGCGGCGCAACGATGGCTCCCAGCGCGATCGCCGCGGCCCAGGGCAGGCCCGGCACGAGCGCGTGCGCCACGACGGCCACCGCCGCCGTGGTGAGGCCCACCGCGACGAGCACCAGACTGACAAGGGGCGCCCAGTTGTCGCGCAGGTCGCGCAGCGAGGCGTCATAGCCGGCATCGACCAGGATGGGCGCGACGAACAACGCCAGCACCAGTTCGGGCGGCAAAGTGAGACTCGGCGCGCCGGGAATGATCGCCAGCAACGCGCCGCCGATCGCCAGGAACACGGGATAAGGTGCTCCCGCCCGCCGCGCGGCGGCGGCCAGCAGCACGGCCGCCCCGAAGAGGACCAGGATCTGTTCGAGTTCACGCACCGGCGAAGTATCGTGGCTGGGTCCGCGGCAGCACCAGCGCCCATCGCGGGAGGCCAGTGCGTCGCCTTACTCGACAGGAGCGCCTGCAACGATGAGTTGGGAACGTGAGGCCCTGCGCGGCCGAGCATGTCTCGATCACAATGACCATCCACTTTCTGGGAGCGTCAACCATGATTTCACGCCACTTGATCGTTCGCGGCTTCGCTGTCACCACATTCACGATGGCACTCGGGGCCTGCAGCCAGATGGGCATGGGCGGCGGCGCGCGTGGCACGGAGACGGGCATGGAGACGTATCGCGCGACGCTCTCCGGGTCGCAGGAAGTGCCGCCGAATTCGAGCGCAGGATCCGGCAGCGCCGAAGTGACGGTGAATCCCTCGACGATGGCCATGACCTACCGCGTCACCTACTCGGGCCTGAGCGGGCCCGCGAGCATGGGGCATATCCATGGCCCCGCCCCCGCGGGGCAGAACGCAGGCGTGAAGATCCCGTTCCCGAGCGTTGCGCAGTCGCCCGTCACGGGAAGCGGAACGCTCACCGCCGAACAGTACGCCGACCTCAAGGGCGGCCGCTACTACGTGAACATCCACACGGCCGCCAATCCCGGCGGCGAGATACGCGGGCAACTGACGCGCTGAACGCGCCGCGCCCAGGTCGGGATGAGACCCACCGGGTCGTGAGGCGGTGCACGTCCGGCAGTTGTCGGCCTTGCCGATAGAGTTGCACGCCCGCTCTTGGCCGCAAGCCTTCGTGAGCCGTGAATGACAATCATCGCGTGATCAGACACGCTTCACGACTGCCCATGACCAAGCTGATTGCCACCCACAGTGGCACTTTCCACGCGGATGATGTGTTCGGCGTGGCCGTGCTGGCCACGGTGTTCCCGGATCACGTGATCATCCGCACCCGCAGCGCCGAAGAGATCGCTCGCGCCGATTTCGCGGTGGACGTGGGAGGTACCTGGGATCCGGCGGCCGGTCGGTTCGATCACCACCAGCGGGGTTTCGAGGGCGCGCGCATGCGCGCGGACGGCGACCCTGGATGCGCAGTGGCGGAAAGGTACGCCAGTGCCGGCCTGGTCTGGCGCGAGTATGGCGGTGCCTGCGTGCAGCAGCTGGCGCACTCCCTGGGACATCCGGTGGCCACCGAGGTGGCCGCGCGGATCGCCGCGGACGCCGATGCGTCGCTGGTGCGGTACCTGGATCTGGTCGACAACGGCGCGGCCGAAGTCGCTCCGGGCATCTTCGGGTTGTCGAGCCAGGTGGCGCTCCTGAACAGCACCTGGCTGGAGGAGCAGGCCCTCGACAAGGACGCCGTGGCCAGGTTGCAGCTGGAGCGCTTCCACGAGGCCATGGCCATCGTCGATCGAACCTTGCGGCGTTTCGTCCTGCGTGCCATCGGGCAGGTCCTGGCGGCCGAGACCGTGCGAGCGTCCAGGCGAC
>Ga0247829_10001390_pt1 | contig 10983 bp, 8 predicted proteins | sample 12C_Control_Day4_FD_207765 | JGI IMG/M metagenome (GOLD analysis project Ga0247829, IMG submission 207765) | Soil microbial communities from agricultural site in Penn Yan, New York, United States - 12C_Control_Day4 | ecosystem: Environmental > Terrestrial > Soil > Agricultural land | place: USA... | reverse complement strand
GCGATCCGCGACCTCACCGAGATCCGCATACGGCTTGAAGCGCGGCGTGTGCGCGAGCGCGTCGAGCCACTTCGCGATTTTCTTCGGCGCGTCCTCGGCCGCTTCCGCCGGAATGCCGAAGCCTTCGAGCGAAACCACGCGGAGCACGCGCGCGGGTCGCGCGCCCGCGTAATTCATCACGATGTTGCCGCCGAGGCTATGTCCGACCAGGCGGATCGGCGCGTCACGCGCGTAGCGGTGAACGAGCGCATCGAGATCGGCAACGTAGTCGTAATACCAGTAACCTTGCGGCTGCCAGTCCGAGCGGCCGAAGCCGCGCAGGTCCGGCGCGATCGCGTACCAGTCCTTCTGCAGCGCGTCGACGAGGAACTGGAACGACGCACCGACGTCCATCCAGCCGTGCAACAGCAACAGCGGCGGCGATTGCGGGCTGCCCCACGTGCGAACGTGATGGCGCGCGCCGCGCACGTCGACGAACTGCGACGTCGACGGCTTGCGCGCTATTTCTTGCGGCAAAGCGCGAGACCGTCCTGCCAACCGGTGCGGTAATTCGGATCGCCGGTGAAACGCGCGGCATCCTTGCGTTCGGGCCCCTGCACGCTCGCGCAACCGTCGGCATAGCCCTGACGATAGGGAAGCGGGAAACCCGACAGGTTGATCGTCGGCGGTGGCGGCTCGGCGGTGCGCGGCAGCGGCGGCGCTGCGGGCGGTGGCGGAGCAGGTGCAGGACCGGGCGGAACCGTTGCGCATGCCGCTGCCAGCAGCGCGGCGGCGATTGCGATTGCGCGCGTCAAATGCGCGGCAGGGCGGATGAGCGTTCCGATCGCGGGGAGTGAACGGAGTAGAATTCTAACTCACCGTTCGTCAGGCGTTTCATGGCGTCTCCCGGCTTCGTCCATCTCCGCCTGCACAGCGAATATTCGATCGCGGACGGCACGCTGCGCATCGACGACGCCGTCGCCGCGGCGGCGGCGGACAGGATGCCTGCGGTCGCGCTCACCGACCTCGCGAACCAGTTCGGGCTGATCAAGTTCTACACGGCGGCACGGGCGCGCGGCATCAAGCCGATCGCCGGCTGCGACGTGTGGATTGCCAACGACAGCGAGCGCGACCAGCCGGCGCGCCTCCTGCTGCTCACGGCCACGCGCGACGGCTACCTGCGGCTTTGCGACTGGCTGTCGCGCGCCTATCGCGCGCATCAGCATCGCGGCCGCGCGCAAATCGACCGCAAGTGGTTCGACGAAGGGACGGAGGGCCTGATCGCGCTGTCGGGCGGGCGCGACGGCGACGTCGGCAACGCACTGCAGCAAGGCAACGCCCCGGCCGCGAAGCGGCTCGCGGCCGAATGGCTCGCCCGCTTTCCGCAGCGTTACGTGCTCGAAGTGCAGCGCGCGGGCCACGCGGACGACGAGGCGCTGGTGCACGCCACCGTCGCGCTGGCGCAGGACGTCGGCGCGCCGATCGTCGCCACGCACCCGGTGCAGTTTCTCTCCGCCGACGATTTCCGCGCCCACGAGGCGCGCGTGTGCATCGCCGAGGGCCACACGCTCGCCGATCCGCGGCGGCCGCGGCGATTCACGCAACAGCAGTATTTCCTGACGCAGGCGGAGATGGCGGTGAAGTTCGCCGACCTGCCGCAGGCTCTCGCCAACAGCGTCGCGATCGCGCAGCGCTGCAACCTGACGATTCCGCTCGGGCGCAATCACCTGCCGCGTTTTCCCACGCCCGCCGACGTATCACTCGACGACCATCTGCGCGACGAGGCGGCGCGCGGGCTCGAGCGGCGACTTGCGCAGCTCTTCGTCGATGAAATCGAACGCGAGCGCAGGCGCGGCGAGTACGCGGAGCGCCTCGCGTTCGAGACGAAGACCATCGTGCAGATGGGCTTCTCCGGGTACTTCCTGATCGTCGCCGACTTCATCAACTGGGCGAAGGACAACGGCGTACCGGTCGGGCCGGGCCGCGGGTCGGGTGCCGGGTCGCTTGTCGCGTATTCGCTCGGCATCACCGACCTCGACCCGCTGCGCTACGCGCTGCTATTCGAGCGGTTCCTGAATCCCGAGCGCGTGTCGATGCCGGACTTCGACATCGACTTCTGCCAGGACGGCCGCGACCGCGTCATCGATTACGTGAAGGGCAAGTACGGCGCCGAGTCGGTGTCGCAGATCGCGACGTTCGGCACGCTCGCCGCGAAAGCGGCCGTGCGCGACGTCGGCCGCGTGCTCGACCTCCCGTATTCGTTCGTCGACGGCATCGCGAAGCTGATCCCGTTCCAGCCCGGGAAAACCGTGACGCTGCGCCGGCGCCAGGGCGAGCCCGAGGCGAACGTCATCTACGCGCGCGAGGTCGAGCCGCTGATCGACCAGCGCGAAGCGGACGAGGAGGAAGTGCGCGAGCTGCTCGCGCTCGCCTGCGAGCTCGAAGGATTGCCGCGCAACGTCGGCATGCACGCCGGCGGCGTTCTCATCGCCCCGGGCAAATTGACTGACTTCTGCCCGCTCTATGTGCAACCGGGCGCGCACGCGCCTGTGTCGCAATTCGACAAGGACGATGTCGAGGCGGTCGGCCTCGTCAAGTTCGACTTCCTCGGCCTCACGACGCTCACGATCCTCGACTGGACCTTGCGCTACGCGCGCGCGCTCGATCCGCAGTCGACGATCGCGCTCGAGAACTTGCCGCTCGACGACGCCGCGACGTTCGACGTCTTCCGCAAGGGCAACACGACGGCGGTGTTCCAGTTCGAATCACGCGGCATGCGCGAGCTGATCAAGCAGGCGCCGCCGACGCGGTTCGAGGACATCGTCGCGCTCGTCGCGCTGTACCGCCCCGGCCCGATGGAGCTCATTCCGGATTACACGGCGCGCAAGAGCGGCCGCGAGCGCGTCGAGTACGTCGACCCGCGCCTCGCGCCGATCCTGGAGCCGACTTACGGCGTCATGGTGTACCAGGAACAGGTAATGCAGATCGCTCAGGTGATCGGCGGCTACACGCTCGGCGCCGCCGACTTGCTGCGGCGCGCGATGGGCAAGAAGAAGCCCGAGGAGATGGCCAAGCACCGCGACATCTTCGTCGCGGGCGCCGAAAAAAACGGTCTCGCGCACGCGAAGGCGGTGCAGCTCTTCGGCCTGATGGAGAAGTTCGCAGGCTACGGCTTCAACCGCTCGCACTCGGCGGCGTATGCGCTCGTCGCGTACCAGACCGCGTATTTCAAAGCGCATCATGCCGCGGCGTTCATGGCGGCGAACCTGTCGCTCGTCATGGACGACACCGACAAGGTCAAAAGCTTCTACGACGATGCGCTCGCGCAGGGACTCGCCATCCTGCCGCCGGACGTCAACGCGTCGCGCTACCGCTTCGAGCCGGTCGACACGAAAAGCCTTCGGTACGGGCTTGGCGGGATCAAGGGCACCGGCGAAGCCGCGATCGAGGCGATCGTCGCAGCGCGCGCGGCGGGCGGTCCGTTCACGGACCTGTTCGAATTCTGCCGGCGCGTCGACAAGCGGCTCGTCAATCGGCGCGTCGTCGAGGCGCTGGTGCGGGCGGGCGCATTCGACGCGATCGATGCGCGTCGTGCAACGCTGTTCGCATCGGTCGGTCTCGCGCTCGACGCCGGCGAGCGCGCGGCGGCGTCGGCTGCGCAGGTTTCGCTGTTCGGCGAGGAGCCCTCGGCGCAGATGGCGGCGCTGGTCGCCACGCGCGACTGGACGGACGCCGAGCGCCTGACACAGGAGAAGCTCGCGATCGGCTTCTACCTGAGCGGCCACCCATTCGCAGCGCATGCGGCGGAGCTTGCGCCGATCGTTCGCACGTCGCTCGCGGCGCTCGCACCGCGCAACGACAAGGTGCTGGTCGCGGGCATCGTCACCGCGCTGCGTGTCCAGACGAGCCGGCGCGGCAAGATGGCGTTCGTGACGCTCGACGACGGCAAAGGCCGGGTCGAGGCGATGGTTTACAACGAGACGTTCGACGCCGTGCGCGCGCTGCTGCGCGAGGACCAGCTCGTGCTCATGGAAGTGCGCGTCACGCAACGGATGACCGAGGACGGCGAAGCGCAGGGCCTGCGTGTCATCGTCGAGAACGCGACCGATCTCGCGACGATCCGCAAGGAGCGCGCGAAGGGCATTCGCATCGCGTGCAACGGCAACGCTTCCGCGGATCGCCTGGCGGAGATCCTGCAGCCGTTCCGCAACGGCCGCACGCCGGTCGTGGTCCGCTACTGGAACGACCGCGTCGACGGCGAGCTCGAGCTCCCGGAAGCGTGGCGCGTGACGCCCGACGACGCGCTGATCGACCAGTTGCGCGAATGGCTTGCGCCCGAGAACGTGCAAGTCGTCTACTGATTCGCCGCTTCGCAGCCATTCCGAACCGTGATGCTCGGCACCGCGGGCGCGCACTACGCGGCCTTTTTCCGGATGCCCGACGTCGCGCGCATGCTGGCGATGGCCGTGCTCGCGCGCATGCCAATCGGCACGGTGACGCTCGGGATGCTGTTGCACGTGCGCGCACTGACGGACTCGTTCGCCGTCGCCGGCGCCACCGTCGGTGCGTACCTGGCGGCTTCCGCCGTCACGGCGCCGATCGTCGGACGCTTCATCGACCGTCGAGGTCCACACACGGCGCTCGTCGTCACCGGCATCGTCAGTCCCGCCGCGTTGCTCGTGCTGTGGGTCGCGAAGCCGCTTGGCCTGTCGCCCGCGCAGATGACGGCGGTCGCGGTGATCGCCGGCGCGTTCGCGCCCCCGATCACCGTGTTGACGCGCACGATGTGGCGCCACCGGTTCGACAGCGACGTCGATCGCAAGACCGCATTCGCGCTCGACGCGGTGCTGGTCGAGGTGGCGTTCACCGCGGGTCCCGCGCTGATTGCGCTGCTGCTCGCCGTCGGATCGCCCGCGATCGCATTCGGCGCCGCGTTTTTCTTTACGCTGCTCGCGGTGCCGACCTTCCTCGCGTCGCCGGCGCTGCGGTACTGGAAGCACGAGCCGCGTGGCGAGCGGCACCTGCTCGGGCCGCTGCGCGAGGGACGCCTGGTCGCCGTTTACGCGACGACGTTCCTGATCACCGCGAGCCTCGGCCTGCTCGAGATCGGCTACCCGGGCTTCGCCGCGCAGACCGGCAGCGCGCCGCTGGCCGGTGTGCTGCTCGCGATCAATTCGATCGGCAGCGCGGTCGGCGGCCTTGCGTTCGGCGCGCTGCACTGGAAGCTCGCGCCGCCGCGACAGTTGCCGCGCATTCTCGGCCTCATGGCGCTGCCGCTCGCATTGCAGGCGACGATCGGCAACGCGGGTGCGCTTGCGCTCGCCGCGTTCGTTGCGGGGCTTTGCATTGCCCCCGCGCTGACCGTCGTGACGATGCTCGTCTCGACCTACGCACCCGCGCGCTACGCCACCGAGGCGTTCACGTGGGCGGCAACCTGCATCGTCAGCGGCATCGGCGCGGGTAACGCGATCGGCGGCTTGCTGCTGGAGGGCTTCGGTGCGGCCGTCGTTTTCGGCACGTCCGCTGCGGTGGCGCTGCTCGCGGCCGCGTGCGCGCTCGTGCTCACAGCCCTGCGTCGGCCAGAAGCGTGATCAGTTGCCCCTGCTGCGTGGCGCTGGTCATCGGATAACTGTCGAGCCAGCGGCGTGTTGCAAAGGCCGGCTCCAGCGTCCGGATCTCGTCGGCTTCCCATTTCGCGCCGGCGCGATCGCCCGCCGCGACGAGCGCGGCTGCCGTGAAGACGCGCGTCTCGACATCCGCCGGATTGCGCATCGACGCCGCACGCAAGTGGATCAGCGCCTGCTCCGGATCCTTCTGGAACAGGAGCGCGCGCCCGAGCACCAGAAAGTACAGGTAGCCCGCATCGGGGTTGAGGCGCAGCGCCGTGCGCACGAGTTCGATCGATCGCGCCGGCTGTCCGGTGTAAGTGTGAATGCCGCCAAGCAGCGCGTACGCATCCGCGAACGACCGGTCGAGCACGATCGCCTGCTGCAGCGACTTGATCGCGTCGTCGTGCTGGCGCGCCTGCGCCTGCACGAAGCCCGTCGCCCAGTGCACCTCGGGTACGTCGGGATCGATCTCGCGCGCCGTGCGAGCCAGCTCGAACGCCCGGTCGAGCGAGGCGCGCTCGGAATCGCGCAGCCGGTAGTCCATCGCGTAGGTCATCGCGAGCCCGGCGTACGCGCGGGCGAACTTCGGGTCGAGCTCGAGTGCGCTGCGATAGAGTGCGCGCGCGCGCTCGTTCGCGTCCCCGCTGCGGACGAGCAGCAGCGCCTGCGCGCGCAGGAAATAGTCGTAGGCATCGACGCTTTGCGTGTACCGCCGCGCGATGCGAAGGCGCTCGACGTCGCCGACCTTCGCCGGCAGCAGCTCCACCACTTTCGCCGTGATCTCGTCCTGCACCGCAAGAATGTCGCCGAACGGACGGTCGAATCGTTCCGACCATAGCTCTTCGCTGGTTCGCGCATCGACGAGATGGACGGTGACACGCAGACGGCCCGCGTCGCGCTGGACGCTGCCTGTCATTCGATAGTGCACGCCCGGCATCTCGCGATCGACGATTGCACGATCGGACAGCCGGATCACACGCAGATCCGACAGGCGCGACAGATCGGTCACCAGGCTGACGGTGATGCCGCGCGCGAGATACGCCTGCTCAGGGTCGCCGCCGAGCGACTCGAATGGCGCGACGGCGACGCCGACCCATCCCGGCTGCCGGAAGGCGTCGGCGTCGAAGTTTTCGCGCGACGTCATCGTGGTCGATGGCGAGAATGCGAAATAGCCGGCCGCGACCGCGATGGCCGTTGCCGCCAGCGCGATCAGCGCGATCGCGCGCCAGTGCTTGCGCGTAGCGGGTGACGACGATGCAGCAGCATCGATGCACGTTGCGCCGGCTGGCGCCGGTTCGAAAATAGCGCCGGCCGGCGCAGGTCCTGATGTCGCGCCGGCTGGCGTGGGTCCGGATAGCGCACCCTCCGCCTGCCACGGACGAACACCGGCGATCAGCCGGTAGCCGCGCTTCGCGATCGTCTCGATGTACGAGGGCGAGCGCGAGGCGTCGCCGAAGGCCTTGCGCAGCTTGTTGATCGTCTGGGTGAGCGCCTCGTCGCCGACCACCACGCCGGGCCACGCCGCCGTGAACAGCTCGTCGCGAGCAACGGGACGGCCGGCGCGCTCGGCAAGGAGCATCAGCACGTCCATCGCCTTGGGCTCGAGCCTCACCACCTCGCTGCCGCGGCGCAGCTCGTTGCTCTGCGGATCGACGAGCCATTGACCGATGACGAGCGGACCGCGCGGCGGCCGATGCGAATCCTCTGCGCTTGCAGACGCCTTGACGCTCGCGGGCATGGCTCAGGGTCTGTTCACACGATGTTCACGAATGCGAACGGGCATTGCCGGTTCTGCCAGGTGAGTACCACCATGGAAAAGGATAACCGTTTGGTCGCGACTTGTCCGAACTCACGGCGTTACGCGAGCACGGCCCTAAAATGCCGGTTTAAAGAAAGGCCACTGCCATGACGCCACCCGCATCGATGAAGCACATCGCGGTCACTCAACCCGGTGCGCCCGACGTGATGCACGTCGCCGACGGAGCGGTTCCCGAACCGCGCGACGACGAGGTGCTGATCGAAGTCGCGTACGCAGGTGTCAATCGGCCCGATTGCTCGCAGCGTGCAGGCACGTATCCGCCGCCGCCGGATGCATCACCGGTGCTCGGACTCGAAGTGGCGGGGCGGATCGCCGCGCGCGGCGCCCGCGTGACCGCGTGGAACATCGGCGACGACGTGTGCGCGCTCGTACCCGGCGGCGGCTATGCGCAGTACTGCACGACGCCTGCGGAGTGGTGCCTGCCGATTCCGCGCGGGATGTCGCTCGAGCAGTCGGCCGGATTGCCCGAGAACTACTTCACCGTGTGGAACAACGTGTTCGAGCGCGCGCATCTTGCGCGCGGCGAAACGTTCCTCGTGCACGGCGGCACGAGCGGCATCGGTCTCGCGGCGATCCAGCTCGCGAAGGCGTTCGGCGCGACGGTATTCACGACGGCAGGCAGCGCGGAGAAGGTGACGTTCTGCCGATCGATCGGCGCCGACCATGCGATCGATTACAAGAAGCAGGATTTCGCCGAGGAAGTGGAACGCCTCGCCAAGGGTGGCATCGACGTGATTCTCGACATGGTCGGCGGCGATTACATCGAGCGCAATCTCAAATGCCTTGCCCTCGAAGGCCGGCTTGCGCAGATCGCGTTCCTGCAGGGCAGCCGCGTCGAATGCGACTGGCGCTTCGTCATGCTGAAGCGGCTCACCGTTTCCGGCTCGACGCTCCGCGCGAGCCCGCCGCAGCGGAAGGCAATGCTCGCGCGCGCATTGCGCGAACAGGTGTGGCCGCTGTTCGAGCAGGGGAAGCTGCGGCAGGTCATTCACGCGACGTTCGACCTGGCGCAGGCGCCGCAGGCGCACGCGCTGATGGAATCGTCGAAGCACATCGGGAAGATCATGCTGCGTGTGGGCGGGTGAGGTGGTGCCGCGGTTGATCTCCGCTCGGTCATCGATCGGCGCGTCCAGGCCGTCGGACTCCTCGACCTCGCGGGCATATCGGTTGCTTGATCGCAGGACGTAGCAGGCGGCTTTGAGCGGCTTCAGAGAGCGTCGCACGACGCCGAGTCACCGCCGCCATCGACTCGTACGTAAATCTTACACGTCGAGGCGGGAAAAACGTGTGTCGCAGCGCGCGATCGACGTTCTCTCCTGCCCGGCGAAGCGGAGGTCGTCATGTCGATTTCGCTGATCCTGCTGATCATTGTCATTCTGCTTCTGATCGGTGCACTGCCGACGTGGGGCTACAGCTCGGGCTGGGGCTACTGGCCGAGCGGGGGACTGGGACTCGTGCTGCTGATACTCATCATTCTGATGGTGATGGGTCGCATCTGACGCGCGATTCGCAAGGACGTTTGCCACGCATCATCGCTCGCTCGAATGCGGGTCCGACCGGTCGAGCGCGACGTCGGCCCACGACGCGGAATCCTCGATAGGCTCGAGATGAATCGACATGGTCGCGTTCGGGATTCGCTCGCGTATCTGCGCTTCGATGCGCTCCATCACGTCGTGCCCTCGCTGCACGGTCCAGGCGCCCGGCACGAGCAAGTGCAGCTCGATGAACCGGCGGGCGCCGGCCTGCCGGGTGCGTAACGCGTGATAGTCGATGCCGTCCTCGCGATATCGATCGAGGACGGCGCGGATGGCTGTCTGATCGGCGTCAGGCAGGGCGGCGTCCATCAGGCCCTGCGCCGAGCGCCGGACGAGCACGAAGCCGGTAACCACGATGTTCAGCGCGACGGCGAGCGCGACGACCGGATCGAGCCAGGGCGGTCATCGCAACGGCGCTCACGCCGACGACGACGCCGACCGATGTCCAGACGTCCGTCATCAGGTGCCGGCCGTCCGCTTCCAGAGCGATGGAATGATAGCGAGCGCCTACGCGGAGAAGCACGCGCGCGGTCGCGAAGTTTACCGCCGTCGCGACGACGGACACGGCAAGCCCGACGCCTATGTCCTGCAGCGGCCGCGGATGCAACAGGCGGTCTACGGCCGTGACGCCGATCGCAGCGGCGGCGACAACGATCAACGCGCCTTCGAGCCAGCTCGAGAAATATTCGGCCTTACCGTGACCGTACGGATGGCCTTCGTCGGCCGGCTGCGCCGCAACGTGCAGCGCCACCACTGCTGCGATGGCCGCGACGAGGTTGACGCCCGATTCGAGCGCATCGGCAAGCAACCCCACCGAGCCGGTGATCCACCAGGCAATCGCCTTCAGCGCGATCACGACGATCGAGGCGGCAACCGACAGCCAGGCGTAGCGAACGAGCGAGGCGGGTTCCAGTATCACGGGAAAAGGGATGGGCGGGCGTTGCCAATCCCTCGTGATCGTTGGTGCCGGCAGAGAGACTCGAACTCCCGACCAACGGTTTACAAAACCGCTGCTCTACCAACTGAGCTATGCCGGCGTACGTGAAATTGTAGCGCGCGCCTCGATGTGGCGGCTTCGGCGGACCCGATGACGCGCCGCGCTGCGCGCGGCGTAGCGCCTACTTGACGACCTGCAGGTGCGAGCGCTTGCGCGGCGGCTCGCCGATTCGCGGCCCGACGTCGGCATCGCGCGGCGCGCCGCTGCTCGACGCAAGTGCGGCCACCGGATCATCGGGTGCGGTGAACGAGAATCCGTAGCCGGTTTCCTTCGCGAAGATGCCGATCACTGCACCGATCGGCACGGCCACTTCCTGCGACGAGCCGTTGAAGCGCGCGGTGAACTGGATCCACTGATTGTCGATCGTCAGCTTGCGCGTCGCGGTGGCGCTGACGTTCAGCACGATCTCGCCGTTCTTCACGAACGCAGCCGGCACGCGCGTCTGTGGATTGACGCGCACGGCGAGGTACGGCGTGAGGCCGTTGTCGGCGCACCATTCGCAGATGGCGCGCACGAGATACGGTTTCGCGGACTGCTCGGACATAGGGCGCAAATATTACCCTCCGCCGGATCGCGGTCAAGACAGCGGCTTTACCGCTTGTCCGCTCGCATGCCCGCTCGTTGCGCCAATCGTCGCACGGCCCGCGAAATGCCCCAAAACTGTCGAATCGCTTTACGACCGGGCGCCGATGTACATGACAATGCCCGGCGCATCCTGCGTCTGCCGCGGCGGACGCGATGGCGACGCCTCGCTAGCGAATAAGAGATTCGCCGCTACTACTTCCGCATGCCGCGCTCGGCCGACGTAAGCGCCTCGGAGAACGCCGGCCGGGCGAACAGCCGCTCCGCGTACTTCATAAGCGGCGCGGCCTGCTTCGGCATCTGGATGCCGTAGTAGTCGAGGCGCCACAGCAGCGGCGTGATCGCCACGTCGAGCATCGAGTAATCCTCGCCGAGCATGTGTTTGTGCTTGGCGAACACCGGCGCGATCTGCATCAGCGCGTCGCGAACGAGCCCGCGCGCCTTGTCGATGTGCTTCTGGTT
>Ga0247829_10001389_pt1 | contig 10986 bp, 9 predicted proteins | sample 12C_Control_Day4_FD_207765 | JGI IMG/M metagenome (GOLD analysis project Ga0247829, IMG submission 207765) | Soil microbial communities from agricultural site in Penn Yan, New York, United States - 12C_Control_Day4 | ecosystem: Environmental > Terrestrial > Soil > Agricultural land | place: USA... | reverse complement strand
GCTCATGGGCGATCAGGTGACGCCCCGCGTCGGTGCCCGGCGCGAACTCGCCGGCGCCGAAGACGAGGTCGCTGCCATACGTGAATGCTCTGGCGCGCAGTGATCGCGCGGCGTCGGCGGCGCTTCCGTCGGTGTGAAGACGCACGCTCGAAAAGTCGCGTCCGAAACGCTGCTCGTAGAAGTCGCGGAGCCCGTCCGGCAGCGGGGCGCCCGTGCCGCGCAGACTCGCGAGTCGCGATTCGACCGACGGCGCGTTGCTCACCGTCGCATCGGACGTCGTGCGCCCGGCTGGCGACGCGTGTGGTTGCAGCGCGGCGTTTGCTTGCGACGCAGGTCGCTCCGCCGCGCTGTCAGCACGCGACGCATGTCGCTGAGGCACGTCGTCGGCTTGCGACTCATGTCGCCGCAGCGCGCCGTCAGCCTGGGATGCATGTCGCTGCAGATCGCCCTCCGCAGCAGTCGTCGTGGCGCCGGTCGGTGCGTGGGCAACGGCGTCCGCCGCAGCTTCGGTCCCTGCGTCGTCAGGTGCCCCCGGTGCGCTCATGCGCAATGAGCCGCCCATCACGCGATCGGCCGCGGCATCGGCCTCGCGCTCGAGGCGGTCGCCCGGCTGGCTGACGGTGAGCTTCGTCTGGGGCACCGGCGAGGCGAGGCGCGTGAAGAAGTCCGGCACGAGCGGAGCGGGAGCGGCGCGCGACGAGATCGCGTCGCTCGTCGCACGGCTCGAGGCCGGCACAGCGGCTCTGCCGTCGCGGGCCACGTCGGTCGTTCGTCCGATGGTCGTCGCGTGTCTGCTCATCTCAGATCTCCCCCGCGCGGAGCTCGGCGATGAATGGATCGTACGCCGTCGTATCCCCGGCACTCTGGAGCAGCGTGTAGTAGTCCTGCGCGATCTGCGCCTGCTGTTCGCGGTTGTAGTCGCGGTAATGCTTGCCTGCGGCGCGGTCGCTCGTCAGTCCCGCCGAGCCGCCGTAGCCATAGCCGATCGTCGCCTGCGCGTGGATAGCCTCGCCGAGGTAGCGGCTTCCCGCGCGCTCGAACTGGTAGACATGCGTCAGCTCGTGAACCATGATCGCAACGTTCGAGCGCGCATGATCGCCGGTGCTCGGAATGTTGATCGTGTGGAACGTCGTGAAGGCGCGCCCGCCGTTGAGCGCGAAGATCAGCGCGAGGATGCCTCCCTCGCCGACGCGCACGTCCGACCAGCGGATCGCGTTGTCGCCGAGGACGCTCTTGCCGGCGTCGACCTCGTCGGACGTCAGCGGCGTCGCCTTCGAGAACATGTGCAGTGCGAACTCGAAGAGCTCGGGACCGCCGATCAGGTCGAAGAGACTCGTGACGAGCCGGTGCACCCAGACGGCGCCGGCGCGGAGCTTCTGCCAGATCCAGTCGCCGAAGCCACGGACGCCTCCGCTGATGAGCGCGCCGATCGCCTCGGGGATGAACGTGATCGCGCCGGCGAGCCCGGTGACGATCGCCTCGCCGAAGCGCATCAGACGCGCGGGAAGATCCCTCAGGAGATTCGCGACCCAGCGGCCGGCATCCTGGACACGACCGGCGATCCAGTCGACCGCCGTCGAGATCGCGCCGCCGACGGCCTCGATCGCGCCGCCGATGGCACGTCCGACCGTCTGTATGCCCGACCACAGGTCGCCGAAGAACCCGCGCTGCGCGACGCCCGATCCCGCATGCGTGACGTCGTGCGTCGCGCCCTGCGTGCCGGCGACGCGTGCTCCATCGGCGACGTCGCTCGTCTGCGTCGGCGCGAGGCTCGAGGCTGTGCTCGAGGCCCTGGTCGAGGCCGACCGCGCGGCCGGCGCTGCGCCCTGCTGCGCGACGTGCGTCAGCTCGTGCGCAAGGAGCCAGCGGCCGTCGGTGCGCTCCGGCTCGAACGCGCCCGGCGCGAACGCGATGTTCGGACCGAGCGTGAACGCGCGCGCCTGCATCGCGAGCGCGGCCTGCGCCGCGTCGCCGTCGGTGTGCACGCGCACGCCGCCGAAGTCGTAGCCGAGCCTCGTCTCGAAGTCTCGGCGCAATCCCTCAGGAAGCTCGCGGCCGGCGCCGAGGCGCTCGGCGCCCTCGGGCACGGATTCGTCCGCGTGCGTCCCGGAGTCGCCGCCGCTCGGGAACGGATCCTTCGTCCCGGTCACAGCCGTGGCGATGCGCTCGGCTTCGGACTCGAGAGGATCGCCGACGCCGCCGACGCGCGCGCGCCGCTGCACGCGCGATCCCGCCGGCGTCACCTGGATGCGCCCGAGCGAGTGACCCGCCGATGCGGCATGCCCCGAGTGCTCGCTCGCGGACGACTGCTCGTCGACCGCCACCGGGGGCGCCGACGACGGCGCGCCCGTGCGCTCGACCTGCCGGTTCGTGCGCTCGCGCCCTCTCATCGCGTCACCGCTCCGAAGACGGCGCGGGCCGCCTCCATCCCGATCTCGCGCGGACCAGCTCCGGACGGCACCTCGATGCGGCCGGCGTCGATTGCGGCGAAGCTCCGCGGCCCGACGACGCCGCCGGTCGCGACGTGGCGCTCGAACAGGCGATGAAGCTCACGCTGGAACGCGCCGCCGATCTCGCGGCCGTCGGCGGGATCGCAGCCGTCGATGCCGAGCTCCTCGATCTCGATCTCGAGTCGTGTGCTCATAGCCATCCTCCGATCTCCGCCTCGGTCAGCGGCTTCTCGAGCTTGGCGTACTCGCTGCGTGCCGCGCGCAGCAGGTGTCCCATCCTCACCGGCTCGCCGGCCTCGGCCGCGAGGAAGGCGCCGTTGAGGGCGATGTTGATGATGTTGCCGCCGGGCACCGTCAGCCGCGCGAGCTGCGCGACGTCGAGTCCCTCGGTCGGCGTCGCCGCCGGCATCACGCGCCGCCAGATCTCCTCGCGCTGCGCGACGTCGGGGAACGGGAACTCGACGACGAAGCGCAACCGCCGCAGGAACGCGGTGTCGAGCGCGCTGCGCATGTTCGTCGTCAGGATCGCCAGGCCCCGGTATGCCTCCATCCGCTGCAGCAGATACCCGACCTCGATGTTCGCGTAGCGGTCGTGCGAGTCCTTCACTTCGCTTCGCTTGCCGAAGAGCGCGTCGGCCTCGTCGAACAGGAGAATCGCGCCGCCCTCCTCGGCGGCATCGAAGACGCGACGGAGGTTCTTCTCGGTCTCACCGATGTACTTGCTGACGACCTGGCTGAGATCGATCCGATAGAGATCGAGCTGGAGGTCGGCGGCGAGCACCTCGGCCGCCATCGTCTTGCCAGTCCCGCTGGTTCCCGCGAAGAGCGCCGAGATGCCCAGTCCGCGCGAGAGCCGCCGGGCGAAGCCCCAGCGCTCGTAGACGGTCGCGCGGCCGCGGACCTGCGCGGCGATCTCGTGCAGCATCGCCATGCGCGCCGGCGGCAGCACGAGGTCGTCCCACGTCGCGCGCGGATCGATCCGTTGCGCCAGCTCCTCCAAGCTCCCTCGAGTGCGGCTGCGACACGCGCTCCACACGCGCTCGCGCAGCCCGGAGCTTTCCGATGCGCTCGCGATGAGGCTCTCGGGAGCCGCGGCGGTGACGTTGCGAGCCACCGCTCGGATCGCGTCGGAGCCGAAGTCGAACTGCGCGACGAGCTCCGGCACCCATCCATCGACCAGATGCGACGGCAGCGACGCCGACCAGAGCGCCGACTGCTCGTCCGCGCCGATCCTGTCGACGTCGATCGTCAGGGTCGGTCTGCCGGCCGCGTCGATGCGTCGGTCGCTGGCGACGACGACCACGCCACGCGCGGCCTCGACCACGCGCGCGATCACATCGTGCTGCGCCGCGCCGTCGTCGGTGAGATACAGCGCCCGCGCGCCAAGCACGGCCTCGCGCTCCCAGAGCCGCAGCGTCGCCTCGAGCTCCGCGACGCCGGTCGGGATCGCTCCCGCGCGCATGCGCCAGAGCTCCAGTCCGACGAGCGAGCAGGCCTCGGCGGCGATCGACTGCAGCGCGAGTGGATCGCCTCCGCGCAGCACGACGACCGGCAGCGCGCCGGGCTCCGCCGCGCGCCACGAGGACGCAAGCGACTCGGCATGGCGCCGGTGCGAGACGACGGGACCCGCCGTCTGGGTCACGCGCGCGGCGATGCCGGCGAGGCGCGCGTCGGGCGCGTCGAGTCCGACCAGGTAATGCAGGATCCGCTCGTCGACGCGCAGCGCCGCGCGCGTCAGCGACGCCGACGGCGAGACCTCGATCAGGCGCCAGCGCCGCAGCGGAGCGTCCGGAAGCAGCGCGCTCCAGTGCGGCTCGTCGAGCGCCGCGAGCGCGAGGCTGAACGTCGGCTGCATCGCGGCGGCGTCGCGGTGGATTCGCGCGCAGAGATCGGCGATCGCCGCGTCGAGCTCGACGCCCGCGCACAGCAGCAGCAGCTCGCGCTCGAAGCGTCCGAGACCGAAGAGCGAGCACAGCGTGTCGAGCGATGGAACCGGCGCGGCGTCAGCGATTGCGGACGGATCCAGCGCAGCGTAACCGATCGCGGACTGATCCGGCTCGGCGACGGCGGCGAGGCGGCGGCGCAGCGACTCGAGCGCGATGCCGAGCGCGCGCTGGTTCTCGTCGTGCGATATCGTTGCGCTCGTCCTCACGCGATCGTCACCGTCGGTCCGATGTACTGGTGGAAGCTGGGTCCCGGCGGCTCGCTCGTGTCGACGGCCAGCGGACTCTCCGCGCCGTCGACCTGCACGCGCACGAGATACGTTCCGGCGCGCACGCCGCTGAACGGAACCGTCAGCGACGCGGTCGTCTCCGGATCGGTCTCCGCCCGCGGCGCCGCGATGAACGAGTACGAGAAGGCGGTCGCCGGTGCGTCGAACTGGTTGAGCAGCACCGCGACGCGCTGGCGCCGGCCGACTTCGGGCGTGAAGGTGATGGTCAGCGCGCCGGCGAAGACGGTGACGCCGTTGACGACCGAGGACGTCGGCGCGCCGTCGAGCACGAACGAGATGAACGGCACGAGCACGAACGCCGCGACGTTCGACTCGACGCCGCGATGCTCCGTCTCGGGATCGCCCATCATCCGCTTCTGCACGACCTGGACGGTCTGTACGCCGGCGACGAGCCCCGCCGGCAGATCCGCGATGATCTGCGTATCGGTCAGCTCCTCCGATGCCGGCGTGACCTCCAGGCCGTTGATCACGACCCGCGTGCGATCGCCCATCAGGTCGCGCCCGCGCACCACCAGTCGATGCGTCGACTGGATCGGCCGGCCGGAGACGATCGGATCGCCCGGCGCGATTTGCGACAGCAGCGCCTCGATCGACGGACGGCGGAACGGCGTGACGTAGATGCGGCGGTCGCGCACCGGCAGCGCGCTCTTCGTCGATCGGCGACCCTCGATGAGCACGACCGACGCGAGGTATCCCATCGTCGGACGATACCGCGCCTGCAGCGCCGACCAGATGCGCGAGAGCTCCTCGCTGTTCATCGGCTCGGGCGTGATCTTGATCTGCTCGACCTGGTCGGCGAGCTCCGATGTCGCAAGCGCGGCCATCGCCGGCGGCAGACCGCCACCGGCGCTTACCGGCGTCGGCGGCGTGAGCGAGCGCCGGATCGCGTCGCGCGTGAGCACGGGAGTCTCGTGTAGAAGCTGCATCCCATAGCCCAGCAGGATCTCCGTGTGCAGATCGCTGACGCCGTAGGCGGTGAGCATGTAGTGGAGGTCGACCGCGAGCGGCGGGTTGGCGATGCGGTCGCCGGAGCCGTTGCGCGACGGCAGCGCGACGTTGCGCCAGCCGACGTTCGGGGTGACCGCATAGAGAAAGAGATTCAGCCGGCTCGTGTCCTCGACGTCGGTCGACGCGATCCGATCCGGCGGCAGCGCCGAAACCGTCACCGGTCCGAGCGCGCCGGTGAGACTGTTGTCGATCAGTCCGTTGTCGAGCAGATCCTTGAGGACTGCCGTGACGGCCGCGATGCCGAGTGCGGTGCTCATCGACCACCCCTCCCCTGCCGTCCCTGGCGGGCGAGATAGTCGTCGAGCGAGACCAGCGGCGCCGACGGGCCCGTGGGCTCGCTCCGGCGCTCGGACTGATCCTTCGTCGCGATCGTCACGTCGATCCTCCCGATGGCGATGCGCACCGGCTCGCTCGGCTCCGGCTCGCGCGCGGACTCGGCGCGCCGGACGCGCGAATCGATCGACGCGAGCAGTCGACGCTGATCTTCTGCCGCTCCAGCGTCGAGACCAAGTGGCCCCCTCGTCGACGACCGCCTCGGCTCGTCGCGCGGATCGGCGGGCGCGCTCGGCCCTCTCGTCTCGACGGCGTCGGCAGCGTGCGCGGCGCTCCGATCGACGGTCTCCTGAACAGCGTCGTCACGATCGGCGATGCGCGTCGCGACGATGTGGCGACGGCGCTCGGCGGGATCACCCGCCGGCTCGGCATCATCGGCGCGGGAGGGCGGATCGGAGGAACGCGCCACTCGCGCCTCCGACGCCGCGGGCATCGGCGACGCGAGTGGCTCCGGCGCCGCATCCGCGACGCTCGAGCGGCCATCGGGCCTGAGGCCGTCGATCGTGCGGATGCGCTCCGGACTCCTCCGCGGGGAATGAGCGCGAGGCCCATCCCCTTCGTCCGTCGATGCAACGTGGGCTACTACGCGCATCGAGTCCGATTCTCTCTCCGTTGGCGGCGACGGCGCACGACGCGTCGCGTCACTACGCTCCGAGTCCCGCCCGGCCTCGCTCTCGTCGATCGCGGGCAACGGATCCCCCGGCGCATGCTCCGCCGCGCGTGCGAAGCGGGGCACGCTCAGGGGGCGGACGACCTCGGTCGTCGCCGTCGCCCGTCCGATCAGTCTGGCGAGGTAGTCGTGCATCAGGTGATCATCTCCAGGTAGCATTCCCGTCGCGCGGGACTGAGCGCGAGGATCTCGGCTTCGGACCAGCCGTAGGCGCCGGCGATCGCGTGCACGTCGGCCAGCAGCCGCCGCGCCGCGGTCGCAAGCTCCGCGTGCAGATACGTCGCCGCGTCGAACGGCAGCGACCACGCGGTCGCGCACGACGGACACTCGAGATCCAGCAGGATCTCCGCCAGCGGATCGCAGTCGGCCAGTGCCGACGCGATCGTCTCGCGCATCGCGTCGTCGAGCTCGTCGATCGCGACGGGCTCGCCGTCACGCTCGAGCTCGACGACCGCGCGCTCGAGAAGCGCTCCAGCGGCAGCGTTCGCGTCGAGCGATGCGGCAGCCACGACATCGGCGCTCGAGATCGGACGCAGCCTCCATCGCAGCGATCCATCGCCGCCGGTACGCTCGCCGGGCTCGCCGGCCGCACGCAGCGTCGACGCGTCGAGCTCGAGCTCCAGTCGCTCGCCGCAGCCGACACACACTGCGAAGCCCTTCATGCGCCGGCCGAACGTCGCCTCGCGCAGCTCCAGCAGCAGCGCGTCGCGACGCCCGAGCGGCAGGCGGGCGATCACGTCGACGGACTCGCCCAGCGCGGCCGCGAGCATCCTCGACGGCCGCTCCAGCGGTGACGTTGCCGAGGCGATCTCCCAGAGCGCGACGATCCCTTCGGAGCTCAGCGCGTGCATCAGGCCGGCTCGGTGAACGTCGGCTCACTCGGCTCGGTCACCTCGTAGTCGCGCTCCCATCCCTCGTTCTCCAGCTTGATCGTCTGGATCGCGATGGCGTTGGCGTTGGCGTCGAGATCGGGCATCGCCTGAAACTCGGAGACCCAGCAGCGATAGAGTTTGTAGGAGATCGCGAGCTGGCCGGCCTCGTTGTAGACCTCGATGATGATGTCCTTGCGGAAATCCTTCAGCGAGACCTCGGCGCCGAGTCCGGAGCCGAAGTTCCAGATCTTGTTCGCCCACTTCTCGAACTCGGTGTCGTGCGTGACGCCGCGCTCCAGGGTGACCGCTTCGAACTTGCTCCGTCCGGGAGACTTCCGGCTCGTGCTCGGATCGCCTCCCTCGCGGTGCTCCACGACTTCGGTCGTGCGCTTGAGGGCGCCGACCTTGCTGACGCCGGCGACGTATCGTCCGTCCCACTTGACCCTGAACTTGAAGTTCTTGTAGGGGTCGAAGCGACCGGCGTTGACCGTGAACTGTGCCATCTGCTGGTTCCCTCCTATGCGGCGATTTGTCCAGCGAGCTGCTGGATCCGGATGATGACGAACTCTGCGGGCTTCAGCGGCGCGAAACCGACGAGCACGTTGACGATGCCCCGGTCGATGTCGTTCTGCGTCGTCGTTTCGCGATCGCACTTGACGAGGTAGGCCTCGCGCGGCGTCGTGCCCTGGAAGGCTCCCTGCCGGAAGAGGTTGTGCATGAACGCGCCGACGTTCAGCCGGATCTGTGCCCACAGCGGCTCGTCGTTCGGCTCGAAGACCACCCACTGCGTTCCGCGATAGAGCGACTCCTCGATGAACAGCGCCAGGCGGCGCACCGGCACGTACTTCCACTCCGACGCGAGACGGTCGGCGCCCTCGAGCGTGCGCGCGCCCCAGACGACGTTGCCGGTCACCGGGAACGTCCGGAGGCAGTTGACGCCCATCGGGTTGAGCTGTCCGTTCTCTCCGTCGGTGAGCTTGACGCTCAGCTCGCGCGCGCCGAGAATGACCGCGTCCTGTCCGGCCGGCGCCTTCCAGACGCCGCGGCTTCCGTCGGTGCGCGCGATCACGCCGGCGACCGCGCCGGAGGGCGCGAACGTGTCGAGCTTGTTCTCCTTGAGCGGGTCGGCCATGCGGACGCGCGGGAAGTAGAGAATGGCATTCTCGTCGCGCAGCCCGAGCGCGTCGACGCCGGTTGCCGGGTCGAGCACGTCGGCGACGTCGTTCCATCCGGCGGGCGGATCCACCACGAGCATCGCGCGACGACGCTTGCAGTACGCGAGCGCGTCGACGAGGGTCGCGGGATCGACGTCGGCGTCGCGGGTCAGCGGCGGCAGGCACAGCAGGTTGAACAGATCGGCCGTCTCGAGCGCGTAGATGCCGGTCTTCGCGGCCTCGTTGCCGACGACGTCGCCGTCGTCGATCGAGGAGCCGTCGAGTCCGCCGATGAGCTGGTCGAAATCACCCGTCGCGTCGTCGAACGGATCGGCGCCGAAGGCGAACGCCGCGTGCGGCGCCGGATGTGCCGCCGGCACCGACGAGGTCGGATCGACGACCACCAGACGCGATTCCTGATCGAGCACGCGCGTGACGAAACGGCGATGATCCGGATCGGTCGAGACGTTGCGGAAGACCTCGATCTCGCCGGTCGCCATGTCCTTCACCGTGATGTTGAAGAGCTCCGTCGCGAGCTCGCCCGGCTCCAGATCGCGCGTGTCGTCGTCGAAGCGCACGCGCAGCGACGATCCCCATGCGCCCGGGCTCATCGCCTGGATCGTCAGGCCGGCATTGGTGACCTCGGCGGTCGCGGCGTCGTTGAGCGGATCGGCGTCACCGGTGTGCGCGACGCGCACGATGATCGCGTCGGTGCCGCCGTTGAGGAAGTAGTGCTGCACCGAATAACTCAGCGTGCTCAGCACCCAGAGTCCCCCGAACGTGCGCTCGAACTCCGCGAAGCTCTGCACGCGAACGGGCTCATTGACCGGTCCGCGCAGCGCGCGGCCGACGAACGCGGTGATCGATGTGGCGACTCCGACGAGCGTGCGCACGCCGCTCGGCACCTCCTCGATGTAGACTCCCGGATATGTAGGTGTTGTGGGCATCGGAACGGTATCCTCTGATTCGAGTGACGAGTGCTACGGCGTCGCGTCGCGTCCCACCAGGATCCTGATGTTCGCGGGCTCGTTCGTGGTGTTGGTGAAAATCAGCGAGCCCGGTCCCCCGCCGAACAGCGCCATGATGCCGGCGCCGACGAAGAGCTGCGGAGAATCCATCCGGATCACCGTCGTCTCGGCGTCGACGGTGTAGCTGAGATCGCTCTCGTGGTAGATGTCGGAGGTGATCATCAGAAACGTCACGCGCCCCGCCGACGGCTGCACCTCGACCTCGACCGTATCCGGCGAGCTGGGAATGGTGACGTTGATGAAATCGTAGGCCTCGACCGGTGTCGAATCCGACGTGATGACTTTCGGACCGCCGACAACCTGCGCGTTGAGGGTCCAATTGATCGTCGAAGGCATGCGTGCGCCTCTTGCCGCGTTCTGCGTTCGGTGACTGAATGGGAAATTGGTAAACCGTGTGCGCGGTCGGGACGTACCTCTCCCTGTGCGGGAAATGTCATCGCCCGCGAACATTATCCTTCGGTATGAGCGTACCTCTCCCTGGCCGTTGCTTTCATGCGCGTTTGCCGGAGGGCAACGGAGGTGCGCGCGAAATTCACGGACGGGAGCGACGATGCAAGCCGTGCGAAATGCAGGGATGCAGCGTCAGTAAAGAAAACCGAAAACTGGAGGAACGTTGGATCGAACGCGTGGGGGGACCTACCTGCGCCTCGTTCATCGAGAATCAAACGGGGGTTGAATTCTCGAGTCGGTGTGTGAGGACCTACGTGCAGGGGAGCATCGCAATATGCGAGCGACTCAGTGACGTGGTTGACACTGCGCGAAGATAGCGGAACGCATCGGAGGAAGTCAAGCGTTCGCACCGAGAAAGGACACGCATCGCGGAGATTAATTCCGGGAATATTCTCAACATGGTATTCGCGTGATGATGGTGTTCAAATTCGACCGCTCCCCGCGCAACGCTCGGCCGAAGCCGCGACGTTCGGCCGCGTGGATGCGAATGGCGCTGTGGCCGCCGCGCGGTATCTTCCGGAGCCCCCTCGTCGATCACTGGACACTGCACGATAGAGCCCTCCATGACCGCTCGCCTCTTTGCCGGCCTGCTGCTGCTCCTGACACCCGCGCTCGCGCTCGGGCAGGCTCCGCGCACGATCTCCTTCCAAGGCACGCTCGCGCAGAGCACTGGCGAGCTGGTTGCCGACGGCACGCACTCGCTGCGCCTGGCACTCTACGACGTGGTGACCGGCGGCGCGCCGCTGCATGTCGAGACGCAACAGGTCGCCGTCGTGCGCGGAACGTTC
>Ga0247829_10001388_pt1 | contig 10986 bp, 11 predicted proteins | sample 12C_Control_Day4_FD_207765 | JGI IMG/M metagenome (GOLD analysis project Ga0247829, IMG submission 207765) | Soil microbial communities from agricultural site in Penn Yan, New York, United States - 12C_Control_Day4 | ecosystem: Environmental > Terrestrial > Soil > Agricultural land | place... | reverse complement strand
CTCAGGTCGAATCCGAACTGAAGAGACAGGTCGAGCGTGACCTCGGCACAGTCGGCCTCACCGTGACCTGCCCCAACGACGTGAAGGTCGAGGCGGGAACGTCGTTCACCTGCGAGGCATCGGACGCGTCCGGTGCCACGATGGAGCTCACCGTGACCCAAGACAACCGCCGGGGTCGCGTCGTCGCCGTATGGGACATCACCGGAGCCTCGACCTAAGGAGCCGACCCGTGCTACTCGAGAAGAAGCGCCTGCTGATCACGGGAGTGCTGACGCCCCAGTCGATCGCGTTCGCGGCGGCCCAGTCCTGCCTGGACCTGGGCGCCGAGATCGTCCTCACGAACTTCGGGCGGGGCGTGAGCCTCACGGAGAAGGTGGCCAAGCGCCTGCCCCGCGAGGTCGACGTCCTCGAGATGGACGTGAACATCCCCGAGCAGATCGATGCGGTTCGCGACGAGCTCGCCTCGCGGTGGGGATCGATCGACGGGTTCCTGCACGCGATCGCGTTCGCGCCCACCGACGCGCTCGGCGGCAACTTCCTCAACACCGAGTGGGAGAGCGTGGCGACCGCGGTGCAGACGAGCGCGTTCTCGCTGAAGCAGTTGGCCGTGGGGATGCTCCCGTTGATGGAGGAGCGCGGCGGCTCGATCGCCTCGCTCGACTTCGATGCGACGGTGGCGTGGCCGATCTACGACTGGATGGGCGTGGCGAAGGCGGGTCTCGAATCGGTGACGCGCTACCTGGCGCGCGATCTCGGTCCGAAAGGGATCCGCGTGAACACGGTGTCCGCGGGGCCGATCAAGACGATCGCCGGCAAGGGGATCCCCGGGTTCGAGCGGATCACCGACCGGTGGGCGCAGCGGGCGCCGCTCGGCTGGGACATCCACGACCCGGCGCCGGTTGGCCGGGCGGTGGCCTTCCTGCTGTCGGACCTGTCCGACGGGATCACCGGCGAGATCATCCACGTCGACGGCGGCTTCCACGCGATGGGCACCGACCTCGACTCGCCGCCCGCCTAGGTCGGGGGGAACGCCACCGCCGGCTGCGCCGGGCCGAGGCGCCCCCCCGCCGGATCTTTACCGGGCCTCGACGCCCTGCTCGCTCGCCAGCTGCCGCTGCGCGCGCGCGATCGCCCGGAAGGCCTCCTTCAGGCCGCTGCGAGCCAGCGGGCCGAGCGCCCCCGGGTCCACGAAGTCGTCCGGAGCCTCGCCGGCCTCGACCTGCGAGGCCTGGTGCCGGAGCCGGATCCCCCACAGGAACCGGAAGGCCTCCGTGAGCTCGCCGGCCACGTGCGGGTCGAGCACGCCGGCGGTGGCCGCGGCCTCGAGACGGAGGATCGTGGGCTTGGCCGCCACGCCGGCCTGCACCGCGTAGACCCGGGCCAGGTTCGTCACGATCGTGAGCCCGCCGTGCTTCACGTCGAGCCGGCCGGCGTGCTCGCCCGAACGCTCCACGACCAGGTCCCGGAGGAACCCGGTCGGTGGGTGCAGGTCGAGGGCCCGCCGGGACATCGAGCGGATGAAGCCGGACTTGCCGGCCGCCTTGCGTACCGCCTCGTCCAACGGTGGCTCGACCCCGAGCGGTCCGGCCACCCGGCGGAAGTCGTAGCCGATCGAGGAGAGCACGATCGAGGTCCCCGTCGCGTCAGCCATCCACTCCTCGAACCGCTCGACCCACCTGGCGATCGGGGCGCGCATCGCGCTGTAGACCGCCATCGCGTCGCCGTTGCAGCGGGGGATCCCGGCGGCCTCGAGCCCGTCGGTCACGATCTCGGCGAGCGACGCGAAGTAGGGATCGATCGCCTCGACGTCCTCGGGCGTCACGTCGTAGGCGATCGCGTGGTCCTGGTCGGTGCGGAGCGCCTGCTCGTGCCGGGCGGCGCTCCCGAGCGCGAGCCAGGCCCACGAAGCCGGTGGATCACCGAGCGATGCGACCCCGAGTTGCAGCAGCCGTTCGGTCATCGCGTCCACCGTGAGCGCGGCCACGCGGCCGACGTCGACCGGATCGGCGTGGGCATCGACCATCGCGACGACGACGGCGGGGAGGTCGCGTCCCGCCGCGACGACCGCCTCCGGCGTCGCGGCCCGCTCGATGGCGCTCTTCAGCGCGAACGGCGTGTGGCGCCCGAGCCCCATCAGGTCGGTGTCGGTCACGACCCCCAGGAGCTCGCCCCTCGGTCCCTCGACCGGGAAATGATGGACACCTTCGGCGAACATCGTGAGCAGGGCGTCGCCCGCCAGCGTGTCGGCGGCCAGGCAGCGGGCGGGGAACGTCGCGACGTCGGCGACGGGCGTGTCGAAGGCCCCCCGGGCGGCGACCACCCGCGTCCGCAGGTCGCGGTCGGTGAGGATCCCGAGTCCGGCCGGCGTCGGGATCAGGAGGGACGAGACGCGTTCGGCGGCCATCGTGGCGGCGGCGTCCGCCACGGTCACCGACGGCGCCACGGTCACGGGCGCGCGGCGCACGAGCGACCCGAGCGTCGAAAGCCGGGCGTCCGGCGTAGGGGGCTCGGCCCGCTCGGCGGCGGCCAGCACCCGGCGGCGCATGCTGCCTACCATGAAGTGGCGGCCGGCGGGCGTCTCGAGCACCTCGTCGGCCACCTCCTCCGGGATCACGTAAAGGAGGGTGTCCTCGTCGGCGCGGACGGTCACGGTCGGGCCTTCGTGCGCGAGCAGCGAGAACTGTCCGAACAGCTCACCCTCGCCGAGCAGGTCGAGCACGCGGCCGTCATCGAGCAGTTCGACGGCCCCCTTGCGGACGAGGTAGAGCCCGCCGGCCGGTGCCCCACGTTGCTGCAGGATCGTCGCCCCGGCCGCGACGTGCTCGATCTCGACCGCTCCGGCCACCGTCGCGAGCCGCGCGTCGCTCAGCTCGTCGAACGGCGGGTACCGACGCAGGAACCCCGCGACGTCCACGTTGCGGAGTATGGCGCGTCGGTAGACTCCCCGTCGATGACCCCGTCGCTCCGCACCCTGGTCGCGCTCGGCGCCGCCGCGGTCGCCTTGACGCTGGTCGCCTGCGACGGCAACGGGGACGGCACGTCGACCCCGACCGGCACCACGCCGCCGTCGACGACCGCCTCGTCCGCCGCGCCGACCGACGCCGCCAGCCCGTACCTCGTCTACTCGCCCCCGCCCCCGCCGAGCGGCCCGATCACCTCGGGCTACCTCGGCTCGACGCTCACGCTCGGCGTGGGGAACGGGCGGCGCCTGCGGCTCACGTTCCACAGCACCGCGATGAACGCGGTGGCCGCGATCGAGAACCAGCCCCGTCGGTTCAGCGTCTGGCTCACGGTCGAGAACCCGAACGACGCGCCGTGGAGGGGAGACCTGGGCCCGCTCGCGCACGTCGACGACGACTTCGGCGGCGACGTGGCGGCCGACCCCTCGCCGGCGCCCGGCGACTTCAGCACCGCTGCGGGACGCCTCGGGTTCTCGAACCGGAACCTGGCCACGCCGATCTCGATCCCGTCCGGCGCGTCCGTCGACGGGGTACTCCTGTTCCAGTTGTACGGCGGGAACCGCGTCGTCTACATCACGATCGACTCGCCGTCCGGCGGCGAGCCGATCGTTTGGGAGACGAACTTCGGGGTGTTCTGATGGATCCGAGTAGACGGCTCACGAGCTTCAGCCACGGCGCCGGCTGCGGCTGCAAGCTCGGCCCCGATCAGCTCGCCGAGGTGCTGCGCGGCATGTCGCTGCCGCCGGCGCCGCCCGAGCTGCTGGTGGGCACCGACACGGGCGACGACGCCGCGGTCTGGCGGACCTCGGACGGGCACGCCCTGGTCGCGACCCTCGACTACTTCACCCCGATCGTCGACGACGCCTACGACTGGGGAAGGATCGCGGCCACGAACGCGATGTCCGACGTCTACGCGATGGGCGGCACGCCGTTCTTGGGCCTGAACATCGTGAACTGGCCCGTCGACGACCTGCCCTCCGAGATGCTCGGCCGCGTGCTCCAGGGGGGTGTCGACGCCGCATCTGGCGCCGGTGTCGCGGTGGTCGGCGGCCACTCGATCACCGACCCGGAGCCGAAGTACGGGATGGTCGTCGTGGGCTCGGTCGATCCCGACCGGATGTTCACGAACGCGACCGCGCGCCCCGGCGATCGCCTGTACCTCACGAAGCCGCTCGGCCTCGGGATCATCTCAACCGCCGTGAAGCGCGGGGTGGCGCCCGCCGACCTGATCGCGACGGCGGTCGATCTGATGACGACCACGAATGCCGCGGGTGCCGCCGCCATGGTCGAGGCCCGGGCGAGCGCCGCGACCGATATCACCGGTTTCGGGCTGCTCGGTCACCTCCACAAGATGCTGCTCGCCTCGGGATGCGGCGCGACGGTACGCGCGGACGCCGTCCCGCTGATCGACGGGGTACGCGAGCTCGCGCGCGACGGCGTGGTGCCGGGCGGCACCCAGCGGAACCACGACTTCGTGGACGACGCGACCGATTGGCTCGGGCTCGAACGCGAGGAGCAGCTCGTGCTCGCCGACGCCCAGACCAGCGGCGGCCTGCTGATCGCGACGCCCGCTCCCGACACGCTCGAGGCCGCGCTCGCCGTTCGCGGCGTTCCCGTGGCGTCGGTCGGCGAGGTCGTGGCGGGGCCGGCCGGCTCGATCCGCGTCGAGGGGCGGCTCGCGGGCTGATGCGCGTCACCGTCTGCCAGCTCCCCGACGAGCGTCGCGCCTTCGATCGCGCCTGGGCGAGGCTCGGGGCGCACGCCCGGGACGAGGGCAGCGACCTCGTGCTGCTGCCCGAGCTGCCGTTCCATCCGTGGTTCGCGACGGAGCGCCGATTCGATCCGGAGGTGTGGCGCGCCGTGGTTGAGGCGCACGAGGCTTGGGCCGGGCGCCTCGGCGAGCTGGGAGCCCACGCGGTCGCCGGCACGCGTGCGACCGAGTCCCGCGGGCGCCGGTACAACGAGGGGTACGTCTGGACATCGAAGGACGGGGTGGTGCCGGTGCACCGCAAGGTCCACCTGCCCGACGAGCCCGGCGTGCGCGAGACCTCCTGGTACCACCCGGGACCCGCCAGGTTCGTCCCCGAGCGGGCCGGCCGGGCCACGGTCGGCTTCCTGATCTGCTCCGAGATCTGGGCGATGGAACGGGCGACCGAGTACGCGGATCGCGGCGTGCAGCTGCTCCTCTCGCCGCGCCTCACCGAGCGAGCTTCCGTCGTGCAGTGGCTCGCCGCCGGGAAGGCGACCGCCCTCCTCGCGGGCGCCTACTCGCTCAGCTCGAACCGGTCGGCGCGCGGCGGGGAGTTCGGCGGCGCCGGTTGGGTGATCGACCCATCGGGGGAGACGCTCGCGACGACGAACGTGCGACGCCCGTTCGCGACCGTCGAGGTCGATCTGCGCGCCGCCGACCGCGCGAAGAAGACCTATCCACGCTCGCTCTTCCGGTAGCGCCCCTTTACCTTTCGCGCGCCAGCAGGCTCTATAGGGCGTGACGATGGTCGACGACGAGCGGGTGGTCCACGGCGTACTCGAGGACGTCTTCCGTGCCGAGAGCGCGAAGATGACCCGCGCCTTGTTCGCGTTCTCGCGGAGCCGGCAGATCGCCGAGGACGCCGTCCTCGAGGCGTTCGCGCGGGCGCTCCGCGACGTCGATCACATCGACGACCTGCCCGCCTGGGTATGGCGCGTGGCGTACCGCGTGGCCGCCAACGAGGTGCGGGACGCACGGCGGCAGGTGGGCCTCGAGCCCGAGCCCACGTTCGAGATGCCGGTGCCCGCCCTCGAGGTCTTCGAGGCGATCGGGAAGCTCTCGCCGTCACAGCGCGCCTGCGTACTGCTGTTCCATTACGCGGACAGGCCGATCCGCGAGATCGCCTCGACGATCGGCTCGACCACCCCCGCCGTGAAGGTCCATCTCTCTGCCGGCCGTCGCCGGCTGCGGCGACTCCTGGAGGACCCCGATGAAGCGAATCCGTAGGCTCCGTGACCTCGACCAGGTCCCCGTCACGACCTCATGGGACGCCGTCCGGGCGACCCAACCGAACGACGCCGAGGCGCCGAGCCGAGCTCCGTCGCGCGGCCGGCGCGCCGTCGTGATCGCCGTGGCCTTCGGGCTGTTCACGGCGAGCGTCGGGGTGTTCCTGTTCACGTGGGGCGACGACGCTCCGGCGCCGGTCGTGGGCTCACCCGCACCAGGCGAGTCGGACGCCGCCGCGTCGCTCACGATCACGTGTGACGAGCGTGGCGCGAGGGTCTCCGCGCCCACCGTGGCGTTGGGACTGGAGGGGGTCGTCCTCACGATCGAGAACCCCGCGGGTGACACCTACGTCGCCATGCGGGACCCGCAGGATCCCGGTCGCAGCCTCGGCCTCGAGGTCGGGTCGGATGGCCGTCGGGCGACGACGTACCCGATGGCGCCCGGGCTATGGATCGTGGGTTGTTTCGCGGTCGAGACGTACGCGAGCGCGGAGACCCCCGTCTCGGCCTACGGAGCTGCCTTCGACGTCGTCGACCCCGACGGCAACTGGAGGAACATCCGGGAGGACGCGACGTGCGGCGGGCCGCTGCCGGCGCCCGCCGAGACCGCGGGCGAGGACGCGGATCTTGCGGGCCCCTTGTCGGGGCGGATGCTCCTCTCGGCGCGTGACGACCGCACGGGAGCGACCTCGTTCTTCTCGGTGAACGCCGACGGGAGCGGTGTCCAGCGACTGTTCCCCAACCTCGCCGTCGATGAGGCGGCGTTCTCTCCCGACGGATCGCGGGTCGCCCTTGTGATCTCCGATTCGGACGGCGATCCCACCGTGACGTACGCCGCGCTGGAGGACTCGGAGATCTACGTGGCGAACGCCGACGGGTCGGGGCTCACCCGCCTCACGGACAACCAACGATCGGACGACCTCGTGCACTGGACACCTGACGGGACCCTCATCTCGTTCCGATCCAACCGCGGGAAGTCGCTCTCGCTCTACACGATGCGTCCAGACGGCTCGAACGTGCAGCAGGTCACTCCCGACTCATGGATCGCGGATCGGCATGACTGGTCGTCGGTCGACGGCTCGCTCGTCTTCTCCGGCCAGGACGCGCGGAACCAGCCAGCAGGCTGCAGCGACAACGAGATCAACGTGCTCGGCTCACCTGCTCTCTCCACCCCGCTCACCGACGACGAGTGGTACGACCAGTCGCCGATGTGGTCGCCCGACGGTTCACGGATCGCCTACGCGGTGAGCGACCAGAGCGACTACGCGTGGGAGATCTTCACGATGAACGCCGACGGGTCCGATCAGCGGCGGATCACCGACTACCCCGGGTACGACATGGGGCCCCTCTGGTCGCCGGACGGGACGATGATCGTCTTCACGAGCGACCGCGTCCGGGGTGCGGACACGAAGGCCGAGGGCCAGAGCGGCCTCCCGTACGTGATGAACGCCGACGGCTCGGGCGTCCGGCCGCTCTTCACCGAGGAGCAGCTGGGGGCGATGGGGATCGATCCGAACGCGAGCGTCTCCGCGGAGGACTGGCGCGCCTGACCGGCCCGTTCGGGAATACCCGACCCCCCTGGTAGCATTTGCACCTGCAACAGCCGCGGGCGACCGTCCGTGGCTGCCGCGACCCCGGATGGAGCCATGAGCGAGCTGGACGGCGTCTTCTACAAGGAGATCGTGGAGCAGGGTCTCCGCGAATTCCCGAACGAGTGCTGCGGCGTGATCGCGGCGGCAGACGGCGTGCCGGTCAAGGTGTTCACGATGACCAACGCGGACGCGAGCCCCGTGACGTACCGGCTCGACGGCGGGGAGCAGCTCCGGGTCTTCGACGAGATCGACGAGCAGGGCTGGGAGCTGTGGGCGATCTACCACTCGCACACCCACTCCGAGGCGTACCCGTCAGAGACCGACCGACGGCTCGCGTTCTACCCCGACGCCCGCTACTTCCTGCTGTCTCTGCAGGACCGGGAGCGGCCCGTGATCCGATCGTTCCACATCACCGACGGAGAGGTCACCGAAGAGGAGCTGACGATCTCATGAGTCTGGGATTCACCGAGGACCAGGTGCAGCGGTACTCACGGCACATCATCCTGCCGAACATCGGCGGCGCCGGGCAGCGCAAGCTCCTCGACTCGAAGGTGCTCGTGATCGGCGCCGGCGGGCTCGGCTCGCCGATCCTCCTCTACCTGGCGGCGGCCGGGATAGGCAGGATCGGCGTCGTGGACTTCGACAAGGTCGACACCTCGAACCTGCAACGCCAGATCCTGCACACCGATGCCGACGTCGACCGTCCGAAGGTCACCTCGGCGCTCGACCACTTGCGCGCACTGAACCCGACGATCGAGATCGTCGGCTACGACACGATGCTCTCCTCCGACAACGTGATGGAGATCATGGAGCCGTACGACGTCGTGATCGACGGCACCGACAACTTCCCGGTGCGCTACCTCGTGAACGACGCGACGCAGTTCCTCGGCAAGCCGCTCGTGTACGGCTCGATCTACCAGTTCGAAGGGCAGGCCACGGTCTTCATGCCGGGCCCGGACGCGCCGTGCTACCGGTGTTTGTTCCCGTCGCCGCCGCCGCCGGGGACGGTGCCCAGCTGCGCCGAGGGCGGCGTGTTCGGCGTGCTCCCCGGCGTGATCGGCGCGATCCAGGCCACCGAGGCGATCAAGATCATCACGGGTGAGGGCGAGCCGCTGATCGGCCGGCTGCTCCTGTACGACGCTCTGCACATGGACTTCCAGGAAGTGAAGATCCGTTGGGACGCCGACTGTCCCGTGTGCGGGAAGGACCCCTCGATCACCGAGCTGATCGACTACGAGCTGTTCTGCGGCGTGCCTGCCGCCCAGTGACCACCGATAGGAGAGACCTGCGATGTCCGTGACCGTGAAGCTCCCGACGATCCTCCGTAAGCACACCGGCAACGAGCCGAAGGTCGGCGCAGACGGCGCGACCCTCCGCGACGTGCTGGTCGACCTCGAGGACCACTACCCCGGGATCACGAAGAACGTGATCGCCGAGGACGGTGGGCTGCATCGCTTCATCAACGTCTACGTGAACGACGAGGACGTCCGCTACCTCGGGTCTCTCGAGACCGAGGTCGAGGACGGCGACACGGTGAGCATCCTGCCCGCGGTGGCGGGAGGCTGCTGAGTAGGGTCTCGGCCGTCACGCCTCGTGTCGATCGACAGCGAGACCGTCGACGCTCCGCGCTTACACCCGGACGACCGAAGAGCTGATTGACCGGTAGCGATACCCGGGATTACGGTCGTGACCTGGCAGAGCGTCGGAAGGCGTCGCCCATGCAGGCACCCCCCAGAGATCCGTCCACCGACGACCGCGACGTGATCGTCATCCCGGAGGCGCGCTCGCCTTTGCCCGGCTGGCTGCTGCTCGTGATCGCGGGCGCCGCGGCGATCGGCTTGATCGTCGGGGCGGTGACGACGTACTCGACCCTGCGGAACCATCTCGATGCCCGCGATGCGGCGATCGTCGCGGCCACCGACCGAGCGGTCGCCGCGGAAGCGGACGCCCAGAGGGCCGCGGTGCAGATCGGGGTCCTCGAGTCGCGCGCGGCCGACCTGCGAGCGGTGCTCGACCGGAGCCGGGCGCGCACGGTGGTCGTGGGTGCGAGCCGCGTCGAGCTCCGTCGTCAGCTCGCCCGCGTACGGCGAGAACTCGAACGGGCGAAGGCTCGTATCGCCGCGAACTCCGAAACCCCGACGGCGGACGGCCGGCATATCGCGAAGATCGTGGCGGTAGGCTCGACGCAGGACCCACCCGTGGTCGTGCTCGACCTCGGCAGGTGGTTCACAGGGCAGCGCGCCAGACAGGCCGCGATCGCCGACGGCGCGCTCGACCCGGGCGACGTCTTGCCGCACGGTCGATATCTACGGAACGCGAGACCCGGCTGGCGCACCGTTCCGCTCGACCCGGGCGCGCTCGTCTCCGTCCGAGGCTGGCACCGACGGGCGGGGGTTTCGTTGATCACGGTGGATGAGCTCGAGCGGTTGATGCGCTCATCGCGCTCGTGGGCCGACCGGATCCGGCACGACCCCTTCTGGGTCACCGTCGAAGGGGGCCGGATGACGACGCTCCGCGAGCAGCGTTATCCCTGATCCCACGGGGCTGAGCCAGCGCGCCGGAGGTCGTACCACCGCGCGAAGGACCTAGGTTATCGGGTCGTAGCGTCCGGAGCAGGTGGGGGATAGGTTCGGGCGACACGTCCGGGCCACCCCGAATCCCCCGGACGGAAAGGACCCCCCGATGCACAGGAACCTTCGAGCGAGCCTGAGGCTCGCGACTACCACCGCGATGGCCGGTGCCCTGTTCGCGGCCTCGATGCTTCCCGCCGGTGCCGTGAACGTGGCCCATGGGTCGATCGCGAGCGAGACGCCCGCGAGCGGCACCCCGAACATCCGCGACGGCCGCGTGAACGCCCTGCTCGTCATGGGCAACCGCGTCTTCGTCGGCGGCACGTTCAGCACGGTCCGCAACGCAGGCAGCAGCGCCGACATCACCCGGAACTTCCTTTTCTCCTTCAACGCCTCCTCCGGGGTCGTCGATACCGGCTTCACGCCGAACCTCAACCGGGCCGTCGAGACCCTCGCCCCTGGACCGAACGGCACCTCGATCTACGTCGGCGGCAAGTTCACCACCACGAACGGCCAGGGCACGCCCTTCCGCCGGCTGGTGAGGCTGAGCGCCTCGAACGGGGCCACGATCACCTCGTTCGCGCCGAACCCGAACGACCTGGTGCTCGACCTCAAGCTGCGGAACGGGCAGCTCTACGTAGGCGGCGAGTTCTCGAGGATCGGCGGCGCCACCCACTCGGGCATGGCGCGCCTGGACGTCGACAACGGCAACGCCGACGCATCGTTCAACATCCAGTTCACCGACCCGTACGTACCGCCGACGTTCCCGGGCCGCGACCCGGCCACACCGGTGTTGCGCGTGTGGAAGTTCGACATCACCCCGGACAACTCGAAGCTCGTCGCGACGGGTAACTTCCGTCGGGTGGACGGCGCCCCGCGCCAACAGAT
>Ga0247829_10001387_pt1 | contig 10990 bp, 6 predicted proteins | sample 12C_Control_Day4_FD_207765 | JGI IMG/M metagenome (GOLD analysis project Ga0247829, IMG submission 207765) | Soil microbial communities from agricultural site in Penn Yan, New York, United States - 12C_Control_Day4 | ecosystem: Environmental > Terrestrial > Soil > Agricultural land | place: USA... | reverse complement strand
TCGCACTCGACGAGTCCACCGCGGACCGCGCGGGCTATTCGCTCGGCGACCAGGTCCGGATCGTCACGCCGACCCGGGCCGTCACCGCGACGCTCACCGCGACCACCACGCCGGCCCAGGCCGGCGCGGCGGCCGGTGCTCCGCTGGTCAGCTTCGACGGCGCGACGGCCCAGCTCCTGCTGCTCGGGAGGCCGGGCTGGACGTCGGTCACCGTCTCGGTCCAGCCCGGGGCCGACCCCGGCTCGGTCAGCCAGGCGATCGCCAAGGTCGTCGGCGACTCGGTGCAGGTCCGGACGGCGAAGCAGGTCACCGCCGACGGCGAGCACGACCTCGACAACACCTTCGGCGGGTTCGGCACGGTGCTGCTGCTGTTCGCCTTCCTCGCGCTGTTCGTCGGCACGTTCCTGATCGTCAACACGTTCGCGATGGTGGTCGCGCAGCGCTCCCGGGAGCTCGCGATGCTGCGCGCGATCGGCGCCTCCCGCGGCCAGATCACCGGCACGATCCTGGCCGAGAGCGCGGTCATCGGGTTCGTCGGCGCCACGCTCGGGCTGCTGATCGGGATCGGCGTGGCGGTCGGGATCCGGTTCTTCTACGAGCGGCTCGAGCTGCGGATCCCGACGGCGGCGCTGCAGGTCACCCCGACCACGATCATCGCCTGTTACGTGATCGGCATCGGCGTCACGATGGCCGCCGCCGCTCCGGCCGCGCGCCGGGCGGGCAAGCTGCCGCCGGTCGCGGCGATGCGCGACGACGTCCGGGTCCCGGAGCGCTCGCTGCTCGTCCGGGTCCTGATCGGCGCGTTCATGCTCCTGATGGCCGTCATGTTCTATGCCATCGGCGTGAACGCCGGCGGCGTCCCCGGAGCCGTCCTGATCACGCTCGGCACCGGCACCGCGGTGCTCGCGATCGTGATGCTCAGCCCGCTGGTCAGCCGGTACGTCGTCCGCGCGCTGATGTACCCGTTCGGCCGGAAGGCGCCGATCACGCTCGGGCGCCGCAACGCCGAGCGGAACCCGCGCCGTACGTCGGCGACCGCGGCGGCCCTGATGATCTCGGTCTCGCTGATCTCCGGCCTGCTGGTGATCGGCGCCTCGGTGAAGGCCTCGATCGACCGGAGCATCGTCGAGGCGCTCGGCACCGCCGACATCCTGATCAGCAACGACGGCGCGCCCAGCTTCAGCCCCGAGGTCGGCGACCGGGCCGCGAAGGTCCCGGGGGTCAGCTCCGTGCATCGTGTCCGCCAGCAGACGGGCGAGGTCGGCAAGAGCAGCGTCCGGATCAGCGGGGTCAGCGACGGCACACTGGCCGGGCCCGTCACCACGCACTTCGACGCCGGCTCGGCCGCGGCACTCGACGCCGGCCAGGTGCTCCTCCCCCGCAACCTCGCCAAGACCCTCGAGCTCACGGTGGGCAAGACCTTCGCCCTGAAGACCACCAGCGGCACCCACACCCTGACCGTCGGCGGGGTCCTGGCGCCGAACCGGCAACTGAACGCAGTCGTCGTGTCACTGTCCACGTACGAGACGCTCGGCGGCTCGCCGAGCGACAACCTGCTGTACGTCGGGGTTGCCGACGGCAATCAGGTGGCGCAGGTCCGGACCGCGATCCTCGACCAGCTGCGGACGGACTACCCGGCGCTCCAGGTCCGCGACCAGCAGGCGTACGCCGCGGTCGCGCGGGAGCCCGTGAACGGCGTCCTGGCCGCGGTTGGGTTCCTGCTCGCGATGGCGATCCTGATCGCGCTGCTCGGCATCGTGAACACGCTCGCGCTCGGCGTCGTCGAGCGGACCCGGGAGATCGGGCTGCTGCGCGCGATCGGGATGGACCGGCCGCAGCTCGGCCGGATGCTCCGGGTCGAGTCGATCGCGATCACGCTGTTCGGGGCGCTGCTCGGGCTGGCGATCGGCGTGACGTTCGCGGCCTCGGTGCAGGCGGCGATGGTCGACGACGGGCTCGCCGTCCGCGACATCCCGGTGCTGCAGCTCGTGATCGCGGCCGCGGTCGCGATGGTGTTCGGCGTACTCGCCGCTGTCTGGCCGTCACGCCGTGCTGCGCGCCTCGACGTCCTGCGGGCCATCGCGTCGGAATGACCGCAGGATGACACGTGGCGTGACGCCTGAGGTGGAGCCAGACCAGTGATTCACAGGTAGCCTGCCGGTGTGCCGGGGACCGTACAGTCGATCGAGCGGGCCGCGGCGGTGCTGCGACTGCTCGCCGCCGCGCCTGACGGGCTGGGGGTCGCCGATCTGGGCAACGCGCTCGGGCTCGCGAAGCCGACCGTGCACGGGATCCTCCGGACGCTGCACCAGGTCGGCTTCGTCGACCAGGACCACAGCGGCGCGCACTACCACCTGAGCGACGCCTTCGGGCGCCTCGGTGAGAGTTACCTGGACCCGAACGAGCTGCGCAGCCGCGCGATCAACTGGGCCGATTCGCTGGCGTCGCGCAGCGGTGAGGTGGTCCGGGTCGGCCGCCTCGTCGAGGGCAAGGTCGAGGTAGTGCACCACGTGTTCCGCCCCGACGACAGCGACCAGGACCTCGACGTCGGTACGACGCTGCCGCCGCACGCGACCGCGCTCGGGAAGGCGGTGCTGGCCTTCGACGCGAGCGGCGCGACAAGGCCGCGGAAACTCGAGGCGTTCACCACCCGGACGATCACCGACCCGGCGCGGCTGGCCGAGGAGCTGGCGACGGTCCGGGCGCGAGGCTGGGCGACCGAGTTCGAGGAGCACACCGTCGAGCTGGCCGGTATCGCGGCGCCGATCCGGGGGCTCGGCGGGCTGGTCGTCGGCGCCGTCGGCCTGGCCGGCCGGGTGGAACGGATCTGCGACAGCCGGCTGCGGCACCGCGGCGACCTGATCAGCATGGTCCGCGCCACCGCCGACGCGATCGCCCGCGACCTCCGCGACGACACATGACCGTCTCCCCGCCCCACGGCGTACGAGTGGTTATCCCATGGCGTGTGGGGTTCTCCCCTCGTACACCGACGAAGAACCTCCAACGCGAACGGATAACCCCTCAAATGCGCCCGCGGGCGACAGGCGCGGGTACGGCGGGTAGCTTGGCGAGTGAGGGGTGGGGGGATGGCTGAGCAATATGTGGCGGCAGTGGACCAGGGGACGAACTCGAGCCGGTGCATCCTGTTCGACCGGCGCGGGCGGTTGGTGTCGGTGGCGCAGCGGGAACACCGGCAGCTGTTCCCGCGGCCGGGCTGGGTCGAGCACGACGCCGAGGAGATCTGGCGGAACGTGACCCGCGTGGTGCCGGCGGCGATCCGGCAGATCGGCGCGGCGCCGTCCCAGGTCGTTGCCATCGGCATCACCAACCAGCGCGAGACCAGCCTGCTCTGGGACCGCCGGACCGGGCAGCCGATCGGTCACGCCGTGGTCTGGCAGGACACCCGCACCGACCGGCTCGTCACCGAACTGGCGGGCGAGGAGGGCCCGGACCGGTTCGCGGACCTGTGCGGCCTGCCGTTGACGACGTACTTCTCCGCGCCGCGGATCCGGTGGATGCTCGACCACACCCCCGGGTTGCGGCAGCGGGCCGAGCGCGGCGAGATCCTGTTCGGCACCATGGAGACCTGGCTGATCTGGAACTTCACCGGCGGCCCGGACGGCGACGCCCAGCACGTCACCGACGTCACCAACGCCAGCCGCACGATGCTGATGAACATCGAGACCCTCGACTGGGACGACCAGCTGCTCGAGGCGTTCGACGTACCGCGGGCGATCCTGCCCGAGATCCGTCCGTCGTCCGGGGTGCTCGCGACCGCGACCGAGGTCCTGCCCGGGGTCCGCATCGGCGCCGCGCTCGGGGACCAGCAGGCGGCGCTGTTCGGGCAGACCTGCTTCAGCGCGGGCGAGGCGAAGTGCACGTACGGCACGGGGTCGTTCCTGCTGATGAACACCGGGCAGGAGATCGTCCGGTCCAAGCACGGGATGCTGACGACCGTGGCGTACCGGATCGGCGACCAGCCCGCGTCGTACGCGCTCGAAGGCTCGATGGCGGTCACCGGGTCGCTCGTGCAGTGGTTCCGCGACGGGCTCGGCATGATCCACACCGCGGCCGAGATCGAGACGCTGGCGCGCACGGTCGAGGACAACGGCGGCGCGTACATCGTGCCCGCGTTCTCCGGGCTGTTCGCGCCGCACTGGCGCAGCGAGGCTCGCGGCGTGATCGCCGGGCTGACGGGCTACATCACCAAGGGGCACCTGGCCCGGGCGGTCCTCGAGGCGACGGGATTCCAGACGCTCGAGGTGGTCGACGCGATGAACGCGGACTCCGGGATCGCGCTGACCGCGTTGAAGGTCGACGGCGGGATGACGGCCAACAACCTGCTGATGCAGTTCCTGGCCGACCTGCTCGACGTCCGCGTGGTCCGGCCGATGGTGACCGAGACGGTGTCGCTGGGAGCGGCGTACGCCGCCGGGCTCGCGGTCGGGTACTGGCCCGATCTGGAGGGGCTGCGCAGCAACTGGCACCGCGCCGGCCAGTGGGTGCCGCACATGGATCCAGCCCGCCGCGCGACGGAGTACGCGAACTGGCAGGCCGCCGTCCAGCGCACCTTCAACTGGATCCGCACCGAGGACCACGAGCTGTAGCAAACCTTCGTGCACGGCCGGAGAGCGTCAGCCGGCCCTCTCCGGCAGCCGGCCGCGGAACAGCTGGATGCTGACAGCAACGACCCAGATCCAGAAGATCGAGTACGGGATCAGCCACACCGGTGTGGTCCACACCGCGCGGCCGACCAGGAACCCGACGGCGGCGGCGATCGCGACCCAGCCGAGCCAGCTCGGGAGGGACGGCGTGCCGAGCATGATCCAGCCGGCCGCGGCCAGGAACACGGCCAGCGCCACCCAGGAGTTGGCGAACCCCAGATTGCCCATGTCGAACGCGTACCGGGCGATCTGCGGGTCAACGCCCTCGCCTGTCCGGTACCCGGCCAGCTCCCAGCCCGGGCTCATCAGCAGGACGACGAAGGCGACGCCCGACGTGAGCGCGATCGCCGATCGCCAGGCCGGCTGCCCCTCCGCTTCACGAAGGACCACCCACAGCACCGAGACGAAGCAGGCCAGCGCCAGGACGGCGAGCAGGCCCAGATACGTCCCGATCGCGTAGAGCGTGTCGTGCCGCGCCTCGAAGAAGCGCAGGATCTCGTCGCCGGACGCGTCGAACGCCGGCTCGCCCCCGCCGACCTGCACCAGCGCCTGGCTCGTACCGACCAGGACCAGGCCGGCCAGGCCGCTCGCTGCGCCGGTCACTGACATCGTCCGCCAGGGACCGCGCAGCTGTGCCGTCTCCCCCATGTGTCGTCCCTCCCGCTCCGAGTAAGGCACGGGAGGGACGACGGCGTCCAGACGTCAGGCGGGCGAGACGATGTCCGGGGCCTCGAGGCGGACCTTGTCGGCGGACTCGTCGTCGGGCTGGTCCTGCGAGTCGCGCTCGGACTGGACACGCTTGAGGTAGAACGACACCTCGCGGTCGATCGTCGCCTCGTCCCAGCCGAGGATCGGCGCGACCAGCCGGGCGGCGGCCTCGGCGGCGCCGACCCCGCGGTCCCAGGCCTCGATCGAGATCCGGGTCCGCCGGGCCAGGATGTCGTCGAGATGACGCGCCCCCTCGGCCTTGGCGCCGTACACGATCTCGGCCTTCAGGTAGTCCTGGGTGCCCGGCAGTTGCTCGCCGAGCGACGGGTCCTCGGCGACCAGTTCGAGCACCTCTTCGATCAGGGCGCCGTACCGGTTCAGCAGGTGCTCGATCCGGGCCACGTGCAACCCGGACCGGTGCGCGATCAGCTGCCGCTGGTTCCACAGCGCCTGGTAGCCGTCGGCGCCGACCAGCGGGATGTTCTTCGTGACACTGCGCGGCACCCGCCCGTCGAGCGCGTCCGCGGCCGCGTCGATCGCGTCCTTGGCCATCACCCGGTACGTCGTGTACTTGCCACCGGCAACCACCACGAGGCCCGGCGCCGCGTGTGCGACGACGTGCTCGCGGGACAGCTTCGACGTACTCTCCGACTCGCCCGCGAGCAGCGGCCGCAGACCGGCGTACACGCCCTCCACGTCCTCGCGGGTCAGCGGCGTGGTGAGCACCGCGTTCACGTGGTCCAGCAGGTACTCGATGTCCTTGCTGGTCGCGGCCGGGTGCGCCTTGTCCAGGTGCCAGTCGGTGTCCGTGGTGCCGATCAGCCAGTGCCGGCCCCACGGGATGATGAACAGCACGGACTTCTCGGTGCGCAGGATCATCCCGGTGCTGGACTGGATCCGGTCCTTGGGTACGACGAGGTGGATGCCCTTCGACGCGCGGACGTGGTACTGCCCGCGCTCGCCGACCATCGCCTGCGTGTCGTCGGTCCAGACGCCGGTCGCGTTCACGACCTGCTTCGCCCGGACCTCGAACTCGCGACCGCTCTCCAGGTCCTTCGCCTGGACGCCGGTGACCCGCTCGCCCTGCCGCAGGAAACCGGTCACCTTCACCCGGTTCGCGACCAGCGCGCCGTACGACGCCGCGGTCCGGGCGAGCTCCATCGTGTGCCGCGCGTCGTCGACCTGCGCGTCGTAGTACTGCAACGCGCCGACCAGCGCGGACTTCTTCAGCGACGGGACGAGCCGCATCGCGCCGCGCCGGGTCAGGTGCCGGTGGATCGGCAGCCCGGCCCCGAGACCGGAGCTGACCGCCATCCCGTCGTACAGCGCGACGCCGGCGCCGGCGTAGAACCGCTCCCACCAGCGGTGCTGCAGCGGGTACAGGAACGGAACCGGCTTCACCAGGTGCGGCGCCAGGCGCTGCAGGAGCAGACCGCGCTCCTGCAGCGCCTCGTGCACGAGCCGGAAGTCGAGCATCTCCAGGTAGCGCAGGCCGCCGTGGATCAGCTTGCTGGACCTGCTGGAGGTGCCGCTCGCGAAGTCGCGGGCCTCCAGCAGTCCGGTGGTCAGGCCGCGGGTGGCGGCGTCGAGCGCCGAGCCGGTGCCGACCACCCCGCCACCGATCACCAGGACGTCCAGTTCCCGTCCGTCGGCCAGCGCGTCGATCGCGTCGGCCCTTGCTTGCGGTGACAGAGCCACTACAGCCACTGTGTTCGTCCTTCCGATTTCGTTGGTCGTGCTCAATCAGTCGACGTCGACCCAGTCAAGGGTGCGCTGGACGGCCTTCTGCCAGCCGGCGTACCCCTGAGTGCGCTGTTCGTCGTTCCACTGCGGCTCCCACCGCTTGGCCTCGTTCCAGTTCTGCACCAGCTCGTCCTTGGACTTCCAGAAGCCCACGGCGAGCCCGGCCGCGTACGCCGCGCCGAGCGCGGTGGTCTCCGCGACGACCGGCTTGCTCACCGGTACGCCGAGGATGTCGGCCTGCATCTGCATGCAGAGCTCGTTCGCCGTGACACCGCCGTCCACCTTCAGCACGTCGAGCTTCACGCCGGAGTCCTTCTCCATCGCGTCCGCGACGTCCTTGCTCTGGTAGCAGATCGCTTCCAGTGTTGCGCGCGCCAGATGTGCGTTGGTGTTGAAGCGGGACAGGCCGACGATCGCGCCGCGGGCGTCCGAGCGCCAGTACGGCGCGAACAGGCCGGAGAACGCCGGGACGAAGTACACCCCGCCGTTGTCCTCGACCTGCCGGGCCAGCGTCTCGGTCTCGCTCGCACCGGAGATGATGCCGAGCTGGTCACGCAGCCACTGCACCGCCGAGCCGGTGACCGCGATCGAGCCCTCGAGCGCGTACACCGGGGCTTCGTCGCCGAACTTGTAGCACATCGTGCTGAGCAGGCCCGCCTTCGAGCGGACCAGCTCGGTGCCGGTGTTCAGCAGCATGAAGTTGCCGGTGCCGTAGGTGTTCTTCGCCTCGCCCGGGTTGAAGCAGACCTGGCCGACGGTCGCGGCCTGCTGGTCACCCAGGTCGCCGGTGAGCGGTACGACGCCGCCGAGCGGACCGTTGGCGAGCGTCTCGCCGTACTTGTTCGGGTCCGACGACGGACGGATCTCCGGCAGCATCTGCCGCGGGATGTTGAAGAAGCTGATCAGCTCGTCGTCCCAGTCGAGGGTCTCGAGGTTCATCAGCATCGTGCGGCTGGCGTTCGTGACGTCGGTGATGTGCACGCCGCCGTCCGTCCCGCCGGTCAGGTTCCACAGCAGCCAGGTGTCGGTGTTGCCGAACACCGCGTCCCCGGCCTCGGCCGCCTCCCGGACCCCGTCGACGTTCTCCAGGATCCACTGCACCTTGCCGGCCGAGAAGTACGTCGCCGGCGGCAGGCCGGCCTTCTGCCGGATCACGTCGCCCTTGCCCTCGCGCTCCAGCGCGGAGGCGATCCGGTCGGTCCGGGTGTCCTGCCAGACGATCGCGTTGTAGTACGGCCGGCCGGTCTTCCGGTTCCACACCACCGCGGTCTCGCGCTGGTTGGTGATGCCGAGCGCGGCCAGGTCGCTCGACTGCAGGCCTTGTGCGTTCATCGCGGTCCGGATCACCGAGCTGGTGCGCTCCCAGATCTCCACCGGGTTGTGCTCGACCCAGCCCGCCTGCGGCAGGATCTGCTCGTGCTCCAACTGGTGGATGCCCACCTCGTTGCCCGAATGGTCGAAGATCATGAAACGGGTGCTCGTGGTGCCCTGGTCGACGGCGCCGACGAAGTCAGCCATGGAAAGTCCTCTCCTCACAGTGCGCTGTAGTGCGTTGCATCATGCCGCCGTCTCCCCCTCGGGCGTCGGAACCCGGCCCGGCTCCTCGTCCACGTCGCTGACCGGCAGATACCGGCCGACCAGCAGGTCGTAGAGCAGACCGCCGATGAGCGCACCGATGATCGGTCCCACGATCGGGACCCAGAAATAGGGATCCCCGAACTGGTCCTTGAAGGCTCCTCCGTAACCGGTCAGGTAGGAGGCCAGCCGCGGGCCGAAGTCACGCGCGGGGTTGATCGCGTAGCCGGCCAGGGTGCCCCAGGCCATCCCGATACCGACGACCAGCAGGCCGATGATGAACGGGCCGAGGTTCGCCGCCGGCGCGGTGTTGCGCAGGTCGACGATGGCCAGGATGACCAGCATCAGGATCGCGGTGCCGATGATCTGGTCCAGGAAGCCGCTCCACATGCCGGCCCCGAGCTCGGTGTTGCCGTTGCCCGGGAGGGTGGAGAACACACCCTGGCTCTTGATCGTCAGTCCGGGGTCGAAGTGGTGCAGCACCTTCGAGTAGTTCCAGCGGACCACCAGCGCCGCCGCGAACGCGCCCAGGAACTGTGCCCCGATGTACGGCAGCACCTTCCGCCAGGCGAACCCGCGGAAGACCGCCAGGGCGATCGTCACCGCGGGATTGATGTGGCCACCGCTGAGCCGGGCGGAAACGTAGACGCCCATGATCACGCCGATACCCCAGGCCCACGCGATGGAGTCGTGATTCCCGATGCCGCCCGCCACCACTTGGGCGACCACCCCGACACCGAACAGGATCAGGATGAACGTTCCGGCGAATTCCGCCGAACACTCCCCCAGAAGGGTTCTTTGTTTGACCGCTTCGGTCGTAGCCATGCTTGGCCTCCCTTCAAGCCGTGACGACCACGGCTGGCTGGAATGTAAGATCCAACCCCCGTCGGTACAACGCCCGCCGTTCGACATTGTCGAACGATGCCCACCGACCGCCCAGCTACGACACTCAGTAAGCGCCTGATTGCTCACAGACAGCGGTAGAGACCACCCGGCCCGGCTTCGGGTCCAGCGGTTCCGGCATGAGTCGACCGTACGACGCTAGGTTGTTCTTCCGCGTCCGAATCCGCCTCCGGGAGCTCCGTCTATGGCTCTGTCGCCGTACACCTTTCGGGGTGCGCTGTCCGTGCTCGACATCGACGACCGGAACCGATCGGCACTCGAGCGGTTCTTCGGTACGGCTGTGTTTGCCGGCGCCGCCACCGCGACGCTTGCGGGTGGACCGGTCGCCGGGCTCACCGCCGCCGCCTGGCTGTCGCTGATCGACCCGAAGAACGAAGCCGTGAGTCTGCTGGACGCCCTCGTCACCAAGGTGTCCAAGAGGCTGCGCGGCACGAAGGACAAGACCCAGCTCGAGCTCGTCGTGGCCGCCCACACCATCACCGCCGTCGCCTCGTTCTTCGACGCGCTGCCGCACATCATCGGCCCGAACTACCGCGACCTCGGCCTCACCGACAGCGAGCGGCGCCGACTCCTCGCCGTCCCCGGAAGCGACCACGACGAGCTGTTCGATGTCGTCGTACCCCTGTCGTCACCGGAGCTCGGCCTCGAGGCGAACCTCCAGCGCAACCTCAAGCCGTACTACGAGGCCCTCGGACGCCGGTGCCTCGACTTCTTCACCGGACTGGAGGCGTGGAGCCGGCTCGAACCGGTGCCGGTGGCCGGGCTCCTCGACGCGATCGTCGAACGGGCCGCATTCCTGTACCGCAGCCGGATGCTGGAGCTCAGCGCGTCCGCGCCGTTCGGCCTGTGGGTGACACTGAACGAGTTCGCGGGCACGCGCGCGCTGATCCGGGCGCAGACCGCGGCGCTGGGTGAGCTCACGACGATGCTCTCGATGGTGATGCCCGGTACTCCCGCGCCCCGGAACGGCTACCGCGAGAAGCTGGCGCTCGCGGCCCGGGAGGTGCTCGACGAGCCGCTGCTGCGGTCTCGTACCCAGTCGATCGCTTCACCGACGGTCCGGGACGGGTTCGTCGAACCGTCCTTCCACTACGCCGTCGCCGACGATCGGTCGCGGCCGTCCGACGAGGGCTGGTGGTCGGAGCAGCCGGAGCACTCGTCCCTGGTCGAGTACCTCGCAAGCTACCTGGCCGGCCCGGACGGCGCGCGCCGCCCGCTTCTCCTGCTCGGCCATCCGGGCGCCGGCAAGTCGTTGCTGACCGAGGTGCTCACTGCCCAGCTGCCCGAGGACGCGTTCGCGGTCGTCCGCGTACCACTGCGCTCGGTCAATCCGGACGACGATCTGACGCTTCAGGTCACCAAGGAACTGCAGCGCGCCCTTCAACGACCGAATGCGG
>Ga0247829_10001386_pt1 | contig 10990 bp, 11 predicted proteins | sample 12C_Control_Day4_FD_207765 | JGI IMG/M metagenome (GOLD analysis project Ga0247829, IMG submission 207765) | Soil microbial communities from agricultural site in Penn Yan, New York, United States - 12C_Control_Day4 | ecosystem: Environmental > Terrestrial > Soil > Agricultural land | place... | reverse complement strand
TTCTTCGTGGCCGCCGTCTGGACGGGGCGCCGCTCGGTGCAACGGCACCTGCTGCCGCGCAAGCGCCGGCTGGAGGCGCTACTGAAGGAGCTCGATGGTTGAACAGCACCGCAGGGAGCGCGCAGCGTCCTCGTCGAGACGATTCGAGTCCTGAACAACGGCCGCGCCGTTTGACATCGCGCACGTCTCACACGCGAGCACCGTCGGCCCGTAAGTCGAACCACGTTTTGTGGTGAGAACTGTGTCAGATCTCCCATAACCCCGGGTCAAACACCGTGATTGACAGGGACACTCCGATGCACATCGTTGCCTTGGGAACTTCTTGACACGCCCAAGCTCGAACGTCAGACTCGCGTAAATCGTTGGCGGTGGAGTCCGCCGATAACCGCCGTCAATGACGGCCAATGACTCCTACGGGCAGCCGTGGGAGCGTGCTCCTCATGCCGCGGCGCCAAGAGGTGACGCGACATGGAACGGTTTCTCTGGATTTGTCTGGCTGGTGCGGCCGGTACCGGTGCCCGGTACTTGATTGCCCTCTGGGCCGCGCAACGCTTCGGCAGCTCATTCCCCTTCGGCACGCTCATCGTGAACCTGGCTGGCTGCTTTGGTATTGCGGCGGTCATGCACGCGGCAACCACGCTCTCCTGGTCGCCGACTATGCGCTCGGCCATCACGATCGGCTTCATCGGTGGCCTGACGACATATTCGAGTTTTAACTACGAAACGACCCGTCTGATGGAGGAAGGCGCGACCAGCGCGGCGGTCTTCAACGCAACGGCGACGCTCGTGGGCGCGTTCGCGGCGGGCTGGTTGGGTATCGTTTGCGCGCGGCAGCTCATCGGCCGGTGAGGAGGCTGAAATGCGAGTCTTGGATGGCGAGCAATTCCTCGTCAGGATCCTACTTGGCGAGTCCGACCAGTTTCATCACATGCCGCTTGCAAGAGCCTTACTGGAGCGCCTGCGCAGGGAAGGTTTCGCGGGTGCCACCGTGATTCACGGAGTCGCAGGGTTTGGGGCCAGCAGCGTGATTCACACGGCGAGCCTGGTCGAGCTTTCGACCGACCTGCCAGTGCTGATCGAGGTTGTTGACGACCACGCTCACGTCGAGAAGCTGCTGCCGATACTCGACGAAATGGTGACGGGTGGCGCGCTCGTCACCGTAGAGCGCGTACGTGTGGTCAGGTACGCAGCGGGAGAGAAGCGTCCAAAGTGAAAATGCGATTGATGATTGGAGCACCCGTGATCGCCTCGTCTGTCGCGGCCAGCCGGGTTCGCTTCGTACTCGGCCTGGTCCTCGTCACCATCGGAGCAGGTGCATTTGCGGTGGCATTTCGGATGTCGCTGACGGCTGTCTACCAGATGTTCTACGGCGCCGACAACATCGTCGACTCCATCGCCAGCCTGCCACGATGGCTGCGTCTGACGGTGCCGGTGGCGGCCGCTGCCGTGGCGGGGAGCATCGCGCGTCTCCGGAGTCCGCGCGCGCAAGGCGTCAGCAACGTGATGGAAGCCATCGCACTCGGACGCGTGCAGTTGTCGCTGCGGGCGACAGCATCGCGCGCTGCATCTTCGTGGGTCGCGATCGCAGGCGGGCTGTCGATTGGTCGAGAGGGACCGCTGATCGAAGTCGGGGGGGCCTTGGGTGCGAAGGTGGGTCGAGCCGTCAAGACATCGCTCAACCAGACGCGTGTACTGGTTGGCGCGGGGACTGCGGCCGGTTTCGCCGCGGCCTATAACACGCCGTTCGCGGCGAGTCTGTTCGTAATGGAGAGCATCGCGGGAACCGCCGCACCCGAACTCCTGCTCCCCGTTATGGCGGCAACCGTCGGCGCTGCGGGCATCATGCGCGCAACCGTCGGGCCCGGTCCGATTTACGGGCAACGCGCATTCGGCCTCGAATCGTACTCAGAACTCCTCTCATTCGCATTGCTTGGTATCGCCGCAGCTCTGGTTGCTCTCGCGTTCAAGACCGTCCTCGCCGGCCTCGAGCGGTGGTTTGACACGCATCCCCTCCCGCAGCCGTATCGCGCCACGCTGGGGGGGGTGCTCGTCGGTGCCATTGCCATGTGGTTGCCGGCCGTCGTGGGGAATGGATACGAACCGCTGAATCGCATTTTGGATTCTGGTATCGCGGTGAGCGCTGTCATCGTGCTCGTCATCGCTAAGATGCTCGCGACGAGCGGATCCGTCGCGTCGGGAATTCCGGGAGGGATCTTCACGCCGATGCTATTGGTGGGCGCGGCGCTCGGGGCAGGCTGGTCCCACATCGCGAGCTTTGGTGCCATGTCCGACGCAGGCAGCTACGCGCTCGTCGGCATGGCTGCTGCCACAGCTGCCAGTATCCACGCACCGCTGACGGCGGCCGTCATGGTATTCGAGTTGTCAGGGGACTACCTGATCGTGCTCCCCCTGATTCTCGCGACGGTCGTAGCGACCGCCGCGTCCAAGGCGCTCGGCGACGAATCCGTGTATGAGACAGAACTGCGAAAACGCGGTCTGAGCTGGGAGATGACACTCGAGGGCCGACAACTGAAGGATGGGCGCGACGAGTAACCAACAGAGGCCTTCGTGCAAGCAAACGCATGAGCGCAGGGAGACAGGAGTTCAGGAGGATGCTCGACACCCGAATTTCAGCACGGCCGCGGTTCATACCGCGGTACGACCGCTCCGTCGTGTACTCGCAGCTGTTTCGGGAGCTACCCGAGAAGTGCTTCGAAGCGCTCGTGAACATGGAATCCTCGAAATTCCTGTGATCCGCCTGCTCACGCGTTCCTCGACAACGCAAACAAGTCATGGTGCGCGGGATCGCACAGGCATGGGGGATTTTCCCCGCCTGTGCGGGCTGCGTCCGGCCACGGACGTCGTCGTTCGGGCGCAATTCTGGCCATCTGCGTTCGCGGACCGTCGGAGCACCAGTTGCACAACCTGTCCTCGGGCATCGCGAACCCTTTCAGGCGCGATTGGCTCCTACGCGCAGGGATTCCGGGACAGCCCGCGAAGAGTAACAGCGTTGGAGTAGCGATATGTCGAAGGAACTGGGATTCAACGTCGAACTGCCGCTCTCCTTCGACGCTGCGGTGACGCGCGTGCGGGAGGGACTCAAGCAGGAGGGATTCGGCGTATTAACGGAGATCGACCTACGTGCAGCGTTCCGGGAGAAGCTTGGCCGGGAGTTCCGTCCCTACGTGATTCTCGGCGCGTGCAATCCGCCGCTCGCGTTCACCGCGATCTCGGCCGACCCGTCTGTCGGACTGCTGCTCCCGTGCAACGTGACGGTCGAATGGCTCGCAGAAGGGCGCACCCGTGTGCGGCTGACCGATCCCGAGGCGCTGCTCAGCACGGTAGTGCTGCAGGGAGCTCCCGAACTGACATCGGTCGCGCGAGACGCACGCGAGCGAATGGTACGGGTCGCCGCGTCACTCGCGAAGGGCTGACACCCAGCGTCTATGGGTCTGCCTGCGGAAGGAGGAGCTCATGACTGGACAGCTTCACACGGCCTCTTTCATACAGATGCTGCTCATCGCTCTGATGATCGTCACGCCCGCGTTCGGACAAGGCGGCCGTAAAGGTCGAGGCATGATGGGCGATGCTGCACACGGTGCAGACATGCAGCTGTTTCACCAGCTGTTCGAGCACCGAACGGAGATCAATCGGCAAGTTAGCGCGCGAGAGGACGGCATCGAAACTGTCACTGAATCGAAGAACCCGGAGGTCACACGCCTGCTGCAGACGCACGTCGCGTCGATGCTGGCGAGAGTGAAGGAGGGCCGACCGATTCATCAGCGCGATCCGCTGTTCGTGGAGCTGTTCAAATACGCGGACCGGATTGAAGCCAGGCACGAGCTCACGGCTGGCGGAGTCCGGGTCATCGAGACGTCGAAGGACGCGTACGTGGTCAACCTATTACAGGCTCATGCAGAGGTGGTCAGCGCGTTTCTCGCCAATGGTATGTCGGAGATGATGAAGAATCATCCGGTTCCGCCGCGTTAGACACTCACGGTTGGGTTCCTGGTCGTCGGCGTCGTGCTGATCCGCCGCGCTCGCGCAAACGCGAACACTCCGGTGGTGCCGCGGCAGCCCCGCCGGTCGGCCTGATCGGTCCCCGACGCATATTCCGTCCACTTACGGCGACCTTCGACGAACCGTAGCAGTCTCGACGCTGGCTGCTGTCGCCCACTCGGGCAGGAGAGAAGGAAGCGGCTGGCTTCGAACGTCGAGCAAAACTTGCAGAGCGATGTCGATTTCCAGCAAGCTCGTTCGTCGTCCCAATGAGACGCCAATGGCGCCGGCTCAAACAAGGAGGCAGACGATGCGGGTTATGGTGTTCGGGAAAGCCACTGAGGACAGCAAAATGGACGGGCCCCCCACGCCCGAGCAGCTCGAAGCGTTCGCGGCGATGGACAGGTTCACCGAGGAACTGGTCAAGGCCGGCGTCTTCGTTGCCGCCGCCGGCCTCAAGAACGGCGCCCAGGCCAAGCGCATCGTCTTCGACGGCCCGAGCCGCACGGTCATCGACGGGCCCTTCGCCGAGACCCGCGAGCTGGTCGCCGGCTTCTCGATCTGGGAGGTCAAAGACATGGACGAGGCCATGGCCTGGGCGAAGCGCGCTCCCAATCCCATGCCGGGCAAGAAGAGCGAGATGGAAATCCGGCCGTTCTACGAGGCGGCGGATCTGGCTGAGTTCATGACGCCCGAGGAGCTCTCGGCGCCCCGTGAAGGGGAACGCGGGAAGCTCGGCGTCGCCTGATACCGTCGGCTAGAACCGACCGCATGAACCCGAGAGGCAAGCGAGTACGACGAGCAAGCCACGCGATCGGAGCGAGCCGGCGCAGCGACGAGCGAGAGCGCGTGTAGGGGAGTCCGAGGGGCGAAGCCCCTCGGAGCAGAGGGAGCCGGCTTGTCTCCCCTGCGGCCTTGGCCGACAATGCGGTGTGACGCCAGGCGAAACGCACCAGGCGGAAACTCATCAAGCAATAGAGGCAACCTTTCGCATTGAACGGGCCAGGCTCATCGCGGGTCTCGCCCGCATGGTGCGGAACGTCGACCTTGCCGAGGAGCTGGCGCAGGACGCGCTGGTCGTCGCCCTGTCCGCGTGGCCGAGGACCGGCGTTCCTGCCAATCCGGGAGCCTGGCTGATGGCCGTCGCCAAACGGCGCGCCGTCGACGCCTTCCGGCGCGACCAGATGCGCGAGCGCAAGCACCAGGAGATCGCGCGGACGCTGCCCGGTTACAGCGACGCTACGCGCGACGGCGCAGCCGAAGCGATCGAAGCGGCCATGGACGATGATCTCGGCGACGAGCTGCTGGGTCTCATCTTCACGGCCTGCCACCCCATGCTGTCTCCAGACGCCCGCGCGGCGCTCACCCTCAAGGTGGTCGGCGGTCTGACGACGGACGAGATCGCCCGCGCCTTCCTGTCGAGCGAGGCCGCGATCGCGCAGCGTATCGTCCGCGCGAAGAAGGCGATCGCAAAGGCCGGATTGACCTTCGAGGTGCCGCGCGGCGCCGAACGGGCGGCGCGGCTGCCCTCGGTGCTCGAGGTCATCTACCTCATTTTCAATGAAGGCTATGCGGCCACGGCGGGCGACGACCTTGTCCGGCCGGGCCTGTGCCTGGAGGCGCAACGGCTCGGCCGCATACTGGCCGGTCTGATGCCCGAGGATGCCGAAGTGCTCGGCATCCTGGCCCTGATGGAGATCCAGGCGTCGCGGCAAAGAGCGCGCACCGGGCCGGACGGCGCCTTCATTCCGCTCACCGAGCAGGATCGCGCACGCTGGGACCATTTGCTGATCAGCCGGGGCCTCGATGCGCTGGCCCGCGCCGAAGCGCTTCGCGGCGACGGTCCCTATGTGCTGCAAGCCGCGCTCGCCGCCTGCCACGCCCGCGCGCGCCGGGCCGCCGATACTGACTGGCCGCGCATCGCCGCGCTCTATGACCGGCTGCGCGTCGTGGCGCCCTCGCCCGTGGTCGATCTCAATCGCGCGATCGCCCACAGCATGGCCTTCGGGCCCGAAGCGGGCCTCCGACTGGCGGACGAGATCGCCGACGCCGCCGCCCTGCGCGACTACGCGCCATTGCCGGCGGCGAGGGGCGACTTTCTGTTCCGGGCCGGTCGACTGGCCGAGGCGCGTTCACAATTCAAGGCTGCGGCCACGCTGACCCGCAACGCGCGGGAAAGGGCATTTCTCCTCGCACGGGCCGATGCCTGCGACTGCAAGCACTAACGTGAATGCGCGCGCCAATCGGCTCAGGCTAGAGCGTGCCGCCTGAGGGCCGGCGAAGAAGTTCCTCTGAAGTTGCTAAAGCCCGTGACAAAGATCGCGTAGTCACCCCTCGGCCGATTCGCTCGCGAAGCGATAACCGACCCAGGGTTCACTGAGCAAGTAGCGGGGATGAGAGGGGTCCGGTTCGATCTTCTTGCGCAACTGGGCCATCAACACCCACAGGTGCTCAGGCTGGTCGACGGCATTGGCTCCCCAGATGGCTTTAAGAATCGCGCGGTGCGTAAGAACGCGATCGGCGCTGCGTGCGAGCAGTGCCAGCAGCTCGAATTCCTTCGGCGTCAGGCGAATTTCGACGTCTCCCATGAGGACTCGACGACGGTCGTAGTCGATGGTCAGGTCGCCTGCACGCAGGCGACCGTACGGAGCGCCGTCCGGCGAAAACTCCCGCCGCAGCGCCACACGAATCCTGGCAAGCAATTCCTCGGGACCAAAGGGTTTGGTGACGTAATCATCGGCCCCAAGATCCAGCGCAGCGACTTTGTCGGTTTCGCCGCCTCGTGCCGACAGGACCACTATTGGAACCGCCGACTCGGCGCGGATGCGGCGACACACCTCGGTGCCCTCGACGTCAGGCAGCCCGAGGTCCAGGACGATCAGATCTGGTGGCCGCGTCCGCTCTGATTCCAGCGCCGCGGTGCCTGTGCCGACGACCTCGACGTCGTAGCCTCTGGCGCGCAGCAGCGGCGCCACGGCCCGCTGGATTGGCACCTCGTCGTCGACCAGGAGAATGCGTGCGGTTCGAGACATTACACCTGCTCGGTCATGACTTTGCTTTCCGCCGGCACGACGATCGTGAACTGCGCGCCCCCGTCGGCGCAGTTGTCGGCCCACACGCGACCACCCTCAGCGGCCAGCATACCGCGCGCAATGGATAGTCCCATCCCGGTACCAGACACGCGCTGGCCGGCTTGGGTGCCGCGATAAAACCGGTCGAACAGGTGTGGAAGATCGCGCGGCGATATTCCCGGCCCATGATCGCGGACAGAAATCGTGAGCCCGTCGGTCGACACAGAGATATTGACATCGATCGGCGACTTGGGCTGAGTGTACTGCGCCGCGTTTTCGAGAACGTGGGCGAGGGCCGATGCGGTGAGCCGTGGATCCAACCGCACCAGGCGGTCTGATCCATCCTCAACGACAATGCGGTGATGCTTAAGCGTGTGCTCGATTTGGTCTCGTGCGGCTTCGAAGATTTCTGCTGGATGGACCCACCGGACGTCCGTAGGGATCGAGCCGGCGTCGATCCGTGCCATCTCCAAGATGTTCTGAAATAGGCGGTTCAAACGCTCGACCTCGGCGAGAATCAGGTCGCTCTGCTCCTCGCGATCGTGCTCACGGATCCATGCAGCCTTCAGATTGCTCGCGGCAACTCGAATGGCCGTGAGCGGCGTCTTGAGGTCATGGCTCAACGACGCGAGCAGCGCCGACTTCAGCTCCTCGCCTCGGCGGGCCACTTCGGCGGCCTTCCGTTCTTCCAGAAACTGGGCGCGTTCCACCGCAATTGCCACAACACCCGCCAGCGCGTCGAGCGTGTCCGGTTCGACGGGTCTGCCGGCCGCCGCGAGCAACCCAATCGCCTTGGTCCCAAAGCGGAGTGGAATCAGGCGAACCTCCTCACCATCGATTGGGATGGTGCGATGTCCTGCGTACGTCCGCGCGCGCGCATCGAATTCCAGTGCGCTCTCCGCTCCGGCGAACGCCTGGACCAGTTCACGAGGGTCAAGGGTGATGGAGCGGGCGCCCGCTTCGTAGATGTCCCACTGTTGCGCTCGCGGCAGGCAGACCGCCGCAAAGTCGAGATCGAAACGGCGCGCGACGAATCTCGCCAGCTGTCGGATCGCTTCTGTGCTATCCGTCGTGAGCAGCACGTCACGACTGAGGTCGAACAGTCGTCCAAGTTCGTCGCGTCGCGCGCTAGCCTCCTGCTCGCGGTCTCTAACCGCCGCGGAAAGCTGACTGCCGATGAGGCCGACGGCGAAAAAGACGAACAGCGCGACCCAGTTCTGCGGGTCCGCGATCGTCAAGGTGCCGAACGGAGGCATGAAAAAGTAGTTCAGACACAGGTCCGCGGCGACGGACGTGACGATCGCCACCCATAATCGTGAGGTGGCCGCCGTGATCAGGATCACCAGCAGGAAGAGAAGTGCGGCGGTGGTTGGGTTCGTGAGCCGCAGCCCCAGACGCAAGCTGGCTGTGGTCGCGACCACAGCCGCGAGCGCGAGGACGACCGCCGGCGGTTCGCGCCGCCAGAACGAAGCCATGTCGTCAATGACGCAAGTGGAACGGCACGCTGGTGACCACGATATTCGGCTTGAACAGCAGGGCCCCCTTGATCAGAAGCGCCCGCTGATTGTGAAACAGATGATGCCACCATCGGACCGGAACGAATTCAGGCAGGACGATGGTGATGTACCCGTCCGGATGGTCGGCCCCGACGCGCTCGATGTACTCCAGAAGCGGCTCCATGAGCGATCGATAGGGTGATTCGAGCACAATGAGCGGCACACCGTTGCCCCACTGGCTCCAGCCGTTGCGCAGCTGCTCCGTCGCGGAGGGATCGACGTTTACGTACACGGCGCGTACGTCGGCCGACAGAGTTTTCGCGTAATCCAGCGCCTCGAGGACGGCGCGCTGAACGCCACTGATTGGAACGAGCACGGCGTTATGGCGCGCCCCGCGCGGCTGCCAGCCCCGGAGTGACAACTGCGCCGCCACGCCATCGTAATGCTTCCGCGTCAGCCGGCAGAAGAGCACGTTGAGGGGGATCAGCAGCATGATGATCCACGCGCCCTCCACCGCTTTGGTGACCGCGACAACCAACAGAACAACGCCGGTCACGATCGCGCCCACGCCGTTGATCAGCGCGCTCGTCCGCCAACCAGCCCCCCGAAGCCGTCGCCAGTGAATGACCATTCCCGCCTGCGACAGCGTAAAGGAGACAAAGACACCGATCATGTAGAGCGGAATCAGCGCATGGGTATCGCCGCCAAACACGGCCAGCAGAATCCCCGCCAGCACGCTGAGGCCCACGATGCCATTCGAAAACGCGAGGCGGTCGCCCTGATTCATGAACTGTCGGGGTACGTAGCGGTCGCGCGCAAGGATCGATGCCAGACGCGGAAAGTCGGCGTACGCGGTGTTGGCGGCGAGCACGAGAATCAGCATTGTCGCGGCCTGGACGGCGTAGTACAGAATCCCTCGGTCGCCGAACACGCCGCGGGCAAGCTGCGACACCACCGTCTCCTGTTCGCTCGGCGCGACGTGAAAGGCGTGCGACAGCAGGGTGATGCCAAGGAACATTGTGATCGAGAGGACAACCATCATCAGCATGGTCGCGGCGGCGTTCTTCGCCTCCGGCGGCTTGAACGCCGGCACGCCGTTCGACACCGCCTCGACGCCCGTCATCGCCGTGCAGCCGTTCGAAAACGCGGTGAGGAGCAGGAACAGCGTCAAGGGCACACCGCTCGATTCCACGGGCGCGACAGGTGCGACGGTGGCGACGGTTCCGGTGACGACGCGCCACATCCCGACGACAATCAGCAGCAGGATGGTGACAACGAAGAAATACGTCGGTGCGGCGAAGATCCGCCCCGACTCTCGGATGCCTCGTAGATTGCCGAACATCAGCACGACCACGAATGCGAGCGTCAGTTCGACACGGTTGACGTGCCATTGGGGGAACGCCGACGTAATCGCGGCAACGCCGGCCGCAATGCTGACCGCGACGGTCAACACATAATCGATTAACAACGAGGAAGCCGCCACCAGTGCCGGCAATTCGCCGAGATTGTCCTTCGCGACGATGTAGGCGCCGCCGCCGCTCGGATACGCATGGATCGTCTGTCTGTAGGAGAAGACAACGACGGCAAGGATGGTGGCGATTACGAATGCAATCGGCGTCGCGAGTGTCAGCGCACCCGCGCCAACGAGCACGAGCACGCGAAGAATCTCCTCCGTCGCGTACGCGACGGAGGACAACGGGTCCGACGACAGCACGGCCAGGCCAGTTACCCGTGACAGCCGCTCGTGATGCGCGAGATGCGATGGGATCGGCTTGCCGACGACAAGCCGTTTCAGCAGCGAGAGAAGCCCCTCTTCAGGCACGGCGTCCTTCCAACGGCCGACGGGGTTAGCTGGCGGGCTCGAGGTTGGAAGTCCTCGTCCACCCGCTTCCGCGCGTAGCGCGTCGGCGGGATCGGATTAGCCCCGGAGGCGTGACACGCCTCGTTGGTTCCCCCGTAGCACGCGGATCGATGCCGCGCGCTTTAGGCCATTTCCAACTTCCATGCTAGCGCGGTGGTGTCGGAGTGAACTCGCGTTTAAGGGACTCTTTAGGACTTTCTCAAGGACCTCGCCTGGACTTCTTAGGTACTGGGCGCTACCGTCGGAACCGAGCTGATGGCGCGGGTCGATGCTCACGCGCCAGGCCTGTCGGGCGGCTGCCTCCGGAGCATTCTCATTCCTTCCTAGCCGATGGCGGTCGAACGCATCGACTCGGGTAGCGATCAGCTATCGAGGTCGATCGCCAAGCCGGCCTTGTTCCCTCCGTCGTGAACTGCTGAGGCGCGCTGAATGCGGTCCCCTGTCCTCCATGTCGTAAAATCGCTGCAGCATGGCCAGACCGCGCATCGTCGTAGCGGACGATCACGACAAAACGCGGGCGGCGATTGCCAGCCTGCTCGCATCCGACTTCGACGTGGTCTCCA
>Ga0247829_10001384_pt1 | contig 10994 bp, 9 predicted proteins | sample 12C_Control_Day4_FD_207765 | JGI IMG/M metagenome (GOLD analysis project Ga0247829, IMG submission 207765) | Soil microbial communities from agricultural site in Penn Yan, New York, United States - 12C_Control_Day4 | ecosystem: Environmental > Terrestrial > Soil > Agricultural land | place: USA... | reverse complement strand
CGCCGGCGTAGCGCAGGGCGTTGTCGACGAGGTTGGCGATCGCGCGGCGCACGGCCGCGCGCGCGAAGCTGAATTTGTTCTGTCCTTCTGTCCTTACCCGTACGTCTTTCTGCAACCGCTGGTAGTGCTCGGCGAGCTCGTGGACCAGCGCATCGAGGTCCTCCGGCGCCTTCTCCTCGCTCTCGCCGCGTGCGAAGTCGAGGAACTGGCCGATGATGGCGTCGATCTCGCCGATGTCCTCGATCATCGCGGCGCTTTCGCCGCTTTCGGCGCCGCTCATCTCGAGCGCGAGTCGCAGCCGCGAGAGCGGCGTGCGCAGGTCGTGCGAGATGCCGGCGAGCACCATCGCGCGCTCGCGCTCCATGCTTGCGAGGCTGCTTGCCATGCGGTTGAACGCCTTCGAAACGGTACGCAGCTCGCGCGCGCCCGTTTCGGGGAGCGGCTCGTGGGCCGCGCCGCCGCCGATCCTGCGCGCCGCACGGGTCAGCGCGGCGAGCGGCCGCGCCAGGTTCGAGGCGATGAGCCAGGCGCCGGCGAGGGAAATGGCGAGGAGCGCGAGGCCCCAGCCGAGCCACTGCAGGCCGAATTCCGGCTCGAAGCGCTCCCAGGGCAGCATCACCCAGAACTCGTCCTCGTCGATGAAGAAGCTCACCCAGAAGCCGTCCTCGCCGTCGCGGTCGGCGCCCAAGCGCGTGTCGGTGCCGAGCGCCTCGCGCACGCGCTTCTCGACCTCTTCGAGCAGCGGCTCGTCCGGGAGCGGCTCGATCTTCTCGCTGGCGGTGGCGGGGTACACGCGCAGCCCCTCGGTGTCGTTCAGCTCGACCAGGAGCTGCCGGCGCAGGTACGGGTCGGCGCTCACCAAAGCGGCGCGCACCAGGTTCACCGTGCTCACGGTCTGCTGCGCGAGCTCGCGCGAGCGCGGCTCGCGCTCGTAGATGCGGTAGATCTGGAAGGAGGCGAGGACCGCGGTAACGATGAGCAGCGCGATGAGCAGGAACGACCGCGCGAAGAGCGACACTAGCGCCTATTCGGGCACGAAGACGTAGCCGAAGCCCCAGACGGTCTGGATGTGCTTCGGATGCGAGGGGTCCTCCTCGACGATCTTGCGCAGGCGCGAGATCTGCACGTCGATCGAGCGGTCGAACACCTCGTACTCGCGCCCGCGCGCGAGCTCCATCAGCTTGTCGCGCGACATCGGCTCGCGCGGATGCTGCACCAGCACCTTGAGCACGGAGAATTCGCCGGTGGTGAGCGGCACCGACTTGCCCTCCCGGGTCAGGGTCCGGGTCGAGAGATTCAGCGAGAACTTGCCGAACTGGAACACTTCGCCCGTCGCGCTCGGCGCGCCGGGAACGCCCGCCGGGGCGCGCCGCCGCAGCACCGCGTTGATGCGCGCGAGGAGCTCGCGCGGGTTGAACGGCTTGGGCAGGTAGTCGTCGGCGCCCATCTCGAGGCCCACGATGCGGTCCACGTCGTCGCCCTTGGCGGTCAGCATGATGATGGTGGGAGCGTTCGCCTGGCCGCGCAGCCGCCGGCAGATGGCGAGGCCGTCCTCGCCGGGCAGCATCAGGTCGAGCACGATGAGGTCGTAGCGCTCGCGGGCGAGCTGCTTGTCCATGCCTGCGCCGTCGGGGACCGCCTTGACCTCGTAGCCCTCGCCGCCGAGGTAGCGGACCAGCAGCTCGCGCAGGCGCTGGTCGTCGTCGACCACGAGGATGCGGGTCTTCAGTTCCGCCATGGCGCTAGGGTAAGGGAATTTTCCCTGTCAACTTGTTGAAAGGTTACGAATTGTTACACCGCTCGCGGGGTGCCGGCTTATCATCTTTTCGCTCCATGAGGATCCTTGCGCTCGTTCTAGCTCTTGCCCTTTCCGCAGGGCCCGCGCTCGCCCAGCAGGGTAGGAAGGACGACCGAAGGCAGCAGCCGCAGAAGGGCCAGGGCCAGATGAAGCAGGAGGACCGCGAGCGCATGCGCAACGACATGAGGGATGCCTACCGCGCGCGCCCGGGGCAGCCCGATCGTCCGCGCCAGATGTCGCCCGAGGAGCGCGACAAGCTGCGCCGCGACATCGAAGACGCGAACCGCGCGCTGCGGAAATAACTCGTTACACAATCGGACAGCAGCGCTCCCCGCGGGGAGCGAAGCTCGCTCGCATGTGGAAGCTCGCATTCATTGCCGCCGCGCTGTGCTTTTCGGCGAGCCCGCTGGATGCCGCCGCCAAGGACGGCAAGCGCATCGAGAAGACCCAGCGCCGCGATGACGTGCGCCGTGACGACACGCGGCGAGGCGACCTGCGCCGCGACGTGGACCGGATTTCGCGGGAAATCTATCAACCCAGGCGCCGCTAGCCGGCGCTTTCCGACTGGGCGTCCTGGCGGCCGTCGTTCGCGGCCGGAACGGCCTTGAAGAAGTGGAACGCATCCTTGCCCGCCTGCTTGGCGGCGTACATCGCCGCATCGGCGTGCTTGAGGAGCGTGGCGGCATCGCCCGCGTCGTCGGGAAAGAGGCTGATGCCGATGCTCGCGGAGATCGTCACGCGCTTGCCGGCGCCGATGTCGTAGGGCTCGGCCAGCGCCCCGAGAAGCTTCTTCGCCACGCGCTCCGCGGGACTCGAGTCCTGGATGTCCTCGAGCACCACGAAGAATTCGTCGCCGCCCAGGCGGGCGACCGGGTCGCCCGAGCGCAGCACCGCGCGCAGGCGCCGGGCCGCCTCGACCAGGAGCCGGTCGCCGGCATCGTGACCGTGGGCGTCGTTCACCTCCTTGAAGCCGTCGAGGTCGAGGAACAGGGCCGCGAGCCGGCTCGCGCGCCGGCGCGAGCGCTCGACCGCCTTCTCGAGCGCCGGGAACAGGCTGGTGCGGTTGTCCAGGCCAGTGAGGGGGTCGCGATACGCGAGCGTGGCGATGCGCTCGCGCGCCATGGCGACCTGGGTGACGTCGCGGCCTACGCCTCGGTAGCCGAGAAAGGCCCCGTCGGGCGCGAAGTTCGGCTCCCCGTTCACCGAGAAATAGCGCACCGTGCCGTCGGGCCATGGCCGCGCGAACTCGAAATCGCGGAACGCCCGGTGCGCATCCATCGCGGCGCGCTGCGCCGCCCAGGCCGGCTCATCGGGATGCACGTAGGGGAGCTCCCATGCCGCGTGGCCGATCATGCGCCCCATGGGCTCCGAATACTGCGGCCCGTGCACGATGTCGACGAAGCGGTGCTGCGCGTCGGTCTCCCAGAAGAAGTCCGACGACATCTCCGTGAGACTCCGAAAGCGCGCCTCGCTCTGGCGCAGCGACGCCTCGGCCTTCATGCGCCGCACGAACTGCCCGACCTGCGCCCCGATCATGCGCGCCGCCGCGAGCATCCGCTCGTCGGGCTCGCGCACCGAGCGGTTGGTGAACGACAGCACGCCCATGGTTTCGCCTTCCGCGACGGCGCCGAACACGAAGGCCCCGCGAGCGGCTCCGGACAGGAGGGATCTCTGCTTCACGCGGTGGTCGGTCCCGGTGTTGGTCGACCAGATCGGCTCGCCGCTCTGCCAGGCGAGGCCCGCCAGCCCTTCGCCGCGCTTGAATCGCAGGCCCACCGAGTTCCTCAGGAGCTGCTCGAATGCGGGGTCGCCCGTGCTCCAGCCCTGCCGGTAGACGAGCTCGTCGCCCGCCTTGTCGACCTCGTAATAGCGGCCGCAGGCCCACCCCTCCGCCTCGCACACGAGGCGCATCACGGCGTCCAGGCCCGTCTCGGCGCTCTTCGCCTCCGAGAGGACGCGCGACACGCCGTGCTCGAGCCGCAGCACCTGCTCGGCGCGCTTCTCCTCGGTCACCTCGCGGCCGACGCCGCGATAGCCGGTAAAGCGCCCGTTGGCGCTGAACATCGGCTCGCCGCTCACGCGCACGAAGCGCGGGGCACCATCGGCCGTCGTGCGCCACATGAGGACGTCGTGAAAGGGCTTGCGCGCCTCGAGAGCCGCGCGGTGCGCGTCCCAGCCGCCTTCGACCTCCAGCCCGCTTTCCCAGCGCGTCTTGCCGATCAGGCGCTGCTCGCGCAGCAGCGGCTCGCCGCCGGTCACCTTGAGACCCTCGAGCCGGGTGAAGCGGTACTGCGTGTCCTGCTCCCAGAACCAGTCCGAGGAAAGGTGGGTGAGGCTGCGGAAGCGTCCTTCGCTCAGGCGCAGCTTCAGCTCGTCGCGCCGGCGGTCGCTGATGTCGCTGATGGTCGAGACCACGCCGTAGTGCTCGGTCTCGCCGGGGCGGCGCAGAAACCCGGTGTTCACCGAGAGCCAGGTGATGTCCCCGTCGGCGCGCGCGAGGCCCACGATCAGGCCGGTCAGCGGCTCGCCGCGCCGCACGGTGAGGCGCGTGGGCCGGTCTTCCGGCGGCAGGCGCGAGCCATCCTCGCGCACGCAGGGGAAAAGCGAGGTGAAGCCCGGCCGGCCGACGAGCTGCGAAAGGGGCACGCCGATGATGCGCGCGGCGGCGGCGTTGCCGGTCACGATGTCGAGGTCGCGGTCGTAGACGAGGATGCCCTCGTTCGCCGAATCCACGACCTGGCGGAAGTGCGCCTCGCTGTTGCGCAGCGCGTCCTCCATCGACCGGCGCGTGGTGATGTCGTCGTACACCGCGATCTCGTACAGCGGCTTGCCGGCGGCGTCGCGCTCCACGGCGAGCGTATAGGCGACCCACACCACGCTGCCGTCCTTGCGCAAGTAGCGCTTCTCGCCACGTACCGCGTCGATTTCGCCTGCATAGAGGCGCGGGCGCTGCGCGTTGATCACATCGATGTCTTCGGGGTGCGAGATGTCGCGTGCGCGGATGCCGATCAGCTCCGACTCCGCGTAGCCGAAGATCTGGCAGAAGCGCCGGTTGACGCGCTGGAAGCGCCGGTCGAGGTCGATGTGGGCGACGCCGACGCCGGCGAGCTCGAAGGTGCGCCGGAACCGCGCCTCGCTATCCGGGGCCTCTGACTTGCGTTTCGGCGCGCGCGTTTTTGTGCGTCTCGCCATGGCCTCTCTGCAGTCCCCCCGGATCCGACTCTACCGTATCCCGGGTTCTAATCCTAGAGAACAATGCCTACAGCAAATGGTCGATCGAGTTCGCGTAATAGCGAAGCAGAGGCAATTCTTCCTCGACGGCGCTGAACACGCCTTCGCGCTCCTCGACCAGGTGGCGCAGGCGCAGCATCCGCAGCCCCACCGTGAGGGCATAGTCGAGGTCGCGGCGCGGGAGGTAGACGTGCGCGCCCTTCAGGCGCTGGAGCAGCAGCCGCGTCTCGGCCTTGAGGTCCAGCTCGGTGAGCGCGCGGCTGCCGAGGAAGACATGCGCGATCAGCGCGACCGGCACCACGGGAACCACGCGGCCTACCGCGTCCATGAGGTCGCGCCCGAGGCGCGCCACGGCGCGGCGCCGCTCCTCGCCGGTGAGCTTCTGGAAGTCGACCCCGTAGCTGCGCATCGAGATCGGCGTGCCGAAATTCACGCAGGCATAGCCGAACCGGTGCCATTCGTTTCTCATGACCAGGGCGAGGTTGTGGGCGAGAAAGCGCAGCGTGCCCCACACGGTCTTCAATCGGCCTGGAGTGGGTCGGCTCGCCGATTCCAGCAGGGTTCTGTCCTCAAGGACCCGGTCGTAGTTGATGCCGAGGGGCACGAACACGAGGTCGCGCTCGCCGTCGACGTGGAAGCCGCGCAGCGTGTAATCGAGCACGCCGAGCCGCGGCGCGCGCATGCGGCCGTCGCGCGACAGGCCCCCCTCGGGGAAGACCGCCTGGGGCACGCCGGCCTCGGTCGCCATGGCGACATAGCGCTCGAGCACCCGTCGATAGAGCTCGTCGGCCGAGTCGCGGCGCACGAAATAGGCGCCCATGGCGCGGACCAGCGCCGAGAGCGGCCACAGCCGCGCCCATTCGCCGACTGCGTAGGAAAGGGCGGTCTGCTCGGCGGCAAGATAGGCCGCGAGCACGTAGTCCATGTTCGAGCGGTGGTTCATCACGAACACCACGGTGGCATCCGGATCGATGCCGGCGATGCCCGCGGTGTCCACGTAGCCAAGGCGCACCCGGTAGAGCGATTGCGCGAGCCTGCGGCCCAGCCAGTAGCCGATGCGGAAGTAGAGGTAGGCGTTGAACGCGGGCACGATCTCGCGGGCATAGCGCTCGACGCGCTTCATGACCTTGGGCAGCGCCAGGCGGTTGGCGGCCGCGTAGCGCTCCGCGGACTGCAGCACTTTCGGATCCGTGATCAGGCGGTGGATGAGCGCCTGGCGCCGAGCGCGCTGGAACGGGCGGATGCCGATGCGCAGCCGGCTCGACAGCTCGTCGATGGTCTGGTTCGCCGGGCGCGCGAGCATCCAGCGCAGGCACGGCAGCAGGAGCTTGTCGTACGCGGCCCACGCGGCGAGCAGCCCCGCGGGCAGCGCAAGCCACAGGGGAACGGCCAGGGTTTCGCCCATCGCCCCTCGCTATACTGCCAAGATGAGCCGCGCGCAAGCGATCCTCGCCGCCGAGCGTTACTTCGACGGGGGGCGCTTCGTCGACGACCTCGCAAGGCGCGTGGCAATCCCGACGGAGAGCCAGAACCCGGCGCGCGCCGCCGAGCTCGCCCGCTATCTCGAGGCCGAGATCGGCGAAACCCTCGAGCACATGGGATTCGAATGCCGCGTCGTGGCGAACCCCGCCGGCAAGCACGGCCCGTTTCTCATCGCCCAGCGCATCGAGGACGAGCGGCTGCCCACCGTGCTCAGCTATGCGCACGGCGACGTGATCCGCGGACAGGAAGGCGAGTGGCGTGAGGGCCTGGAGCCCTGGAAGCTCGCGCGCGTAGGCGAGCGCATCTACGGCCGGGGCAGCGCCGACAACAAGGGCCAGCACACGATCAACCTTGCCGCGCTCGAGGCCGTGCTGCGCACGCGCGGGCGCCTCGGCTTCAACCTGAAGCTCCTCATGGAGACCGGCGAAGAGGTCGGCTCGCCCGGACTGGACGCGCTGTGCGAGCGGGAGAAAGCGGCGCTCGAGGCCGACGTGCTGATCGCCTCCGACGGGCCGCGCCTGCAGGCGAGCCGGCCGACGCTCTTCCTCGGCTCGCGGGGCGTGCTCAACTTCGACCTCGAGCTCGTGCTGCGCGAGGGCGCGCGCCATTCCGGGAACTGGGGCGGCCTGATCGCCAATCCCGGCATCGTGCTCGCGCACGCCATCGCTTCGATCACCGACCGGCGCGGCGCCATCCGCGTGCCCGAGTGGCGGCCCAATAGCCTCACGCCTTCAGTCAGGGAGGCCCTGAAGGGCCTGGTGGTCGAAGATTCAGAGGAATGGGGTGAACCGGGTCTGACGCCGGCCGAACGAGTCTTCGGCTGGTGCAGCTTCGAGGTGCTCGCATTCGTCACCGGCAACCCGCAGCGCCCGGTGAACGCCATCCCGGCGCGCGCGTCGGCGCATTGCCAGCTGCGCTACGTGGTGGGCATCGACCCCGAGGACATCGTTCCGGCGCTGCGCCGGCACCTCGCGCGCGAAGGATTCGGGAAGGTGACCGTCACCGCTGCGCGCGACGGCTTTTTCCGTGCGAGCCGCCTCGACCCCGGGCATCCCTGGGTGCGCTGGGCCGCGCAATCGATCGCACGCACCACCGGGGCAGGACCGGCGATCCTGCCCAACCTCGGCGGCTCGCTCCCCAACGACGTCTTCGCCGGGACGCTCGGCCTGCCCACGGTGTGGGTGCCGCACTCGTACGCCGGCTGCTCGCAGCACGCGCCCGACGAGCACCTGCTCGCAGCCGTTGCGCGCGACGCGCTGCGGCTCATGACGGGCTTGTTCTGGGACCTCGGCGAATCAGATTCTGGCTCGCTCCCGCGCAAAGAGGTATAGGCCGCTCGCGATGACGATCGCGGCGCCGATCCACACCGCGGGCGCGGGAACGTCGCCGAAGACGAGGTAGCCGAAGAGCGCCATGTAGAGCACCTGCTGGTAGAGGAAGGGCGCGATGACGGTGGCCGGCGCGTAGCGGTGCGCAGCCGCGAGGAGATAGTGGCCGAGGCCCCCGAGCGCGCCCATCAGGCAGGCGAGCGTCCATCCGAGCCAGCCCGAGGGCGCCTGCCACGCCGCGAGCGCAAAAGGCGTGAGCAGGACGGCCGCGCCCACGGCGGGCAGGTACTGGATGGTCTCCGGGGAGTCGTAGGCCGCGAGGCGCCGCGTCATCAGGTTGAACATCGCGTAGAGCGACGCGTTCCCCAGCGCGAGCAGCATGGCCGGATGGAACTCGGCGCTGCCGGGCCGCACGATCACCAGCACCCCGGCGAAGCCCGCGACGATGGCCGCCCAGCGCGCGCGGTCGATCTTTTCGCCCAGCATCGGCGCGGCCATCAGCGCGGTGACGATCGGCACGATGAACATGATCGACGAGGTGATGGCGAGCTGCAGGTACTGCAGCACCCAGAAGTTGATCCCGGTCATCAGCACGAACATCAGCGCGCGCAGGAGGTGCCAGCGCCAATGGCTCGTCATGACCAGCCGCCTTCCCCTCAAGGGGAAAAGCAGAATGGATGCGAGCACGGCGTGCATCAGGAAGCGCAGCCACACCACGACGATGACCGGCACGCTCGCCACCAGCCATTTCGCCGTCCCGTCGAGCAGCGTGAAGAGGAGGTAGCACAGGGAGACCAGCGCGATGCCGGTCAGCCGGTTGCGGGCGCTATCCGCCTTCAGCATCTCGCGCGGCCGCGCCGAGACCCGCCAGGTAGTCTTCGAGCGGGAACGCGCTGCCGTCGGCGCTCTTGAGCGCGGCACCCTCGGCCTTGAGATGGCCGAGGAGCTTGAGCACGAGCGAGCAGGCGAGCCAGGTGGCGTGGAACGAGTCCACGCCCTTGACGCTCATCGGCTGCTCGTACACCGGCGCGAGCTCGACCGGGCAGACCCAGGCGTCCTGCCGAGGCTCGGCGCGGCCGATTCGCGCCGTCAGCGCGACTTCCCGGCGGTTCTTGAACACCGCGATCACTTCCAGCGTGACGATGAAATCTTTCACCTTGGGGTGCGGAAGGTTATGGAGTAGCGCAGCTCCTTCGTGCGCGCCACGCTATGTTGCCAGCGCCAGCGGATTTCGTCGCGCAGCACGTATACCGAGCGCGGCGCGAGCTCGAGGCCGAAGAGCTTCGCGCCCTTCTCGGGAGGATAGCGGCGAAAGCGCATGCGGCAGGTGCCGCCGAGCGAAACGCCGGCCACGATGCCGAACTCGCCGATGTCGCGGTGCCAGCCGAGCTCGGTCCCCGGGCGATACTCGGTCACCAGGGCGTGCGTGAACGCCGTTTCTTCCAACGCGAGAAGACCCGAAACTCTTCCTCTCAGGGGCAGGAGAAAGGGCGCGATCGGCGGTGCGGGGCCGAGCTCGTTGGTGTCGAAGTCGTAGCTCGAGCCGTAGGCCGCGATGCGGCGCTTGGCGGTGAAGCTCTTGTACTTCGCCTCCTCGAGCGGGAGCGCCCGGATCTGGGCGAGCAGGGCGGCCTCTTCGTCCGCCGACAGGAAGCCTTCCTGGTACAACAGTCCTTCAGGCAGCTTTTCTCGACTCCGAGCGGATCACTTCGGCGACGGCAGCGCCCACGTCGCTCGTGCTCGCCTTTCCCTTCATGTCCGGGGTGTGCGGGCCCTCGATAATGACGCGCTCGATCGCGCGCACGATTTCGGCCGCGGCTTCGGGATGGCCGAGGTGCTCGAGCATCAGCGCGCCCGACCAGATCGTGGCGAGCGGGTTGGCGATGCGCTTGCCCGCGATGTCGGGCGCCGAGCCGTGCACCGGCTCGAAGATCGAGGGCGCCGTGCGCTCGGGATTGATGTTGCCCGAGGCGGCGATGCCGATGGTGCCGGCGGTGGCCGGCCCGAGGTCCGAAAGAATGTCGCCGAAGAGGTTGGAGGCGACGATGACGTCGAAGCGATCGGGGTTCAGCACCATCTGGATGGTGAGGCCGTCGACGTGATACTGGTCTCTTACGACGTCGGGATAGTTTCTTCCCATTTCGGCAAACCGCTCATCCCAGTACGGCATGGTGATCGAGATGCCGTTCGACTTGGTGCACGAGGTGAGGTGCTTCTTGCGCGTCCTTGCGAGCTCGAAGGCGTATTTCAGGATCCGGTCGGTGCCCTTTCTCGAAAACGTGGCGAGCTGGGTAACGACTTCCCGGTCGGTTCCCTCGTACATCCGGCCGCCGACGTTGCCGTACTCGCCTTCCGTGTTCTCGCGGATCACGACGTAGTCGATGTCGCCGGGCTTGCGGCCGGCGAGCGGGCAGGGCATGCCCTCGAAGAGGCGCACGGGGCGCAGGTTGACGTAGAGGTCGAACCAGCGGCGGAAGTTGATGAGCAGGCCCCATACCGCGATGTGGTCGGGCACCAGCGCGGGATTGCCTACCGCGCCGAAGTACACCGCGTCGAATTTTCGCAGGGTGTCGGCGGCGTCCTCGGGGCACATGCGCCCGTGCGCCTTGTACCAGTCGCAGCTCCACGGGAATTCCTTCCACGTGAAGCGCAGGCCGTGCCTTGCGCCGAGCGCTTCGAGGACGCGCACGCCTTCGGGGATCACTTCTCGTCCGATGCCGTCGCCGGGGATGACCGCGATGAGGTGCTCTTTCATGCCGCCCAGTATATAGAATTGACCATGCGATTCGTGGCGCTCGAGACTTCGACGCAATGGTGCAGCGTCGCCCTGTGGCGCGACGGCGAGATCGCCGGCGTCGAGCGCCGCGCGGGGACCCGGCATTCGGAGCTCGCGCTTCCCATGCTCCAGCAGCTTTTGGAAAGATTTCAATTGACTGCAGCAAATCTGGATGCCGTCGCTTTCGGCGCGGGGCCAGGGTCGTTCACCGGGCTGCGGATCGCCTGCGGGCTCGCCCAGGGCCTCGCCTTCCCGCGCGGGCTGCCGGTGCTCGGCGTATCGACCCTGGAGGCGCTCGCCGAAGAGTCCGGCGCTGCCTGCGTCGTGGCGTGCATCGATGCCCGGATGCGTGAAGTGTATTATGCGGCGCTGCAAAGAG
>Ga0247829_10001383_pt1 | contig 11005 bp, 7 predicted proteins | sample 12C_Control_Day4_FD_207765 | JGI IMG/M metagenome (GOLD analysis project Ga0247829, IMG submission 207765) | Soil microbial communities from agricultural site in Penn Yan, New York, United States - 12C_Control_Day4 | ecosystem: Environmental > Terrestrial > Soil > Agricultural land | place: USA... | reverse complement strand
AAGGGCGGTGGCTTCGGCCTGCTCGGCGTCGGGCTGGCCGTGCTGGCAGCTATCTGGCTGTACAGCGCCGTGTATGTGGTCGACGAACAGGAGCAGGCGGTAGTGCTGCGCTTCGGCAAATACTACGAAACCGTAGGGCCGGGCCTGAACATCTACTTCCCGCCGATCGATCGCAAGTACATGGAAAACGTCACGCGTGAGCGTGCCTATACCAAGCAGGGGCAGATGCTCACCGAAGACGAGAACATCGTCGAAGTGCCGCTGACCGTGCAGTACAAGATCACCAACCTGCAGGATTTCGTGCTGAACGTCGATCAGCCTGAAGTCAGCCTGCAGCATGCGACCGACAGCGCCCTGCGCCATGTGGTGGGTTCCACCGCCATGGACAAGGTACTGACCGAAGGTCGTGAGCAGATGGCCGTGGAAATCAAGGAGCGCCTGCAGCGTTTCCTCGACACCTACCGTACCGGTATCACCGTCACCCAGGTCAACGTACAGAGCGCGGCAGCCCCGCGTGAAGTGCAGGAAGCCTTCGATGACGTGATCCGTGCCCGTGAAGACGAGCAGCGTGCCCGCAACCAGGCCGAATCCTACGCCAATGGCGTGGTGCCGGAAGCGCGTGGTCAGGCCCAGCGGATCATCGAGGACGCCAACGGTTACCGCGACGAAGTCGTCTCGCGCGCCAAGGGTGAGGCTGATCGCTTCACCAAGCTGGTTGCCGAATACCGCAAAGCACCTGAAGTGACCCGTCAGCGTCTGTACCTGGACACCATGCAGGAAGTCTACAGCAACACCAGCAAGGTCCTGGTTTCCGGTAAGGATGGCCAGAGCAACCTGCTGTACCTGCCGCTGGACAAGATGGTCGAAGGCAGCCGTAGCAGCAGTGTTCCAGTAAGCGTCCCGGCTTCGGCCAACGACGCGGCCAATCGCGCGGCAGCTGAGCTGCAACAGCAGCAAACACAGTTGCGTACTAGGGAGAGCCGCTGATGAGCAATAAATCGCTGATCGCCCTGATCGTTGGCGTGGTGCTGGCGATCGTGGCCTGGAACAGCTTCTACATCGTCTCGCAGACCGAGCGTGCGGTAATGCTGCGATTCGGTCGTGTGGTTCAGACCGATGTCCAGCCTGGCCTGCATGTGAAGATTCCGTACGTCAACCAGGTGCGCAAGTTCGATGCCCGCCTGATGACCCTGGATGCCCCGACCCAGCGCTTCCTTACCCTGGAAAAGAAAGCGGTGATGGTCGATGCCTACGCCAAGTGGCGGGTCAAGGACGCCGAGCGTTTCTATACCGCGACTTCGGGCCTCAAGCAGATCGCCGACGAACGTCTGTCGCGCCGTCTGGAAAGCGGCCTGCGTGACCAGTTCGGTAAGCGCACCCTGCACGAAGTGGTTTCCGGTGAACGTGACGCGCTGATGTCTGACATCACTGCCTCGCTGAACCGTATGGCCAGCAAGGAGCTGGGTATCGAAGTGGTCGACGTTCGCGTCAAGGCCATCGACCTGCCCAAGGAAGTAAACCGCAGCGTGTTCGAGCGTATGAGCACCGAGCGTGAGCGTGAAGCCCGCGAACACCGCGCCAAGGGTAACGAGCTGGCCGAAGGTATTCGTGCCGACGCCGACCGTCAGCGCCGTGTATTGCTGGCAGAAGCCTATCGGGAATCGGAAGAGACCCGTGGTGATGGTGATGCCCAGGCGGCGGCGATCTACGCCAAGGCCTATGGTCAGGACCAGGACTTCTACGCGTTCTACCGCAGCCTCAAGGCTTACCGCGAAAGCTTTGCCAGCAAAAGCGATGTACTCGTGCTCGATCCGAACAGCGAGTTCTTCCGCTTCATGGACAAGGCCAAGTAGTCAGGTTGCACCCCGCCGGGCGGTTAAAACGCCTGGCGGGGTGATCCTGCGAGAAAACGGGTGTATGATGCGGCAGCCGGGAAATTCCCGGCTTTTTTGCGTCTGCAAGACCGAACGGCCGCAAGCCGTCGCCGGCCTACAGCGCAGCCCAAGGTATTTGAGGGTATCGGCACGGCGGTTGCGCTGGAATCAGTGCTGCGCGTCATAGTTTGACGGTACCTGCTTCACTCAAGGCAAGCCTGCGGGCAGGCCGCCCGGACCAAAGGGGAAATGGCGTAATGGCAACGGTAGACCGCTGGCTGCTGCCAGATGGCATCGAAGAAGTACTGCCACCTGAGGCGGCGCGCATCGAGATCGCGCGTCGTCAGGTGTTGGATCTGTTCCAGAGCTGGGGTTACGAGTTCGTCGTGACTCCGCATATCGAGTACCTGGAATCGCTGCTTACCGGTGCCGGCCAGGACCTGGATCTGCGCACGTTCAAGGTTATTGACCCGCAATCGGGTCGGCAGATGGGCTTTCGTGCCGACATCACCCCGCAGGTCGCGCGCATCGATGCGCACACCCTGCGTCGTGAAGGCCCGAGTCGTCTGTGCTACGCCGGTAGCGTGCTGCACGCCTTGCCGCGCGCGCTGTCGACTTCGCGCAGCCCGATCCAGCTCGGTGCCGAGCTGTACGGCGACGCCAGTCCGGTCAGCGACGTTGAAGTAATCAGCCTGATGCTGGCCATGCTGCAACTGGCCGACGTGCCGGATGTGCACATGGACCTTGGTCATGTCGGTATCTACCGTGGCCTGGCCCGTGCGGCCGGTTTGTCCGGCGCGGTTGAACAGCAGCTGTTCGATGCCCTGCAGCGCAAGGCTATCGATGAAGTGATCGAGCTGACCGCCAACCTGCCGGCGGATCTTGCCGCCATGCTGCGTTCGCTCACCGAGCTGTGCGGCGGTCGTGAAGTGCTGGCCGAGGCGCGCGTGCGTCTGGGGCGTGCCCCGGCTGCGGTGCTGGCAGCGCTGGATGACCTGATGGCAATCGCCGAGCGGCTGGCTACGCGTTACCCCGAGCTGCCGCTGTATTTCGACCTGGGTGAATTGCGCGGTTATCACTACCACACTGGCGTAGTGTTTGCCGTCTTCGTCCCGGGCGTCGGTCAGTCGATCGCCCAGGGCGGTCGTTACGACGATATCGGAGCAGACTTTGGCCGGGCACGCCCGGCTACCGGTTTCTCCACGGATTTGAAGACCCTGGTCACACTGGGGCGGGCCGAGGTTGTGTTGCCGTCTGGCGGGATCTGGATGCCCGACAGCAGCGATGCAGCACTCTGGCAGTTGGTCTGCCAATTGCGCAGTGAAGGTCAGCGGGTGGTTCAGGCGCTGCCTGGGCAGCCATTGACTGCCGCCGTCGAGGCGGATTGCGATCGGCAATTGATTCAGCAAAACGGGCTTTGGCAGGTACTGCCGCTGGCCATTTGAGATTCCCCGCCGGTACGAGCCGGCGCCAAGTTTGCGCGAATGAGGACAAGTGTTATGGGTAAGAATGTCGTAGTCCTGGGCACCCAGTGGGGTGATGAGGGCAAAGGCAAGATCGTTGATCTGCTGACCGAACATGCTGCCGCCGTAGTGCGCTACCAAGGTGGCCACAACGCGGGCCACACCCTGGTGATCGACGGTGAAAAGACCGTGCTGCACCTGATCCCGTCTGGCGTGCTGCGCGAAGGCGTACAGTGCCTGATCGGCAACGGCGTGGTGGTTGCACCGGACGCCCTGCTGCGTGAGATCAGCAAGCTGGAAGAGAAGGGCGTACCGGTGCGCGAGGGCCTGCGTGTTGGCGACCTGCTCAACATGCCGCGCTTTGAAGACAAGCTGCGTGAACTGGTGGAGTACCACAACTTCATGCTGGTCGGTTACTACAAAGAGCCAGCCATTGACTTCGACAAGACCCTGGCTGAATGCAAAGAATACGCTGAGCTGCTCAAGCCGCTGATGCTGGACGTTACCGCTGAGCTGCACGACCTGCGTCGCGCTGGCAAAGACATCATGTTCGAAGGCGCCCAAGGTTCGTTGCTGGACATCGACCACGGTACCTACCCCTATGTGACCAGTTCGAACACTACCGCTGGTGGCGTCGCTACCGGTTCGGGTGTTGGCCCTATGTTCCTGGACTACATCCTGGGCATCACCAAGGCTTACACCACGCGCGTAGGCTCGGGTCCATTCCCGACCGAACTGTTCGACGAGGTAGGTGCGCATCTGGCTAAACAAGGTCACGAGTTTGGCGCGACGACCGGCCGTGCTCGTCGTTGCGGCTGGTTCGACGCCGTTATCCTGCGTCGCGCTATCGATGTGAACAGCATCTCGGGCATCTGCCTGACCAAGCTGGACGTGCTCGACGGTCTGGAAACCATCAACATCTGCGTCGGCTACAAAGATGCAGAAGGTAACGACGTTGCTCCGACTGACGCTGACAGCTACGTGGGTCTGCAGCCTGTGTACGAAGAAGTGCCGGGTTGGACCGAATCGACCGTGGGTGCCAAGACCCTGGAAGAGCTGCCAGCCAACGCTCGTGCTTATATCAAGCGCATTGAAGCGTTGATCGGCGCGCCGATCGACATCGTCTCCACCGGCCCGGACCGCAACGAGACCATCGTGCTGCGTCACCCGTTCGCCTGAGTCGCGATTGATGTGAAAGCAAAGGCCCCTTTATAGGGGCCTTTGTCGTTTCTGCCTGCTGTTCGGCACAACCTTTGCTGTAAGAATCGCTTTCGGGTTGCCATCATTTTAATGGCCCCAGTAGTAGAGGGTTCTTACGTGTCTGCCGTTCTCTCACTGTTACGAAGCCGCCTGTTGCGGCCGGTCTTTGTTGCCCTTGGTATCGCTCTTTTGGTGCAGGTGCTGGTCGCGGTCGCGCTGACCCGGAGCACGGTCACCACCCTTGAGGCCGATTTGGGCAAGCGATTGGGTGCCGATAGCCAGAAATTGTCCGCCGAGCTTGAGCAGGCCGGGCAGGAAGTCAGTGCCGGGCTCGATAGCCTTTCCGCCAGTACCCGCCAGCGTCTTACCGCTGGGCTTTCGACGCGTCTGCAAGGCGAGCAGGCCCAGTTGCGGGCGACCCTGGAGAAAAACCTCAAGGACTCGGCCAATGACATGGCTGAACTGCTGGCCTCGGTCGCCCCGCGGGCCATGTGGGACAACGATGTGCCGACCCTGTCGGAGTTCTCCCGGCGTGCCCAGCGCAACCCCAATGTGCTGTTCGTGGTGTACGACGATGCCCAGGGTCAGCACCTGACCCGCTACCTGAACCGGCAGAACCCGATCAACCAGGTCCTGCTGGAAAAGGGCCAGGGTGAACGAGCGCTGGACAAGGTCCTCGACGCTGCGCGCAATGATCCCTCGGTGTACTTCGTCGAAGCTTCGATCAGTCCTAACGGCGTCGAGATCGGCAAGGTGCTGATGGGTGTTTCCACTGCGGCAGTGGATGCCGAACTGGTCGCCCTCGACAAGCGCTTCTCGGCCTTGATCGCCAGTGGTGATCAGTTGGTTGGCGAGAGCCTGGTGGGCGCTGCCGCTGACAGTAACAAGGCCCTGCGCGCGCGCCTGGAGGCGGCACAGGCCAGTGCTGCTGGCATGCAGGCCAACACCTCGCAGAGTGTCCAGGAGGCTGCTGCAACGCTACGCTGGAATATCGGCGTAGGCCTGGCGCTGGTCGGGCTCGGCGTGCTGCTGGTGGTGGCGGTGGTACTGGGGCGGCGGGTGGTCAACAAGCTGCGTCTGCTGATCGCTGCGCTCAACGATCTGGCGGCGGGTGAGGGTGACTTGACCAAACGCGTGACCATCGACAGCCGCGACGAGATTGGCGATATGGCGGCCGCGGTTAACCAGTTTGTCGATAAGTTGCAGCCCATTGTCCGTGAGGCGGGTGAAGTGGCGCAGCGCACGGGCGTCGAGATCGGCGTCATGGCTCAGCGCAATGCCGGCGCCGATGCTGCGGCTGAACTGCAGCGTGACGAAGTGGCGGCCAGCCTGCGCGACTTGTCGAGCATGGCCGATGAGGCCCAGGCCGAGAGCCACGCCATGCAGTCGGCGTTGCAGCAAGTGGTGGATATCCGTCAGGCCACTGACGAAAACAGCCGGACCTCGACCCAGGTGGCCAAGCTCATCGAAGAGCTGGCCGGGCAAGTCGAGACCGGCTCGAAAGTCATCGAGCGCCTGGCTCAGCAAAGCGAGCAGATCGAGGTGGTGTTGACGGTGATTCACGGTATCGCCGAACAGACCAACCTGCTGGCGCTCAACGCCGCGATCGAGGCGGCACGGGCCGGTGAGACCGGGCGCGGCTTTGCCGTAGTCGCTGACGAAGTGCGGGCCTTGGCGAGCAAGACCCAGAGCTCAACCGGCGATATCCAGGCGCATATCGGTGCACTGCAGCAAGGGGCGAAAGAGGCGGTCGCGGCGATCAGTCAGGCTGGGCGCCAGGCCAGCGAAGGTCTGTTGGTGCTGCGTGACAATGCGCGCTTGCAGCAGTCGGTGCAGGCTTCGGTTGAGCAGGTGCATGCGGCGATTGGCCTGGCTACCCGCGCGGCTGAGCAACAGGCACAAGGGGCTCAGGCTGTGCGTGGGCGGGTGCAGACCATTCATGCCCAGGCCGAGCGCGCTGCCGAGGTGGTGATGCAGACCACTGCCAGTAGCAAGGTGCTGGATGATTTGGCGGCGCAGCTCAAGGCCAGCCTCGGGCAGTTTCGGGCCTGAAAGCAATCGCGGGGCAAGCCCGCTCCCACAGGGTGGCTATTCACAACCCTGTGGGAGCGGGCTTGCCCCGCGATGCTTTTCCACAGCCTCAAGCGCGGTTCAGATACATCCGCGTAGTCAACAAATACACCGGCAGCCCCGACACCAGAATCAGCAGTGCTGCATAAGGCGCTGCCGCCGCGAACTCGACGTTGGCGGTGTGCGCCCAGACTTCAGTGGCCAGGGTGGTCATGCCGGTCGGGCTGAGCAGCAGGGTTGCGGTCAGCTCCTTCATGGCATCGAGAAACACCAGGGCAAATGCTGCCGCCAGGGCCGGGAAGATAATCGGCAGGGTGACCCGGCAGAACGCCGTGAACTGCGTTGCGCCAAGGGTGCGCGCCGCTTCTTCAAGTTGCGGCGCTGCCTTGTTCAGTGCCGTGCGTACTGGCGCCTGGGCCAGCGGCAGAAACAGCAGGGCATAGGCCAGCAGCAACAATCCGGTGGTCTGGTACAGAGCCGGCACGTAATGCAGGGCGAAATACACCAGAGTCAAGGCGATCACCAGGCCGGGCAGGGCGTGCAGCAGGTAGGGCAAACGCTCGGCCCAGATCGCCAGACGGCCTTTGTAGCGCACCACGAGGAAACTGACCGGCAGCGCCAGCAGCAAGCTCAAGCCTGCGCCACCCAGCGACAGTGACAGCGACGAGAACAGTGCACGGCTGATGTCGGCCACCGGAAAGGCCGCAGACGAGCCGACGCTCAGCCAGTAACCCAGCATGCCCAGCGGAATGCCGCTGCCCAGCAGTGCCAGGATCAGGCAATACAGTTGCCCCGCTGGCATCCAGGCGCGCAGGCGGATCGGTGCACCGCGTCGCGCCACGCCCTGGCCAATGCGCACATGCCGCGCCTTGCCGCGTACGCGCAGCTCAAACCAGAGCATCAGCAGGCACATGAACAGCAGCACCGCCGACAGCATCGCCGCGTTGGCATTGCTGAACTCCAGTTCGAACTGCTGGTAGATCGCTGTGGTGAATGTCTGCAGGCCGAGGATCGACAGGGCGCCGAACTCCACCAGCATGTGCAGGGCAATCAGCAGGCTGCCGCCGAGAATCGATGGCCAGAGCAATGGCAGGGTGATTCTGAAGAACACGCCCCAGCGATTTTGCCCCAGGGTGCGCGCCGATTCCTCCAGGGAGGTGTCGAGGTTGCGCAGGGTTGCCGCCACCGGCAGGAACACCAGCGGGTACTTGGACAGGCTCATCACCAGAATGGCGCCACCCAGGCCTTCGAAGCGCGGGCTCAGGGACACCCAGGTAAAGCCGCTGACAAAGGCCGGCACGGCGAAAGGCAGGCACAGAATAACGCCCCATAAGCGCCGTCCCGGCAGGTCACTGCGCTCCAGTAGCCAGGCCAGTGACACGCCCAGGGCCATGCAGGCCAGGGTGACGCCGGCCATCAGCATCAGGGTGTTGCGCATCAGGCCCCAGACAAACGGACGCCAGAGCAGGTGCAAGGCTTCCCGCCAACCGGCTTCCCAGGCTTTCAGGGCGACATAGAGCAGGGGCAGCAGGCTCAGGCCGACCAGCAGCAGCACCGGTAGCACAACCCAGATCGAAGGGCGCTTGCGCTTGGGGACGTAGCGGCTGCTCAGCGCTGGTGCGGGTACGGCTGCACTCATCAGAGCAGGCCAACTTCGCGTTCAAGCTCCAGGGCTTCTTCAGCGTTACCCAGATCGGCCGGGGTGATTTTCGGTGGGCGCAGGTCTTCGAACGGCTTCAGGCCCTGGTCCGAAACCATGCCTTTGTGCAGCGGATACTCGGCGGTGGTCTGGGTGATCACGCGCTGACCTTCTTCGCTGGCCATCCAGGCCAGCAGTGCCTGGGCTTCTTTCGGGTGTTTGCTGGCCTTCACGGCAGCGGCGCCGGAAATGGTCATCAGGCCGCCGACGTCGCCGTCAGCCAGGTAGTAGAGTTTCGAATCCAGCTGGCCACGCTCTTTCTTCAGGGCGTACCAGTAGTAGTTGTTGACCAGTACCGCCGCCACCTCACCGTTTTCCACGGCTTTGAGAGCAACCATGTTGTTGGTGTAGGTCTTGCCGAAGGCCTTGAGGCCGGTCAGCCATTCTTCGGCGGCGTCGCGGCCGTGCAGCTTGAGAATGGCCACGGCCTGTTCCTGGAATGCACCGCTGGTCGGTACGAAGCCGATCTTGCCTTCCCATTCGGGGCTGGCGAAGTCCATCACCGAAGGTGGCAGCTCTTTCTCGTCGATGACTTTCGGGTTGAACGCCACCACCCGGGTGCGTGCGGTCACGCCCATCCAGGTACCGTTGGTTGCGACGAACTCCTTGGGCAGTACCTGCAGGGTCGACTCGTCGATCTTGGCCAGCAGGCCGAGCTCGCCCAGGTTGTTCAGCGGTGGCGACTCTTCGGTGTAGATGACATCGGCTGGCGAGCGCTCGCCTTCTTCGATGATCTGGCTGGCCAGCTGGTTGCTGCTGCCCTTGCGGATGTTGATGTGGATGCCGGTCTTGGCCTCGTAGGCCTTGGCGATGGCATCACCGATTTCCTTGTGCTGGCCGTTGTACAGGGTCAGGGACACAGGGTCGGCGGCCATGGCGGCGGGAGCGCCGAGCAGCAGGGTCAAAAGAGAAACGGCCAGGCCGCGCAATAGGGGGGCATTGCGGAACGTCATGCGGGTACTTCCTCGCTTGCGGCTACATATCTGGAAACAATGATAAACGATATCGCTTCTCAGATGCCTGAATGAGAGGAATTTCATGAGCAGGCTATCGGTTGTTTCGAGGCAGCAAGCAAGAAAACGAGGAGGGCAGAAACGAAAAAACCCGCTTTCGCGGGTTTGATCTGAATTGGTGCCCAGAAGAAGACTCGAACTTCCACGACCGTAAGGTCACCAGCACCTGAAGCTGGCGTGTCTACCAATTTCACCATCTGGGCAAAATGAAGCGGTGTAGCTTGTAACGAAAACAGTGTAGCGTGTTGCAGTAAATCTCAGAAGCGCGGGGCAGTTCTAAGATTTGAAATTGGTGCCCAGAAGAAGACTCGAACTTCCACGACCGTAAGGTCACCAGCACCTGAAGCTGGCGTGTCTACCAATTTCACCATCTGGGCATTTCGCTGAGGTCACATGATGCTTCACATCAGGTTGCATCTCAACTATAACGACGCTGTCCGTCGTTGTGGTGCGCACTATACGGATGCCTCTGAGAGCTGTAAAGCCCCGTTCAGAAAAAATCTTAAAATTTTCAAGTCATTGTTCCTTATGATGGTTTTGGCAGCATCCAGGGGGCTCTGAGAGGGCTGTCCAAGCCTGAAATTTCCGGTTTCAATACGCCTATGCCAAACTAACCCTTATATAGACAAGGTGAACCCCTCCTAATGGCCGATTGGCAGACCCTCGATCCCGAGGCCGCTCGTGAAGCGGAAAAATACGAAAACCCTATTCCTAGCCGTGAGCTGATCCTGCAGCGTCTGGACGAGCGCGGCTCGCCGGCTGCCCGTGAGCAACTGGTCGAAGAGTTCGGTCTTACCACCGAAGACCAGATCGAAGCCCTGCGCCGCCGCCTGCGCGCGATGGAACGCGACGGTCAGCTGATCTATACCCGGCGCGGCACGTATGCCCCGGTAGACAAGCTCGACCTGATCCTCGGCCGCATTGCCGGCCACCGCGACGGCTTCGGTTTCCTGATCCCGGATGACGGCAGCGACGACCTGTTCCTCAGCCCGGCACAAATGCGCCTGGTGTTCGATGGCGACCGTGCCCTGGCCCGTGTTTCCGGTCTGGACCGTCGTGGCCGCCGCGAAGGCGTAGTGGTCGAAGTGATCTCGCGTGCCCACGAAACCATCGTTGGCCGCTATTTCGAAGAAGGCGGTATCGGCTTCGTTACCCCGGACAACCCCAAGGTTCAGCAGGAAGTGCTGATCACCCCGGGTCGTAACGGCGGGGCGAAGATCGGTCAGTTCGTCGAGGTGAAGATCACCCACTGGCCAACCCCGCGCTTCCAGCCCCAGGGCGATGTCACCGAAGTGATCGGCAACTACATGGCGCCGGGCATGGAAATCGATGTTGCCTTGCGCAGCTACGACATTCCCCACGTCTGGCCAGAAGCCGTGATCAAGGAAGCACGCAAGCTCAAGCCGGAAGTCGAAGAGAAGGACAAAGAGCATCGCGTCGACCTGCGCCATCTGCCGTTCGTCACCATCGACGGCGAAGACGCCCGCGACTTCGACGATGCGGTGTACTGCGAGAGCCTGGGCAAACTGCGCCTGTTCTCCGGTGGCTGGCGCCTGTACGTGGCGATCGCCGACGTTTCCAGCTACGTGCGCCTGGGCTCGGCCCTGGATGCCGAAGCCCAGGTGCGTGGCAACTCGGTGTACTTCCCCGAGCGCGTCATTCCGATGCTGCCCGAAGAACTCTCCA